>JACXTT010010426.1_pt1 | contig 12528 bp, 10 predicted proteins | sample 9270951 | NCBI WGS metagenome assembly JACXTT01 (sample SAMN15532306, study PRJNA645909) | rock metagenome | isolation source: weathered quartz diorite | place: Puerto Rico | collected 2017-06-21 | reverse complement strand
AGCCCGCGCCCGGCTGGGGCGCCGCGCAGCCGAGAGCCGCGGCCGCGAGGCCGATCCGGGCGGCTCGGAGGGCGATTCCGTCCACGGGACCATGTTCGCGTGGCACGGCGCGGCGGGCAACGGGGTGGCGGCCGTTAGCGGGCCGTTAGCGGCCGCCACCCTCCGCGCACGCGATTTCGCGGACCTGGCGCGGGCACGCGGCTTGCCATGCTTGCCCGGCAACGAGATGATAGTTGGGAGGCGAACGATGGCAGACGAAGACGTCAAGGCAGAGCTCGAACGGCTGCGCGCCGAGAACGAGCGGCTGAAACAGCGGGGCGCGCGCCCCACCGGCTTGAAGGTGTCGGAGAAGGGCGGCGTGTCGGTGTACGGCCTCGGCCGCTTCCCGGTGACCCTGTACAAGGAGCAATGGTTGAAGCTCCTCGACATGGCCGACGAGATCCGCGCCTTCATCAAGGAGAACGAGGGATCGCTCAAATCGAAGGGCGAATAGCGGCCGCGAGCACGATTTGTCGCGTCGGCCGGGGTGCCGAGGCGGCGACTTCGAGGAGAGGAGGAGCGGCATGACGGCTGATCAGCCGGCGGAGAGGAGCCCGAGCGGCGAGGAGTGTCTGCTCGCCGGCGTCGCGCACCTCGCGCTCTTCGGCGGGTTCTTCGTCATCGGACCGCTCGCGATCTATTTCTGGAAGCGGGCCGAGTCGCGCTTCGTCGCGTTTCACGCGGCGCAGGCCATCGTGGTGTCGGTGCTGGCGCTCGCCTTCGGCGGCGTCGCGGCATTTGCCTTGTTTCCGGCGATGATCGCGGTCGGGCTGGGGCTGTCGCGGGCCTCGGAGGTCGCGGCCATCGCCGGGGTGGCGGCGCTGTACCTCGGGCTTTGCCTCGCGGGCGTCCTGCCCTTCCTCTTGGCGCTGATCGGCGCGTGGCGATCGTTTCACGGCCGCTGGTGGTCGATGCCGATCGTCGGGCGGGTCGCCGCGCGAATGCTCGACGCGCCGCGATAGGCTCGCGCTACTTCGGGGCGCAGGTGCCGTAGGCCGGGAGCGTCGTCTCGTAGAGGAAGGCGCCCTGGCTCACCGCCACGCGGCCGCTCGTGGCCGTCGCGGCGAAGAACGTCAAGGTGAGGCCGACGCTCGGCGTGTGCAGCGTCAGCGAGCCCGCGTTCGGATAGCAGTCGCCGGTGCGCCACACCACGTGGTCGTACTCGTACGTGCTGGTGGCGGCGTCGCGGAGCGAGGTGGTGTGACCCTGGATGGTGAACGACCCTTTGGCGCCTGCGACGGTGGCGGTGATCGTGTCTTTCGAATCGTCGAGGACGAGGTTCGCCGGGACGGTGAAGTTCGTGCCCGCGGGCGTGCAGTACCACACCACGCCGTTGAGCTCCTTGCCGTCGGCGACGAGCTTGGTAAAGCCGGTGGTCATGTCGATCACCGGGCCGGCCTTCGCGACCTCGAGCACGGTCGAGCCCGAAACGCGCAAGCCCGTCTTCAGCGCGCAGCCGGCGGCGGGAAAATCGATCGACAGCGCCGAGCCGATGACGGAGGTCGTCGCGCAGCCGGCGACCGACACCTCGGCGATGCCGTGAAGCGACGCGGCGATCTGCTCGCTCGTCTTGCTCGCGTCGATCGCGGCGTCGAAGTGAAACAACGAGTCGCCGAGCGCGAGACCCTGCCCGAGGGCGGTGAGCGACGCGGTCGCGTGGGCAATCCCTTCGCGCTCCTCCGCGGTAGGTTCGCGCGGAACCTTGGCCGCGCCACACCCGGCGAGCGCCACCGCGCCGGGAAGCGCCAAAACGAGGCCACCGCGAAGCATGACAGGAAACTAGCACAGCTTGCCAAACCAAGCCGCCCCACCGGCCTGAGTAAGCTTCCCCTCCCCCGCGTGCGGTGTCGCCCAGCGACGCACGACAAAGGTCCAATCGAACGCGCCCGAACTCCGAAGCCCGCGCGAGCGGGGGAGAGTGGGGGAGGGGGAAAGTCCAAATGAAGCCGAGCTCAACCGCGAGCACCGTAGTGGACGGCTCGTGTGATCGATCGCGACCGCGACCCTCGACCGCGACCGCGACCCCGACCGCGACCGCGACCTCGACCGCGACCGCGACCTCGACCCCGACCGCGACGCGACCTCGATCGCGACCCCCAACCCGACCGCCGCGCGACCCCGACCGCCACCTCGACCGCGACCTCCGCCGCCTCGACTGCGTTCGGTGTCATCCAACCCTCCCCGCTGGCGCTGCTGGCGCGGGAGAGGTGGCCTCCCACATTTCTCGCGCCTTCCCCGCCGGCGCGGGAAGGTCTTTGATCTCGTTCGCGTGGGTGGAAGGATGACGGCGTGCGTCGTCGCGGCTGGGTCGCTTTGCTGGGGGGCGCTGCCTTGGTTTGGCCGCGGCAGGCGGCGGCGTGCGGGGCGTGCGGGGCGGGGGACAGCGCGCTGACCGCGACCGGGGCGGAGCTGCCGACGGGGTTCGGGCTGGCGGCTTCCGCGGACGTGCGGGCGGGGTCGGTGCGGATCGGCGGGGCGAATGGGCTGGCGATCGACGAGCAGCGGCTCGATCTTGGCGTGTCGCTGGCGACGCGGCGGGTCGACCTCGCGGTGGCGCTGCCGTACTTGCGGCGCACGGTGCGCATCGCGCTTGGGCCGGCCGACACGCGCCTCGCGATGGGCGACGCGGAGATCCGCGCGCAGGGGTTCGTGAGCGCGGCGATCCACGATTCGGCGCCGCGCGCGCTGGCGCTGTTCGGCGGATTGCGCCTGCCGACCGCGCCCGAGCAGTTCGCGGGCCGCGATCCCTTGCCGGCGGCGCTGCAACCCGGATCGGGCGCGCTGACGCCGTTCATCGGAGGGCTTTACTCCGTGGCCTGGGGCGCGTGGGTCGCGCGCGCCGCGGGCGGGCTGTACCTGCCGTTCGCGGTGCGCGCCGGACCTCACGCCGGCAGTCAATTCCGCACCAACGCGTCGATCCAGCGCGGGCTCGGCCGCTATCTCGCGACGCGCGCCGGCTTCCAGGCCAAGCTCGAGGCGAGCACCACCGCAGGGGGCGAGGACGATCCGAACTCCGGCGGGTTCATCGCCTTCGTGTCGACCGAAGGGATCATCACCCCCGCGCGCGGGCTCACCGTCACGGTCGGCGCGCATTTTCCCGCGATCCAGCTCCTGCGCGGCAGCCACCAGCAGGGCACCATCCTCGCCGCCGGCGCGGCGTACGCGTTCTGAATTCGAGCCCAAATCGCGCACAGTACGGAACGAGGGCGTGAGCGCGAACGTCCCCCTCCCCAAACCTCCCCCGCTGCGCGGTGGAGGAAGCCGAGGCCCTCGACCTCGACCCCGACGTCGAAGCTCAGGGGGAGCAGGCGGAGAGGTCGCAGGTCTTGCCTGCCTGGCATGCGGCGCAGGTTTCGAAGGCGGTGAAGGTCTTGTTGGCGCGCCAGATCTCGATGGGGCCGGGGGCGTTGCCGGTGGCGGTGTCGAAGTCGAGGGGGCCCGAGGTGCCGTCGATGTCGATGGTGCGCGTGGTCGCCGCGCCGGTGGTGAGGGTGGCGAGCGCGGTCGACCAGGTGCTGCGGCCGATGGCGATCTTCGCGCCGGCCTCGAGGTGGGCGAAGCCCTCGGCCACGACGGTGCCGCTCGCGGGCTTGCCGCTGGCATCGGCCCAGGCGAGCCCGTACGCGGCCATGTAGCCGGCGTCGTACGACTGGGCCACGAAGCTGAAGTCGTTCGCCTGGTAATCGAACTCCTTCTTCAGCTGGGTGGCGAAGGTGTCGTAGTGCGGCGCGGTGCTGTGGTAGGGCGCGGTGCCGCGCGCCGTCGCCACCACCGCGCGGACGGCGGCGGACAGCTTGGGATCGAGCAGCGTGGCCGCGTCCTTCGCGGCGTCGGCGAGGAACTGCGCCTTGAACGCCGCGGCGTGGCCGCTGTCCACCAGCGCCTTGTACGCGGTCACCACCTGCGTGCCGTCGATGCCGATGAACAGCAGCGCGTCCGGCGGCGACATGCTCGCGAACATGTCGTTCATCAGCTTGGTGAACTTCGCTTGATCGTCGCCGGCGTCGAACGGGTGCAGCTCGGTCGCGAGCGACGAGCCGAGCGCCACGAGCCCGGTCTTGATGCCCTGCTGCAGCGGCAGGCCGTAGGCGTCGTCGATGTAGACGATGGCGAGCTTGGTGAGGCCTTTCTGCGCGGCGATGAGGCGCGCGAGCACGTCGGCCTGGGCCGCGTCGTCCGGCGCGGTGCGCCACAGAAGGCCGTAGGGATCGGTCTGCGCCAGCTTGTCGGCGTAGTTGGTGAGCTGCGTGCTGGTCGAGAACGACGACACGAGCGCGACCGGGTAGCGCTGCGCCAGGATGCGGTCGATCGCCACCTGCGTGGCCGACGACGAGCTCCCCGAGACGATGACGCCCGCGCCGAGCGCCGCGCCGAGGTAGTCGACCCCGTTCTTGATCGCCGGCGCCGCCTGAGCGCCCGCGTCGGTGCCGCTCGGGCCGCCGTAGTCGCACGCGACCATGACCAGGTTGCGGCCGGCGACGCCGCCGCTCTGGTTGACCTCGCGCGCGGCGAGTCGCATCGCCGCGAGCCGCGGCAGCTCGCCCTGGTTCTGCATGCGAAACAGCGTGCCGAGCACGAGCGGGCGCTTGCCGAAGTCGATCCCGGCGAGCGTGGCGACGTCGTTCGGCTCGAGCAGCTTGCAGCTGGCGTTGGCGGGCGGCGCGGCGGTGCACGCGCCGGACTGGCAGAAGTTGCCGGGGCCGCAGTCGAACGCCGTGGCGCACGCGCCGCCGCCGGGATCGAAGTGGCGCTCCTGGATGCCGAGGATCTTGTCGCAGCCGAGGAGCGCGAGCGCAGCGAGGGCGAGGGCGCGCTTCACCACCCGCCCCCGACGACGAGCCCGGCGGTCCGCTCGCCCGCGAACGGCGCGGCGATCCAGCCGGTGGTGGTCTTCTTGACGGTGTACGACGCGATGAGCAGACCGAGCGCGGCCGCGCCGGTCGCGCCGGCGATCACCACGCCGCCGGTGGCGACGCGCGCGAGGCGTACCGCGTCGAGGCTCTCCTGCTCGCCGTAGCTGTCGCGGCACACCGTGCCGTCGCAGTGCGCGGCCGCGTCGCGGTTCAGGCTCATCGCGCGCGCCACGAGGCCCACGGTCGCGCCGGCGGTCACCACCGACGCGATGCCAAGGCCGAGCGAGGCGATGCGCAGCTGCTTGGGCCGCTCGTCGACGGGCGGCGGCTCAGGCGGCGGCACGACCACGAGCTTCGCCGGCTTCGCGGCGTCGGGCGGAGGCGGCGCGGGCACCTTGGCGAGCGGCGGGACCTGCACCACCAGCTGCTGTTCGTCGGCGACCGTGAGCGTCTGGCCGAACGACTGGTAGCCGGGCGCGCTCACCTCGACGACCACGCTGCCGGCATCGACGGGCAGGGCCACCGCTGCCGCCGCGGCGTCGAGCGTCACGCGGTCGCGCTTGACCACCAGGCCGGGGATCGCCGCGTTGGCGCCGAGCTCGACGCGCAGGCGCGCGAGCTTCGGTTCGAGCTTCGCGGCGCGCTCGGTCGCGACCTTTTCGCGCGCATCCGCCTCTTTTTGGGCGATCGCCGCCGCCTCGCGGTAGTTGCCCCACGCGCTGGCGGTGAGCCCGGCCTTCTCGTACGCCTCGGCCAGATGCAAGAGCGTGCCGATGCCGGGGTCGAGCTTCTGGCTCTGCTCGAGCTTCTGCGCCGCCTCGAGGAACTTCCCCTCTTTCTTGAGCCGCTTGCCCTCCTCGAACAGCGCCTCCGCCGCGGCTTTCTGCTGGGCGGTGGGCTCTTCGGCGCGGGCGGCGCGCGCGCACAGCGACAAGCACAGGGCGATGACGAGAGCTCGCGCGCGCATCGGGGGTGTGCGACCATACCGCACAGGTGCGAGGTTGGTGAAGGCCGCGACGCTCCTTTCGCTGGCGCTCATGTCGGGCGCGATGGTCGCCTCGGCCGAGGAGCGAGCGCCGGGAGCGCTCGATCGCGTGGTGGTGCGCTGGTCGGCGAAGTCGGCGACGGGCGCCGCCAAACCGCGCTTCATCAGCGCGCGCGAGCTCGCGTTCGAGGCGCGGATCGAGGCGCTCGGCGAGGGGCGCAAGCTGGCGCAGCCGTTCCTCGACAAGCACGTCCGCGCGGCGATCCAGCGCCACATCACCGAGGAGTTCCTGGCCGAGCTGCCGGTGGAGCCGGCGCCGGATCCGAAGGACATCGGCCGCTACGCCGAGGACGCGCGCCTGGTGATCGAGCAGCAGGTGGGCGGGCGCGCCGCGCTCAACGGAGCCGCCCTCGCCGAGGGCATCGGCGCCGACGGCGTGAACGCGATGCTGCGCCGCCGCGCGCGCGCGAGCTACTACCTCGACAAGATGGTCGCGCCGATGCTGGAGCCGAGCGAGGTCGATCTGCGCGAAGCGCACCGCCGCGGCGACACGCCCTACACCGCGGAGAAGTTCGAGGATGCGGCCGACCGCGTGCGCAACTGGTACGTCTCGAACCGCCTGCGCGCCGCCCTCGACAGCTACTACCGCGGCATCCGCAACAAGGTCACGGTGCAGCTCGTCAGCTGGAAGAAGTGAACCTCAGGCGTGGCTCGCGGCCTTGCGGCGCGTGACCTTCACCGAGGCGGGCTTGTCCGAGGCGGGGGGCTTTTCCTCCACCTTGGTCTCGACCGGCTTGCTCTCGCGGTCGCCTTCGGCCAGCGCTTTGTCCTCGTCCTCGGGGGCGCCGGCCGAGGACGGCTGCGAGTCGCTGCCCGGGTGGCGGGCGCTCGCGCGGCGAACGCGCAGGAACTCGCCGAACGCCGCCAGCTGATCGAGCTCGCGCGGCCCCAGCGATTCGACGATGTCGCGCAGCTGCCGGCGCAGCGACTCGGCGCTGCGGCTGCGGCGCGGCTTCGCCTCGAGCTGGCTCGGCCGGTCCTCCACCACGGCGGGCGCGACCGACGCCGTCTCCTCCTCCGGCGCCATCTCGGGCGCCCACGCCGGCCGCTTCACCGGGTTGAGCGCGTGCGCGTTGAGCCACGCCTCCATGAAGATGCGCAGCCGCTCGCTGCGGAACGCGAACCAGCGCTCGCGCTCCGGGCCGTAGCTCATCAGCACGTCCTTGAAGCGGCGGAACGCGCCCTTGCCGTCGATCGCGCGGCCGAGCTTGTCCTGCAGGTCCTTGTCCTCGACCATCGGGATGTACCGCTCCATCCAGCGGTACTGCTCGCGCGAGCTCACCGGCTCGATGCGCAGGTAGGCCGGGTCCGCGGCGATGCGCGCATGCATCTGCGGATCGGCGATGCCGTCCACGATGCGAAGCACGTCACCGGTCGCGACGTGAAGGTACGAGTGCACCTCGGGGGCGTTGTTCTCGAAGGCATCCTCGAGCGCCTCCCAGTCGATGGGCACGTCTTTCCATTGCTGCGTTGCGTTGTCGCCGCGCGGCGTCGAAGTTTCGTTCACCATGGCTTCCTCTTCTCCCCTGCGTCGCGGGAACCAGCGGCTGCTGGGTGGGCTTTCCCGGGACGCGCTAAGCTGTTGACGACTCGCACCGCCAACGGATCCAAAAGCGTAACAAATGCCGGCGATTTGAGCTTCCCTAAAAAGTTAGCGCACCGATCGCCGCTCCGCCCTTTCTTTCTCGAAGGCCCTTCCTTTCTCGAAGCCAGGTGAAAGCTAGTGCAGTCGAGCCCTTGCGACCGCCTTCTTCCATCCCTCCCGCGCGCTGCTCCGCAGTGCATCGCCCGGCTCGAACGTCCGTTCGACCGGAGCCATCTTCTTCGCCTGTTCCTTGCTCGCAAACAAGCCGCTCCCCACCGCGGCGAGCATGGCCGCCCCGCGGGCGGTCGTCTCGAGGTCGACCGGCCGCTCGATCGTCACCCCGGCGAGCCGGGCTTGCTCGCTCATGAGCAACTCGTTCGCCGCCGCGCCGCCGTCGACGCGGATGGTGGCGATCGGCCGGGCGAGGTCCTCCGCCATCGCCTCCAGCAGATCGGCCACCTCGTGGGCGATGCCCTCGAGCGTCGCGCGCGCCAGGTGCGCCGCGGTGGTCCCGCGCGTGAGCCCGCAGATGATCCCGCGCGCCTCCGGATCCCAGTACGGCGCGCCGAGCCCCGCGAGCGCCGGCACGAAGTACACGCCCTCGCTCGAGGCCGCCTTGCGCGCGAGCGGCTCGATCTCCGAGGCGTGCTTCACTACCCCGAGCCCGTCGCGCAACCATTGCACCGCGGCGCCGGCGATGAACGCGCTGCCCTCGAAGGCGTACGCGACCTCGTCGCCGACCTTCCACGCGACGGTGGTGAGCAGGCCGTTCTTGCTCGGGCGCGGCTCCTTGCCGATGTTCACCAGCACGAACGCGCCGGTCCCGTAGGTGCACTTGCCGTCGCCGACGCCGAAGCACGTCTGACCGAACAGCGCCGACTGCTGATCGCCGGCGATCCCCGCGATCGGCACGCCGTCGGGGACCGGGCCGAATCCCTTGGTCGCGGCGATGCGGCCGGCCGACGGCACGATCCGCGGCAGCACCTGGCGCGGCACGCCGACGAGCTCGAGCATGCGCGCGTCCCACTCGAGCGTGCGTAGATTCATCAGCAGGGTGCGCGACGCGTTGGTGACGTCGGTCGCGTGCACCGCGCCGCCCGACAGCCGGTGCACGAGGAAGCAATCCACCGTGCCGAACGCGAGCTCGCCCTCGTCGGCGCGCGCCCGAGCTCCCGCGACGTTGTCGAGCAGCCAGCGGATCTTCGTGCCGCTGAAGTACGGATCGAACACCAGGCCGGTGCGTTCGCGCGCGTCTTGCTCGTGCGGCTTGAGCTCGGCGCAGATCGGCGCGGTGCGGCGGTCCTGCCACACGATCGCCTTGTGGATGGGCTTGCCCGAGCCGCGCTCCCACACGATCGTGGTCTCGCGCTGGTTGGTGATGCCGATCGCGCCGATCGCGTCGCCCTTCACCCCGGCGGCGGCGAGCGCGCCGGCCGTCGCCTCCACCACGCTCTGCCAGATCTCCTCCGGATCGTGCTCCACCCAGCCCGGCTCGGGGAAATGCTGGCGGAACTCCACGTTCTTGCGCCCGAGCGTGCGCCCGTCGAGGTCCATGACCAGCGAGGTGGAGCCGGTCGTTCCCTGATCGATCGCCAGGAGCAAGGAAGCCATCGGCTCCGTGCGTAATCGTGCCGCCGCGCGCTGCCAACCTGAACATCCGGCTCACACGGCGCTAAACGGCTGGAGTCGTTGCGACCGGCGCTTGGCAGTCGACGAGGCGCGCCACCGCGGATAAGCTCGGACTGTTTCATGGCGCGGCTCGTCCTCGAGACCAAGGAGGGGCAGCAAGTCGTGGAGCTTCAGGGCCGCAACTCCCTAGGGCGGCACCCGAACAACACGATTCAGCTGCTGGATAAGATTGTCTCGAAGGAGCACTGCATCGTCGAGCACCGCGCGACCGGCTTCGTGCTCCGCGATCTCGGCAGCTTGAACGGCACCTACGTCAACGGCACGCGCGTCATCGGCGAGCGCGACCTCAAGCACGGCGACGAGATCACCCTGGGCCAGTCGAAGGCGCGCTTCGAGGAGCTCGACGCCCGGCCGCAGCAGCAGGGCTATCCTCTGCCGCAATCGGCGCCGCCTCCGCCGCCGCAGCAGTGGCAGCAGCAACAACAGCAACAACAGCCGCCGCCGTCGCGCCACCAGTTCTGGCCGCCGCCGGTGGGGCAGAGCGGTCCGGTGAGCAGCACCGGCACGCCGGCGGCGATCCCGCAGGTGGTGCAGCAGGCGCAGCAGGCGGCGTACGCGCGGCAGCAGGCGCCGCAATCGCAGGCGTACAACTACCAGCAGCCGCCGCCCACCTATGCGCGCCCCGACCTGGCGCAGTACGCCGCCCAGCAGGCGCAGGCGGCGCGCCGCCCGCCGCCGCCGCCGCAGCGCTCGAACACCCGCGCCTTCGCCACCGCGTTCCTGCCGGCGATGCCCGCCACCAGCACGCGCGTCGACGAGGACGACGGCGCGCGGCAGATCGGCGCGGAGATCGCCGCCAACGAGGCCGATTTCCGGCCGTTCGAGGAGATCGCGCAGAACCCGCTGCAGCTGCGCGCCGACTACGAGCGGCTGCGCCTGACCTACGAGCTCACCCGCAACATCGCGAGCGAGACCGACCTGCAGAAGCTGCTCGACAAGATCCTCCAGTCGGTCTTCAAGTTCACCCAGGCGCAGCGCGGGGTGATCTTCATGCAGGGCCCCGACGGCGAGATGACGCCGGTGGCGAGCCACCGCGAGGACGGCGGCAAGGGCGCGATCACCGTCTCCACCACCATCATGCGCAAGGTGCTCGACGACCGCAAAGCGGTCATCACCCACGACGCCGGCGTCGATTTCGCCGCGTCGAAGGGCAAGAGCATGATCCTCAACCAGATCCACTCGGCGATCGTCGCGCCGATGATCCACAACGACGAGCTCTTCGGCGTGTTGTGGCTCGACTCGAAGTCGCTGGCGCAGTTCCAGCAGAAGGACCTCGAGCTCGTCATCGCGGTGGCCAATCAGGCCGCGATGTTCATGGAGATCAACATCCTCGACAAACAGAAGGAGCGCCTGGCGTGCTTCGTGTCGCCGTCGGTGGCCGAGCAGGTGATCTCGCGGCAGGTCGACCTGCACCCGGGCGGCGCGCGCACCGAGTGCACGGTGTACAACTCCGACATCCGCGGCTTCACGCGCATGAGCGAGCACACCCCGCCGGAAGCCATCGTCGAGATGCTCAACGCCTACTTCGAGGCGATGGTCGAGGTGATCTTCAAGTACGACGGCACGCTCGACAAGTTCATGGGCGACGGCATCATGGCGCTGTGGGGCGCGCCGGTGTCGCACGACGACGATCCCGAGCGCGCGGTGGAGTGCTCGCTGGAGCAGACCGAGGTGCTCGGGCGGTTCAACCGCGCGCGGATGGAGAAGGACCAGCCACCGCTCGGCGTCGGCATCGCGGTGCACACCGGGCCGCTCGTCGCCGGCTACATCGGCACCAAGCGCGCGCTGAGCTACACGGTCATCGGCGACATCGCCAACACCTCGGCGCGCCTGTGCGCGCAGGCGCTCGCCGGGCAGATCGTCGTGAGCGAGCACACCCAGCAGAAGCTCGGCCCGCGCTTCGAGCTCGAAGAGCTCGCGCCCATGCGCATCCGCGGCAAGGACAAGCCGATGCGCGTGTTCAACGTGGTGCGCACGCGCGTGCAGGTCGCCGTTCCGTCCGAAGTGCCGTCGACCGCCAAGGCCGCGTCCGTCGCCGCCGAGCTCCGCGCCGCCCCGCGCTGATTTCAGGCGCGGGAGAGCAACACCATGAGCGCGCCGGCGATGGCGGCGACGGCCGCGAGCGCGCGGCGGAGCGGCAGCGCCTCGCCGAGGAAGACGCGCGCGAGGACGATGGTGAACACGGTGGTGAGCTGGTTCAGCACCGCGGCGCGCGAGGCGGGCGCCCACTTGAAGCCGCCGAGCCACAGCAGCATCGACAGGTACGACGACAGCACCGCGGCGGGCACGAGCGTGCGCCAGCTGCGGCTCGGCCGGAGCACCGTCAGGGCGTCGCGCTCGGCGGGCACCGCCGCCATCCACACCAGCTGGCCCGCCACCCCGGCCACGAGCCGGATGATGGTGACCTCGACGAGATCGCCGCGGGCGAGCACCGGCTTCGCGAGGATCACGCCCACGCCCATCGCGACGATGCCGGTGAGGCCGAGGAGCACGCCGCCGAGCACCTTCGGCTGCGCCGGCCCGCGCCGTTCGAGCGCCGCCGCCAGCACGCCGCCGAGCACCAGCGCCGCGCCGAACGCGAACTGCGCGCCGACCTGCTCGTGGAGCGCGAACACGCTGAGGCACACGATCGTCGGGGCGTAGGCGCAGTCGACCACCGCGAGCAGGCCCGCGCCGAGGCGGCGCAGCGCCATGAACACGAGCGTGTCGGCGATGGCGATGCCGAGCACGCCGCTGGCGACGAGACGGAGCCAATCGCCGGCGGGCCGCGTGGTGTCGAAGCCGCGGCCGAGCACGGCCAGCGTCAGCGCCAGGAGCGCGATCGCCACGACGTTTTTGAACAAGTTCAAACCCTGCGGCGACACCTGCTCGGTGCGCTTGAAGAGCACCAGGCTCACCGACCAGCACAGGGCCGCGGCGAGCGCGCAGATTTCTCCCAGGGCGAACAACCGGCGTGCACGGTATCGCGGCGGCGCGGATTCTCGAAGGGAATCACGCTCATGTCAGCGGCCAACACAAGCCGGTGACCAAGGTGATCGTGGTCAGCGAAACCGCGAGCTCGAGAGCACGAAAGCGGCGGAGCTCGCGGAGAAGGGCGCGAGCGGCCCGGCGATCGCCTTCGACGACGAGAACGGCGCGGGGCACGCCGCGGTAGGAGTGCGGTCCGCGGAACAGCACGCAGCCCTCGCCGACGCCGATGTCGACGCGCGGCGCCGAGGCGCGCAACCTCTCGTCGGGGCGCCGCACCGCCTCGAGCTCGGGTCGCGGCGGCCGCCCCGTGGATTCGATCACGCGCGCGGCGAGGGCCGCCCGGGCCG
>JACXTT010010425.1_pt1 | contig 12529 bp, 11 predicted proteins | sample 9270951 | NCBI WGS metagenome assembly JACXTT01 (sample SAMN15532306, study PRJNA645909) | rock metagenome | isolation source: weathered quartz diorite | place: Puerto Rico | collected 2017-06-21 | reverse complement strand
ATGCCGCCGTGGACCTTCGGGTGCAGCGTCTTCACGCGGCCGTCGAGCATCTCGGGGAAGCCGGTGTAGTCGGCCACTTCCGTGACGGGCAGGCCGCTGTCGGCCAGCAGCTTGGCGGTGCCGCCGGTGGAAAGCAGCGTGACGCCGAGCGCGTTCAGTTCGCGCGCGAAGTCGACGATGCCGGTCTTGTCGGATACAGAGAGGAGAGCTTGCTTGATCATGGCTGTGCGAAACGCTTCAAATTCAAAGTAAACCGTGCAGCTGCAGCTTCTTGCGCAGCGTATTGCGATTGATGCCAAGGTAGGCGGCGGCCAGCGACTGGTTGCGCTCGGCGCGTACCATCACGGCTTCGAGCAACGGGCGCTCGACGGCCTCCAGCACCATGTTGTACATATTGGAAGGCTCTTCGCCGTCCAGATCCCGAAAGTAGCTATCCAGGCTGTCCCGGATGCACTGGTCGATAGCGTTGCGGCTCATGCGGCAAGCAACTCCCGTTTTTTGTTGTTGTTCGTTTCATCTTCCCCGTCGCCGGTGCCGGCTTCGTCGACATAGACCAGACGGTCCGACCACTGCGCCTGCTCATCGAAGAAGGCGTTGACCGCGGCCAGTTGTTCGCCGGTAGATTCCAGCGTGTTCATGCGGTGGCGGAACAGGTTCGCGCCGCGCAGCCCGCGCGTGTACCACGCTATGTGCTTGCGCGCGGTGCGCACGCCGGTGAACTCGCCGTAGAACGCGTAGTGGTCTTCCAGGTGCGCGTTCATGATCGCGCGGATCTCGGCGACTTCCGGCGACGGCAGCAGCTCGCCGGTCGCCAGGAAGTGCTCGATCTCGCGGAACAGCCACGGCCGGCCCTGCGCCGCGCGGCCGATCATGATGGCGTCGGCGCCCGTCAGCGCCAGTACCTGCTTTGCCTTCTGCGGCGTGGTGATGTCGCCGTTGGCCACCACCGGAATGCGGATCGCGGCCTTGACCGCGGCGATGGTCTCGTACTCGGCATCGCCGTGGTACAGGTCCGCGCGCGTGCGGCCGTGGATGGTCAGCATGCTGATGCCCGCGTCCTCCACCATGCGCGCGACGCGCAGCGCATTGCGGTTTTCGCGGTTCCAGCCCGTGCGGATCTTGAGCGTGACCGGCACCCGATCGCCCACGGCGCCCACCACGGCCTCGACAATGCGCACCACCAGCGGCTCGTTCTGCAGCAGCGCGGAGCCCGCGGCCACGTTGCAGACCTTCTTGGCCGGGCAGCCCATGTTGATATCGATGATCTGCGCACCGCGATCCACGTTGTAGCGCGCGGCCTCGGCCATCATGCCCGGCTCGGCGCCGGCAATCTGGACCGAGATCGGCTCGACCTCGCCGGCATGGTTGGCGCGGCGCATGGTCTTTTCGCTCTTCCACAATTGTGCGTTCGACGCCACCATCTCCGACACCGCATAGCCGGCGCCGAGCTGCTTGCACAGCTGGCGGAAGGGCCGGTCCGTCACGCCCGCCATCGGGGCGACAAACAGGTTATTGCGAAGTTGGTGGGGTCCGATCTGCACGTTGTGGCGGCGATTCCGGCGGCCATGGCTCCCGCCGGCATGCGCATTGCGCAACAGGAGGGCCCGGCTGCCTGACTCTGGAGTGAAACGAAAAAACACACCCGTGCCGAAACGACGGTCGGCAATGTCCACGGGCATGAGCGAGGGCTGGATTCTACCGCCAAACGAGTGCTGCTGCCCAAGAATTGAGCATCGAGGCAAGAGGCGGAATCTGAAAATGCCTCGAACAGATTAGCGGGCAGGTGGCGGTGGCCGCACATGCGGCCTTCCGCTGTTGATTAGCGGCGCATGCCGAACATCATGTGCCGTGCCAGCGCATGCTTGAGCGGTGCCACGCATGCCAGCGCCGCGAGCGAGGCGCCGCGCGCATGGGCGGCGAGCGGGTAGGAAATGCCGAAGGCGCGCGGCAACAGGTCCGTCACGCCGATGGTCACGGCCCGGTCCAGGCGGTGGCGCGACGCGAACGCCTGTAGCGCGCGTGGCGTGCAGCCCGCGCGTAGCGAGTCGGCCAGCGCGAAGGCATCGCGCAGTCCCAGGTTCAGGCCCTGGCCCGCCACGGGGTGCAGCGTCTGCGCGGCGTTGCCCACGGCCGCGATGCGCCCGTCGACAGTCACCGGCGCCGCGTTGAGCCCCAGCGCAAACGCGTGGCGCTTGCCGGCCAGCGTGAAGCAGCCCATGCGGTCGCCGAACGTCTCGCCGAGTTCGGCCGCGAACTCCGTGTCTGACAGCGCCAGCCGCCGCGCCGCCTGTTCGGGCGGGCAGCACCAGACCAGCGCATAGCCATCGATGCCGTGCTCGTCGTAGGGCAGCAGCGCCAGCGGCCCTTCGCCGGTGAAGCGTTCCCAGGCCCAGCCCGGTCGCGGGCGCGAGCAGGCAACGTGGCCGATCACGGCAGTCTGGCCGTAGTCGCGGTGCCGCGCACCCTGGCCCGCATGCGCGGCCTGCTGGTGGAACAGGCCGCCTTCGGCCTGCACGGCAATGCGTGCGGTAAAGCGCGCCGGCTGGCCGTCCGCCGTCGTGCCGGTCAGGTGGACCGCGCCGGCCATGGCGTCCAGGCCGTCGAAGTCTGCGCCGATCAGCGGATCCTGCTGCAGATCGTCGACGCGGGTCTCAAACACCCGCAGCAGGCGCGACTCCCCGGCTTGCTGGATTGCGCGGCCCAGCCCGCGCTCGAGCCCATTGCACAGCTCGCCATAGCGCACCACATAGCCCAGCGCGGGCACGCCATAGTCCTCATGGTGCAGCTTCACATGGCCGAGACGGCCGCGCTGCGAGACGTGGATATGCTCGATCGGGGTGCCGGCAACGGGCCAGGCACCGATCTGCTCCAGCAACTGCCGGCTGCCATGGGACAGCGCGATGGCGCGCGGGTCGCGCGCGGCCCGTGCCGGCGTGGCGGCATCGATCAGCGTGATGCGCCAGTCTGTGGTCAGCAGCAGCTGGCATGCCAGCGACAGGCCCACCGGCCCGCCGCCGACGATGGCGATGTCCCTGACTTCAGGCATGGCCTGCGTCATTGCCGGCGCTCCCGTCCGTATTGAGATCCGGCGCCTGCCCGGCCGCGCCGCGCTTCCAGCAGATCGCATCGGAGCGCGACTTGCCGGCCTCGGCATCGCGCAGCGCGTTATCGAGCTTCTGCTGGTTGAAGCCGGGCAGGGCCTGCAGACGCTCCAGCAGCGCGTTGGCATTGGCCGCATCCATCGGTGTCACGCAGCCCTGGCCGCTTTCCGGAGCGCCGATCAGGATCAGCCAGACCTTGCCGGACCACGGCGCGGCTTTGGAAACCCGCACCACCACGCGATCGAGCGCCTCCCACGTGATTTCCTCGCGCTGACCGTCGGGCCGGTGCACGACCACACAGTCTTCGTAGAGGTTGATCACGAACGGTTCGGTCGGATCGACACGGCGCTTGACGGGCGCGTTATGCGCTGTCCCTGTGGTGCCGGGGAACAGTCGGCGCAGCCATCCGATCATGCCTTGCCTCCGCCTGGGTTGCGGTCCCGCATCAGGGCCTCGATGTCATCGGCCCTGACCGGCACGCCGCGCGTGATGATCTCGCAGTCACCGCTGGTGACGACGGCATCGTCCTCGATGCGGATGCCGATATGCCAGAAGCGCTCCGGCACGTCTTCGGCCGGACGCACATAGAGGCCCGGTTCCACGGTCACGACCATGCCCGGTTCCAGCGGCCGCCACGGGCGTTCGCCATCCCCGGCAGGCGCGGACGCGCGGTACTCGCCCACGTCGTGCACGTCCATGCCGAGCCAGTGCCCGGTGCGGTGCATGTAAAAGCGCCGGTAGCTGCCGCTCGCCAGCACGTCGTCGAGCGTGCCTTCCTTGTTGCGGTCGAGCAGGCCCGTGTCGAGCATGCCCTGCGCGAGCACGCGCACCGCGGCATCGTGCGGCACGTTGTAGGGCACGCCGGCGCGCGTCTCGGCAATCGCGGCGTCCTGCGCGGCCAGCACCAGGTCGTACAGCTCGCGCTGGGCCGGCGAGAAGCGGCCGGACACGGGGAACGTGCGCGTGATGTCTGAGGCATAGCCGTCCAGCTCGCAGCCGGCGTCGATCAGGCACAGGTCGCCGTCGCGCAGTTCGGCGGGACCGGCACGGTAGTGCAGCACGCAGGCATTGGGGCCGGCCGCGACGATCGAGTTGTAGGCCACGCTCTGCGCGCCGTGGCGGCGGAATTCGTACAGCAGCTCGGCTTCGAGGTGGTACTCGCGCACGCCGTGACGCGTGGCCTGCATCGCGCGCACATGGGCGCCCGCGGAGATTTCGCCGGCGCGGCGCATGGTGGCCAGCTCGTCCGCATCCTTGATCAGCCGCATCTCGTCGAGCAGTGTGCGGATGTCGGCGGCGACCGACGGCGCCGCGACACCGGCACGGCCCTGCATGCGCACCGCCTCGAGCCAGCGGCGCACCTGCATGTCGGTGCGCGTCGAGGCGGCCAGCGGATACGCGAGCTGCGCGCGGTTGGCAAGCAGGCCAGGCAGGATGGCGTCGATCTCTTCGACCGAATGCGCTTCATCGAAGCCGAAGGTCGCGCATGCGCCTTCCGGGCCGTAGCGGAAGCCGTCCCAGATCTCGCGCTCTTCGTGTTTCGGGCGGCAGAACAGGATGCTGCGGTCGGCTTCGGCGCCCTGGCCGGCGACCAGCACCAGCACGGACTCGGGCTCGGTGAAGCCGGTCAGGTAATAGAAATAGCTGTCGTGCCGGTACGGGTAGTCGCTGTCGCGGTTGCGCATGGCTTCCGGCGCCGTGGGCAGGATGGCCACGCCACCGCCGCCGGCGCGCAGGTGCTGCAGCACACGGGCGCGACGGTCACGGCAAGAGGCCAGGAGGGCTGAATCGGGTGCGGACATAAGATCGCCAACTGGATTGGGGGAATGCATCAGATTCTAACGCCGCCGGCGCGCTGGCCGCGGCGTCACAGCAAGCGGCTCAGGCGCCGCTTGCTGTGACGGTAGCGCGCGCGGCGACGGCGTCGTTCAGCGCGGCAAGCTGGGCCGGCGTGCCGACATTTTCCCAGAGGCCGTCGAAGCGCTCGCCGCTGGCCGTGCCCGCCGCAATGGCAGCGAGGTAGCGGGGCGTCATGGCGACCTTGGTGCCGGGGGTGATATCGGTGAACAGGCGCGTGTCGTACAGGCCGATATTGCCGAAGGTCAGGCGCTCGGCGCCCGGTGCCGCATCCAGCGCCAGCAGGCCGTCGGGCCGAAGCGCGAAGTCGCCGGCCGGGTGGAAGGGCGGATTCGGCACCATCACAAGGTGCATGCGCGGCGCTGGCGCGCTGGCCAGCTCGCGCGCGCGCGGCAGCAGCGCGCGGAAGTCGTAGTCGCAGAAGATGTCGCCGGAAACGGCCAGGAAGATCTCCCCGCGTTTCGGTGCCGGCGACAGCAACGGCAGCGCCCGGGCGATGCCGCCGGCGGTCTCCAGCGCGCTGCCCTCGGCGGAATAGGCGATGCGCGCGCCGAAGCGGCTGCCGTCGCCGAGTGCGGCCTCGATCTGCTCGCCATGCCAGGCATGGTTGATGACGATATCGCGCAACCCGGCACGCACCAAGGCCTCGATCTTCCAGACGATCAGCGGCTTGCCGCCGACCGGCAGCAGCGGCTTGGGGCAGGTGTCGGTCAGCGGGCGCATGCGGTCGCCGCGTCCGGCGGCGAAGATCATGGTTTTCAAATCAGGGTCTCCATGGCGAGCAGAGTGACCATGCCGCCGATGATGGTCCAGCCGATGCTGCGCGTGCGCGCGGCAATCACGATGGCAACCAGGCCGGCGACCAGTCTCGCGTTGAGCGGGCTCACATAGTGCGCGCCACCGCGCATCAGCAGGTCGGGGGCGATCAACGCGGACAGCATGGCCGCGGGCACGAACTGCAGCGCTGTGCGGAACCACGCCGGCAGCCGCACGCGGCCTTCCACGGCGATGAACGACAGGCGGATCAGGAACGTGGCCAGGCCCGCGCCCAGGAACACCCACAGCAAGGTCAGCGCGCTCATGCCGCCTCCTTGCCGATGGCGGTCTTGCCTGCCGGACGCTCGCCCGAGGCTTTGCCGCGGCCGAGCAGCAGCATGCCGGCGGCGATGCCGCCCAGCGCCGCGGCCATCAGCCCGAGCTTGTGCGGCATGCCGAAGCAGGCCACGGCGAGGACCGAAGCCACCAGCGCCGCGGCGACCTGCGCGCGGTGCTTCAGGCCCGGCACGATGATGCCGATGAAGGTCAGCGGCAGGAAGAAATCCAGCGGCCAGTCGCGCGGTACCTGCGCGCCGACCAGCACGCCGGCCAGCGTCGACACCTGCCAGCTCGCCCACAGCGCGAAACCGCCGCCGAAGTAGTACCAGTGGCGGTAGCGCTGGCGCGGCCCGGTGTCGGAGAGCCGGTGCGTCATGGCGGCAAACGCCTCGTCGGTCAGCAGGTAGGCGATCAGCGCCTTCCAGCGGCGCGGCAAGTGGGCCAGCGTGGGCGCGATGGTGGCGGAATAGAGCGCATGGCGCAGGTTCACCATGGCCACGGTGACGGCGATCACCACGGCCGGCGTGCCTGCCGACCACAGCTGAGTGAGGATCATCTGCGAGGCGCCGCCGAACACGATGGCGCTCATCGCGCAGGCCAGCCACGCCGGCATGCCGGCGCCGACCGCCAGCACGCCATAGATCAGGCCGAACGGCACGACGCCCAGCAGCATGGGGGCGAGCGCGCGTGCGCCGGCCCACCATTCGCCGGAACGCGTGATGGTCAGGGGGTCTTCGGTGGGAGCGGCCGGGGGCACTGCTCAGCCCCCGTTCAGAACGTGTAGCCGGCCGGGCTCTTGGCGCCCTCGAGCGCGTCAAGCAGGCGGATCAGCTTGCGCAGCTCCGTATAGCGGCCCGCGACCTGGCGCGTGTACTTGAGCACCAGCGGCAGGTTGGCGAGGTAGCCGTCCTTGCCGTCGCGGTGATACAGGCGCGCAAAGATGCCAAGCACCTTCAGGTGGCGTTGCAGGCCCATCCACTCGAAATCGCGGTAGAACTCGCCGAAATCGGCGTTGACGGGAAGGCCGGCCTTGCGCGCGCGCTCCCAGTAGCGGATCAACCAGTCGAGCTGCTGTTCCTCATCCCACTCGATGTAGGCATCGCGCCACAGCGAGACGGCGTCGTAGGTGATCGGGCCGATCACGGCGTCCTGGAAATCGAGCACGCCGGGGTTGGCGCCGCCGGGCAGCACCATCAGGTTGCGCGAGTGGTAGTCGCGGTGCACATAGACCTGCGGCTGCGCGAGGATGTTGGCCAGCAGCGCGTCCATCACTTCGCGCAGATCGGCCTGCTGGGCATCCGTGAGCGTCGCGCCAAGGTGCTTCGCGATATACCACTGGGGGAACAGGTCCAGCTCGCGCTGCAGCAGGGCACGGTCGTAGGGCGGCAACTCGCCCGCACGGCTGGCGGCCTGGATGCGCACCAGCGCAACCGCCGCGTCGGCATACATGCCGCTGGCGGCGGAGTCGTCGAGTCGCGACAGGTAAGTCTGGCTGCCCAGATCGGCCAGCAGCAGGAAGCCCTGCTCCAGATCCTGTGCCAGCACCGTCGGCACCGTGACGCCTGCGGCACCGAACAGTGCCGCGACATGGATGAACGGGCGGCAGTCCTCGTGTGCGGGCGGCGCATCCATCACGATGGCGGTCGGGTGCGCGGCGTTGCCGGTGCTGACGCGGAAGTAGCGTCGGAAGCTGGCGTCAGCCGAAGCGGGGGTGCAGGATTCGGGGTCGACGGACCAGTCCGGACCAAGTCCGGACACCCAGGATTTGAGCTGGTCCAGGCGTGGGTCGTGAGTAAGTGATGCCATGCCGGAAAGGTAGTATTGGTTGCCCCGTATAATACCCGACCAGACCCGGGCGCCGGGCGGCCCCCGGGAGGGGCCCACCGTTGCCCCGCAGCCTGTTCCGGCGGGGGCTGGCGGCTAGCAGGCGAGCCGCCGCCGCCGACGTGACTGACAATCCGCTCGCATGACCGAACAACAACGATCACCGACCCAACGAGCCTTCAAGCCGCCTGCGCTTTCCGGCCGTTCCAGCCGCACTGGCCGGCTGCCCGCCAGCGCCTTGCGGCCGCTGGTGCTGGCCATGGCCGGCCTGTCGGTGGGTGCGCACGCGCAGATGTCAAGTTCCGCCGTCCCCGATGTGGACCAGGCCGAGTCCGTCATCGAAGCCGCGCCCGAGGTGCCGCTTGCGCCGCCGGTGCCGGGCGAACTCGTGCCGCGACTGGCCGAGCCGGCCAAGTCGGCCGAACCCGGCGAGAACCCGCCGGCATTCGTGTCCGGTGACCGGCTGACCGGCTACAACGAGCGCGGCGTGGTGCTTGAAGGCAACGCCGAGCTGCGCCGCGGCGGCGCCGTGGTCAAGGGCGACAAGCTGACCTATGACCAGGATACCGACGAGGCCTTCGCGCACGGCAATGCCCGCGTGTCGCGCGGCGGCGCGCTGGCCGTGGGCCCCGAGGCGCGCATGAAGGTCGAGGCCAACGAGGGCTATATGCTCTCGCCCGACTACTATTTCCAGCAGACCGGCGGCACGGGCAAGGCCGAGCGCATCGATTTCGTGGACAAGGACCGCAGCGTGATCAAGCGGGCCACCTACACCACGTGTTCGCCGGACAATGCCGACTGGTACTTCAGCGCACGCCAGCTCGACCTGGACAGCGACCGCGAGGTCGGCGTCGCCTACGGCGGCGTGCTCCATTTCTTCGACGTGCCGATCGCGGGCGCGCCGGTGTTCAGTTTCCCGCTCAACGACGAGCGCCGCAGCGGTTTCCTGTCGCCGCTGTTCGGCTACGGGTCGAAATCGGGCCTCGATGTTACGCTGCCGTACTATTTCAACATCGCACCGAACCGCGACCTGACGCTCTATCCGCGCATCATGACGTCGCGCGGCTTCATGCTTGGCGGCGATTACCGGTACGTCGGCGAAGGCTATGGCGGCCGACTGCGCGCGGAATTCCTGCCGGACGACCGGCAGACCGGGACCAACCGCTGGTCATATTCGTTCCAGCACACCCAGAACATTGCCAAAGGGCTCAACGCCTACCTGAACCTGAACCGGGTTTCCGATGACAAGTATCCGGATGACCTGACGCGCACGGTGTCGCAATCGACGCTGCGCCAATACACCCAGGAAGGCGGTGTTACGTACAACTGGCAGGACTTCACCGTGCTGGCGCGCGTGCAGAAGTTCCAGACGCTGCTGCCGAGCCAGCCGTCGTACGAGCGTGTCCCGCAGCTCAACGGCAAGTACATCCGCTATGACCTCGGCGGCTTCGACGTGCAGGTAGAGGCGGATTACACGCGTTTCCGCATTCCGCTGACCTCGACCGGGTTCCAGCAGCCGCAGGGCGAGCGCATGTTCGTGCAGCCGACGATCAGCTATCCCATCGTGCGGCCGGGCTGGTATGTGACGCCGAAGGTCATCCTCAATGCGACGCAGTACCAGATGGAGGCGCAAAGCAACACGCCGACGGCGCAGAACAACTTCTCGCGCACGTTGCCGACCTTCAGCTTCGACTCCGGCATGACCTTCGAGCGCAATGCGCCGACCATGAGCCGGCTGTTCGGCGTCAACTACCTGCAGACGCTCGAGCCGCGGCTGTTCTACGTCTACACGCCGTTCCGCGACCAGAGCCAGTTCCCGCTGTTCGATACCGTGCAGTCGGACTTCGGCTACGGGCAGATCTTCTCCGAGAACCCGTTCACCGGCTATGACCGGGTGGCCGACAACAACAAGCTGACCGCCGGCGTGACCACGCGGCTGATCGAAGCTGATACCGGCATCGAGCGCTTCCGCGGCACCATCGCACAGCGCTATGACTTCACCGGACAGCGCGTGCAGCTCAACGGTACGCTGCCGGATCCGAAGGCGGGCAGCTCGGACCTGCTCGCGGCCACCACGATCCAGCTGTTCCGCGGCTACTACCTCGACGCGGGGATCCAATACAATCCGGACTCGGAGCACATCAATTACTCGAACGTGGCCTTCGCCTGGCGTCCGGAGCCGCGCAAGCTGTTCAACGTGGGCTACCGCTACCGGCGTGCCACGTCGGTGACGGACAATACCGCGATCGACCAGTTCGAGATTTCCGGTCAGTGGCCGATTACCCAGCGCGCCTATGGCATCGGCCGCTTCGCGTTCGACCGCAACGCCAACCAGATGGTCGATGCGCTGGCCGGCCTGGAATACGCGGCCGACTGCTGGGTCGGCCGCGTGGTCTACCAGCGCTACCGCAATACCACGCAGGGCTATACCGGCCGCATCTTCCTGCAGGTGGAGTTCCGCGGGCTGTCGAAAATCGGCTCGAATCCGCTGGATATCCTGCGCCTGAATGTTCCTGGGTACGAGCCGGTCACCGCCAAGCCGGTGCCGACGACCCAGTTCGATCACTATGAATGACGGATTACGATGAAACGTCAAGAATTCGCCTTGTTTTCCCTGATGTTGTCGCCGTGGCGCCGTGTGCTGCTGCCGGCCGTGCTGGCCGCCGTTGCGGCGCCCGCCATGGCCCAGCTCAAGGCACCTTCGCAAGCGCCGCGCACCTCCGGCATCTTCGTGCCGCAGGCGTCGGACGTGGCCGTGCCGTCGAGCCAGCCGCAGCTTGGCATCCCGCAGCCGGGCAGCAACAGCAAGCGTTCGCAGCTGGTCGATGAAGTCGTGGCGGTGGTGAACAACAGCGTGATCACGCGCCGCGAGTTGCTCGACCGCGCCGACGAGATCGAAAGCCAGCTTCGCACCGCCAACCGGCCGGCGCCGGCGCGCGCGGACCTGCTCGGTGAAGTGCTCGAGCGCCTCGTGATGGAGCGCGTGCAGACCCAGGCCGCGCAGGATGCCGGCATCAAGGTGACCGACCAGGAACTGGACCGTGCGATCGAGTCGGTGGCGCAGCAGAACCGCCTGAACGCCACGGAATTGCGCCGTCGCGTCGAGTCCAGCGGCATGACCTGGACCAAGTATCGGGACGAGCTGCGCAAGCAGGTGCAGGTGATCCGCCTGCGCGAGCGCGAAGTGGACTCGAAGGTACAGGTGTACGACGGCGAGATCGACAACTATCTCGCCGCGCACAACGGCCAGGGTGCCGCCACGGGGCCGACCGAGTTCAACGTGTCGCAGATCCTCCTGCGCGTGCCGGAAGATGCCTCCGACGCGCAAAAGCAGGCGCTGAAGACCAAGGCCGAGGGGCTGCTCAAGCAGGCGCAAGGCGGCGCGGACTTCGCCCAGCTGGCCCAGTCGAACTCCGAGGGGCCGGAAGCGGCCCAGGGCGGCGCCCTGGGCTTTCGCGAGATCGGCCGCCTGCCAGCCCTGTTTGCCAATGCCGTGGTCGACCTACAGCCGGGCGCCGTGGCGCCCGAAGTGGTGGAGAGTGCCAATGGCTTCCATATCCTGAAGCTGAGCGCCAAGCGCGCGGCGCCGGTATCGGGCCCGTCCAACCCGGCCGCGGCTTCGCATATCACGCAGACCCAGGTCCGCCATATCCTGATCCGCACTGGTCCGAATATGCCGGAAGCCGAGGCGCGCCGCCAGCTTGGCACGCTGCGCGACCGCATCACGCACGGCGGCGATTTTGCCGACGCGGCCAAGCGTTTCTCGCAGGATGGCTCGGCCCAGGCCGGCGGCGATCTCGGCTGGGTCTCGCCCGGCGAGCTGGTGCCTGAATTCGAGCAGGCCATGAACCGCCTGCGCCCCGGCGAAATCTCCGAACCGGTGGTGACGCAGTTCGGCGTGCACCTGATCCAGGTACTGAACCGCCGCGAAACCGAGATGTCGCCCGAGAAGCAGCGCGATTTCGCGCGCGCGGAAATCCGCGAACAGAAGCTGCGCGCGGCCTATGATGACTGGGTGCGCCAGCTGCGTTCGGCGGCGTACGTCGAGTACCGCGTCAACCGACAGCGCTGAGGCACCCGCCGCACGACCCCGACATGCCCGACCCGCTCGCGCTAGCCATATCCACCGGCGAACCCGCCGGTATCGGCCCCGACATCACCATCGGGGCGCTGCTGCAGCTCGCGGGTCAGAACGGGCACTGCCGCTACCATGTGCTTGGCGATGCGCACCTGCTGGCCTCCCGCGCCGCCGCGCTCGGCGTGGTGCATGCGTGGGAGCGCCGCATTGCCGAAGGCGAAGTGGTCATCCACCATGTACCGCTGGCCGTGGCGTGCGAGCCCGGCCGGCTGGATGCGCGCAACGGCCCGTATGTACTGTCGATGCTCGACGCCGCGATTGCCGGCTGCCGTGCGCATGCCGGCGCCCCTGCGCGTTTCGCGGCCATGGTCACGGCCCCCGTGCAGAAGAGCACGATCAACGATGCCGGGGTGCCGTTCACGGGCCATACCGAATATCTCGCCGAGGCCGCGGGCGTGCCGCGCGTGGTGATGATGCTGGCCGGTCCGCAACCGGCGCATGCCAACGCCATGCTGCGTGTGGCGCTGGCCACGACGCACCTGCCCCTGCGCGCGGTGCCCGATGCGCTGACCGT
>JACXTT010010424.1_pt1 | contig 12529 bp, 10 predicted proteins | sample 9270951 | NCBI WGS metagenome assembly JACXTT01 (sample SAMN15532306, study PRJNA645909) | rock metagenome | isolation source: weathered quartz diorite | place: Puerto Rico | collected 2017-06-21 | reverse complement strand
GGGACGGTTCGATGGACTTGCATGCGGGTCTCCTGATGATGTGCCGGCGGGGGAATGCCTGCCAAATTCATTATTGCCCAGGCACCCGTTTTGCGCACCTGCCGGAATGCGGCGGCGGCCGTCGCGACTTCAGCTGGCGCGGCGCAAGGCCTGCAGGTTCTGCCACACAAAGGCGGCCAGCGACAGCAGCACCACGACCACCAGCAGGTACTGCAGCGGCAGGTTCTCGGTGAAGTCCATCTCCTCCGTGGCCAGCGTATACGCGGCCAATGCCATGACAGCCGCCACGACGCGCAGCGGCCAGCGGGTCGGCTCGCACCAGTGTGCCGGCAGGCGCTGCAGCAGCAGGTGCCCCAGCATGCCGGACAGCAGCCCCAGGCTGATGCCCACCGCCACGTCGCCTGGCCAATGCGCCCCCACCGCGATGCGCGACAGGCCGGTACCGGCGGCCAGCAGCCACAGCCACGCAAAGCGCACGCGGCGTTCGGGTGCGAACGAGAAGACCATGGCCGAGGCCACGGCAAAGGCCGTCAGCGTGTGGCCCGACGGCATGGACACGTTGTGCAGCAACTCGCCAACCACGCGCATCTGCGCGTTGTCCACCACGGCGGCCGGGCGCGGGCTTTCGATGAAGAACTTGCCGGTGCGCGCAAAAGCCACGGCAAACGGCGCGGCGCACAGCCAGGCCCACACCAGGCGCGGCGACAACACCAGCAAGGGCGCCGTCACGCCCAGCACGCCCCAGCCGTTGCCCAGCAGGGACAAGCCGGTCCACAGCGGTGCCGCCACCGGCGCGCACAGGCTGTTGATGGCAATGAACAGCGAAGGCTCCACCCAGTGCATCCACAGCGGCGTGGAGAGCACGAACACCGCCACCGGCACCAGCCAGGCCCACCACGCCAGGCCCGGCGCGGGCGGGGTGGCAAGGGTCACAGAAGGTTCAACAGAAGGCGTGGACATGGAAACAGGCACAGTGCAAAAAGTTCAGGGAGCGGTCTTCAGCCGGGCTTGCGGATCACCCGACCAACCCTGGCAAGCATAAAAGCGAAACCGCGACAGCAGTTGCCCCAGATGGACCGCGTCCTGCGTGTCCAACAGCGTGCAGCTGGCAAAGCCGTGCGGGGCCTGCGGGATTTCATACGGCATCTGCGACCAGTCCACCAGCAGCGTGCTGCCGCCCACCGGCAGATCGCCGGCCCACAGGCTGAATTGGGTAAAGCGGTCTTCCAGCACATGCACAGTCAGCGGCCGCGCGTACCAGCCCAGGCGGCTGGCCAGTGTCCAGTTCTGCACCGCCACGCTCTCCAGATGGTTGGCCTGCGCCAGCGCACGCGCACGCTGGCCGGCAGCGTCCCAGCCGTGCAGGTCGGCAAACGGGTTCGACGGGTCGCCGGCCTCACCGTGCGCAGCGGCCACCAGCGGCACACCGCCCGAGGCCATCAGGCCCAGCAGACCGGCGCAGGCCAGGCCCTGCAGCACCACCAGCGCAAGCACGGCGAAGCGAAAGCGCTGCTGCATCGCGCGCGCCAGACCCAACCCGGCAAACGGTGCCAGCGCCACCCAGGCCGGTGCCGTCCAATGCGGCAGGCTGGAGCCGCCACCGGCCATGACCGCCAGCACCACCAGCGGCAGTGCAAAAAACACCACCAGCACACGCTGCGGCGCAGCAGTGCGCGCCACGCCGCTACCGCCCCACAGCAGCAGCGGCCCGAACACCAGCAGTTGCAGCAGCACAAAGCGCAACACGTTCAGCAGTTGCCAGCGGCTGCCCGCGCCGTGCTGCGCCTGGTAGGTGAACGAGATCCAGTGGTTCTGCGCATTCCACACCGCCACCGGCAACACCATCAGCACGGCGATGCCCACCGCCACCCAGGGCCACGGGCGGCACAGCAGGCGCCAGCCATGCACGCGGCACAGGCACACGGCCACGGCCAGCGCGGCAAAGATCGCGGTGTACTTGGCCAGGCCCGCCAGCCCCAGCAGCAGGCCCAGCAGCAGCCAGGCCGAAGGCCGCTGGGCGGTGGGCGGGTCCATCAAGGCCAGCGTCTGCCACAAGAGCGCGGCGCTGAAGAACATCAACAGGCTGTCGGGCAGCAGGCCTATGCCCAGCACATGCAGCAAGGGCGCCAGCGCCAGCGCCAGAACCGCCCACAGGCCGGCCCCCCGGGCACCGTTGCCTTGCAGACGCTCCGCGGTGCGGAACACCAGCCAGGCCGTGCCCAGCCAGAACAATTCAGGCACCAGCCGCAGCACGGCGGTCGGCGCGTTGAGCGCCACCAGCGGCCACTGCACCCAGCCGACCAGCGGCGGGTGGTCAAAGTAGCTCAGCGCCATGTGCGTGGCGTACAGCGCGTAATGGGCCTCGTCCACCGACAAGCCGGTGACCATGCCCATAGCGAAATGCAGCACACAGACCAGCGCCAGCAGCAGGCGCAGGTTCCAGGGGGCGGCGAAAAAGGCAGACGGCAGGCGCACGGCGGGGCAAGTGGGCAGAAAGACGAGCCCCGCAGTCTAAACTGCGGGGCTCGTCTTCCCGGCACCCCTGAAAGGAATCCCATGCCCACCTACCGCGTAGAAATGTTCGAAGGCCGCTCCACGGAGCAGAAGAAGAAACTGGTGGAGGAAGTCACGCGCGTCACGGTGGAAGTGCTGGGCTGCTCCCCCGAAGCGGTGGAGATCCTGATTACCGACATGAAGAAGGAAAACTGGGCCACCGGCGGCAAGCTGTGGAGCGAACCACGGGGATAGCCCCAAGGCAATAGCCCCCACGCTCCACCGCTGCGCGGGTCGCTGCCCCCCGAGGGGGCTAACTCGCCTTGGGGCGGCCCGGCGGCGAGTTGCTATTAGCTCATGAACAAAGCGTCTGTGTAAAAGCCCCCAAAGCCGCCCGGCTGGCGGGTAAACTGCCTCTCCATGTGCCAACTGCTTGGGATGAACAGCTACCTGCCGGCCAGCCTGACGCTGAGCTTCACCGGCTTCTCGCAACGCGGCGGCTGCACCGACCACCATTCCGACGGCTGGGGCATCGCCTTCTTTGAAAGCGATGGGCAAAACCCGGGCCGCGCCGCACGCACCTTTGTCGACAAGGAAAGCGCGTCCACCTCGCCCATCGCCAAGATGCTGCGCAGCTACCCGATCAAGAGCCACAACGTCGTGGCCCATGTGCGCAAGGCCACGGTGGGTGCGGTGACGCTGGAAAACTGCCACCCCTTCGTGCGCGAGCTGTGGGGCCGCTACTGGGTATTTGCCCACAACGGCGACCTGAAGGAATACGCGCCACCGCTGCATGGCAGTTTCAAACCGGTGGGCAGCACCGACAGTGAACTCGCTTTTTGCTGGCTGATGCAGGAGCTCAACAAGTCCCACGCCGGCATGCCGTCGTTGGAGGAACTGACCAACACGCTGTCCGAGCTGGTGCCGCGCATCGCCAGGCACGGCAGCTTCAACTTCCTGTTGAGCAACGGCCAGGCGCTGTGGGCGCATGCCAGCACCAAGCTGCACTACGTGCTGCGCCAGCACCCGTTCACCGAAGTGCAGTTGAAGGACGAGGACGTCAGCGTGAACCTGGCCGAACTCAACGGCCCGGAAGACCGGCTGGTCATCGTGGTAACCGAGCCGCTGACCACCAATGAAGCCTGGGTGGCCATGGAGCCGGGCGAGTTGCAGGCCTTTGTGGACGGCCAGCCCAGCGCACGCACCGTGTGCAAGGCCACGCTGATTCCGGCGGCCGCCGCTGCTGCTGCCCAGCGGGAAGCGGAAGAAGCGGCCAAGGCCGCAGCCCTGGCCACCGCACCCATCGCCTGACGCCGCAGACGGTGGCTTGTCCGCCGTTACGGCTTGCAGCCCAGCTGGCCCTTCTTGCCGTTTTCGTAATAGGTCAGGTCACCACGGCATTCCGGCTTGGTCGCCGGCAACGCGGTTCCAGGTTTGGCCGAGCAGGCATACGCGCCGGTCTTGGCATTCGTGGATTTGGCCACCAGTTTCCAGCCGTCGGGGCAGGTGGGTGCCGCCAGCTTGCCGGGCTTGGCCGCGGCCTGCGCTGTACCGGTGACGGTGATGTCCACCGCGCGCTCCTGGCCGCCGCAGTTCGGGTGGTTCTGCACATTGCGGCCACCCAGTGTCACGTGGTAGCCGCCGGGCTTGTCATAGGTGTGGCTCACGACCAGCGGGGTGGCGTTGCTGACATCGCTGACGCCGTCGCGCGTCGTGCCGTCGCCAAAGCCGATGACGAAGCCGCAGTAGTTGCCGCCGACCACGTCGATGGTGGCGGACACCGTCACCGGCTCACCGACCTTGGCCTGCAAGGGCGTGACGGTGAGGGCGCCCAGCACCTGGGCCTGTGCGGACACCGAAAGCATGCCAGCGACGAACAGCGCGCTGAAGAGGGATTTGGTTTGCATAGCCTGTCTCCTTGAACAAAGCGTCACCGGCTACCGTTGGCGGTGAAGCGCTGCAGGCCATTGTGCACTCTCACCGTGACGATGCAAGCACCGCGTTTTCCAGAGCATCGACAAACATCGCCGGCACGTCAAAGCCGGTCTGCTCGGTGATCTCCTGAAAGCAGGTCGGGCTGGTGACATTGATCTCGGTCAGCGAGTCGCCGATCACGTCCAGGCCGACCAGCAGCAGGCCGCGCGCCGCCAGGATGGGCCCCAGCGCCTCGGCAATGCGGCGGTCGTCGGCACTGAGCGGCTGGGCCACGCCCTTGCCGCCGGCCGCCAGGTTGCCGCGCACTTCGCCGCCCTGCGGGATACGCGCCAGGCAGAACGGCACCGGCTTGCCGCCGATGACCAGCACACGCTTGTCGCCCTGTGCAATGGCGGGCAGGAACTTCTGCACCATCAGGGTCTGTGCGCCGTCCTTGTTGAGCGTCTCGATGATGCCGCCCAGGTTCAGACCGTCGTCCTTGACGCGGAAGATGCCCATGCCGCCCATGCCGTCCAGCGGCTTCAAGATGATGTCGCGGTGCTCGGCGTGGAAGGCGCGCACGGCGTCGGCTTCGCGCGTGACCAGCGTGGGACCGATGAACTGCGGGAACTCCAGGATCGCCAGCTTCTCGGGGTGGTCGCGCAGCGCACGCGGCTTGTTGAACACCTTGGCACCCTCGCGCTCGGCCTGTTCCAGGAGGTGCGTGGCGTAGAAGAATTCGCTGTCGAACGGCGGGTCCTTGCGCATGACCACCGCGCCAAAGTCCTTGATGGCCTGCACCGCAGCCGCAGCCTCGGTGAACCAGGTGTCGGGCTGGCCGGTCAGCGTGATGGCGCGCACTGTGGCCTGCACCTGCCCGCCGCGCTGCCATACGAGGTGGCGCGGCTCGCAGGCAAAGATGCGGTGGCCGCGCTTCTGCGCCTCGCGCATCATCGAGAAGGTGGTGTCCTTGTAGATCTTGAAGGATTCAAGAGGGTCTGCAACGAAAAGGATGTCCATGCTTGCTTTCAGTTCTTGGCTTTGCCGTAATGTTGAACCAACAGCGCCAGCGCGCCGGCCACCACGCCCCAGAAGGCCGAGCCCACGCCCGCAATGACCACGCCGCTGAGCGTGACCAGGAAGGTGATGAGCGCGGCTTCGCGGTTGGCGTCGTCCTTCAGCGCTGCGCTGAGCGCGCCGCCTATGGTGCCCAAGAGGGCCAGGCCGGCGATGGCCGCCACCAGTTCCTTGGGGAAGGCCGTCAGCACGCCGGTGATCGCCGCACCGAAGACGCCGATGACCATGTACAGCGCGCCGCACGAGGCCGCCGCGGTGTAGCGGCGCGCCGGGTTGGCATGCGCCTCCGGCCCCATGCAGATGGCGGCGGTGATGGCGCTGAGGTTGATGGCAAACGCACCGAAGGGCGCCAGTACCAGCGTCGCCAGGCCCGTCAGCGTGATGACCTTGGACACCGGGATGCCGGCCTCACCGCCCTGTGCGCGGCGGTCCGCATAGCCCGCGGCCTGGATCGCCGCCACACCGGGCAGGTTCTGCGAGGCCATGGTCACGACAAACAGCGGCAGCGACAGGCTGATGAACGCCGCCAGCGAGAACTGCGGGCTGACGAATACCGGCCAGGTGATGCCATATGCAATGTTGACCGGCTTGAAGCCTGCGCCAGCGGCTACGAAAACAATAGCAACCAGCAGGGTCAACGGCACCGCATAGCGCGGCACAAAGCGCTTGCCAACCAGATAGGCCAGCACCATCGTCGCCACCAGCGGCAGTGCGGTTTGTGCCGCGCCAAAGGCCGACAGGCCGAAGCGCGCCAGCACGCCGGCCAACAGCGCCGAGGCCAGCGCCAACGGGATGCGGTTCATCATGCGTTCGAACCAGCCGGTGGCACCGACCAGCGTGATCAACAGCGCGCACAGGATGAAGGCGCCCACCGCATCGGCCATGCTGAAGCCACCGGCCAGCCCGGCCGAGGCCAGCACTGCGGCACCGGGCGTGCTCCAGGCCACCATCACCGGTTTTCGGAGCCACAGCGACGGCACCAGCGTGCACAGGCCCATGCCTATGCTCAGCGCCCACATCCACGAGGCAATCATTTCCGGGGTGGCACCAAAGGCCTGCGCGGCCTGGAACACGATGGCCACCGAACTGGTGAAGCCGACCAGCACCGCGACAAAACCGGCGGTCGCAGAAGAGAGGCTGAGGTCTTTGAAAAATTGCATGCGGGCCATTGTGACAGCGCATGCATTCCCTGGGGTCAGGGCTGGATTTCGCCGCCGCGCAGCGGCGGAGCGTGGGGGCTATATCTCGATCTTGGAGCCTAGTTCCACAACCGAGTTGTTGGGCAGGTTCAGGAAGTCCGCCGCCGCACTGGCGTTGTGGTGCATCTGTGCAAACAGCTTCTCGCGCCACGGCGCCATACCCTCGCCCAGCGTCGGCACGACGGTGTCGCGCGACAGGAAATAGCTGGTGGTCATGGCCTCCAGCTCGCAGCCACGCCCCTTGATCTGCTGCAGGGCCTTGGGCACGTCGGGGTCGTTCTTGAAGCCGTAGTGGATGACGACCTGCCAGCAGTCGTGGCCCAGCGATTCGATCTCCAGGCGCTTGTCCAGCCCTATCCACGGCACCTCATGGCTGCGCACGGTGACGAACAGGTTGTTGGCATGCAGCACCTTGTTGTGCTTGAGGTTGTGCAGCAGCGCGTTGGGCACGGTGTCCACGCCAGCCGTCAGGAACACGGCCGTGCCTTCCACGCGCGCGGGCGGTGCGACAAACACGGCTTCCAGAAAGCTCTTGAGGTCGATGGCGTCGGCGCGCAGCTTGTCGTTGAGCAGGCGGCGCCCATCCTTCCAGGTCATCATCAGGGAGAAGACGGCGCCGCCAATCATCAGCGGGAACCAGCCGCCGTCAAACAGCTTGAGCAGGTTGGAGGCCCAGAACGCAAAGTCCACGATGAAGAAGAAACCGGTGGCTGCAATGCACAGCACCAGCGGGTACTTCCAGCCGTAGCGGATGACGTAGAAGGTCAGCACCGTGGTGATCAGCATGTCGGTGCACACGGCGATGCCGTAGGCCGCCGCCAGGTTGCTGGACGACTTGAACATGACTACGGCCATGACGATGGCCACGAACAGGCCCCAGTTGACGAACGGCAGGTAGATCTGCCCAGTGTCGCGCACGCTGGTGTGCATCACCTGCAGGCGCGGCAGGTAACCCAGCTGAATGACCTGCTTGGTCACCGAGAACGCGCCCGAGATCAGGGCCTGCGATGCGATCACCGTGGCCATCGTGGCCAGCACCACCAGCGGCAGCAAGGCCCAGTCCGGCGCCATGTGGAAGAAGGGATTCTTCACCGCCTCGGGCTCCTGCAGCAGCAGTGCGCCCTGGCCGAAGTAATTCAGCGTCAGCGCCGGCATGACCACCGAGAACCAGGCCAGGCGGATCGGCTTCTTGCCGAAGTGGCCCATGTCAGCATATAGCGCCTCACCACCGGTGACGCACAGCACCACCGCGCCCAGGATGATGAAGGTGGTGCCCGGGTTGTTCCAGATGAAGCGGATCGCGTAGTAGGGGCTCAGCGCACGCAGGATCTCGGGGTTGTCCACGATATGCGTCAGGCCCAGAAGCGCAATGCTGGCAAACCACACCAGCGTGATCGGGCCGAAAAACTTTCCGATGCCGCTGGTGCCGCGCTTTTGCACGAAGAACAGGCCGAACAGGATCAGCAGCGTGATGGGGATGACGAATTTCTTGGATGCCGGCGAGATGACTTCCATACCCTCTACCGCGGAGAGCACTGAGATCGCCGGCGTGATGACACCGTCGCCATAGAAAAGGCAGGTGCCGAAGATGCCGACGATGAGCAGCACACGGCGCAGCTCCGGCCGGTCTTTGACTGACAGCGAGGCCAGCGCCAGCATGGCCACCAGCCCGCCTTCGCCGTTGTTGTCGGCCCGCAGCACCAGTACCACGTACTTGATGGAGACGATGACCGTCAACGTCCAGAAGAAGATGGACAGGATGCCATAGACGTTGTCGGGGGTGAAGGGAACGTGGCCGGAACCGAAGACTTCCTTGACCGCGTACAGGACGCTGGTGCCGATGTCTCCGTAGACGACACCGATGGCGCCCAGAGTGAGCGCCGCGAGAGACGATTTGGATGCTGACACAAAATCACCCAACGGCCGCATGCGGTTGGGGTCCATTCCATTTGGGACCGCTATTTTGCGCCCGCCGCGGCCCGCGGCCAGACCGAAAAGCGCAATTTTTCACGCCCTTGAAATCGTGTTGCAGCGCAGCAACCCGGCCCTTGACAGGCCTTAGCGGTACTGTTCGGCTTCGGGGTCGGTGGCTTCCAGCTCGTAGCTCGCGGCCAGCATGGCCAGGCGGCCGATGACGCCGTACATGTAGAAGCGGTTGGGCGCGCTGGCGCCGGGCTTGATGCCTGGTTGAGGTAAGTGCGTACTCTCTGCAAAAGCCAGCGGCACATAGCGGGAGCCGGGAGCGTTCAGGCTCTCGTCGACACCGCGCTCGGCGTGCACACGGTAGAAGCCGCCGACCACGTAGCGGTCCATCATGTAGACCACGGGCTCGGCCACGGCGTCGTTCATGCGCTCGTTGGTCAGCACGCCTTCCTGGATGATCAGCTCGCACGGCCCCTGCAGGCCGGTCTTGCCCGCCGCCGCGCCGCGCAGGGCGGACATCTCCTTGGCGTCGCGCACTGTCATGATGCCGCTGCCGCTGTTGCTGTTGTCGGCCTTGACGATGACGAAGGGCTTTTCCTTGATGCCGTACTCCTTGTACTTCTTCTTGACCTTGGCCAGCATGGCGTCGACGCGGCCGGTCAGCGCATCGATGCCGGCGTCGCTGCCGCAATCCACGGCATCGCTCTTGTCGAACATGGGGTTGATCAGCCACGGGTCCACGCCGATCAGCTTGCCGAAGCGCTTGGACACTTCTTCATAGCACTTGAAGTGGGTGCTCTTGCGCCGCGTGGCCCAGGCTGCATGCAGCGGCGGCAGCAGGTATTGCTCGTGCAGTTCTTCCAGGATACCGGGCACACCGGCGCTCAGATCGTTGTTGAGCAGGATGGTGCAGGGATCGAAGTCCTTGACGCCCAGCCGCCCCTTGGTGCGCACCACCGGCTCCAGCGTGATGGTGTCGCCGCCGGGCAGTTCGACCACGGTGCTCTTCTTGACATCAGGGCTGATGGAGCCGATGCGCACGTTCAGGCCGGCCATGTGGAAGATGCGGCGCAGCTGCGCCAGGTTGCTCAGGTAGAAGGTGCTGCGCGTGTTGTTCTCGGGGACGATCAGCAGGTTGCGCGCTTCGGGGCAGATCTTTTCGATCGCCGCCATCGCCGCCTGCACCGCCAGCGGCAGCATGGACGGCGTCAGGTTGTTCCAGCCGCCTGGGAACAGGTCGGTGTCCACCGGTGCCAGCTTGAAGCCGGCATTGCGCACGTCCACGGATGTGTAGAACGGCGGGGTGTGCTCCATCCATTCCAGGCGGAACCAGCGCTCGATGGCCGGCATGGAGTCCAGCACGCGCTGTTCCAACTCATTGATGGGGCCGGTGAGGGCAGTGACGAGGTGCGGGACCATACAGCAGCGCTTTCAAATAGAGACGCCCATTTTAGGGGTCGCACCTAGGTGGCGGTCAGGCGCCAGAATTCAAGTGACGCTGCAGCAGCGCCCGCCCTGTGCGTTCAGAACAGCTCGGTGGAGCCGTAACGCACGTCCTGCAGCACGCCACTGGCCAGCAGGTCGGCAAAGGACTGCACCTGGTTGCGCCCCTGGGCCTTGGCACAGTACAGCGCCCGGTCGGCACGCCCTATGTTTTCCGATGGCGACAGGCTGGGGTTGACGGCCGTGAAGCCCAGGCTGACGGTGACCCGCTCCACCTGCGGAAAGATGTGGGCCGCCACGGTGCTGCGCACGCGTTCGAACAGTGCCTGCGCCACCTCCGGCGTCTCGGTGCCGGCAATGACCAGGAACTCCTCGCCGCCGTAGCGGTAGACCGGGTCGCTCTTGCGGAAGCAGCTGGAAATCAGGCGCGACACCAGCAGCAGGATTTCATCGCCCAGCACATGGCCGAAGTTGTCGTTGATGCTCTTGAAGTGGTCGATGTCGATGACCGCCAGCGAATGCTGCTGGGCGGCCTTGCGGCGCGCGTCGCTGCGCTGCATGCCACTGCCCAGGAGCGTCCACATGCGGTCGATGTTGAGGTCCATCGCATGGCGGTTGTACAGGCCGGTCAGGCGGTCGCGCTGACTGTCGTCCAGCAGCGCCTGGTAGTTGGAATACACACGCAAGATGCCTTCCACGACCGCACGCTCTCCGTCGTCCATGGCCTGGGCCGGGCGCAGGCTCACCAGCCCTTCCAGCCCCTGCGGCCCCATCAGCGGGAACACATGCACCACGCCGTCCGCGGTGCGCAAGGATGCAGGCTTGCCGGTCAGTACCACCGACTTGGCCAGGCTGCGCACATCGGCGGGCACTTCGATGTTGGCGTAGACGGTGTCCAGCTTTTCCACATGGCGTTCCATGCTGCCGTCCTGCACCTCGATCAGGCGGTGGTAGTGCAGTGCGCGCACCACCTCGTGGCGGGCATCCAGCGTCCACAGCGACAGATCCATCAGGTGGAAGGTCGAGCCGATGGCCTTGAGCAGGCTGTGCTCCAGCGCCACGGAGTCGCGCGTGGCCGTGATTTTTTCGAGTTTGGAGAGCAGGGAGACGGTCACAGGCCAGCCCTCAGCTACGCACTTCGCCCTCACCCAGCACGACGTACTTCAAGGACGTCAGCCCCTCGATGCCCACCGGCCCGCGGGCGTGGAACTTGTCGGTGCTGATGCCGATCTCGGCGCCCAGGCCGAACTCGAAACCGTCGGCAAAGCGCGTGCTGGCATTGACCATGACGCTGGCCGAATCCACCTCGCGCAGGAAGCGCTGCGCATGCACATGGTTGGTCGTCAGGATGGCGTCGGTGTGGTGGCTGCCGTACTGGTTGATGTGGGCAATGGCTTCGTCGATGCCGTTCACCACCTTGATGCTGACGATGGGCGCCAGGTATTCCTCGTACCAGTCGCTCTCTTGCGCCGGCACCAGCTTGGGCACCGTGTTTGCTACTGAATTGCTAGCTCCTTGCGCAACATCCACGGGGGCTGCAGGCATCTTTTTCTTGAGAATTTCCAGCGCCTCGACATCGCAGCGCATCTCCACGCCCTTGGCGGCATAGACCGCGCCTATGCGTGGCAAGAATTCCGCTGCCGCGCCGCGCGCCACCAGCAGGCCTTCGGCGGCGTTGCAGGGGCTGTATTTGTTGGTCTTGGCGTTGTCCGCCACCTTGACGGCCATGGCGATGTCGCACGGGTCGTCGACATACACATGGCAGTTGCCGTCCAGATGCTTGATGACCGGCACCTTGGCGTCGCGGCTGATGCGCTCGATCAGGCCCTTGCCGCCGCGCGGGATGATGACGTCCACATACTGCGGCATGGTGATGAGCTGGCCCACAACCTCGCGGTCCGTGGTCTGCACCAGTTGCACCGCATCGGCCGGCAAGCCGCTTTCCACCAAGGCCTGCTGCACCAGCCGGGCCAGGGCCTTGTTGGAGTCAATCGCCTCCGAGCCGCCACGCAGGATGCAGGCATTGCCGCTCTTGATCGAGAGGCTGGCTGCCTCGATGGTCACATTCGGGCGACTCTCGAAAATCATGCCGAACACGCCGATCGGCACCCGCATCTGCCCGACACGGATACCGCTGGGCTGCTGTTTCATGCCGATGATCTCGCCGATCACATCGGCCATCGCCGCCAGCTGCTCGCAACCCTGGGCGCAGGTCTCCAGCACCTTGGGGGTCAATTTGAGCCGGTCCACCATGGGGGCGGACAGGCCGTTGGCGACGGCGCGCTCTATGTCCTTGGCGTTGTCCACCTGCAGCGCCTGCGTGTTCTCGCGCAGCAGCCGCGCCAGCGCCCGAAGCGCTGTGTTTTTGGTAGCTGCCTGCGCACGCGCCATCTGGGCAGACGCCACCTTGGCCTGCAAACCCAGGGCGTGGCTGTATTCGGTGATGTTGGTCGCGTTCATGGGGGGATTTTCGCAGATTG
>JACXTT010010423.1_pt1 | contig 12530 bp, 6 predicted proteins | sample 9270951 | NCBI WGS metagenome assembly JACXTT01 (sample SAMN15532306, study PRJNA645909) | rock metagenome | isolation source: weathered quartz diorite | place: Puerto Rico | collected 2017-06-21 | reverse complement strand
TGACACCTTGTGGGCGATTTCCCGCCTGTATTTGAAGTCTCCCTGGCGTTGGCCCGAACTCTGGGGCATGAACATGGCCGAGATCAAGAACCCGCACCGGATCTATCCGGGGCAGGTGCTGGTGCTGGAGCGCAAAAACGGCATGGCCAGTTTGCGGGTGGATGGTGCGCAAAGCGAATCGGCTGAGCCACCCACGGTCAAGGTTTCGCCCCGCACACGCTATGAAATGGTGGGTGACGCCTCGCTGCCAACGCTGCGCCCCAACATCATCGAAGCCTTCCTGGTTGAGCCCATCATCGTTGACGAAGAAACCCTGAAGGCCGCACCGCGTATCGTGGCTACGCAAGAGAGCCGCGTGGTTCTGGCACGCGGTGACCGGGCCTACGTGCGGGGATCCAATGGAGCACCGCTGCTGGACGACCAGCCGCGGGAACAACAGTTCCGTGTCTTTCGTAATGCGATCCCTTTGAAGGACCCAGGCACCGCCGAAGTATTGGGCTACGAGGCGCAATACCTCGGCAAGGCAACTTTGGTAAGAGGCGAGGGTGTCGCCGATGTCGAAGAAAAGGGCGGCGGCCAAAGCGCGGCCATTGTTCCTGCCACCATTGACATTACAGCCTCCAAGGAAGAAATGCGCGTTGGTGACCGCTTGTTACCCGAACCGTCACGCCAGTTGCAGACCTATGTGCCACGGGCGCCAGAAGGAAAGGTCGATGGGCGCATTGTGTCGATCTATGGCAGTGCAGTCATCAATGCAGCACAGAATCAGGTGGTGGCCATCAACAAAGGAACGGCCGATGGCATGGAGCCAGGCGTCGTGTTGGCCATACTGAAAGACGGCGCACGCGTGGTGGACCGGTCCGACGATAGCCATCCGCTGATGAAATTGCCCGACGAGCGCAACGGCTTGCTGATGGTATTTCGCACCTTTGAACGGCTGTCCTATGGGCTGATCCTGGAAATAACGGATGGTGTTCGGGTCGGTGACCACCTGATCAACCCCCGCAATTGATGCTGCAGCTCGCGCCAGTTCACTGGCTCCTGCCGTAATTTTCCCAGACCATCAGCATGGAGCAGGATGAACTGTATGCGTGGTTGCGCCTGCAACTGACGGACGGCATTGGCAATATCGGCGCCAGGCGCCTGCTGGCGGCATTTGGCCTGCCCCAGCAGATTTTTCTGGCGCCGAAGTCGGCATTGGAATCGGTGGTCAGTGTGCGCCATGCGCAGGCCCGGCAAGCGGAGCCGGCGCAACTGCGTACGTTGTTGGATACCACGTGGCGCTGGTTGCAGGCCAACCCAGACCAGCACCGGGTGCTCACGCTCGGCGATGCGCTGTACCCAAAATCCTTGCTGAATATGGAAGATCCGCCAACGGTGCTGTACGCGATTGGCGCTCCAGGCTTGTGGGAGATAGACGGCCTGGCCGACCACATGGGCCGCAGCTTGGCCATCGTTGGCAGCAGAAACCCAACGCCGCAAGGGGCTGCCAATGCCCACCAGTTCGCCCAGGTATTGGCACAGTCCGGTTTGTGTATCGTCTCCGGCATGGCCTTGGGCATTGATGGGGCTGCCCACGAAGGCGCCTTGGCGGCCGCTTCCAAGTTGCAGCCTGTGGCCACGGTGGCGGTGGTTGGCACCGGCCTGGACCGCGTGTACCCCAGGCAGCATCACGATTTGGCCCGTGGCATCGCACGCCAGGGCATCATTGTGAGTGAATATCCGCTGGGTACGCCGCCGATTGCAACCAACTTTCCCAAACGCAACCGCATCATTTCAGGTCTATCCAAGGGTTGCCTTGTAGTAGAGGCTGCGCTGAAGTCCGGCTCCTTGATAACGGCTGGCATGGCCATCGAGCAGGGCAAGGACGTTTTTGCCATTCCCGGCTCCATACACTCGACGCAAGCGCGCGGCTGCCACGCACTGATACGCCAGGGAGCCAAGCTGGTCGAGAGCGCGCAAGATATCTTGGAAGAGCTGGGCACCGCCTTGGCGCCATGGTCCGCGGCTAGCGCAAGCGGCGCGGTTGATGTGCCACCCCCAGCGCCTGACGCACTGCTGGAGGCGATGGGATTTGACCCTATCGGGCTGGACGCCCTGCAGGCTCGCACGGGGCTGGTTACGGCTGCTTTGCAGGCGCGCCTGATGGAGTTCGAGCTCATGGGCCGGCTTGCTCGCCTACCGGGTGGCTTGTTTCAGCGGATCGCCGCGGTCTAGCGCCCACACTGACCATTGCAGCCCGCTAAACAACCGAAGAACCCCGCCCACGGTTGGTAGGCAGCGCTAATTAGTGCCCCCACGCTGCACCGCTGCGCGGGTCGCTGCCCCCCAAGAGGGCGAAATTCCCTCGGGGCGGCCATGCGGGAAATTAAGCCCGAATTAACGGGGAAAGTCGGGAGACTTTCACCAGGGGTATTTTTCTGCGCTATATTGGGGCCATGTTTGAAGTGCTTGTCTTCGTTTACGAAAACTACTACGCCGGTGACAGCTGCCCAGAACCTGCCCACCTTGAACGCAAACTCAACGCCGTTGGCTTTGATGCAGATGAAATTGCGCAAGCCCTGGCCTGGTTGAATGGCCTCAATACCGCCGCTCGTGGATCCGCCGGGTTTGTCGGCACCACACCGCAGATGGTGCCGCCCGAGCCCTGGTTTAGGGAACCGAGCCTGACCAGCATTCGCATCTACCCACCAAACGAGCAAGACCATCTGGGCGCCGCGTGCCTGGGATTCATCAGTTTCTTGGAGTCCGCCGGTGTTCTACCGGCCGCAATGCGCGAGGTGGTCGTCGAACGGGCCATGGCCGCACCCGGTGCCCCGGTGTCGCTGGACGACCTGAAGATCATCATTCTGATGGTTTACTGGAGCTTCGGCCAGGAACCCGACGCCTTGGTCTTGGACGAATTGTGCGACGACAACGAGGATCGGGTAGCGCACTGAACAACGCCCCCGCGTGGCTGTGAATTGATCGAAGAAACGCTCTGACACGGTTCGGGGATGCCTGCGTCTTCGCAGCGGTTGCAGCAGAATGCGTGCGCTAATAGCGGTGTTGACGAAGCAATATGCGAGCACCAGCCACAGCCGCCCGCGAGACAGCCGGAAAACGTGGACCACGCCAGCGACCTTGCGCGAGGTCGAGCCCGTCAATTGTCGGCACCGCGGTGCGGGTCGCCAGCATCAGGCCATCAGGCGTTCGGGGTTGGCGTCGATCTTGGACAGTGCGTCGCGGGTGGCGCGCACAGTCAGGGTTTCTTCTTCCTGCGGCAACAGCAGGCCGGCCTGCAAATAGGCTGCCAGGCGACCACCTTGGATCAGGAAACTCTTGCCGGAACTGGCCGCGAACAGATTGAGGTGTTTGCGGTGGCTGCGCCAGGCGAACTGCACCTGCGTGATCTGGTTGTTGTGGTCCAAGGTGTACCAAGACCCCAGTTGCAACTCTTGCGCCCACGCAACCATGGCGGCGGTTGGTTTGGAGCCCCCGTTGGCCACCACTTCAATCGCCGATGCGTCGATACCCAGCATCATCTCAATGCTTTCGGAGTCCAGTGGCAGATCCCCCATGCCGTCTTCGCTGACAAAGTCTTCCAGATTACCCAGGCGCTGCGCCATGGCATCGATCTTGGCCTGCGGTATGGCCTGGGTCTTGGAGAGGAAGGCGTCGGCCAGGGTGTCGCTGACGGTCTTGATGTGAACGTCCTGCTCAGAGGGCGCCATGGCCAACAGGGTCATGCCAGAACGCAAGCGCAGTAGCAAATTGGGTAGGTCTTGAATCACCCGGGCGCGATCGGCACGATTGGGTTTGGCGCTGGCGGCCCAAACCAGGTCGGTTGCGGACTTCTTCAACGTCAGCGTGTCCTTGTGCTGCGGACCCTTGCGGACTGCGGCGACGGCCAGCACCTCGGCCCATACCTTGAACAAGAACTCACGAATTTCATCGCGCACCGGCATGTCCTTGAGCATGTTGCGCATTTCGATCGTGTATTGAATGGCCAGGGTTTCCTTTTGCTCGACCTGTTGCGCGACGCTGACCACCTTCTGGGTTGTGCCTTTTTCGGTCAAGAACTTGCCCAGGAATTTTTGGAATTCCTCGTAAACGACTTGGTAGACCTTTTTGCCAGTCTCGGGGTATTGCTCGATGACCTGGACAATGCGCTTGATTTCAAGCTCCATGGCATTGCCTTGGACCCCTGCGGAGTCAAAACCCATGACGACAGAACCCATGCGGTCTATCAAGAGACGGGCTGGGTGCGACGTGGTACCCAAGAAATCGGGGTCTTCCAGCGCCATGCGCAACACCGGCCTTTGCAAGCGGGCAAACCAGACGCGAATCCCCGGCGGAATGCGGTCCTCGGCAAGAATCGCCTGGAACATCAGCGCGACGATTTCAATGGTCGCCTTTTCGCCTTTGGTTTCGGCTTTTTTCTTCAGCTCCGCAGTCTTTTCGCGCAAGTCAACGGCAACCCGGGCCACCCCAGCAGGACTGTAATCTTCGTACATCGTTCCACCCGGGGCGAAACGACCATCCTGACCGGGTTGTGGCGGGGCCATCGCAGCCGCCAAGGCGGGGGAGGGCACATGGTGGTGGGCGGTACCGGTGAAGTCACCACCGGCATGGCTGACAAATAGCCTACGTAGTTGGCCGATAACACCCTGGGCGCGGCTACGGGCGCGCGCCATGGGGGTGGCGGCCGTCATCATGCGGGTCTCGTCGGCAGCTGAATAACCATGGCCGCCGTTTTGCATGCCGGAGGATTGTTTCCAGAACGGGGTTGGTGATGAAGATGACGAGCCAGGGCCGGATGGATGCTCGCCACCCGCTGCAGCAGGCGCCGCATTGCGAGAGCCCCAACCAAGACGTCCGCCAAAAAATCCGCCGCCATTGCTTTGTGCAGCTCCGGGCGCCTGGCCATTGCCGCTGATGGGACCACCGGGACCCGATGGCTGTTCATGGCCATGGTGCCCACCGCCCGCACGCTGGTGCTGGGCATGTCCGCCCTGCGCGCCGGCGGCGCCTTGGTAACCCTGTGGATAGTAGCCACCGCCCTGTCCCAGGTCGCCTTGCCCAGATGCCGGGGCTTCCGGCGACTGCGCTGGCTTGGGCTGCATGGGAGGTGCCGGGCGCGGCCGGGCTTGCGCATTGCGGTTGGGGCTTTTGACACGGTCCTTGAGTTCGATCGTGGGCATCACGCCCTTTTTGATCAAAACCTCATTGGCGCTGGTAAACGCGGCCTTCAGACGTTCAATCAGCAGCTTTTGCACAACCTCGGTGACCAGTGCCCAGGAGTCCCCGGACATGCCGCAATTGGCCCACTGCTCCACCATCAGCAGCACCAGCACTTCGGGGCGGAACAGGTCGTTGTCCGCCAGCTCCTCCGTCCCTTCCAGGAACTGCATGCGCAAACGCAGGTCTTCCAGCTGGCTGTTGACTTTTTCCATGACCGCCATGACCAGGCGGGAGGCAAGAATCTTGTTTTCAACAACATCCGTGCCCACCAATTGCAGGCCCATGACTTCAGAGCTGGCCGATTTCTTTTTCTTGTTCGGCGGGTCCAGGCATTCGCGCCAGACCTTCATGGTTCCTTCCACCCATAGCGGCCGGTTCTTCTTATAGGCCATCCACAGGTCGCGCCGTTCCTGGCTTTCGCGCGCGCCAGCCGGTGCATCCATCAACTGTGTGATGTGCTCCAGCACAGCCCCGCCGATTTCGGACATGGCCTGGCCCATCTCAGCCAGAAAGCGCTCACGCAAGGCGCGCGCGAACTGCAGTCGGGGTGACAGACTGGATGTTCCGGGTGCTGTGGCCATAAATTAGGTAATGCTCACACGGTCGCGCCAGCGTTGGGGTCGTTGGCGTCAATTTCCTTTTTGATGGGGCCTTTTATCAGATCTTCACGCTGGATACCCAGCCACATGGCAATGGCCGCTGCGACGAATACCGAAGAGTAGATACCAAAACAAATGCCAATGGTCAATGCCAGTGCAAAGTAGTGCAAAGTTTCACCGCCAAACAGCAGCATGGAAATGACCATCAGTTGCGTGCATCCGTGCGTGATGATGGTGCGGCTGATCGTGGATGTGATGGCGCTGTCAATGATCTGCACCGTGTTCATCTTGCGAAAGCGCCGGAAATTCTCGCGGATCCGGTCAAAAATCACCACCGATTCGTTGACCGAGTAACCCAGCACGGCCAATACCGCCGCCAAAACCGGTAGCGAAAACTCCCATTGGAAGAAGGCAAAAAACCCCAGGATGATGACCACATCATGCAAGTTGGCGACGATGGCGGCAATGGCGAATTTCCATTCAAAGCGGATCGCCAGATACAGCATGATGCCAACCACCACGCAAGCCAAGGCCTTCAGGCCATCGGTCGTCAATTCGTCGCCGATCTGCGGGCCGACAAACTCGGTGCGGCGCAACGTGGCGCTGGCATCGCCCGCCTTCAGCGTATTCATGACACTCTCGCCTTGGGCCTTGGCGCTGTCATTGTTTTTGCCTGGCAGTCGAATCAGCACGTCGGCCGATGAGCCGAAATTTTGCACTTGCACATCGTTGATGCCCAAGGCCGTAATACGGCCGCGAATGGCCTCAGAATCGGCGGGTTGCGCAAAGTGCACCTCCATCAAGGTGCCACCGGTGAACTCCACCGACAAATGCAGACCGCGTGAAAAAAGGAAAAAGACGGCCGCCAGGAATGTAACCAGCGAGACCAGGTTGAACACCAGCGCATGCCGCATGAACGGTATGTCGCGGCGGATTTTAAAAAATTCCATGCCAATTCCCTTTAGTTTGCCGTGACCTGATTGCCAGAGTCAGGACGCCAAACTGTCCCAATGGACACACTCTTGAGCTTCTTCTGCCGACCGTACCACAAATTTACCACGCCACGGGAGAAGAAAACACCAGAAAACATGCTGGTCAAGATTCCCAGGCAGTGCACCACCGCGAAACCACGCACCGGACCGGAACCAAAGGCCAGCAGGGCCAGGCCCGCGATCAGGGCCGTGACATTGGAGTCGATGATGGTGGCCCAGGCGCGGTCATAGCCGGCATGAATGGCCGCTTGTGGGGATGCTCCACCACGCAACTCCTCGCGCACCCGTTCGTTGATCAGCACATTGGAGTCAATCGCCATACCCAGCACCAATGCCATGGCGGCCATGCCGGGTAAGGTCAAGGTTGCCTGCATCATGGACAGCACGGACACCAGCAACAACAGATTGAACGCCAGCGACAGGCTGGAAATGGCGCCGAACAGCAGGTAGTAGACGCACATGAACAAGGCCACCGCCAGGAAACCGTACTTGACGCTGTTGAAACCCTTGTCAATGTTTTCCACGCCCAGGCTCGGCCCTATGGTGCTCTTCTCAATGATTTCCATGGGCGCCGCCAGAGAGCCCGAGCGCAGCAGCAGGGCTGTGTCATTGGCCTCGGCCGTCGATTGGCTTCCGGTAATCTGCACGCGCCCGCCGCCAATTTCGGACTGGATCTGGGGTGCCGTCACCACTTCGCCCTTGCCCTTTTCGAACAGGATGATGGCCATGCGCTTGTGGACGTTTTCACGCGTCACATCGCGGAAAATGCGCGCGCCTTTTGCGTCCAATGTCAGATGCACCGCTGGATTCTGGCTTTGACTGTCAAAGCCCGGTTGGGCATCGGTCAGGTTGTCACCTTTCAGAATGACCTGCTTTTTCAGGATAATGGGCTGCAGCTCGCCACGCCGGTTACGCTCCATAAAGCGCTCGGAGCCAAACGGCACCGGAACAAGGCCCTGCTCCGCCGATCGCGCCTCCGTGCTTTCGTCCACCATGCGGATTTCCAGCGTGGCCGTACGGCCTATCACCGACTCCACGCGTGTAGGGTCCTGAATACCTGGCAACTGCACCACGATGCGATCCGGGCCCTGCTGTTGGATCACCGGTTCGTTGACGCCCAACTCATTGATGCGGTTGTGCAGCGTGGTGATGTTTTGCTTGATCGCCTGTTCTTGCAACTTGCGTGCGGCCACGGGCTGGATGGAGGCAACCATCTTCACCTGGCCGCCATCCGCCGTCTCGACCGTGGTCAGTTCCACAAACTGGTCCTGGATGACGCGTTTGGCAGCTTCTGCTGTCTGGGCATCCTGGAAGCGGATTTCAATGGTTTGCCCATTGCGGCTGATGCCATTGTGGCGCACATCTTTTTCACGCAGGGCCGTGCGCAGATCACCAGACAGAGACTCCGCACGCTTGGTCAAAGCCGCCTGCATGTCAACCTGCAGCATGATATGTACACCACCACGCAGATCCAGTCCCAGGTACATGGGTTCGGCACGGATCGCGGTCAACCAGGCAGGCGATCGTGACAACAAATTCAGCGCCACCACGTAGTTGGGATCGGCCTGGTCGGCATTCAAGGCTTTGTCAATGACATCCTTGGCCTTCAGCTGTTTTTCCGTGTCGGAAAAGCGCGCCTTCAGCGACGTGCCTTCCAATGCAATGGCATCCGGCGTGATGTCGGCCGCTTTGAGCGCAGCCTCTACGCGCGTCAACACCGCCGGATCCAGCGCCAGAGATGCCTTTACGCTAGCGACCTGAACCGCCGGCGCCACGCCAAAAAGATTGGGCAGGGCGTACAGCCCCCCCACCACCAGCGCAATCACGATGATCGCGTATTTCCACACCGGGTAACGGTTCATGGTCGCATTTCAGAGGAAAAATATCGTTACAAATTATTACTTGATGGAGCCCTTGGGCAGCACCTGCACCACCGCCGTGCGCTGGATCTGGATTTCCACACCTTGGCTGACTTCCAGGCTCAGGAAGTTGTCGCCCACCTTGCTGATCTTGCCCAGAACTCCGCCTGCGGTAACCACTTCGTCGCCCTTGGCGACGGCGTCACGCATCGCCTTGTCTTCTTTCTGCCTACGCATCTGGGGGCGGATCATCACAAAATAAAGGACCACGAACATCAATACCAACGGCAACATGCTCATCAGGGATGACGACATGTCACCACCGGCGGCGGCGGGCGCGGTTTGGGCATAGGCAGAGGAAATAAACACAGGCTAACTCCACAAAACAAGGGACACAAAAAAGCCCCACCGACCCGGTAAGTTCGGTGCACCGGCATTTGGGCAACCCTTGATTGTAATCGGGCAAAATGGAATAGTGCCCCCACGCTCCGCGCGGCGCGAGTCGCTGCTCGCGCCGCGTTGTCAAGCTACGGTGTGAAACCGTTCTTTCAGCGCGTCCCATTGCTGGCGTGCGGCGGCCATGTGGCGCGCCTTGACGTGACCGTAGCCGCGGATCTGCTCCGGCACGCGGGCAAAGGCCAGGGCCGCGTCGCGGTTGCCGGCGCTCAGCGTGGGCAGCATGGCTTCCACGGCTGCGCGGTACTCCTGCACCAGGGCCCGCTCGTGGCGGCGCTCCTCGGTATAGCCAAAGATGTCCAGCGGGCCGCCGCGCAAGACCTTGAGCGGCGCCAGCAGGCGGAATGCCGTCTGCACCCAGGGGCCAAAGTTGCTCTTTTGCAGTTCCCCGGCTGCATTGCGTTTGGCCAACAGCGGCGGCGCCAGGTGGTAGTGCAGCTTGTAGTCGCCATCGAACTGAGCGCCGATTTTGGCCAGGAAGGCCTTGTCGGTCTGCAGGCGGGCCACTTCGTATTCGTCCTTGTAGGCCATCAGCTTGAACAGGTAGCGGGCCACGGCCTTGGTCAACGGCAGCGCAGCAGCGGGGGCGCCTGGCACAACCGGCAAACCTTCCTCGGCGCGGCGCACCGTGTCCACAAAGCTGGCGTAGCTGGCCGCATAGGCGGCGTTCTGGTAGCCGGTCAGGAATTCCACGCGCTGGGCCACCATTTGGTCCAGCGGCAGCGCGTTTCGGGGCGAGAACTGCACCACCTGCCCCGGGTTCATCTGCTTCTGCACAGCGGGCCAGTCCAAAGCGGCCTTGCGGCCCCAGGCAAACGCGGTCTTGTTGTTCTCCACCGCTACCGCATTGAGTTCGATGGCGCGCATCAGCGACGCCCACTCCAGCGGAATCCAGCCTTTTTGCCAGGCGTAGCCCAGCATGATGGGGTTGGTGTAGATGCTGTCGCCCAGGAAATGCACGGCCATGGCGTCCGCGTCAAAAGCGCCCACGCCATCAACACCGACCACTTGGGTAATCTCGGTCAGGCAATCTTGCCCTGGGTTGGCCCAGTTCGGGTTGTTGACGAAGGCGGCAGTGGGCGCGCTGTGGGAGTTCAATGCCACATGGGTGCGCCCCTGGCGCATGCGCATGGTGGTTTCCTTGCCAGCCACCACAATCGGGTCACAGCCAATGACCAGGTCGGCCGAAGCCATGCTCACGCGGGTGGTCCGAATATCGTCCTGTGTGGCGGCGATCAGCACGTGGCTCCACGTGGCGCCGCCCTTTTGCGCCAGGCCACCGGCGTCCTGCGTGACGATGCCCTTGCCTTCAAGGTGGCCGCCAACGCCCGCCGGCTGCCTTATGGTATTGACGCCGGTACCACCGACCCCGCAAACAATGTGGCCCCAGGCCCCCGCCGTGCTGTCACCCGCCGTGGCTTGGGACGTACTGCTCAGCAATTGGGGAATCGCCGGGTCCGGCAATGCAGTAGCGTCCGTAGCGCCGCCGGCCTTGGGTTTGCTCTTCTTGCGCAGTTGGCCCCCCTCCACCGTGACAAAGCTGGGGCAAAAGCCCTTGACGCAGCTAAAGTCCTTGTTGCAGGTGCTTTGGTTGATCTGGCGTTTGCGGCCAAATTCGGTTTCCAGCGGCTCTATGCTGATGCAGTTGCTCTGCGCGCCGCAATCGCCGCAGCCCTCGCACACCAGCTCGTTGATCACCACGCGCTTGGCCGGGTCGACCAGCGTGCCGCGCTTGCGGCGGCGGCGTTTTTCGGTGGCGCAGGTCTGGTCGTAGATGATGACTGTCGTGCCCTTGATCTCGCGAAATTCCTTTTGGATGCTGTCCAGCAGGTCGCGGTGGTGCACCGTGACACCATCGGCCAAGGTGACGCCCTGGTACTTCTCGGGCTCATCGGTGACCACAACGATCTTGACCGCGCCTTCGGCGCGCATGGACTGGGCAATCTGCACCACCGAGTGGCCTTCGGCGCGCTCACCCACCTGCTGGCCACCGGTCATGGCCACGGCGTCGTTGTACAAAATCTTGTACGTAATGTTGACACCCGAGGCAATGCTTTGGCGCACCGCCAGCAGGCCGCTGTGGAAGTAGGTGCCATCGCCCAGGTTGGCAAACATATGCTGGTCGTGGCTGAAGGGCTGTTGGCCCACCCATGGCACGCCTTCACCACCCATTTGCGTAAAGCCCACAGTGGCGCGGTCCATCCAGATGGTCATGAAATGGCAGCCAATGCCGGCCATGGCGCGTGAGCCCTCCGGCAGCTTGGTCGAGGTGTTGTGGGGGCAACCCGAGCAGAACCAAGGCTGGCGGTCGGCCAGCTTCAAATCGGCCTTGGCGCGCTGGATGTCCTGCGCCTGCATGGCGCTTTCCTTGGCGTTGAGGATTGCCAGTTGGGTTTCGATGCGCGTCTTGGTGTCCGCATCCACGCCCAGGCGCAGGATGCGCTGCGCAATGGCACGAGCGATGATGGCCGGCGACAGGTCGGCGTTGGCACGCAGCAAGGTATTGGCGCTGGGGTTGGGCAGCCCCCATTCGCCACCGCTGGCAAAACCCGAGGCGTCGGCGTCGGCCTCCACCTCATTGAACTTGCCCAGCACGCGGGGGCGCACATCGGCACGCCAGTTGTACAGGCCTTCCTTCAATTGGTACTCGATGACCTGGCGCTTTTCTTCGACAACCAGAATCTCCTGCAGGCCGGTGGCAAATTCGCGGGTCAGCTGCGCCTCCAGCGGCCAGACCACGCCGACCTTGTGCAGGCGAATACCAATGCGCTGGCAGGTGGCGTCGTCCAGCCCCAGGTCCAGCAGCGCCTGGCGTGTGTCGTTATAGGCCTTGCCGCTGGCGATCAGGCCCAGGCGGTCGTTCGGGCCTTGGATGACGTTGTAATTCAGGCGGTTGGCGCGGATATAGGCCAGCGCCGCATACCACTTATAGTCATACAGACGCGCCTCCTGCTCCAACGCATGGTCGGGCCAGCGGATATGCAGGCCGCCGTTGGGAATGACGAAGTCGGTCGGAATCTTGATCTGCACCCGGTCCGGATCAATCAGTGCCGTGGCACTGGATTCCACAATTTCCTGAATCGTCTTCATGCCAGACCACACACCCGAGAAACGGCTCATCGCAAAGGCGTGGATGCCCAGGTCCAGAATTTCCTGCACATTGGCCGGAAAGAACACCGGCGTGCCGCAAGCCTTGAAGATATGGTCGCTCTGGTGCGCGGCGGTGGAGCTCTTGGAGATATGGTCATCACCAGCCACCGCAATCACGCCGCCCCAGGGTGTGGTGCCCGCCATATTGGCGTGCTTGAACACATCGGAGCAACGGTCCACGCCTGGACCCTTGCCATACCAGATTCCGAACACGCCATCGTATTTGTTGCTGCCCGGCGGCGCAAAACCCA
>JACXTT010010422.1_pt1 | contig 12530 bp, 14 predicted proteins | sample 9270951 | NCBI WGS metagenome assembly JACXTT01 (sample SAMN15532306, study PRJNA645909) | rock metagenome | isolation source: weathered quartz diorite | place: Puerto Rico | collected 2017-06-21 | reverse complement strand
TCTTGCCTGGGTCAGGCTCCGGACTGGCGGGCAGTCCGGAGGCGGTCGCTTAGGGCCGCGTGGGCCCGTTTGCTTACTTCTTCTTTGGGTTCACAGCGGCTTTGAGCGTCGCGCCAGCCGAGAACTTAGGCGTTTTGGAAGCTGCGATTTTGATCGCAGCGCCAGTCGCTGGGTTACGGCCCTTGCGAGCTGCGCGCTTTGCAACCGAGAAAGTGCCGAAACCGGTGATGCCAACGGTGTCGCCTTTTTTCAGTCGCTCGGTGACGATAGCGATGAATTCGTTAATCGCACCGTTAGCGGCTGCTGCCGACATTTCGGTACGCTTCGCAAATTCTGCTACCAATTCGCCTTTTTTCATAATTCATCTCCCAAGTTATAAGAGCGCGCAGATTAGCATAATTATTTCCGTTTGTGATGCAAATCTGCGTCGAACAATCAATTCAATTTAAAACGAACCCTTTAAACAACGGGCTCCCCGCCAGATGAGGCGCACCATTCTCGCACAGAAATAAAAAAAAATGGGAAGAGTTTTTCGCTTTTTTTGAGAAGTTGTTTTGAAACGGCGCCTTTATCCATGCGGCGCTGCCGCATTCCGGCGCCATTCAGGACTCTTTGGGATGGCCGTTGGCGGCGCTGCCGCGCTGCGGCACGCTGCGCTTGATCCAGCTGAGCATGTCGAGCCAGATCTTGCGCACGTCGGCCTCCGGCGGCATCTTTTGCGCATTGGGCAGTTCGATCGTGATGACGGGCACGTGCTTGTACAGACCACTGTAATTGCCCAGCGAGCCAGGATAGACGCCGACGCGGTTGTAGATCAGGCGGCCAAAGCGGCGCGGCGGCGCCACGGGGCCGTCAAAGTCGAGCACGCCAAAAGGCGCGTGCACCGAGATGATCAGGTCGGGATGGAAGCGTTCGATCGCGTCGGCCACCCATTGGCTTTCTGGCTCGGACAGCGGCGCATGGCCGGGGAAGCGGCGCGGGTCGCTGCCGGTGGCCTTGGCCCAGTATTTGGGCGCCTCCGATTCCCAACCAGGCGTGGGGAAATTGCGGTTCAGGTCGACACCTTTGGCATTGACGCGCACCGGCTTGGTGGCCAACAAGCCGTCCGGATTGAGCACCGGCACGACCTTCCATTCAAAACTTTGCGCGGCCGGCGTCTGCATATTCTTCATCCATTGGAACACAATGGCCGAGGCGGTCAGCTCGTCGCCGTGGATGCCGCCGAGCAGCAGCACACGCACTGGCGCATTTTTGTTGGACACACGCGACACATGGGCCGCTTGCGCACCGGCGGCGAAGTCACGCGCCAGCAGGGGGAAGCCATTGCGCGATTGCGCGCCCGTCGGCTGCAGGCCACTGTCCTGGCAGGCCTGCGCCGTCAGCGCGGGAATGCGACTGGCCAATTTGGTGCACCAGGCATCTGGCGTTGTGCCCGCTGCCTTGGGGGCCGACGACGCTGGCTGGCCAGCTGGGGAGGACGGTGCCGCTTTGGCCGGCGCCGCCGGGCGGTTGACGCTGTGGGGCGTGGCGCCTGCAGCGGCAGTGGCAAACAGGGAAAGGGCAAGGAAGAGGGCGCTTGGGCTGCGGGCGCCCGCGAAGGTGTGTGCTGCTTGCGTCAGGTACGGCATGGTCAAAGCGGTGCTCCTGGAAGGCGCAGCCGCACAAAACGTGACCGCGCTCAGGCCTGTAGTTTACACCTCCGCCGCCGCCATTGTCTAACCCAAGCAGCAGTTGGAACAGCTTGACCGAATTTCCTTGACAGGTTTGATCGCCGGCCATTGACATGGCAGGGCGAACGGTGCATGAGAATCAGTGCAAGACCTTGTCGTGCTGGGCCGCAGGCGGCTCCGGCGGCAGGCCCGTACCAGCATGGTGCACACGCCGCGCACGCGGCGAGGCGGCGGAACCGGCTAGCACGGCCAGGCCCAGGGTGCCCAGCACCACACCAGCGGTGGATCGCCGGCGCAGGCCATACCAAGCCAGCACCCCGCCGCCGGCCAGGGCCAGGCTGCGCCAGGCCGGTGGCAAGCTGTGCGTCATGCTGGCTGCCTTGGTCACATTGCCATCGCCCTGCAGGGCAGGAATGCCGTTGGCAAGTTCATGCACTTCGAGCTGGTCGCGCACTTCGTGCACGCCGACAATGCGCGTGACCCCGGCCAGCAGGGCCTCCTTTTCATGCGCCAGGATGGGGCCGCCCAGGGTGATGCAACCTGCACTGGCGTCGACGTGGATGGCATGCGGGTGCGACACCAGCCGACCCAGGCGCGCCCTGACCCTGGCCTGCAACTGCGGGTCGCTCGGTGTGGCCGCCTGGCCGATCAGGCGGCGCAACTGGGCCAGCACGCCTTGCCAGCGGTTACTTGCGTCGCGCCCGCCGGCTTCGATCCAGTCGCCGCCGCGTTTGCCGAGGCGGCGCACGGCCTGGCCCGCCTGCTTGCGGCGGCGGCGCCCGCGGTCCGGGTCCAGCATGAACATGGCGGCAGCACCGAGGGCCGCGCCGGCCAGCAAGCCTTGCCATGCCTGCCCGCCAAGACCTGTGCTGGTGCCGGCGTCGTCGCTTTGCGGTGTCATGATGTCCTCCCCATTCCGGTTGAACGTGCCGAATCACGGCGGGCGTCGGCCTTGCGCTGGTACAGGCCAATCAGTTCGGCCTGTTCAAGAATGTGGCCGGCCATGGCCAGGTCCAGTTCGGCCCGCGTAATGCTGCCCAGCGCAGGCAACATGGTGTCGAGCGCATACAGGCGGTGCACATAGCGGTGGCGGCCCGCGGGCGGACAGGGACCCCCATAGCCAACACGGCGCCAGTCATTGGTGCCTTCGATGGCCCCGGGCGGCAAATCGGGCGGCCGCACCGATGGTGGCAGGGCCTGCACCTGCGGCGGTAAGTTATAGACAATCCAGTGCACCCAGGTGCGCTGAGGGTCCATGGGATTGGGGGCGTCCGGGTCTTCGATGACGAGGGCGAGGCTCTTGGCCTGGGGCGGAATATTGGACCAGGACAAGGGCGGCGAGACATCGTCGCCATCGCACGTATAGGCTGCGGGGATGGGCTTGCCGGCACTAAAGGCCATTGAGGTCAGGAGGAGGCTCATGCGTGATCCTGGCCGGCACTCATTGCACAGTAAGGCGCTTGGCCTGGGTATCTTGTTTCTTGGGCAGCTTGAGCAGCAGCACGCCGTTTTCTAGCCGGGCTTGGGCGTTGGCGTCGTCTACATCGGCAGGCAACACGAAGCTGCGCAAGTATTTGCGGCTGCTGCGTTCCTGGTAGACGACCTGGCCGGCTTGCCCCGTGCCCTGTTCCTGCCCTTGCTGCTGCACCGGTTCGCGCCGTGCTTCGGCTTCTATGGTCACGCGCTGGTGGTCCACCGCAACCTTGATGTCCTCCTTGTTCACGCCGGGCAGTTCTGCCTCGATCTCGAAGGCCTGGTCCGTTTCCATCATCTGCAGGCGTGGGGTCAACACGGTGTCATCGGCAAAGCGCGATAGCGAGGGGGACTGGCCATACGGGGCAAAGAAATCGTCGAACATACTTTCGACGATGCGGCTGAACTGGTCGTCGAACTGGCCGGGCCGATAGGCGGCGAGGGGATTGGCATGGCGCCGGAGGATACTCATGGTCTGCTCCCTGGTCAATGATTGGCAAGAAGTACGCCAACGCCTTTAGCGTCGCGCACGCGTTGCCAGTTCGACCGCTGCAGCAGGCCGCGAGTTCCCCGCGCCTCAGACCAGGCCCAGCCAGCCGGCCAATGCGCCTGCCGCCAGCACCCACAGCACATGCACATTGCTGCGCCAGAGCACAAGGGCACTGGTACCGGCCAGCAGCCAGGCGGGCCAGCCTGTGTGCACATCGCGCCCCGCGCCGGCCAGGATCCAGGCAACCGCCAGCAACAGCGCAATGACGACAGGTGCCATACCTTGCTTGAAGGCGCGCACGGCACGCAATTCGCGGTTGCGATGGCCCCAGGAAATGGCCAGGTAGCACACCACGCTGCTGGGCAGCAAGATGCCGCTCATGGTGACCAACACGCCCAGCAGGGCCGCCGCCAGGCCGCCCGCATTGAGGCCCACATTCCAGCCGAGCAGGGCGACGAACAGCACATTCGGCCCCGGTGCGGCCTGGGCCAGGGCGATCGATGTATTGAATTGCTCCTGGCTCAGCCAATGGTGTTGCTCGACCAGGTAGCGGTGCATGTCCGAGGTGGTAGAGATGGCGCCGCCGATCGACATCATCGACAGCATCAGGTAGTGGCCGAACAGGCCACACCAGTCCGACCAGCTCAGCACAATATGCAGGGGCGCGGCCACCATCAGCGTAGCCTCTGGTAGGCCAGCGCGCAGGCGCAGGGTCCGAGGCTCAGCAGTACATAGGGCAGGGGCAGGCGCAACCAGGCCACCAGGCCAAATGCCAGCAGGGCCAGCGTGATGCTCCAGGGCAGGGGCAAGGGATTGTGCTTCAATCCCGACAGCATCTTCAAACCCGTGGCGCCAATCAGGCCGGCCGACACCGCCGCCATACCGCGCAATGCACCGCTGACGCCAGGGTGGTTGGCCCACTGGCCGTACAGCAGGGCCAGCGCAAGGACCAGCAGCAGCGGCAAGGCCAGCATCCCCGCCAGCGCCACCAGGGCACCGCGCCAGCCAAAATAGCGGGCGCCAATAAACATCGACAGGTTGACGACATTTGGGCCCGGCATGATTTGCGCGACCGCCCATTCTTCCAGAAATTCTTGCTGGGTCATCCAGCGTCGCCGCTCCACCATTTCACGCTGGACGACGGCAAGCACACCGCCGAAGCCCTGTAAGGCGAGGACGGTGAATGCGATAAAGAGTTCGCTGAGCGACTGGGGACGGGCGGTAGTGTTTTCCATAGAAAATCATTATAACCATTGACTTTGCGCTGATTTGTCCAATACTCGTTGAGCGGCGAAAAGGTCGCAGGTTTTTTTCGGAGGCCGGCATGAATCTTGGACAGTCGTATTCGGATGTTGCAAGCATGGAGCAAACTGCATGCGGCGATGAACGCATGGATGTCAAACGCCGCGACATCATCAACCAAGGTTTGTCCGTACAGGCAAGCTGCAATACGGTGTCTGCCCTGGAGTTCCTGAAAGCCCATGACATCGACCCCGACGTCATCGAGCGCGTCTTGACGGAACCGCAACGCCGCCGCAGCACGCGCCACCATTGAGGCAAGCCCCACGGCCCGCCTGTTGGGTGGGCGCGACGGTTCTTCCCTGAAACAAGACCGCATTCAAACCGGTTTTTGCGTCCCGCCATGCCCGGTTATACACAAAAATTATCAATGAGAAATTTGGAAAAATTTTTTCTATGGTTTTCTATTGACTTTGTAAGTGCTTGATTTTCCGGTCAAATTTTTTTGCCTGTAGATTGAGCATTTTATTGAAACCCGCTCCAGTACTGGCTTTCTGGGTGTCAAGGCCCCCTTATCCACAAAGATATCCCCAACGAATGTGGATATCTGGAAAAGTGCTTAAAAAACGGCCACTTAGCTTCAATTGATTCAAATCAAAGAATCTTTTTTCGGTGCGGATTCGGCTTGACGCAACAAATCACTTGCGCCAGATGACTGTATAAATGTACAGTGCATGAAAACCTGCCGACCACCACCATGCCTGACGATTCCGCCACCATCGCCGATCCTTATGCCGCGCTCAATGCACAGCAGCGCGCTGCCGTCGAACACGATATTGGTGTCGCTGCCGGACAGGCCCGGCCCCTGCTGGTGATTGCCGGTGCGGGTTCCGGCAAGACCAATACCCTGGCGCACCGCGTGGCCCGCCTGATCCAGAGCGGGGTCGATCCGCAACGCCTGTTGTTGCTGACCTTTTCGCGCCGCGCTGCCAACGAAATGACGCAGCGCGCGGGCACGGCACTACATCAAGTCATGGGCTTGCGCGGCAATGCGCCGACCAGCCTGCCATGGGCCGGCACTTTCCACAGCATTGGTGCACGCCTGTTGCGCGAGTATGCGGGCCGCATTGGCCTCGACTCCTCGTTCACGATCCATGACCGCAGCGATGCGGAAGACCTGATGGGCATGGTGCGCCACGATATCGGCCTGACCCAGACCGACAAGCGCTTTCCGCTCAAAGGCACTTGCCTGTCCATCTATTCGCGCGTCGTCAACAGCCAGCAATCACTGGAGCAGGTGCTGCAAACGGCTTTTCCCTGGTGTAGCGAATGGGAAGCCCAATTGAAGACCCTGTTTGGCGCCTATGTCGATGCCAAGCAGGAGCAAAACGTCCTCGATTACGATGACCTGCTGCTGTTCTGGTCCGATATGGTCAGTGATGAAGAATTGGGCCGCGACATTGGCGGCCTGTTCGACCATGTGCTGGTCGACGAGTACCAGGACACCAACCGCCTGCAGGCAAGCATCCTGCAGGGCATGAAGCCTGGCGGGCAAGGCGTGATGGTGGTGGGCGACGATGCCCAATCGATCTATTCCTTCCGCGGTGCGACGGTGCGCAATATCCTCGATTTCCCCAAACAATTTGGCCAGCGCGCCGAATGCATTACGCTGGACCGCAATTACCGCTCGACCCAAGCCATCCTCGATGCCTCCAATGCCGTCATCAGCGCCGCGCTGGAGCGCCATGCGAAGAACCTGTGGACCGACAAAACCAGCAACGCCAAACCGCAATTGGTGTTGATTCCTGACGAGGCAGAGCAGGCACGCTGGGTGTGCAAGCGCATCCTGGACCAGCGTGAAGCGGGCACCCGCCTGATCGACCAGGCCGTGCTGTTCCGCGCAGCCAGCCATAGCGCTGCGTTGGAACTGGAATTGATGCGCCGGAATATCCCCTTCATCAAATTCGGCGGGCTCAAGTTCCTCGAGGCGGCCCATATCAAGGACGTGCTGGCGGTGCTGCGCTTTGCCCAGAATCCCAGCGGCCGCATGGCCGGCTTTCGTGTGGCGCAACTCATTCCCGGCATTGGGCCCGCCACGGCCGGCAAATTGCTCGACACCGTCAGCGAGGCTGAGGAACCGGCGGCCGCGCTGGCCGGGTTTGCCGTGCCGGCCAGGTCGCAAGCGGACTGGCAGCAGTTTGCCGCGCTGTACCAGGCCTTGCGCGCACCCGGCCTGCGCTGGCCAGCTGACATCGGCCTGGTGCGCGACTGGTACCTGCCGCAACTGGACCGGATGCATGATGATGCCGCCGTGCGCGCCCTCGATATCGAACAACTGACCCAGCTGGCCGGCGGCTATGGCAGCCGCGCGTCCTTCCTGGCCGAGATTACCCTCGATCCGCCGGAGGCCACCAGCGACCGTGCCGGTCCGCCCCATCTCGATGACGACTATGTGATTTTGTCGACGATCCATTCGGCCAAAGGGCAGGAATGGAAGTCCGTGCATGTGCTCAATGTGGTCGACGGCTGCATTCCCTCCGATATGAGCACCGGCAATGCGGAAGACATCGAAGAAGAACGCCGCCTGCTGTATGTGGCCATGACGCGGGCGCGCGAAGAGCTGCACCTGATTGCGCCCAACCGCTTTTTCATCAAGCAGCAGGCGCAGATGGGCGACCGCCATGTGTATGCCTCGCGCAGCCGTTTTATCAGCCCGGCCATGTTGAAGCATTTTGAAGAGAGCGTGTGGCAGACGGCCGAGATGGCCAAGGGCAGCAAGTCGATGCCGGACAGCGTGAGGATGTTAGTGCGCGAGCGCGCTCGCAAAGCCTGGGCGTGATCTACATCGCCTGGGACTGGTCGGCTTCGCATGGGCGGCAGGCCTTGCCGCGGTGGACTTAGAGCAGGGTTGCGATGGCGATGTATTGGAAGGGCTGTTCTTGCTCGTCCTTGAATGCCAGCACCGTGCAACGCAAGGCCTTTTCGCCCTGGACATTGACGCTCAGGTCGCCCGCCCATTTGCCATCGCTCGACAATGCCTGCTTGATGTTGGCAACCACAGGCGCCGCCCAGGTGGCTGGGTCCAGGGCGCGCAAGTCGCGCCCAATCAGCTGTTCGCGCCGCACACCAGCCGTGCTGCACAGCAGGGCATTGGCATCCGTGACCTTGCCCTTGGCATCGAGGGCCAGCACCATGGCATGCGCATCAACGGTGCGCTGCACGTGCTTGACCCGGGCCAGTTCGGCATTGAGGGCCTCGCGTGCGCGCGCAGCAGCAGCCAGGCAGGCATAGGCGCGCAAGGAGGAAATGACGGTGGTAAACAATTTGCGGGTGGTCAGGTCGGCCTTGCACCAGAAGTCATTGATGTCGTAGTCAACGATGATGCTGTGTTCGAGCGCCTGGCCGGGCTGGCCCGTGCGCAGCACCACGCGGGTCAGTTCATTATGGAGGACGGTGCGGATTTCACGGGCGACACGCAAACCGGCGTCATCGGTTTCCATGATAACGTCCAGCAGCACCAGCGCGATATTGGGCGTATCGCGCAAAATGGTGAGCGCTTCCTTGCCGCTGTAGGCATGCAGGAAGCTTAAACGGCGGCCCTGGAAGGCGGCATTACTGAGCGCAAACTTGGTGACAACATGCACATCCACGTCGTCATCGACCACCAGCACCAGCCACGGTGCAGCATCGGCCTGGCGTGGCTCCGGTGACGATGGCTCGTCTTCCTCAATAATGAGGTCATTGCCTGCATCGCTGATGTCGGTCGGCTTCATAGCGTAAATTCTACTACTTATCCCCTGCAAAGCCTGTCAACTAGAAAATTCTTTGCATTTCGTTTCAGGCTTCAACTGTTGTTTTATTAAGCCGTTGATTTTAAAGGACAATTTTTTTGCCTTTGGAATGGGCATTTTGTAGAAACGCCCATCAATACGGGCTTTCTGCGCTGTCAATGGGTACTTATCAACAGCCTTATCCACATTTGTTGTGGATATCAAAAAAAAGGCTGATAAATCCGGGACTTATGGAGTTGGCAGGTTTTTTTGCTGCATTGCGATCCAGTCCCACAAACTCATTAGGCCGATTTCAGCCGCTCCAGTTCGGCCATAAAACGATCGCGGGCCACACTCGGTGACCAGGGTTCCCACGGTGTACCGCCATACTGCGCGTGCAATGGGTCCACTTGCAAGGGGTCGATCGTGATCTTGAGCGTCTTGCGCACTTCTTCCGGTGACCAGCCGGCCACATGGACCGCTTCGCTGGCCGCGGCCAGGCGGTCCGCCGTTTTGTGTTGCACATATTCTTTGGCGTTCCAGCGGCGTAATCCATACCGCAAGAAGACCGCGTTTTCGAGCCGCTCCGACAAATCGCGAAAGCCTTCGCCCAAGAATGGTTTGATGACGGAAATGGCATCAAAGCCCAGCAAGCCTTCTTCGGCATCGTGCAGCAGTTCGCGCAATTGTTCCGCCGGGCTCAGGGTATCGGGCGGCGCCGCCTGGCGCATCAGGTGCATGACCGTCAGCGAATGCTGTGCCACCGACAAGGGCAGCGGCCAGGCCGAATGCCCGCCCCAACGATAGGTCCTGGCCAGTGCCAGCGCAAGGTCTGCATCGTCCCAGTCGAATGGCGTGGGATCGAGAAGGTCGAGTCGCTTGCCAGAAGGCATGCGCACCCAGGCGCGGATTTGCTTGGTCATGAAGGCAAGGTTCTAATGTGTCAATGGAATCTTACCCGAGCCGGCAGACTTCGACTATAGGGACAGGGCCGCGCGTCGTCGTCGCCATTCATGTCTTGCGTCATCTGACATGAATTTGGTGCCGATATAAAACCACTCTTCATGCGAAATAACGCGCTGGGCCAGCGGAAGCAGGTGCTGTTCTTCCTTGGCCAGGCGTTCCAGCAAGTTCAGGCAATAGCGCTGCATGGTGCGGCACAGTCGTGCCATCTGCTCCATGCTGCATTCGGTGGCGCGGCGCAAATTGCGGCGCACAAAACGCAGCATGCTGCTGCCGATGCGGCTGAGCGCCTCGAGGTCTTCCAGCAGGGGCTTCGCTTCATCGGTCGCCTTGCGCACGGCTGGAATGACACAGCGCTCCACTTTGCGTTTATGGCGGGACTCGGCAAACAGGGTCAACTCATCCAATTGGGATTGCAGGCATACGGGGTCGATGTCTTGCGGCGTGTCGACATTGATTTGCAAATAGTGCAGGATGCGGGAAATAAAATTGCGTTCATTCTTTTGCTCAACAGACAGCGTGAGCAGGGCAAAAGTTCCAGTCAGCATGAAAACTCCGGTCAGGCAAAAACGAGCCCTACCTTAGCTGGCGGGATATCGCACACGCACGTTCTTTACATTTTCTTACATCAGATGAGTTCGCTTGAATCGACGGGAAAGCAGGCGACGCTTTTTTGATGGGACTCAAGCGGCAGCAGTTCCGTGCCAACCTTGTCCGGCGCTGTCGGTCGTACTCCTTGCGGCCTGTCGAGGCCAGCAGGAGGGTGGAATGCCGATCGATTTGAATGCCAATGCAGTCTGTGCTTTCCATGATGCACGCCTGGCCGAACGGGGCTGGCCGCATGACCATGAGGCCGCGGTCGCCACGGGCACCTGGCACTGGGTGGCCACCAACCACCAGTACAACGCCTTGCTGTGGCGCGAGGAAGACAAGGCGCGCCGCACCGATGTGGCCGCAGACCTGATCGCCAATGGCAAGCGCCTCATCGACCAATACAACCAGGCACGTAATGATGCCGTGGAAGCGCTTGATGAATCCTTGCTCGCCGCTTTGGGCCGCACGGACTTTCCCTTCGGCGCGCGCCTGCACAGCGAAACGCCGGGCGCCATGGTCGACCGCTTGTCCATCTTGTCGCTCAAGATCTTCCATATGCGGATCCAGGCGGAGCGGCGCGATGCGCGCAGCGAACATGTGGTCCAGTGCCGCAACAAACTCGACCGCCTGACCATGCAGCGCCATGATTTGTGCGGCTGCCTCAACAGCCTGCTGCAAGATGCGGAACAAGGCCTTGCTTACTTCAAGGTCTACCGCCAGTTCAAGATGTACAACGATCCCAGCCTCAATCCCTACCTGTATGGCGGCAAACAGACCAAGGCAGGCAAGGGGGCGCGATGAGTGTGCCGGCCCTGGATGTCTTGATTCCTACTTGCAATCGCCCCGTGGCCTTGCTGGGGACCCTGCTTGGACTTGCCTTGCAGACGCAAATTGCCTCGCGCGGCTTGCGCCTCGTGCTGTCCGACCAGTCCGACGGCGAGGGGCCCATGGCTACGGCCGAAGTCGTTGCGGCCATTCGCCTGTTACAGGCCAGGGGCATCGGCATCCAGTACCACCGCCACCTGCCGCGCAAGGGCATGGCCGAGCATCGCGCCTTCTTGCTGGCACAGGTGATGGCGCCACACTGCTTGTTCGTCGATGATGACGTTTTCATGGAGCCGGACTTGTTGGCCCGTATGATGTCCGTTATGGCCAAGCAGCAATGTGGCTTTGTCGGCAGCGCCCTGCATGGGCTCAGCTACCTGCATGATTGCCGGCCCCATCAGCAAGCCATTGAGTTTTGGGAGGGTAAGGTCGAGCCGGAAACCATTGGCCTGGCGAGCCCCGCCTGGCAGCGCCACCATTTGCACAGCGCTGCCAACCTGTTTCATGTTCAACGGCGGCTGGGCCACGACCAGCGCGGCACGCGTGTCTATAAAGTGGCCTGGGTGGGTGGCTGCGTGCTCTTTGACACCCAAAAGCTGCGCGCCGCCGGCGGCTTCGACTTCTGGACCCAGCTCCCCCGGGACCATTGCGGCGAAGACGTGCTGGCTCAGCTGCGCGTGATGGCGCGCGATGGAGGCTGCGCCATCTTTCCTTCCGGTGCCTACCACATGGAATTGCCAACAACGGTGCAAGAGCGCGAGGTGGATGCCGCCCGCTTGTTTGTGCCGGCTGAGGGCCAGCCCAGGGCCAGCGTGCAGGGGGCATGATGCGGCGTACTGATTGCGGCACCCGTTTGCCCCATATTGGCAAGATCGTCGTGTTGCGGCCCAATGCGGTGGGCGACTTCATGTTCACCTTGCCGGCCTTGCATGCATTGCGCCATGCCTATCCCCGGGCCCACATTGTCTTGATCGGCAAGGAGTGGCATGCCAGCTTCCTGGCTGGGCGGCCAGGACCGATTGACCGGGTTGAAGTGATGCCGCCCTACCCAGGCGTGGGGGCGCCGCCCGACAGCGCCTGCGATCCCCGGCCGATCCTCGATTTCGTGCACCGCATGCGGGCCGAGCGCTTCGACCTGGCGCTGCAAATGTATGGCGGCGGCCGTTATGCCAATCCCTTCATCATGCAATTGGGGGCTCGCTACACGATTGGCTTGCGCGCCAAAGGCGCGGCCGCACTCGACGCCAGCATTGCCTATGACGGATGGCACAGCAACCGCCTGCAGATGCTCGAAGTGGCGGCCTTAGCCGGCGCGACCACGTTCAATATGGGGCCTGAACTCACCGTGACCGACCAGGACAGGCATGAGGCAGGGCAGGTAATGCCGCCGGAGCCGACCCGCCCGCTGGTGCTGCTGCAGCCGGGCGCCAGTGACCGGCGGCGCTGGTGGCCGGTTCAACGCTTTGCCGCCCTGGGCGATGCCTTGGCAAGCCAGGGCGCCTGCGT
>JACXTT010010421.1_pt1 | contig 12530 bp, 15 predicted proteins | sample 9270951 | NCBI WGS metagenome assembly JACXTT01 (sample SAMN15532306, study PRJNA645909) | rock metagenome | isolation source: weathered quartz diorite | place: Puerto Rico | collected 2017-06-21 | reverse complement strand
AAGGCCAACGCGGCCGGTAGGTATTTGCGGACGACGTCGCGGCGCGTGACCTTCAGTTGGATGGGCGTGGCGTTTGGCTCGTCCAAGAGATGAAAGCGGCGTAGTTGGCTGACCGCCAGCCAGACCACGTCGGCATCAACGCGCGTGCTGAATTCTGTCTTCAGCAGATTCGTCATCTCGGCCACGGACGTCTTGCCGTCGCAATGCTTCCAAACCATGCTGGACGCCTTGTTCAAACAATGAGCTTTGTCCCGGTCCAGGTCATAGACAAGAACTTCATCCGGTAATTCGCGAACGACTAGTTGGGCCGTGCGCGCTGCCGGTAGGGTTGCTCTCATTGACAGTCTCCTTCGTCGGGGCCCTGGCGAAGTGGGGCCTTGATTTCGAGAACTCGAATTGCCGCGACCTGCCCCGCAAAATAATCGGAAGGGCGTCAGAAGTCAACAATTTTTTGGAAGCTCGATCGTAAGGAATGTGGTCACGAGGACCTAAAGCGATCCGTCGCCACCACCAGCGCACTTGTGTTTCCCGGCTCCATGACTGAGTGACCGGCGTCCGGCGTGAGGTGCAGCTCAGCCTCCGGCCACGCCCGATGCAAGTCCCAGGCGCTGGTCATCGGGCAAACCACATCATAGCGGCCCTGCACGATCACACCCGGAATGTGACGAATCTTTCCCACGTTCTCGATTAGATAATTCTCGGTCGGAAAGAAGCAGTTGTTCATGAAATAGTGGCACTCGATGCGGGCAAAGGCTTCGGCGAAAGTAGGATCAGCGAAACGTTCGATCGATTCCGGATCGAAGAACAGTTTCGAGGTCGAGCCTTCCCAGATAGACCACGCGCGGGCCGCTTCGATGCGAATTTTGTCGTCGTCGCTGGTGAGGCGGCGGTAGTAAGCACTGACCATGTCGCCGCGCTCGTTTTCAGGAATGACTTTCAAAAACTCTTCCCAAACGTCTGCGAAGATCCAACTGCAACCTTCCTGATAGAACCATTTGATCTCTTGCGGCCGGCAAAGAAAGATTCCGCGCAGCACCAACTCGGTCGCACGATCGGGATGCGTCTCGGCATAAGCGAGCGAGAGCGTACTACCCCATGAACCGCCAAATACCTGCCACTTGTCTATGCCGAGATGTTCGCGCAGCTTTTCGATATCACTGACCAGGTCCCAGGTTGTGTTTTCTTCAATCGAAGCGTGCGGAGTACTCTGCCCTGAGCCACGCTGATCGAAGAGCACCACGCGATACGCCGATGGGTCGTGGAACTGGCGGTATTCCGGCGTGACGCCTCCTCCGGGACCGCCGTGCAGAAAGACAGCCGGTTTGCCGTTCGGATTGCCGCACTCCTCGAAATAAATTTCGTGAAGGTCTGACACCTTCAAACGGCCGGTGTTGTAAGGGTCGATTGGGGGATAAAGGGTTCTGAGTTCTGCCATGGCGCTGAGATTTTATAGATCGGAACGCTGTCGAACAAATGCCTTGTAGAAATGCCTTGTAGACTTGGAATCCGTGATCAAGTAGCCCGGGCGACAGTAAGAACGAGCACCTCCGCCGCGCCCGCTCGCGTCAACGTCTCAGCACACGCGGAAACCGTGGCGCCAGTGGTGAACACGTCATCGACGAGCAGCACGCGCTTTCCGGCGATTGAGTCGCTCCGCCTAACTGCAAACGCATTCGCAACACTGTTACGCCGCGCCTTTGCGTCCATGCCGGCGCGATGGCGTTCGGTATGAACCGAACGCACGAAGCTGTGTTCATCAAGGGGCATCCTTGTGACGCGAGCTAGTTCGCGTGCCAACACCGCCGCCTGGTTGAAGCCACGTTCGCGCTCGCGTGATTCATGCAGTGGTACTGGGACGATCAGTTCTGCCCTGATCAACGGCTCGCGTTGTTGCAAATCGTGAATGAGAGAGACTAGCCGAGTCGGCACATGGGCTTGCCGTTTCAATTGCAAAATCGCAGCTCGCAACGCGCCGTCATACGGGCCACACGCGCGCGCGACAGTAAACGCGTCCGTTTCGCAACGACCGCACCGCACTGAATTGCGTTTCGCTTCACCCACTCTCGATGGACTCAGCGCACCGCACTTCCAGCAGAGCGTGTCGTCCGCAGCAAACAACTGAGCCGTATTCCAACATTCTGCGCAAGCCACACCATCATGACGTGATTCCACGTTGTGTCCGCAGATTGCGCATGCTTGCGGATAGACCAACCCGAGAGTGGCATCACAGATCCCGTTAGCCAGTGCGGCAATTGAACTCATTTGTTGACGGCGTTCGAACCCTGGTAAGGCGTCCTAAAACCAAAGCGGCCTTCCGGAGTTTCCGAAAGGCCGCGATTATCGCATGGTGTGATCGATAAGCCGAGGTTTACTCTTCTTCGCCCACCATCAACCCGCGCTCGTTAAGTTCCTGACATTTGACGCAATGGTGTGCCCACGGCAGTGCTTCCAGGCGCTTCTCCTGAATCGGATCGCCGCAGTTGTCGCAATAGCCGTACTCTCCGTCTTCGATTCTCAGCAACGCCGAATCAATCGATTCCAACAACTGACGATCATTCGTGGACATCGACATCAACAACTCTTTGGTGTAAGCGTTCGCCGCCATGTCGGCGGGATCCTGCGTTGCTTCAGCGTCCCGCTCACGGCTGTAAGCCTCGGCAGCTTGCACCACGCCGACCAGTCCTTCACGGCGCTGCAGCAATTTGTCTCGATACGTTTTCGCTTTCCTCTTATCCATCGTTATTAGTCCAACCCTCCAATTATTTCTGATATGGCATTCCACGATTGATCGTGTATGCGCGATAAATCTGTTCGACGGCGAGCACGCGGGCCATCTCGTGAGTCATTGTCAGCCGCGACAGACGCCACTTTTTCTGCGCTCGCTGCTCGACTGCGGAACTGACACCGTCGTGGCCGCCGATTACAACTGCTACCTCTTTCACCGAATCGTTTTCCCAACGTCGCACTTGCTCGGCGACTTCATGCGAACTCCACTCGTCGCCATTCACGTCGAGCAATGTGACCACACTCGTCTCACCAATCGCTGCCAGCAGGGCAGCGGACTCCTTCTGAATACCCGCACGATCCGAACCACTGTAGTCGCGCGTTTCGATCACTTCACAACGAACAAAGCGCTGAAGACGTTTCAAATATTCAGTAAGCAGCGCACGCAAATGCTCGTCTCTCGTCTTGCCGGGCCAAATGAAGCGAAGCTTCATGGGTGTGGGGAACAGGGGGTCGGGTGTCGCACTGCAAACCCGACGCAGTGACCAGTGGTCTGGATTCGTGTTGACTAAACCAAGCCCCTAAACCCTTCTCCCTTCCTTCTCACTACACCCTACAACCTTCACCCATCACCCTTGCTTTCTCGCGCCAGCCGCTCGTACAAATTCTTGCGGCTGATGCCCAGAATGCGCGCGGCTTCGGCCTTGTTTCCTTTAGTCGAAGCCAACGTCTCGCGAATGTAATCCCGCTCGATTTCCGCCAGCGTTGGCCGATTTTTCCGGCGCTCACGTTCTCGCGCGGCAACGCGCACGCTCTCGGCTAAGTCCGTCTCAGCGATCTCAGATCCACCACAAATAATTACCGCGCGCTCAATGATGTTTCCCAGCTCGCGAACGTTGCCGGGGAAATCATACGATTTCAGAATTCGCTGCGCCTCACGCGATATCTTCCGCGCCGGCCGTCCGTGCTTGTCGGCATAGGCGCGCACAAACCGCTCGCTCAACGGCTGCAGGTCGCGCTGCCTTTCGCGCAACGACGGCGCGACAATATGCACGACATTTAGTCGGTAGAACAAGTCGTCGCGAAACGCGCGCCGCTCAACCGCATGCTTCAAGTCGGCGTTCGATAACGCTATCAATCGTGCGTCAACGTCGATTGTCTTCCGCCCACCGAGTCGTTCGAATTCTCGATTCTCGATTACGCGCAAAAGCTTGGCCTGCGCATTCATCGTCAAATGCGCAATTTCATCCAGCACCAGCGTGCCACGATGCGCCGCTTCCAACCGACCCGGTTTTGCTTCAGTCGCACCCGTGAACGCACCGCGCTCGTAACCGAACAGTTCGGACTCGAGCAACTCGCCCGGCAAAGTCGCGCAATCGATCTTCACCAACGGCTGCGCCGCGCGTGGCGACCGGGAATGAATGAACGCCGCAAGCGCATCCTTGCCCGCACCCGATTCGCCGGTGATCAGAACGTTCGCGTCAGTCGCCGCGACTCGTTCCGCGAGGCCAACCGCCTCACGCATCGCATCCGACAGCGCCACGATTTCGATCACTATGCTTCTCTCAAAGAACCAGTTTGCGCGAGCGCATCGTTGGACACATCGAGCCTTCTCGCGTCGCGCCACAAGCGCTCAAGGTCATAGAAGCGGCGCGCCTTTTCATCAAAAACATGAACCACAAAATCGCCATAGTCGACCAGGATCCATTCGGCGTTCTGATAGCCTTCGACCCGCGCCGCTGGATTGCCGTGGCGTTTCGACTGCTCAACGACTTCGTCAGCGATCGCCTGCACCTGGCGCCGATTCGCTCCCGTACAAATGACAAAGAAATCGGTAAAGCTGGAAATACCGCGCAAGTCGAGCACGGTCGGCTCAATCGCTTTCTTTTCGGAAGCGGCCGAGAGTGCCCGAGTCACGCGTTCATCCAACTCTGACAGTTCGAACGGACCTGTGGGTTTCGGTGCACCGACCGCTGCCGCATGCACTTCCGGACTTAAAGATTTTTCTTTTAGCTTCTGACTCATTCAGTTTCCGTACAACCTGTGTTTCCTAATGTAATCGGCCACCGGCGGCGGCACCATTGTCTTCAATCGTTCCATATCCTCTGCTCGGGCAACTGATCGAATCTCAGTTGCCGCGACATCGACGTTTACGACGTCTGTGATGAACACGCGCGGAGGCGCATGCTCTTCCAAAACTCCGCTAACATCAAGCGCTTCCTTACCTCTCACATCAACCACATTCGCTTCACGCGGCGAGTGATCGATTTCATAACCCGGTCGGGTCACTACGATGAGGTCACACAGCTTCAAAAGCTTCTGCCACTGGAGCCACGTCGCAATTTCGTTCCATGAATCCGCGCCAATCAAAAAGAACAGTCGTTGATTCGGTTTCAGCAGCATCCGCGTGATCGTATCGACCGCGTACGGACGATCAGGCACATCCAATTCGAGAGTTGAGACAAGCAATCGCTGATCCGCCTGCGTCGCCAACGCCAACATCCCAAAGCGATGAAATGCCGACGTTATGTTTGCATTTCGCTTGTGCGGCGGCACCCACGCCGGCACGAACATTAATTCATCGAGTTCAAAGAGCTTCAAAACGCCACGCGCCACTTCGAGGTGGCCGTTGTGCACGGGATCGAAAGTGCCGCCGTAAATCGCTACACGCTTCAAGGTCATCTCATGACCCCTGCACAATTCATTGCGAACTCACCAGCAGTTCTTCGTCTGACATGATTCGTGTCGGCTTCCGCGCGCGATGCTGCTCGACTTCTCTGGCCACCAATTGAATCAACTCGCGCACGCCCGCACCCGTCACCGAAGAAATCGCAAAGAACTGTCGCCCATCTTGTTGCGCGCGCGCTTTCATTCTCTCGAGCCGTTCTGGTTCGTCCAGAGCATCAATCTTCGTCGCGACTACGATCTGCTCCCGGGCCGCGAGTTGCGCTCCGTACGCCGCCAATTCTCGGTTGATGATCTCATAATCGCCGACCGGATCGCGTCCCGACGCGGACGATATGTCGACCAGGTGCAGCAGCAGGCTGGTTCGCTCGACGTGTCGCAGAAAACGATCACCGAGACCATGCCCTTCGTGTGCGCCCTCGATCAAACCCGGTATGTCAGCTATCACGAAAGTGCGAAAGTCGCCGAGATCAACGACGCCCAGATTCGGCTCAAGCGTCGTAAAAGGATAATCGGCAATCTTGGGCTTGGCCGCCGAAACCGTCGAGATGAAGGTCGATTTTCCGGCATTCGGAAAGCCCACTAAGCCAACGTCCGCGAGCAACTTCAGTTCGAGTTGCAACTCAAACTCTTCGCCGTCGCTTCCTTCCTGATGATAACGAGGCGCGCGATTCGTCGAAGTCGCAAAGTGCGCGTTTCCAAATCCACCACGTCCGCCGCGCGCGGCGCGCCATCGTTGGCCGTCCTCTTCAAAATCAAAGAGCAGTTCGTTAGTGTTTGGATCGAAAGCCTGAGTACCGACGGGAACGCGAACCACTGAGTCAGCACCTTCTTTGCCTGATCTATTGCTCCCTTCACCGTGCATCCCACGACCGGCAACGTGCAACGGGTTGTAGCGCAAATGCAGCAGAGTGTTCACCGACTGATCCGCGACGATCCAAACATCGCCGCCCCGACCTCCGTCACCGCCAGACGGGCCACCACGCGGAACAAACTTCTCGCGTCGAAAAGCAGTCACGCCGTTTCCGCCGTGACCGCCTCTAACCTGAATCTTGGTTCGATCAATGAACATGAACTATTGAGCGCACGCATCCGTGCGTGCGACACACCGGCATCCTTTACCGGTGTTATTCTAAATATAGCGAGCAAGGATGCTCGCGGCCCGCCGACAAGATGTCGGCGCTCCCGCTCTCACAATCAAAAATGCGACCCCGCTGAAATCACTTCGGCGCAGGATCGCATTGTTGTAACGAAACGCAGTTGCCAATTTTTCTAACTTGCTGGGGCTGCCGCAGCCTCGGGATACACGCTAATAAACTTTCCCGAGCGGCCTTTGTCTTCAAACTTCACGTAGCCATCAATCATTGCGAACAAAGTGTCGTCCTTGCCGCGGCCGACGTTCTTGCCCGGTTTCCATTTCGTGCCGCGCTGCCGCGCGAGGATGTTGCCGCCCAGCACGCGCTCGCCCCCAAATTTCTTTAGGCCAAGCCGCTGCGAATTCGAGTCGCGACCGTTACGTGATGAGCCGACACCTTTCTTATGAGCCATGACTAATACCTACCCAATCGATTCAATCTTTAAAGTTGTGTAACCCTGACGATGTCCCTTGGTGCGCTTGTACTGTTTGCGTCGCTTCTTCTTGAAGACCACGATCTTCTGATCGCGGCCGTGATCGACCACAGTCGCTGTGACCTTCGCGCCATCGACCAAAGGAGCGCCCACCTTCTCAGCCGTGGCCAGCACTTCCAGGTCGACCGACGCGCCGACCTCGTCTTTGAGCGAAGGCACTCGCACCTTTCCGCCCTTTTCTACCCGAAACTGCTTGCCGCCCGTCTTAATAACCGCAAATGACATTGTCCCAGTACCTCTCAGTGAGCTCTTCCCACCAGTGAAAAGTCGAATATTATAAGTTCACGCGGACGCGCTCGTCAAAGCCGCAGAGGCGGTCACGTTCGGCATCTCTCGCACAGTATTCTTTGCCAAAAACTCTTCCATAAAGCGCGTCGAAAAATTGCCCGCCTGAAAATTCGGATCGTCCATGATTTTCAGGTGCAACGGAATAGTCGTTTTGATTCCTTCAATTACCATTGCATCGAGAGCGCGCCGCATTCGTGCGATGGCGAGATCGCGCGTCCGCGCGTGAACGATTACCTTGGCGATCATCGAATCATAGAATGGCGGCACCTTGTAGCCGGGATATACGTAGGTGTCGACGCGGACGCCGGGACCGCCCGGCAAATTGAACGTCGTGATGGTGCCAGGTGACGGCGTGAACGTGTCCGGACTCTCAGCATTGATGCGGCATTCAATTGCGTGGCCAACCATGATCACATCATCCTGCGTAAAGCCCAGGGGCTCGCCTTCCGCAACGCGAATCTGATTACGCACGATGTCGGTGAGTGTCACCATCTCAGTGACCGGATGCTCAACCTGGATGCGCGTGTTCATCTCCATGAAATAAAACCGGCTGTCTTCATCAAGCAGGAATTCGAACGTTCCCGCACTGGCATAGCCGATTGATTTGCACGCCGCGACCGCTGCTTCACCCATCTGCTGTCTCAACTCAGGTGTGAGCACCGGAGAGGGTGCTTCCTCCAAAAGCTTCTGGTGCCGGCGTTGAATCGAACACTCGCGCTCACCGAGATACACACAATTCCCGTGTTCGTCGGCCATCACTTGAATTTCGATGTGACGGGGTCGCTCGACATACCGCTCGATATAAACATCGCCGTTTTTGAAAGCGGCCGCCGCCTCGGTCGATGCCGTCTCCAGCGCATGTGCCAATTCACCTTCGGAATAGACGATGCGCATACCGCGTCCGCCGCCACCGCCCGAAGCTTTCACAATGACCGGATAACCGATCTCAAGAGCCAGGCTTACCGCTTCATCTGGTGATTGAATTGCGCTCTCGCTGCCGGGAAGAATCGGCACGCCGGCTTCCTTCATGGCGTTACGCGCGGCCACCTTTTCACCCATCAGACTAATCACGTCAGGACGCGGGCCAATGAACTTGATGTTGCAGGCTTCGCAAATCTCCGCAAAGTAAGCCGACTCAGCGAGAAAGCCGTAACCTGGATGAATCGCATCGACGTTAAAAATTTCCGCCGCGCTGATGATCGCCGGAATGTTCAGGTAGCTTTGCGAGGAGGGTGCGGGACCGATGCAGGCCGACTCATCCGCGAACCGCACATGTAACGAATCGCGGTCGACTTCACTATGCACCGCGACTGTCCGAATACCCATCTCTTTACAGGTCCAGATGATTCGGCAGGCAATCTCACCGCGATTGGCGATTAGGATTTTGCGGAAGCGACGCATGACTCAGTAAGCGGTTAGCAGTTGGCAGTGAGCAGATACGCTGAGCACGTCCAACTGCTCACCGCTCACGGCTCACTGCTCACTAAGTAGACTTGATTCCGAAAAGAGGCTGACCGTACTCGACGGCCTGTCCATTCTCAACGTAAATCTTGACGATTTCGCCGGACGCCTCCGCCTGAATCTCGTTCATCAGCTTCATCGCTTCAATAATGCAAACGACGCTGCTGGGCTCAACGTGACTACCGATCCGAACGAAGCTGTCCGTCGTTGGTGAAGGCGCGCGGTAGAACGTCCCTACGATTGGGGAAGTTATCTTGTGAAGATCCTGATCTTCTGAAGCCGCCTCTTCGGCTCCGGCTCCGGGATGCGAAGGCACAGAGGTCGGGACGCTCTGGACGGCCGCACTCGGATTGCCCGCGGGAGCCAACTGCTTTTGCGGCGTCGCGGCTGCAGCTTCTTCATAAAAGGGACCGCGACCGATCTTGACGCGGAAACCTTCTTTCTCGAGTTCGAGCAGCGTCAAACCGTTATCGGTGATCAGCCCGACCAACTCACGCAGCTCGTTCATATTCACCGACGGCTCGAGATGTCGCGGCGGCTGATTCCCATGGCGACGGCGTCCGCGATCGCGCGGTCCACGATCACGCGGTCCTCGCTCAGGACTTCTTTCGGCCGCAGAGACAATCTGCGGTTCTTTGGATTCTTGATCGGCCATTGCAGTTTTAACTCCGGTTGACATCGCTACCTCCCTCTGGTGGTTGCGCTATCCCGCCGCGTTGCGCATGTCCTAATTAAAGCAAAAGCCCCGATGCGGCCACAATAGCCGATCGGGGCTTGATGAACAAACGATACTACTCCTCGGCTTCGCCAGCGTTGCTTTCAGAAGAAGTTTCCGTAGCCTTTGTCTCAGCCGGCTTCTTCTTTTTCGATCCTGTGGCAACCGCGCGCTTCCGATTCTGCGCGTCTTTGTCGCGCGAATTGTCGACCAGCTCGATGATTGCGAGTTCGGCGCCGTCGCCCGCGCGGCGACCCATTTTAATTATCCGCGTATAGCCGCCGGGTCGATCCTTATAGCGATCACCCAACTCATCGAACAGGCGATGTACGGCTGCGACGCCGGCTGACCGCGGCGGGGGTGTTTGACCGCGACGCGTGGTTATGGCGCGGCGAAAGTTTCCCGCATGAAAAAATGTTGCCGCCTGCCGGCGAAGATGCACACCCCGAGCTTCCGAGCCATTACCTTCCAAACTCGCAGCTTTTCGCGAGAGTGTGATCGCCTTTTCGATGAACGGTCGCAGTTCCTTCGCCTTTGGCAAAGTCGTCACGATTCGATCTTCGCGCGAATTGATGAGCGACGTTGCCAAGTTGCGCAACATCGAGATCCGGTGTTCTGTGTCTCGCCCAAGCTTTCGATGGGCCTTTAAATGACGCATGATTCCTTCGTCCTACTGCACCGCGGCGTCAAATTCGTTCTCTTCGTCGTCGCCGCCCAATTCATCGTCTCCGATCGCCCCTTCGCCGGTGCCCGGAATCGGATTACCCTGCTCGTCGAACTGCATTCCGAAATCCAGCCCCATGCCTCGCAGAATGTCGCGAATCTCACCGAGCGATTTCTTCCCAAAGTTCTTGGTCGCCAGCATCTCGCGCTCTGAGCGCTGCACGAGATCGCGGATGGTTTTGATCCCGGCATTCTTCAAGCAATTGTAGGAGCGGACGCTTAATTCCAATTCATCGACTGAACGATCGAGCTGATCGTTGCGCGGCAGCGGCGGACGCTCAGCCTGTTGGTAGCTGTAATCTTCAGTGTCCTCTTCAAAGTTGATGAAGATCGCCATGTGATCTTTGATCAACTTTGCCGCCAAGCCGATGGCATCGTCAGGCTTAATTGAGCCGTCGGTCCACACCTCAATGCTCAATTTGTCGTATTCGGTGTTCTGACCGAGACGCGCCGCATCGACCGTGTAATTAACTTTCTTGACCGGAGTATGTACCGAGTCAATTGGGATATAACCCAACGAAAGATCTTCGTCGAAGTTGCGCTCCGCGGACACATAGCCACGGCCGCGCTTCAAACGCATCTCGATATTGAGCGTGCCGCCTTCGCTCAAGGTGGCGATGTGCAGCGACGGGTCGAGGATTTCGACGTCCGCATCTCCTTCAATATCGCCGGCAGTAACTTCGCCTGGGCCGGTCTTAGCAACCGTCAAAGTCTTCGGTTCGTTCCCGTGCAACTTAAACGGCACTTGCTTTAAATTGAGAATGACGTCGGTAGCGTCTTCGACGACACCTTTGATCGACGAGAACTCATGCTCGACGCCTTCAATTTTGACCGCGGTCACGGCGGCGCCTTCAATCGATGAAAGCAGCGCGCGTCGCAGCGAATTGCCGACCGTCGTGCCGAAGCCACGCTCAAACGGCTGAGCTGAAAAACGTCCGTACCGTTCGGTGAGCGTCTCGCTATCAGCAGCCAACCGGCGCGGCATCTGAAAACCTGTCCAAAGATTATTTTGATCCATAACGTACCGTTTTGATTTTGAGGAGAAGCGGCCGTCACGAGCTCTGCGCACTAGCGCGCGACGGCTGCGTATTACTTGCTATAAAGCTCCACAATTAGTTGCTCGTTGATTGAGCGATCGACATCGTCGCGCGTCGGCAACCCAGAAATATTCGCCGTCATTTCTCCACCAGCAGCGGAGATCCATGATGGGCGGCCACGTCCGGCGGCGGTTTGCCACGCGCCTTCGACGTGCACATTCTTGCGGCTGCCTTCTTTGACCGAAATCACGTCGCCGGGTTTGACCTGATAGGAAGGAATATCAACCTTTCGATCGTTTACCAGCACGTGGCCGTGATTGACGAGCTGCCGCGCCTGACGCCGTGAAGTCGAAAATCCCGATCGATACACAGCATTATCCAAGCGGCGCTCAAGCAGAAACAGAAGGTTTTCACCCGTGATTCCTTTCTGTCGCGCGGCCCGCTCGAAGTAATTTCGAAATTGTCCTTCGAGGATAAAGTAGATGCGCTTAACTTTCTGCTTCTCGCGTAACTGCTGGCCGTAACCGGCGAGCGCTTTTCCGCGACGCATCGAGTTGCCATGTTGTCCGGGCGGCTGCGTACCGCGTTTTTCAATCGGACAAGACGGCTTGTAACAGCGATCTCCCTTGAGGAAAAGTTTTGCACCTTCGCGGCGGCACAAGCGGCACACCGCGTCTCTATACCTAGCCAATCGTTTCTGCCTCCAGTCTCAATTACAGACGGAAAAGTTTACAGGCCCGCTTCTTGGAATTTTGAATCTTGAATTTTGAATTCCTAATTCTGATTCCAAATTCGGAGCCCTTCATCCTTTAGGTCGTTAAATCACTAACGAGTGCCCAGTGACCAACCGCAATCTGCGCGTTGTCACTGACCACCAATCAAACTCTGCGTCGTTTCGGCGGACGACATCCGTTATGAGGAATCGGCGTTGTATCGCGAATTGCGGTCACGCGAATGCCGGCATTGTTGATCGCGCGAATTGCCGACTCGCGCCCACCACCCGGACCCTTCACGCGCACTTCCGCCTGCTGCATGCCGGCTTCCATCGCTTTCTTGGCGGCTTCGTAAGCGGCCTGCTGCGCCGCAAATGGAGTTCCTTTGCGCGATCCACGAAATCCCCGCGCACCCGAAGACGACTGGGCCACGAGATTTCCTTCCAAATCGGTAATCGAAATCATCGTGTTATTAAACGATGCCGCGATGTACACGATCCCGTTTGGGATGTTCTTCTTCTCTTTCTTGCGAAAGACTTTTTTCTTTCCGCCTGC
>JACXTT010010420.1_pt1 | contig 12530 bp, 8 predicted proteins | sample 9270951 | NCBI WGS metagenome assembly JACXTT01 (sample SAMN15532306, study PRJNA645909) | rock metagenome | isolation source: weathered quartz diorite | place: Puerto Rico | collected 2017-06-21 | reverse complement strand
AAGATGGACGGCGCGCACGTGTCGACCGAGCGCAACACCATCATGGGCGTCTATCCTGCCCGGAACGGCCGCTGGAGCTACCTGCACTGCAACTTCCCGAACCATCGCGCCGCCGCGCTCACGGTGCTCGGCGTGCCCGAGGACCGCGAGGCCGTGCGCAAGGCCGTCGCCCAGTGGGACGCGCTCGAGCTCGAGGAAGCCATCATCGCGGCGAAGGGCGCCGGCGGCATGGTGCGCACCATGGACGAGTGGGCCAAGCATCCGCAGGCCGCCGCGATCGCCGCGCTGCCGCTGATGGAGATCGTCAAGATCGGTGAGAGCGCGCCCGAGAAGCTCCCGGACGGCGCGCGGCCGCTCTCGGGGATCCGCGTGCTCGACCTCACGCGCGTGCTCGCGGGGCCCACGTGCGCCCGCACGCTCGCCGAGCACGGCGCCGACGTCCTGAAGATCACCGGCGCGCACTTACCGAACATCGGCTATCAGGAGTACGACACCGGCCACGGCAAGCTCTCCGCCCATCTCGATCTGCGCGAGGCGAAGGACGCCGAGACCCTGCGCGCGCTGGTGCGCGAGACTGACGTGTTCTCGCAGGGCTATCGCCCCGGCACGCTCGGCGGCCGCGGATTCTCGCCCGAGGCGCTCGCGAAATTGCGCCCTGGCATCGTCTTCGTCTCGCTGTGCGCCTTCGGCCACGTGGGGCCGTGGGCGTCGCGCCGCGGCTTCGACACCGTGGTGCAGACGGTCAGCGGGATCACGAGCCGTCAGGGCGAGCTATTCCCCGGCGCCTCGCCCGGCCCGCAGTTCTATCCGGTGTCGGCGATCGACTATCTGACCGGCTACCTCATGGCGTTCGGCGCGATGGTCGCGCTCGCGCGGCGGGCGCGCGAAGGCGGTAGCTGGCTCGTGCGGATCTCGCTGGCGCAGACCGGCCGCTGGCTCGTCGGCCGCGGCCAGGTTCCGCAATCCGAGCTCGCGAGCGTGCCGAAGGAGTTCACGGCCGCGGAGCTCGAGCGCTGGTCGACGACGAGCGACACGCCGATCGGCCGGCTCGGACATCTCGGCCCGGTGCTGCGTCTCTCCGAGACGCCGCCGCGCTGGGCGCGGCCGTCGGTGCCGCTCGGCCACAACGAGCCCGCGTGGCCGGCGCGCGGCGCGTAGGCGCCGCGTTCGCGTGAGACTCAAAGCCGCGCTCGCGCTCGTCGCGCTGCTGGTCGCCGGCTGTCTACCCGGCAAGCCAGACCACCTCAGCGCGCGCGGTGACGCCGGCTCGAGCGAATGGCCGAACTACGGTAACGACGCCGGCGGCTCCCGATATTCGCCGCTGACCGCGATCAACCGGGACAACGTCGGCCGGCTACGCGTCGCGTGGACCTATCGGACCGGCGAGACCGTCGGCGTCCCCGGGCCGTATGCCCACTATGCGTTCGAGGCCACGCCGCTCATGGTCGACGGCACGCTCTTCTTGAGCACGCCGTACAACCGCGTGATCGCCCTCGACGCCGAGACAGGGCAAGAGCGCTGGGCCTGGGACGCGAAGGTCGACCGCGCGAACCGTGTCGCTATCGTCACCTCGCGCGGCGTGTCGACGTGGCTCGATACCGGCGCTCGCGCCGACAGCGCGTGCCGCCGCCGCATCTACGTCGGCACCGTCGACGCGAGGCTCGTCGCCCTCGACGCGGCGACCGGGGCTCCGTGCGCCGACTTCGGGCGCGCCGGCCAGATCGACCTGAGCGAGGGCATCGAGGTCAGCGACGGCCGCTGCTGCTATCAGGTGACGTCGCCGCCGGCGGTCGTCGGCGGGCTCGTCGTCGTCGGCTCCTCGATCGGTGACAACCGCGGCACGGATCTCGAGCGCGGCGTCGTGCGCGCCTACGACGCGCGCAGCGGCGCGCTCCGCTGGAGCTGGGATCCGATCCCGACGCGCGAGTCGGACCCGGCGCACGCGACGTGGGCGGGCGACAGCTGGCGGCGCACGGGCGCGGCGAACGTCTGGTCCGCGATGTCGGTCGACGCGGAGCGCGGGCTCCTGTTCCTGCCCACCAGCAGCCCGAGCCCCGATTTCTACGGCGGCGAGCGTCTGGGCGCCAACGTCTACGCGAACTCGGTGGTGGCGCTGCGGGCGACGACCGGCGAGGTCGTCTGGCACTTCCAGGTCGTCCACCACGACCTGTGGGACTATGACGTCCCCGCTCAGCCCGTCCTCGTGACCATGTCCGTCGAGGGCAAGCGCGTGCCCGCGGTGGTCGTGTCGACCAAGATGGGTCACGTCTTCGTCCTGCACCGCGAGACCGGCGCGCCGCTCCTTCCCGTCGAGGAGCGGCCCGTTCCGCAGAGCACCGTCCCCGGAGAGCAGGCGTCGCCGACGCAGCCGTTTCCGATCCGGCCGCGCCCGCTGGTTCCGGCCCGGCTGACCGCTGACGATGCGTGGGGACTCACGGCGGCCGACCGCGACGCGTGTCGCGAGCGGATCGCGCGGCTCAGGTCCGAAGGGATCTTCACGCCGCCGAGCCTGGAGGGCACGGTGATCTTCCCGGGCTACAGCGGCGGGACGAACTGGGGCGGCGTGTCCTACGATCCGGCTCGCGGCCTCTTGATCGCGCCAACGAATCGGATCGCGTTCGTGGTGACCCTGGTTCCGCGAGAGCGGTACCAGCAGGAGCGCGCCGGCTCCGCGCGTCCGGGCCGCGAGTTCGCCCCGCAGCGCGGTACGCCCTACGGGATGTATCGCGAGGCGTTGACCGCACCGAGCGGTGCGCCCTGCAATCCGCCGCCGTGGGGCGCGCTCACGGCTGTCGACCTCGCGACCGGTGACGTCCGCTGGGAGGTGCCGCTCGGCGCCTCGCCGGAGCTTCCGTCGATTCCCGGCTCGCTGAACTTCGGCGGGGCCCTCACGACCGCCAGCGGGCTCGTCTTCATCGGCGCGGCACGCGACACCCAATTGCGCGCCTTCGACGTCGAGACCGGGAGCGTTCTCTGGAGCGGTGAGCTGCCGGCGAGCGCCCAGGCGACGCCGATGACGTATCGCGCCCCGAGCGGCCGGCAGCTCGTCGTGATCGCCGCCGGCGGGCATACCGCCCTGCGTACCCGGCAGGGCGACTACGTCGTCGCGTTCGCGCTGCCGTGACGGAGCGCCCCCGGTCTTGGTATGCTCCCGCGAAACGCCCGTAGCCATTCCCGAGAGCTGAGGAACGCCATGAACAAGATCGTTGCCTCGCCCGAGCAGGCCGTCCGGGACATCCCCGACGGCGCGACGGTGGCCATCGCCGGCTTCGGCGTCGCGCACCGCTTCGCCACGGCTCTGATCTGCGCCCTGCGCGATCAGAACACCAAGAACCTCACGCTCGTGTGCAACTCGCTCGGGGACGCCGGCGCGACCCGCGGCCAGATCCTCGCCGAGAACAACCAGGTGAAGAAGCTGATCGCGGCGTTCTCCGTGCGTCCCGGCACGCCGACCGCCAGCGAGGAGCAGATCGCGGCCGGCAAGATGGAGGTCGAGCTGGTCCCCCAGGGCATCCTGGTCGAGCGCTGCCGCGCGGGCGGCGCCGGGATCCCGGCGTTCTACTCGCCGACCGGCGTCGACACCGACCTCGCGACCGGGCGCGAGATCCGCGAGTTCGACGGCAAGCGCCACGTGCTGGAGCACGCGATCCGCGTGGACTACGCCCTGCTCAGAGGCCATCGCGCGGACCGTCTGGGCAACGTCCAGTTCCGCGGCGGCAGCCAGAACTTCAACCCGAGCTTCGCCAAGGCAGCGCGGGTCGCGATCGTCGAGGTGGACGAGATCGTCGAGCCGGGCGAGATCCCGCCCGAGCTGATCGATCTCCCCGGCATCTTCGTGGCGCGCGTCGTCAAGACCACGCACGTCGTCGACGGCAAGGCCTGGCGCCGGCCCGCGCGCCGGCCGGCGGATCAGCCGCGCCTCTACGACGGAAAGCCCGCGCTCACGCGCGAGGGCATCGCGAAGAACGCGGCGCGGCTCGTCAAGGAAGGCACCTACGTGAACCTCGGCGTCGGCATCCCCACGATGGTGTCCAACTACCTCGAGGGCCGCGACGTGATCCTGCACGCGGAGAACGGCGTCCTCGGCTACGGCCGGATGGTGTCGGAGGAGCACGAGATCGACCCGGACATCTACAACGCGGCCGGCCAGTTCGTGGCGCTGAACCAGGGCGCCTCGTTCTTCGACAGCGTCGCCTCGTTCGAGATGGCGCGCGGCGGCCGGATCGACACGGTGATCCTGGGCGCCTACGAGGTCGACCAGCACGGCAGCGTCGCCAACTGGAGCACGGCCGACGCCAAGCGCGGCGGCATCGGCGGCGCGATGGACCTCCTGTCCGGCAAGGGCGACCTGATCATCGTGATGGAGCACGTCGACAGCAAGGGCCGGCCGAAGCTCCGGCGCAAGTGCACGTATCCCCTCACCGGCAAGGCGTGCGTGAGTTACGTGGTGACCGACCTGGCGCTCCTGCGCTGGGACCGTGACCGCTTCGTCATCGACGCGGTGGCGCCCGGGTTCACGCCCAAGGAAGTGATCGCGCTGACCGAGATGGACGTCGCGGTCGCGCCCAACGTTCGGACGATGGAATAGCGAGGCGACCTATGCGCGCGGTGACGTTTTCTCAACTGGGCGGCCCCGAGGTGCTGGAGGCGTCGGACCTGCCGGTGCCGCAGCCCGGCGCGGGCGAGGTGCGGATTCGCGTCAAGGCGGCGACGGTCAACCCGACCGACATCAGCTTTCGCTCGGGGCGCCAGCTGACGCTCGCGCAGCTGGCCGAGATGAACGTGCGTCCTCCCTTCGTCCCCGGGATGGAGCTTGCCGGTGTGGTGGACGCCGTCGGCGGGGGCACGAGCTGGCGTGTCGGCGACCGCGTGATGGCGATCGTCAACCCGCGCCGTCCGGGCGGGGGCGCTCAGGCCGAGCAGGTAGTTGTTCCGGCCGCGTCCGTGGCGCGCGTACCCGAGGGAACGAGCCTCGAGGCCGCGGCGACCTTGCCGATGAACGGGCTCACGGTGCGCCTGGCGCTGGACCGGCTCGCGCTCAAGCCCGGGCAAACTCTCGGCGTCACCGGCGCGGCCGGCGCCGTCGGCGGCTACGCGGTGGAGCTGGGCGTGAGCGAGGGGCTGCGCGTGATCGCCGTGGCGCGATCTCAAGATCAAGCGCTGGTCAATCGCTTCGGCGCCAAGACGTTCATCGCCAGCGGGGACTCGGCGATCCGCGCCGTGTACGACGCGGCGCCCGGCGGCGTCGACGGCTTGATCGACGCGGCGGTGCTCGACGCGGCGGCGCTGCCCGCTATCCGGGACGGCGGCAAGCTGGCCACCGTGCGCGGCTTCGCCGGCCCGTCGGAGCGCGGCATCACCATCGAGCCGGTGCGGGTCACCTCGTATGTGGAGAATCACGAAGCGCTCGATCGGCTGGGGCGCCTGGTCGCCGAGGGACGGCTCACCCTGCGCGTGGCGGAGACGTTTCCGCCCGAGCGCGCGGCGGAGGCTCAGCGCAAGATGGCCGCCGGCGGCACCCGCGGGCGGCTCGTGATCGTCTTCTGATCGGACCGACGCGAGGCGGAGGAGCGACGCGATGACAGACGGCAAGGGACCACTGCACGGCATCCGTGTGATCGACCTGGGTCGCCATCAGGCCGGACCCCGCTGCGCCCAGGTGCTCGCCCGCCTCGGCGCCGAGGTGATCAAGATCGAGCGGATCGGCGGCGAGGAGACGCGCTATCACGCGCCGTGGGTGCGAAAGCAGAGCGCCTACTGGGTCCAGTACAACAGCGGCAAGAAGAGCGTGAGCATGGACCTGCGCAAGGACGACGCGAAGGCCGCGCTGCGCCGGCTCGTCAAGGTGTCCGACGTCCTCGTGCAAAACTTCCGGCCCGGCACCATCGAGGAGATGGGCTTCGGCTACGACGTGCTGAAGGCGCTGAACCCGCGCCTCATCATGGTCAACGTCTCCGCCTACGGCCAATTCGGTCCGTATCGCGATCAGATCGGCTACGATCCGATCGGCCAGACCATGTCTGGCATCGCCATGGTCACCGGCGAAGAGGGCATGCCGCCGATCCGCGCCGGAGTGCCCGTCATCGACCGCACCACCGCGCTGCACTCCGCGATCGGCACCCTGGCAGCACTCCTCGAGCGAGGCATCTCCGGCGAAGGGCAGAGCATCGACGTGTGCCTGGCCGACTCCGGCTACAGCCTGACCGAAATCCCGATCACGGCCTACCACGGCGCCGGCACCACGCCGCAGCGGGGCATCTCCGACTCGGCGCCGAGCGGCATGTACCCCTGCAAGGACGGCTGGGTGCTGATCTCCGCCGGAGACCAGCACCACTGGCACCGCGTGTGCGCGGCGCTCGATCGGCCCGAGTGGCAGACGGACCCGCGCTTCACCGCGCGGCGCGAGCGCAGCAAGCACGCCGAGGTCATCAACGAGGCGATGCGCGAGCTGATGGCCGCGATGACGATGAAAGACGCCATCGCCCACTTCACGCGCCACGACGTGGTGGCGGCACCGGTCAACACGATCCCGCAGGCGGCGCGCGATCCGCACCCTTGGGAGCGCCGGGCGATGGTCGAGGTGCCCGACTTCCTGGCCGGCACGATCGCCGTGTCCGGCGACTTCTGGCATTTCAGCCGCACGCCGGCGGTGGTCGGATCGACCCCGAAGGTCGGCGAGCACAACGAGGAGATCCTGGGCGGGCTCTTGGGCTACTCCCAGGACGAGATCGCCAAGCTGTACGCGAACGGTGCGATCTCGAATTCGCACCACTACGACACGCTGTCCGGCTAGAGCACGCGGCTCGAGCCGGCGAACCGGGAGACGATCGTGGCGAGATTACCTCTGGCGACCAGAGAGAGTGTTCCGGAGGGGCAGCGGGCCGCCTTCGACGAGATGGTGAAAGGCCTGGGCGCCGTCCCCCGCTATGGCCCGGGCTCGGTAATGATCCACGTTCCGAAGGCGCATCAGTGGGCCACCCTGCTCAACCACTATCTGCGCGAGGAATCCTCGCTGCCCAAGAAGATCCAGGAGCTCGCGATGCTCGTCACCGCGCGCGAGCTCGACTGCCAGCACATCTGGAACGCTCACGCCGCCTCGGCGCGCAAGGTGGGCGTGCCGAGCAATCTGGTGGATGCCCTGCGCGACCGCAAGGAGCTTCCCGCGCTCGCCGCCGACGAGGCGGCCGTGGTGAACTTCGGCCGAGAGTTCTTCCGGACGCGCCGCGTGAGCCGCGGCGGCTTTCAGGCCGCGCTCGAGCAGCTCGGGCGCCAGGGCGTCATCGAGCTCGGGCTGGTCATGGGCAACTACAGCTTGCTGGCGTTGCTCATCAACTCGTTCGACACCGACCTGCCGCCGGATCGCACCGAGCCGCTGCTGCCCGTGTAGCAGGCCCGATCAGCCGCCGACGAGCCGATCCAGGCGCGGCCGCAGGGGTAGAAGGTCCGCCACGGCGAGAGGACTGGACCCAAACCTCAGCGGAACCACGACGTCTCCCGCGCTCAATGTCGTGATCGATCGATACCGCCAGCCGTAGGCCGCGGACGGGTCCGGGCCAGGATCGCGAAGCACCTCGAGGACGCGGTTTAAGAGGTTCACGATCCAGTAGTCCTCGATTCCCGCCCGCGCGTAGAGGCTGCCTTTGTGCTGCCGGTCGAAGGCGAGACTCGACTCCGCGACCTCGACCACCAGCGCCGGATGGGCCGGGTGCGCGTCGTCGTAGTCACCGGGTCGACCCGAGACCACGACGAGATCAGGCTCGGGCTCGGAGTCGTCGTCGAGCGACACGGGCGCCTGGGTCCTGACGATCCAACCGGCGGGCACAGCCGCTCGCACCGCATAATCCAGGCGTGAGATCGCCGAGGCGTGGTAAGCGCCCTGCGGCTCGGCGACGACGAGCTGTCCGCCGATGAGCTCGATGGGGTATCCCTCGAAGGCGCCCAGCCCCACGAGCCGGTCGTACTCGGTCCGCGTCCAGCGCCAGATCGTCATCGGGGCCTGTGTCATGGGCCGACTCTATCCGCGCCCGATTCCGCGATCAACGTCGAGTCCTCGTGACACCGCCGCCCGGCCGCTCACCGGGCGCCAGCGGAAACCGCGAACACGCGCTGGAGGTACACGCTCTCGGCGACGGCGGCGCGGGCCGCGGCGGGATCGAGAGCCACGCTGAACACGCGCGTCGCCTGAGACGACGGCTCGGCGTAGTGGACGAACGCGGGGTCGCGATAGACCGAGGCTAGCAGGGCGAGATGACGCGGGAGCCCCTCGAGCCCGGGGCGCGGACGGCCGTCGACGAGACACGTCGGACACCACGACGGCGCGCGGCTCGGGTCGAACAGACGGGCGAGCAGCAGATGATCGAGGGGCTGCGCGGCGCCGGCGTATTCCTGGATCGGGTAGTCGTCGGTCGCCGGTGGGTACGGCTCGGTGGCCACCGTGAGAGTGTCGGCGGCGGCGGCGAACGTGCCCACCAGCTCCGTGAGCGTGCCGAGCTGGATGCGCGCGAGGTCCTCGCGCAGGCGAGGCGTGGCCGCAAGCCTCGCCTCGACGCGCGCCGGGTCGATCGACAGCGGCCCGCCGTTCCTTCCCATGAGGATCAGCTCGTCCATCCACCCCGAGAGCAGGATCGCTCCCGGGAACGCGTCGACGAAGGCGCGCACCATCGACAGCGCCGTTGCGGGCGGCACCTGTGACACGGGCAGCCACTGCGTGAGGTAGCCGCCCGGCCTCAGGCGGCTTCGCGCGAGCTCGTAGAACTCGCGCGAGTAGAGCGATCCGACGCCGGCGAAGGCGATCGGCGGCGGCTCCAAGGTGATGAGATCGAAGCTCGCGGCCGGCCGCATCTTCAGATGCTGCCGCCCGTCGTTCACGAAGACGGCGACCTCCGCGCCGCGGAGCACCCGGCCGTTGGTGGCCGCGAAGTAGTCGGCCTGGGCGAGGACGGTGCGCGACGTGTCGACCACCTCGAGCCGGCGCACCGAGGGATGAAGGCTCGCAGCGTGAGCCGTGTTCCCCACGCCGAAGCAGATGACCAGCACAGACTCGGGCGCCTCGAGCGACAGCAGCGGGATGTGGACGAAGGCCCGCATGTAGCGCTGGGCCGCCGGGCTCGTGCTCGACATCGAGTGGCCGTTGGTGAACAAGACGCGCCCCTCGCCAGGCATCTCCGTCACGGACACCACGTCGGTGATGCCCTCGCTCACCACCAGCCGCTGCTCGCTCGGCCGAAGCGGCCAGAGCGTGCGCGTGACGAGGAAGTCGGCTGGCAGACGCGCCCAGACGATCACCGCGGCGGCAAGGGCCAGCACCGAGCCCGCTTCCACCAGGGGCACCCGGCGCATTCGTGGCGCGCGGATCGAGCGCGCGGCCGCGCACAGCGGGACGATACCGAGCAGGACCGCGAGGGCCAGCACGGTCACGGTGCGCTGCATACCGAGCGCGGGGAGGAGCCAGAAGCCGACGGCCAGCGAGCCCGTGACGGCGCCGACGGTGTTGGCGACGTAGAGGAGCCCCGCGCGACGGCCGACGACGTGCTCGGCGTCCTGGGCGATCGCGTTCGCCAGCGGATAGGCGAACCCCATCATCAGCGCCGGTACGCCCAGCTCGCGCAGGATCGGCAGGAAGCTCTCCCACGCACCGCCCGCCAGGCCGCTGCGCGGCTCGGCCGCCATGAGCGCGCCGAGGGCCGAGACGACGAAGACGGCCTGAGCGGCCACGTAGAGAACGACCGGGCGCCCGACGAGCCGATGGAGAGACCCGCCCGCCAGCGAGCCCAGCCAGATGCCGACGAGGATGACGGTGAGGATCAACGAGAGCACCGAGCGGAAGCTTCCGAGCAAGGAGCTCAGATGGCGGAACCACACGATCTCCATCCCCATCGCGGCGAACCCCGAGAGCAGGATGGCGGCGGCCGTCAGGGCGAACGGCACCTTCACCGCGGCGAGCTCCGAGGTGTCGACCGGAGCGCTCCGCCCGGGCGCTTCGACCGATGTCCCGGCGGCCAGGCGGAGCGCGCCGATCGCCGCCGCGAGATTGAGGCCCACGGCGCCAAGCTGCGTCACCCACAGGCCGACCGTCGGGATGAGCGCCCAGTCGGTGAGGAAGCACCCGGCGGCGGCGCCCGCGGTGTTGACGCCGTAGAGGAGGCCGATCCGCCAGCCCGCTGCGCGGACGTCGCCGCGGACGAGGTGGCGAATGAGCAAGGTGAGCGTGCCGCCCATGAGCGCGGTGATCGGCGTGAGCACCGCCGCCGCGATCGCGTAGCGGGCGACCAGCGACATCGGAGTCGGCGCGTACCAGCCGCCGGGACCGGGCGCGTACGCCGAGATCGCGGCCGAGAGATCGCCGAGCCGCGGCAGCAGCGCCGAGATCCCGAGCCCGAGCACGGCGATCGCCGCCTCCACCCCGCCGTAGGCGCGCAGCAGGACGCCGGGCGCATCGAGGTAGTGGCGATCGGCCCAGCGTCCGGCCAGGTAGCTGCCGGCTCCGAGCCCGCACATGAACACGGCGAAGACGAGCGACGTGGAGTAGACGGTATTGCCGAAGACGTTGCCGAACGCGCGCACCCAGACGATCTGATAGATCAGGCCGGCCGCGCCGGAGCAGAAGAAGAGGACGCAGAGACGCGCCATACTTCGATTCTCCGGCACGCCGCCCGGCGCGCCTCCGTAAAGAATCGCGGCGCCGGCGCGTTCTGTGACGCCTACTTAGCGCCGGCCGGTCGGCGCTAGCTCGTCTGGCGCGGAATCTCCGTGCGCATGTCCAGTGGGCTCTTGCCCGGCGGCAGCGGCGGGCGCCGCACCAGGTCGTCGAGCGGGCGGCCCGCTTCGTACTCGCGGATCATCTGCTCCGGGTCGAAGATGACGCCGATCGGGTTCTCGGCGAAGTCCGGGCCCGTGAAGTACGCGCGCGCCTCGTCCATGGTGGCGAAGACGTCGATCTGCAGCTCGACGCGCAGGCCGTCGGGATCGCGGTAGTACATCGAGATCGTCGGCCCGTGGTTGATGCAGCGCGCCGGCTCGATCCCCGCCGTCTTGAGCCGCCGGTAGGTCGACAGCAGATCGCCCAGCCCGCCGTACGTGTAGGCGATGTGGTGCACGCCGGCGGCCGCCGGATCCGGCGCCGGACTTCCGGGATCGTTGATGACGGCCACGCGATGGTGCTCGTCGTCGTAGGTGAGAAACGCGATGAAGTCGTTGCGGAACGCGACGCGCGCCTGGAGCACGGTGGCGTACCACGTGATCACCGCGTCGAAGCTGGCGGTCTTGAGGACGACGTGGGCGAACTTCTCCGGGGAGATCCGCCGCGACGACGTCGGGAGAGCCCGGCTTCCGGTCGTGATCGTGCTCATCGCATCCTCCTGTTCTAGCCGCACTCGACGATCTTGAACTCGACCCGCCGATCGAGCGCGTCGCGCGCGTCGTCGGTGCCTGTCCCCACGATATTCTCACGGAAGCCCATCCCCGAGGGCCGGGTGCGCGAGGTGAGCTCGGGCGCCTCCGTGTCGAGGCGCTTCTTGATGTAGACCGCGCGCTGCAGCGAGAGGCGGTCGTTGTAGGGCTGCGAGCCGGTGCGGCTCGTGTGGCCCACCACGTTCATGCACACCTTCGCCGTCGACGCCTGCCGCGCGATTTGCCGTAGCCAGAAGCCGTACGGCCCGCTCACCTGTGGGTCGGACCAGAAGTTGGTCGTCCCGGGGTTGAACAGGAACTTCACGCCGAGGTTGTTGTTGCTCAGGCCCAGCGCGACCACCTTGCCGAAGGCGTCCTCCGCCTCGCTCGCGCGGCCGAGCTTCCACGAGGCGAGATAGATCCCGTTGAGCACCCGCAGCTGCTCGCCGCCGGGCTTCGCCGCCGCGGTCTGGTAGAGCGCGAGGGCGTCCTGATAGTTGTCGCTGTTGTAGGCGACGGTCGCGTCGCTGACGGTGGTCGCCGTCGCGACGCGCTCGAAGTAGACCGGATCCGACGGACGGCCCGGCGGCGTCTGCGAAGTGGCGATGTAGCCGTCGACCACCTTGTCCTTCACCAGCACGGGGCTGTCGCGATAGTACGGGGTGGGATTCGTATCCACACCCTCGTCGCGGGCGCGCGACGAGGCCTGGGCCACGACCGTGCCGTCCTTGAGATCCGTCAGCGCAAGGTTGATCTGGAAGACCTGCGGGGCCCCGGGCTGGCCGCCCGGGATGCGCGTCATCGTCCCGGTCAACAGATACTGGGCCCGGCTGAGGTTGGCGACCTGGAACGGCATGACGTCGAAGGGTGGCGTGCCGGCCCGGAGGCGGTCCGCCACCCGCTGCTCGAGGAGACGCGTGGCTCCGGTCTGCTGGCCCGACGCGGCGTCGACCATCGGGTCGATCACCACGCCTCGCCCGGCCTCCGTCTTGGTCGGCGCTCCCGCCGGCTTCTGGAGCTGAGCCGCCAGACTGTCGGTCGCCACGTTCGCCGCGTCGTCGAAGCTCCGCTCGGAGGTGTCGCTGGTCGGCGCCGCGATCTGCGGCGGCGCCGGCGTGGCGCACGCCGCGACGAGCAGGAGC
>JACXTT010010419.1_pt1 | contig 12530 bp, 12 predicted proteins | sample 9270951 | NCBI WGS metagenome assembly JACXTT01 (sample SAMN15532306, study PRJNA645909) | rock metagenome | isolation source: weathered quartz diorite | place: Puerto Rico | collected 2017-06-21 | reverse complement strand
TTCATCACCTCGCCCGAGATCAGCCAGGTGTTCGGCGAATTGATCGGGCTGTGGGCCGCCGCGGTCTGGCAGGCGATGGGCCAGCCGGAGAACGTGCGGCTTGTTGAACTGGGCCCCGGCCGCGGCACCATGCTGATCGACGCGATGCGCGCCGTGCAGGTGGTGCCGGCGTTCCGCTCGGCGGTGGTGCTGCACCTGGTCGAGGTCAATCCGAAGCTCCGCGAGCGCCAGCAGCAGATGCTCGCCACCATCGACGTGCCGGCGATGTGGCACGAGAGCTTCGACGAGGTGCCGGAGGGCCCGGTCATCGTGCTCGCCAACGAGTTCTTCGACGCGCTGCCGGTCAACCAGGCGATCAAGCAGTTCAACGGCTGGTACGAACGCGTCGTCGAGATCGACGGCTCCGACAACCTGACGTTCGGCATCGCAAGCGACGTCATTCCGCTGTTCGAACAGCTCGTGCCGGCCTCGGTGCGCGCCGCGCCGGTCGGGGCGATCTACGAATGGCGAACCGACAATGTGGCGCTCGGCATCGGCCAGCGCGTGGCGCGCGAGCCGGGCGCAGCGCTGATCATCGACTACGGCCATATCAAGAGCGAAGCCGGCGACACGCTGCAGGCGGTAGGCCACCACAACTTCGTCAGTCCGCTGCTCAATCCCGGCGAGGTCGATCTCACCGCCCATGTCGACTTCGAGGCCATTGCGCTCGCCGCCGAGAGCATGGGCGCACGCTTCCACGGCCCGGTCGAGCAGGCGCGGCTTCTCCGCAATCTCGGCATCGACAAGCGCGCCGCGGCGCTGAAGGCCTATGCGTCGCCCGAGAAGGGCGGCGAGATCGACAGCGCATGCCAAAGGCTCCTTGGCGAGAACAAGACCGGCATGGGCAAGCTGTTCAAGGTGCTCGCCATCACGCATCCGGATCTCAAGACCGTGCCGGGCTTCGAGTGAAACACGGCTGAACCATGCTGCAAGCCCGCTCGCTCACCGCGCTGCCCGGCATCCGCCACGCCTTCTTCACGCGCGCGGGCGGCGTGTCGGAGGGCCTCTATGCGAGCATGAACGGCGGGCTCGGCTCCGAGGATGCGCCCGAGAGAGTGGCCGAGAACCGCGCGCGGATGGCCAAGGCGCTCGGCGTCGCGCCCGAAAATTTCCTCAGCGTCTACCAGATCCATTCGCCCAACGTGGTGGTGGCCGATGCGCCGTGGGCAGCGTCCGAGCGGCCGCGCGCCGACGCCATCGTGACGCGCCGGTCCGGGATTGCGATCGGCATCGGCACCGCGGATTGCGGTCCCATTCTGTTTGCCGATGCGCAAGCGCAGGTGATCGGCGCGGCCCATGCCGGCTGGCGCGGCGCCTTCACCGGCGTGCTGGAGGCAACCATCACCGAGATGGAAAGGCTCGGCGCCAGGCGCGAGCGTATCACAGCGGCCGCGGGCCCGATGATCAGCCAGCGCAACTACGAGGTCGGACAGGATTTGATCGACCGCTTCCTCGAAGCCGACAAGGACAACGCGCGCTACTTTGTCCCCGCGGCGCGGCCGGGCCACGCGATGTTCGATCTGCCGGGCTATGTGGTGGATCGGCTGAAGCGCGCGGGCGTCGCGCAGATCGAGAATCTCGGGCTCTGCACCTACGCCGATCCGGCGCAGTTCTACTCGTATCGACGCGCGACGCATCGCAAGGAGCCGGACTACGGCCGGCACATCAACGCGATCGCGTTACAGAATTAAGGCAACCCACAGGCTCGACCGATTCCAGAACGCAGCGATAGACCGCAGCGGCAAATGCCGTTACGGTTCTGCGGGGCCTTGGTCTGGCTGTCTCGATCTCAAAGAAGACAGCCGGCCATCCGGGGGTGTCGATGCAGGTTGGTGGAGTCCGGCGCGCGTCCTGCGCGCCGATGCGTCTGTCACGGCTGCGTTGGTCGCGTTGGGTCAGCGTAGCGCTGATCGCGGCGTTCACGGCCGGCTGCTCATCGCAGCAGGCGACGCGGCTCACCCCGATCAGCACCGCCGCGGTTCCGGGCGCCACCATCACCTTCGACTCCATCGACGGACCGCCGCCCGAGGTGTTCCGCAAGCTGGTCGCCTCGCTGAACGACGAGGCCGCGGCGCGCCAGATCGCCGTGGTGCCGCGCCAGGCCGCCGCGACCTACCGGGTCCGCGGCTATGTCACGGCGCTGGCCGACCGCGACAAGACGGCCTTCGCCTGGGTCTGGGATGTCTATGACGCCGACAAGCGCCGGGCGCTGCGCATCACCGGCGAGGAACCCGGCGCGGCCCGGCGCGGCCGCACCGCCCGGGTCCGGGACGCTTGGACCGCCGCCGACGAGCAGGTGCTGCGCGGCATCTCGCGGACCGGGATGGAGCGGATCGCGGCCTTCCTGAATGCGCCAGGTCAGACGCCTGGCGAACCGCCGGCGGTGCCCGCCCCGACGCTGCCGACGCTCGTCTCCAGCGACGATTCGCCCGAAGCCGCGGGGATTTTCCGCATCTTTGGCGGTTCCGAGCCGCAGAACCCACAGCCGAGCGAGCCGCAGGCCGAGCCGCCAAAGCCTGCCCCGCAGGCCACCCCGGCCAAGCGCCGGTCCGCCGCGGCCAAGCCTGCGCTAAAACCCTCCCCCGTGCCCGCCACCCGCTCCGCCGCGCTCGACCAATAGACCCCAGTCCAAGACCCGGACCTGTGGTCCCCGGCCCATAGCCGAAAAACTTGCGGGACAATGAAACCCCGCATATTGCAAGGGCTCGGAGCGCCTTGGTACACCCCGTCAATGCTGCGTACGCTGATCGACCCTGAGGAGCGCGCCATGCCGGCCAAGAACGGAGCAATCAAGCTCGTCGCCGGCAACTCCAACCCCAAGCTCGCCGAGGCCATTGCCTCCTATCTCGCGACGCCGCTGGCGGCCGCCGTGGTGCGGCGCTTTGCCGACATGGAGATCTTCGTCGAGATCCAGGAGAACGTCCGCGGCGCCGACGTCTTCGTGATCCAGTCGACGTCGTACCCGGCCAACGACCACCTGATGGAGCTGCTCATCATCACCGATGCGCTGCGTCGCTCCTCAGCGCGCCGCATCACCGCGGTGGTGCCCTATTTCGGCTACGCCCGGCAGGACCGCAAGCCCGGCCCGCGCACGCCGATCTCGGCCAAGCTCGTCGCCAACCTGATCTCGCACGCCGGCGCCGACCGGGTGCTCACCCTCGACCTGCATGCCGGACAGATCCAGGGCTTCTTCGACATCCCGACCGACAACCTGTTCGCCTCGCCGGTGATGGTCCGCGACATCAAGGAGCGCTACAAGCTCGACAACCTGATGGTCGTCTCGCCCGACGTCGGCGGCGTGGTGCGCGCCAGAGGCCTTGCCAAGCGCATCAACGCGCCGCTCGCCATCATCGACAAGCGCCGCGAGCGCGCCGGCGAATCCGAAGTCATGAACGTGATCGGCGACGTCGCCGGCCGGACCTGCATCCTGGTCGACGACATCGTCGACTCCGGCGGCACGCTGGTGAATGCCGCCGAAGCCCTGCTCAAGCACGGCGCCGAGGCCGTCACTGCCTACATCACCCACGGCGTGCTGTCGGGCGGCGCGGTCGCGCGCGTGACCGCCTCGAAGCTCAAGGAGCTGGTGATCACGGATTCGATCCAGCCGACCGAAGCGGTGCGCGTCGCGCGCAACATCCGCGTGCTGTCGATCGCGACGCTGCTCGGCGAAGCGATCGGCCGCACCGCCGCCGAAGAATCCGTCTCAAGCCTGTTCGATTAACACTTTATCCACATTCACAATCACGGGCGCAAAGCCCTGAGAACCGATGATGCATGCCGGTTCTCGCACGCCCTGTGAATTGCGCGCCGATTCAATGACTTCGTTCGACTCGTCGCAACATTGCGAGCCGAGTCGAACCGCGTATATTCGGTTCTGCAAGTGATTCGCGGCGGTCGAGTCAATCGGCCGTTGTCTCGGGGGCCTTGCGTCTCACCGGATCGGTGTCGGGGATTTCGCGTGCCGTATTGCGTCGCGTGCGCGTGGGTTGGCGCGCGTCAACTCACTTCGAAGCGACAAACAGGACACGGCATGCCGCAATTCCAGCTTTCAGAGCAGCCACGGACGAATCCGCTGGACGTGGTCGAGCGCATCGCTGCGATCAACGACTGGTCGTTCGAGCGCGCCGGCGACGACGAGATCACCATGCTGGTCGGCGGCCGCTGGAGCGACTACCAGGTGTCGTTCACCTGGATGTACGACATCGAGGCGCTGCATCTCGCCTGCGCCTTCGACCTCAAGGTGCCGGACCGCCGGCGGAACGAGGTCCAGCAGCTGATTGCCATGATCAACGAGCAGCTCTGGGTCGGGCACTTCGACCTCTGGACCAAGGACGGCATGGTGATGTTCCGGCATTCGCTGGTGCTGGCCGGTGGCGTCGAGGCGACCAGCCCGCAATGCCAGGCGCTGCTCTCCAGCGCTCTCGAATCCTGCGAGGGCTATTTCCCGGCCTTCCAATTCGTGGTCTGGGCCGGCAAACAGGCCCGCGCGGCGCTCGACGCCGCCATGTTCGAGACCTCGGGCCAGGCTTAAAAGGCAACGCCCAATTCTATCCTTCGTCATGGCCGGGCTTGTTATATAGCCCGGAGACATTCCCGACGGGTGTTCGGGGACATGACCGACACATCAACATTGCATGGAATTGGCTCAGGGAGGCCTCCATGCCGTGGAAAGAGGTGTCGATTATGGGCGAGCGGCGTGAGTTTGTTCGATTGGCGATGCAGGAAGGGGCGAACCGGCGCGAGCTGTGCCGGCGGTTCGGTATTCATCCTGATACCGGCTACAAGTGGCTTGAGCGCGGGACTGGCAATGAAGAGCTGACCGATCGCTCGCGGCGGCCGCATTCGAGTCCGACACGGACCAAAGCAACGATCGAGGCGCGCATTCTGGCCCTGCGCGATGCCCATCCGGCGTGGGGTGCGCGCAAGATCGCACACTGCCTCAAGCGCGACGGGACGGCATCTCCAGCGTGTTCTACGGTTCACGAGATCCTCCGCCGACACGGTCGGATCTCCCCGCCTGTTGGTGGCGCTTCGGCGCAGCAGCGTTTTGAGAAGCCCGAGCCCAATCTGCTCTGGCAGATGGACTTCAAGGGCCACATCGCGCTTGCCGGCGGTGGCCGCTGCCACCCGTTGACCATTGTGGACGACCACTCGCGCTATGCCGTTGGCCTGGAAGCCTGCGCCAATGAGCAGGCCGATACCGTGCAAAGCCGATTGGACTGGACATTCCGCCGCTACGGGCTGCCAGAGGCCTTCTTTGTCGACAATGGAACACCCTGGGGTGATGCATCCGGACAGCGCTGGACGCGCTTGGGCGTATGGCTGCTCAAGCTCGGCATCGCCGTTCTGCACAGCCGGCCGTATCACCCGCAAAGCCGGGGCAAAAACGAGCGCTTCCACCGCACGCTGAAGGCTGAAGTGTTCACGTTGCAGCGCTTTCGCAACCTTGCCGAGGTGCAACAGGCGCTTGATGACTGGCGCACGGTTTACAACCTCGACCGGCCGCACCAGGCGCTCGCTCTGGAGGTACCGGCGAGCCGCTACCGACCAAGCAGCCGCGCCATGCCCAGCCGCGTTCCACAGATCGAATACGACGACGGCGAGATCGTCCGCGCCGTTGGCACAACCAAGGCCTACGTCAGCTTCAAAGGGCGCCTCTGGAAAGTTCCGCAAGCTTTCTGTGGCGAGCGGCTCGCCATCCGGCCACGTGGCGCTGACGGCCAATACGATGTTTGCTTTGGCGCCTACCAGATTGCAAAGATCGACTTGACCCTGAACCAAGGTGTCGGTGATGTCTCCGAACAGGTGTCGGTCATGTCCCCGGGCTAAACACTTGTCCCGGCCATCCACGCCTTTACTCTCGCGCAGCAAAGCAAGGCGTGGATGCCCGGGACAAGCCCGGGCATGACAGAGGCTGGTCGTATGGCGAAAACCGCAAAGCAGAACTCCCTCGCCTCCATTCCCGGCACGCTGGTGCTGGTCGGCGCCGGCAAGATGGGCGGCGCCATGCTGGAAGGCTGGCTCGCCCGCAAGCTGCCGCCGAAGAAGGTCGTGGTGCTCGAGCCCCAGCCCTCGAAACAGATCAGGGCGCTGGGCAAGCGCGGCGTCCGCATCAATCCCAAGGGCGGCGTAAGCAACGTTGCCGCGATGGTGATCGCGGTGAAGCCGCAGACCGCGCCCGAGGCGCTGCCGGCGCTCGCCTCGCTCGCCGGACGAAAGACCGTGGTGGTCTCGATCATGGCAGGACGGACGCTCGGCTTTCTCGAAACGCACTTCGGTAAATCCGCCGTGGTGCGCGCCATGCCGAACACGCCGGCCGCGATCGGCCGCGGCATCACGGTCGCGGTCGGCAATGCGAAGGTCAAAGCGCCGGGAAAGAAGCTCGCGCACGGGCTCCTCGCCGCCACCGGCGCGGTCGAATGGGTCGACGACGAGGGGCTGATGGATGCGGTCACCGCGGTGTCCGGCTCGGGCCCGGCTTACGTCTTCCTGCTCGCTGAGGCGATGGCGCAGGCGGGCCTCGCCGCGGGCCTGCCGCAAGCGCTCGCCGACAAGCTCGCGCGCGAAACGGTCGCAGGCTCGGGCGAGCTGTTGCATCGCTCGCCGCTTCCCGCCGCGACCTTGCGCCAGAATGTGACATCACCGGGCGGCACCACCGCGGCGGCGCTCGAGGTGCTGATGGCCGCGGACGGCGTGCCGCCGTTGATGACCAAGGCGGTCGCTGCGGCGACCCGCCGCGGCAAGGAATTGGCCGGCTAATTTCTCTCCGGCGAGAAATGCCGCGCATCGTGTCGCGACGCTTCTGCCTTGGAATGGCCGCGCCGCGGCACTAAGTTACTTGACAGCTTATCTTGGAAAACCAGGAGGCGCGTCATGGCCCGTAGAGCCCGTCCGAAAGCCCGCCGCTCCGCTTCGCCCGCTTCACCGCCGCCCGCCGATACACCCCGCGCCAGGATCATCGAAGCCTTCATGGCGCTGCTCGCCGAGCAGCCGATCGAGAAGATCGGCCTCGCCGACATTGCCGATCGCGCCGGTGTCTCGCTCGCCGAATTGCGCGGCCAGTTCTCCTCGTCGATCAGCATTCTCGCCGCCCATGTGAAGGAACTCGACCGGCAGGTGCTGGCCGGCGGCGACGCCGACATGGACGAAGAGGATCCGCGCGAGCGGCTGTTCGACGTCCTGATGCGCCGTCTGGAATTGCTGGCTCCACACAAGGCGGCGGTGCGCTCGCTGATGCGCTCGGCGCGGCGCGACCCGCCGCTGGCGTTGGCGCTCAACGCCATGACGGTGCGCTCGCAGCAATGGATGCTGACGGCAGCCGGCATCAACGCCTCGGGCCCGAAGGGCATGGTACGGGCCCAGGGCATGGCGCTCCTTTTCGCCAATGTGCTGCGCACCTGGGTCAATGACGACGACGATCAGACCAAGACGCTCGCAGCCCTCGACAACCAGCTGGCGCGCGGCCAGCGCCTGGTCGGCCTGCTCGACGAGCTCTGCCGGATTCCGGAGGCGGCCTGCGCGTTCCGCGACCGGCTGCGCAGCGCGCGAAGAAGCCGCCGCGATCGCGAGTACGACGACCGCGCGGCGATGTAGCGCGGCGGATCGAGGAAGCCCAGAATCCCGGCCATCTGCGGTTGATGGTTGCTCGTCACATCCTCCTTGGTGCGGGCAAAGGTCGGCGGGCGCGGCTATTCGGCGGCGACCAGCGGCACCGGCTCATTGAGCCCACCGAAGCGGCGGTCGCGGCGCCAGAACTCGGCGACCGCGGCGCGCAGGCCGCCAGCGTCGAAGTCGGGCCACAGCGTGTCGACGAAGCACAGCTCGGCGTAGGCCGACTCCCAGAGCAGAAAGTCCGACAGCCGCTTCTCGCCGCCGGTGCGAATGAGCAGATCGACGTCGTTGCCGTGCGGGGCTTCGGGACCACCGAGGAAGCGGTCGAAGGCTTCGCGCGACGGCAGGTGATCGGGATGCCAGCGCGCGGCGGCCGCCGCGATTGCATCGCGCGAGGAGTAGTCGAGGGCGATGCGGAGATGCAGCCGCGTGCCGGCCGATGACGCGTTCTCGGCCTGCGCGAGCTCTTCGGCGAGGCCGTCCGGCAGGCGGTCGCGCCTTCCGATAGCCGTCAGGCGCACGCCGTTGCCGACCAGTTCGGCAAGCTCGGCACGGAGATAATGCCGCAATAGCGCCATCAACGCGTTCACCTCCTGCGCGGGCCTGCGCCAGTTGTCGGACGAGAACGCGAACAGCGTCAGCGTTGCGATGCCGAGATCAGGCGCGGCCTCGACCACGCAGCGCACAGTCTGCACACCGGCGCGGTGGCCGGCAGAGCGCGGCCTGCCGCGCCGCGTCGCCCAGCGGCCGTTGCCGTCCATGATGATCGCCACATGCAGGGGGTCCTGCTGGCGCACGTTACTTTGCATCACAAAGTCTCCTTGCAAAAAAATTGTCAGGTCGGCTTCAGCTTGCCGAGGCTCAAGGCGGCGAGATCCGCCCCGCCCTTCGCCGCGCCGCTTTTGGCCGCGCGCTCGGCGTCGCGCACCACCTGCTCCAGCACCTTGAGATATTCGAGATAGCGCTCTCGGCCCCGCGCGGTGATGCGGCAGGTGGTCTGCGGCCGGTTGTGCTCGTAGCCCTTCTCGATCGCAATCAGCTTGGCTTCCTCCAGCACCTGGAGGTGCCGGCTGAGATTGCCGTCGGTCAGCGCGCACATCTTCTTCAGATCGCCGAACACCACGCCCTTCGGCTGCGCGATCAGCGAGGTCAGCACGCCCAATCGCGCCTTCTCGTGGATCACGCGGTCGAGCCCGTCATAGGCAAAGCGCCCGCTTTCGCTCTTCTGTTCGTTCTTATGGCTCGGCATCTTCGTCCTCGATGCGGTTGTCGCCCACGCCCCAATAGAGAATCGCCGCCATCCCAAGCTGCCCCACACCGAACGGCAGCGCCATGGCCCAGGGCGACAGCGCGTGGGCGCCGTTGGCATAGGCGAGGCACGCGAGGCCCGAAGCGAGATACCAGACGCCGACCGCGAACATCGGCTTGGGCAGCGAGCGGCACGAGGCGATGAAGCCCAGGCTGAACACGATCTGCCAGAGGCCCGGCAGCATCCAGAGCGTCTGCGGCGCGGAGCGGAGCAGGATGAAGGTCAGCAGCGCGCCCGCGACGCCCGCGGGGATGAACTGCTCGGTCGCGGCATGGATCATCTCGTCTGCGATGCCGGAATGGATGCGCCGGGTACGCGCGATCATCTCGATGCCGACCAGGATCACGCAGACGACGGCGGTCGCGATCCACAGCACCAGATAGCCGACGATCTCGGCTTCGGCCTTGGGCAGCCAGAGGCTCTGGGCGATGCCCGCTCCGACCGCAAGCACCGCGGTCGCCGCGACCGTCATCGGACCGTAGCCGCGGAATTCGGCACCGCGCGCCACTTGGGTGCGTATCTCCGCGATGTCGGCCAGCGCCCGCTCCAGGTCTTTCATCGCACCCTCAACTTTACGATGCAAAGTACACTGGCTTGTAAATCGGCGCAACGGCTTTTTCAGGGCAGCCGTCCAGAATGGTTAGCGTCCTGTGTTTTCAGCCGCAGAATTGCGCCTGGCCAGGACGCGGCTTGCGACCGCGATGCCGAGCCCCGCGACCATCAGGACTGCCGCAACCGCAAAGGTTGCCCGCATGCCGGCCGCTACGGCGTCGGGATGCGCCGCCGTGACGTCGGCCGCCGTCGCAGCGAGTGCGAACACCGCGCCCATCGCCGATGCGCCGGTGACGAGGCCGAGATTGCGCGACAGGTTCAGCATGCCGGATACGGTGCCGCGCCGGTCCGGCTGGATATCCGTCATCACCGCGGTGTTGTTCGCCGCCTGAAACAGCGCATAGCCGGCGGTCATCACCACGAGCGGCGCGACGTAGCCCGGGATGCCGAGCGTCACGCGCATGATGGATAGAAGGACAGAACCTGCAGCGATGCCGACAAGCCCGACGATGATCATGCGTTGCGCGCCGAAACGGTCCGTCATGCGGCCGGCCGGCACGCCGGAGAGCGCAGCGACCAGTGGACCGGCCGACAGGACGAGTCCGACCGCCGCCGCGTCGAGCCCGAGCGCTTGAGACAGATAGAACGGCCCGACCACCAGCGTCGTCATCGCCACGGCAGAGACCAGCACGCTCATGGCGAGGCCTGCGCTCAGCACGGGATCGCGGAGCGTCGCCAGCCGGATCAACGGCGACGCAGCTCGTGATTCGGTGCGCACGAAGAGGCCTGTTCCGACGACAGCGGCCAACAGCAGCGCCATGTTGAGGGCACCGAAACTGCCGCGCCCCAACGTCATCGCCAGCGCATAGGCTGCGAGCGTCAGCGCCAGCACGAGCGTGCCAAGGGAATCGAAACCTGCGCGACCAGCTTTTACCTCCCGACGATCTGCCGGCAGATAGCGATACGCGAGCAGCAAAGCCAGAAGGCCCAGCGGCACCTCGACGAGGAAGATCGCCCGCCAGCCGAATATGGCGATCAGGATGCCGCCGAGTGACGGGCCGAGCGCGGTGCCGATCGCCGACATGGTGCCGAGCAGCCCCATAGCGCTGCCGGTCTTTTCCTTGGGCACCGTGTCGCCGACAAAGGCCATGGTCAGCGCCATCATGACGGCGGCACCAAGGCCCTGCGCGGCACGCGCAGCGATCAGCAGCCCGAGCGTCGGCGCCGCGCCACACAGCACCGAGGCCGCGGTGAACAGCAGAAGACCTGCGAGCAGCAAGCGCCTGCGGCCCAGGATGTCGCCGAGCCGCCCGGCGCTGACGATGAGCGTGGTGATGGCGAGCAGATAAGCCAGCACGATCCACTGCACCGCCTGGAAGGAGGCGCCGAACGCCAGCGCCAGGGTCGGCAGGCCGACATTGGCGATGCTGGTGCCGAGCGAGGACAGCAGCATGGAAAGGGAAAGACCGGCCAGCGCCCAGCGGGCCGAGGATGTCGGTTCCGCATGTCTCACGGCTGCCTCGCCTTGCGCTGCAATGATCGGCTTCACAGGAACTCCATCGGCTTGAGGCTCTTGAATGAGCTGCCAGGGACGTAGTCTCTTTCCAGACATGGCGGAATATGCACGAATTACAGTTTATTCGTGCATTTAACGCCATATATCGGCCGAACCGTGCTATGGTCGACGCATGACGCGGCCCGATCTCAACCTGCTGGTCACCCTCGACGTGCTGCTCGCCGAAGGAAGCGTGGCGCGCGCGGCGCAGCGGTTGCGGCTGAGCCCGTCGGCGATGAGCCGGGCGCTGGCGCGGCTGCGCGCTACGACGGGCGATCCGCTGCTGGTCCGGGCCGGACGCGGTCTCGTTCCCACGCCCCGCGCGCTCGAGCTGCGCGGGCGCGTCGGCCAGCTCGTACAGGACTCGGAGGCGGTGCTGCGCCCGGCCGAGACGCTCGACCTCAAGCGGCTGGTGCGGACCTTCACGCTGCGCACCAGGGAAGGCTTTGTCGAGAACTTCGGCCCGGGCCTGATCGCCCGCGTCGGCCGGGAGGCGCCCGGCGTGCGGCTCCGCTTCGTGCCGAAGCCCGACAAGGACAGCACGCCGCTGCGCGAGGGGACGGTCGATCTGGAAACCGGCGTCGTCGGCGACTCGATGGGTCCGGAGCTGCGCGCGCAGGCCCTGTTCCGCGATCGCTTCGTCGGCGTGGTGCGCAAAGCCCATCCGCTCAGCCGCGGCCGGATCACGCCCGCCCGTTATGCGGCCGGCCGACACATCGGCGTCTCGCGGCGAGGTCTCGACAAGGGGCCGATCGACGACGCCTTGAAGCGGCTTGGCCTCGAACGCGAGATCGTCGCGATCGTGGGCGGCTTTGCCGCCGCGCTGGCGTTGGTGCGGACCACCGACCTGATCGCCAGCGTTCCCGAACGCCACACCGGCAATCTGCGCGCCGGGATGGTGAGCTTTGCCCTGCCAATTGCCATGCCGGAGATCACGGTCTCGCTGCTCTGGCACCCGCGGCTCGATGCCGATCCCGCCCATCGCTGGCTGCGCGGGTGCGTCCGGGACATTTGCGCGGGGCAGCTCGGCAAATCGTCGCGATGATCTGACATGGAGACATCACAAAGGCGGCGGCTTAGTTTCGCGGGGTGGTGTTCGCTTACGATAGAGTGTCCGCATGGCCATCAACCGGCGCCGGTTTCTGCATCTCGCGGCGGCGACTCCATTTGCGCCGGCGCTGATCGGCCGCGCCGCAGGCCAGGAGCGGCGCTGGCCGAACGGCACGCCCTTCACGCTGGGCATCGCGTCGGGCTGCCCGCGGCCCACGGGCTTCGTGCTGTGGACGAGGCTTGCGCCGGAGCCGCTGTCGGCCGATCCCGACAAGCCGGGCGGCTTGAGCGGGCAGTCGATCGACGTGGCTTACGAGATCGCGCGCGACAGCTCGTTCCAGGACATCGCGATGCGCGGCCTCACCTCGGCCGACCCTGACTTTGCGTTCTCGGTTCACGTCGAGATCGACGGGT
>JACXTT010010418.1_pt1 | contig 12531 bp, 9 predicted proteins | sample 9270951 | NCBI WGS metagenome assembly JACXTT01 (sample SAMN15532306, study PRJNA645909) | rock metagenome | isolation source: weathered quartz diorite | place: Puerto Rico | collected 2017-06-21 | reverse complement strand
AAGGACCTCGTCTGCCGCTACCACACCATGCTGGGGCAGGGGGTGACGCGCATCGCCGGGTGGGACACGCATGGCCTTCCCGTCGAGATCGAGGTCGAGCGCATGCTCGGGATCTCGGGCAAGAAGCAGATCGAGGCCTACGGCGTCGAGAAGTTCAACCGGCTGTGTCGCGAGAACGTCTTCAAGTACAAGACCGACTGGGAGTCCCTCTCGGAGCGGATCGCGTACTGGCTGGACTACGAGCACCCCTACATCACGTACGCGAACGACTACATCGAGACCGTGTGGTGGCTGCTCAAGCGCCTCTACGAAAAGGCGCTCCTCTATCGCGGCCATAAGGTCCTGCCGTATTGCCCGCGGTGTGGGACCGCCCTCTCCTCGCACGAGCTGGCGCTCGGCTACGACGAGGTCCAGACGAATTCGGTGTACGTGTCCTTCCCGCTCGCCACCGATGCCAACCGCCAGCTGGTCATCTGGACGACGACGCCGTGGACGCTGCTTGCGAACGTGGCGGTCGCCGTGCATCCGGACCTCGAGTACGGGGAATACGAGGTCAATGGCGTGCGCTACATCGTAGCGGCGGAGTGCGCGGCCCATGTGCACGTCGGCGGCAAGCCACTCGCGACGGCGACTCGCGTGGCGGGCTATCGCGGCCGCGAGCTGGTGGGGCTCAAGTACGTGCGGCCGCTCGAGGTCGTGCCGCTGCCGCAGGAGGGCCAGCGCGCGGTCGTCGTGGCGGGCGCCTTTGTTTCCGCCGAGGAGGGAACGGGTCTGGTGCACATGGCCCCCGCGTTCGGCGCGGACGACTATGCGGTGGCGCAGCAGTACGGCCTCGCGTTCGTGAACCCTGTGGCGCCCGACGGCACGTTCCAGGACACCCGCTGGCCGGAGATCAATGGCCGCCTGGTGACGGAGAAAGAGACCAACCGGCTCATCATCGAGCGCCTGAAACACGAGGGCCGGTGGCTCGAAACGTTGCCCTACGAACATCAGTATCCGTTCTGCTGGCGCTGCGACTCGGCGTTGATCTACTACGCGCGCAGCTCGTGGTTCGTCCGCACCACGGCGGTGCGGGCGCGGCTGCTCGAGGTGAACGAACAGGTGGCGTGGCATCCGTCCGAGGTAGGGACGGGACGCTTCGGGGCGTGGCTCGAGAACAACGTCGACTGGGCGCTGTCGCGGGACCGGTACTGGGGCACGCCGCTCAATGTGTGGGAGTGCGCGGCGGAAGCGGAGCACCGCGAGCTCATCGGCTCGTACGCGGAGCTGGCGGAGCGCTGGGGGAAACGGCTGCCCAAGGAATTCGATCCGCACAAGCCGGCGATCGATCAGTACACCTGGCGTTGTCGCGAGTGCAGCGGGACGATGCATCGCGTCCCCGAAGTCATCGACGCCTGGTTCGACTCGGGGTCCATGCCCTACGCCCAGTGGCATTATCCGGTCGAGCACCAGGCCGACTTCAAAGCGCACTTTCCAGCGGACTTCATCTGTGAGGGCGTGGACCAGACACGCGGCTGGTTTTATTCGCTCCTCGCGATCGGGGTGAGCGGGTTCGACGCGCTCGTCTACAAGAACGTCATCGTAAACGGGCTGGTGCTCGACGCGCAGGGTCAGAAGATGTCGAAGAGCCGCGGCAACGTGGTGAACCCCTGGGAGGTGATCGAAGAGTTCGGCGCCGACGCCGTCCGGCTGTACCTGCTCGGCCAGAGCCAGGTGTGGCTCGAGAAGCGCTTCGACCGACGTCAGATCCCCGATGTCACGGGCGGGTTCCTCAATGCGTTGCGCAACACGTACACGTTCTTTCAGCGGTACGCGGAAACGTGGACCCCGCCCGCCGACGCCGACGCCACGCCGTTCGAGAAGCGTCCGGCTGCCGACCGCTGGCTGTTGGCGCGGCTCGATGAGGTCGTGGAAGAGGTCCGCCGGGCCTGGTCGGATTACGATGTGACCACGGGTGTCCGCGCGATCATGGACTTTGTGGGGGAAGACCTGTCGCGCTGGTACGTTCGGCGCAATCGCCCGCGGTTTTGGGCCCCCGATCGCGCCACCGACGCGGTGGCGCTCGAGACCCTGCACGAGGCCCTGGTGACCGCGACCCGCCTCCTCGCTCCCGCAGCGCCGTTCGTGAGCGACTGGATCCACCGCGCCCTTGGCGAGCGGTCCGTCCACCTTGCCCCGTTCCCCACGGACCGGGGCCGGCGGGCACCGGAGCTGCTCCAGGCGATGGGGGCGATCCGCAAGCTCGCCTCCCTGGCGCGGGCGGCGCGGGAGACCAAGCAGCTCCCCATCCGCCAGCCCGTGGCTCGGGTGAAGGTGGTCGTTCCCGCCGCAGTCCGGGGCCCGGCCTTGGCGGACCTGTTAGATATCTTGGCCGCGGAAGTGAGCGCCAAGGACATCGAGGTGGTGGGGTCGGACCACGACCTGGTGCGGCTCAAGGGCAAGGCGGAGTACCGGAGTCTGGGCAAGCGCTACGGCAAGGACACCCCTCGCGCGGCCGCGGCCGTGTCGCAGCTCACGGCGGGCGAGCTCGAGGCCCTGGAACATGGTGAGCCCGTGCGGGCGGGCGAATTCGAGTTCCGGCCGGAAGACGTGATCGTGACCCGCGAGGTGATGAGCGATTGGGCGGTCCAGGCCGACGGCCCGTACGTCGCGGCCGTGGACCCCCGGCTGTCGGAGGACCTGATTCAAGAGGGGTTGGCGCGCGAGCTCGTGAACCGCGTGCAACGCCTCCGCAAGGAGGCAGGGTACGAGTACACGACGCGCATCGAGCTCAGCGTGGCGGGCGCCGAAGAGATCGTGGCGGCGGTGTCCGCGTTCCAGAGCTTCGTCGAGGGCGAGACGCTCACTCGCAAGATCGTCCTCGGCGCCGTGCTGGACGAAGCGGATCTGACGCGGGAAGTCGACATCGAAGCGCGCCGGGTGACGATTGCGCTCCGGCGCCATGACGGACGAAAGGGCGGTACGCGATAATGCCGACGAAATCCAAACCCAAAGCGACCAAGGGCCTGAACAAGAAGCAGCTCACGCACCTGGAAAAGCGGCTGCTGGAGGAGCGCGCTCGCGTCATGAAGGAGCTCGGGTACTACGACGAGTCCTTCAACTCGAGCCTCCAGGCGTCCGACGGCGACCTCTCGAGCTACTCCTTCCACATGGCCGATCAGGGCACGGACGCGATGGAGCGCGAGAAGGCGTTCCTGTTCGCTTCGCAGGAGGGCCGCTACCTCTGGCACGTGAACCAGGCCCTGCGGCGGCTGTACCAGGCGCCCGACAAGTTCGGCAAGTGCGAGCAGTGTGGCGAGGAGATCGGGTTCGAGCGACTTGACGCCCTACCCCACGCGCGGCTGTGCATCCGCTGCAAGGCGAAGGAAGAAGATGGCAAACGGCGCTAATCGCCGCCTGTTCTGGGGCATCGCGGTGGCGATCGTGGTGGCGGACGTCGTCACCAAATTGCTCGCGGAGTCGCTGCTCTCGCCGATGCGCCCGCTGTCCATCATCGGTGACTACGTACAGCTCCGGCTCGTGTTCAATCAGTGCGCCGCGTTCGGGCTGTGTCTCGGGGCCTACTCGCGGTGGATCTTCTTCGGGCTCGCGCTCGTGGCGTTGCTCGTGCTGCGATCCATGGTGCGCTCCGCGCGTCCCGGCGACCGGATCCGCATCGCCTCGCTCGCGCTCGTGTGCGCGGGCGCGGTGGGCAACGTGATCGATCGCATTCGGAGCGCGCAGGGCGTGGTGGATTTCGTGGACGTGGGGATCGGATCGACCCGGTGGCCGACGTTCAACGTCGCGGACTCCGCGATCACGGTGGGGGCGATCGCTCTCGCGGTGTCGCTCTGGCTGGAAGGGCGGACACAGGAACGAGCGAAGGAGGCCCGGGCGGCCGAGCCCTGATGGCCGCGGTCACCTTCTGCGTCCTCGCCACCCAGACCGAGCGCCTCGACCGTTTTCTCGCCGACCAGCTCGCGCTCTCCCGTACCGTCGCCGCCCGGATCATCGCCGACAAACGCGTCACCTCGAACGGGCGCTCGCTCCGCGCGTCGGCCCTGCTCGAGCGTGGGGCGGTCGTGAGCGTCGACCTGCCGCCCGCGGAGCCACCCCCCCGGACCTACGCCCCCGCGCACCGGGAGCTCACGTTCGCCTTCGAAGACGAGCACCTGGCCGTGCTCGACAAGCCCGCCGGCCTCGTGGTGCACCCCGGGCCCGGGCACTGGGATGACACGCTCGTCAATGTGCTCACCGCGCGAGGGACCGCGCTCGCCGCGGGCACCGCAGGTCGGCCCGGAATCGTGCATCGTCTCGACCGCGACACGTCGGGCTTGCTGCTCATCGCCAAGACCGACGATGCCCACCGCCGCCTCACCCGCATGATCGAGCGCCGCGAGGTGGAGCGCGTGTACGCGGCGCTCGCATGGGGCCATCTCGCGCGCAGCCCCGTGGACATCGAGGCGCCGATCACGCGCAATCCCAAGGATCGCAAGCGCATGACGGTGCTGGCCGGTGGCCGCCACGCGGTGACGCACGCGCGCGTGGTCGCCAAGTTCGCCCAGACGGACCTGCTGCGCGTCACGCTGGGCACGGGCCGTACGCATCAGATCCGAGTGCACCTGGCCCACGTCGGTCACCCGGTGGTCGGGGACCGGGAGTATGCGTTCGGTGGGAGCCGGCGCGTCACGCCCTCCGAGCGGCAGGCGGCCGAGCGGCTCGAGGCGCTCGCGCCCCGGCAGCTCCTGCACGCCGCTCAACTCGCGTTTCCGCATCCCGCGAGCGGCGCCCGCCTGGTGCTCCGGTCGGAATGGCCCGGCGATCTCATGCCGGCGCTCGCGAACGCGGTCGCCGATCCGAGTTTGCTTGCTCAACGCAACCCCTTGCAGTATCTTGGCTTCTTCGCATCGGATGAGTGACGCCAGGGTCGTCCGCCTGCTCCTTTTTCGGGTAGGACAGCTCGTCTGCGCAGCGGAGGCCGACCGGGTTCGGGAGATCCTCCCCCGGCTCACGCCGACGCGGATCCCGGGGGCGCCGCCCGTGGTCGCGGGCTTGATGAACGTGCGAGGCACCCTCGTCACCGTCGTGGAAGGGTGGCGAGCGCTGCGCCAGGCTCCCCCCTCCGACGAGCCCGCGACCGATGCTGGAGGGGCATCCGGCACGACCGTGCTCCTCGAAGTGGACGGCGGCAAGAAAGTCCTCGGCTTCACGGTAGATGAAGTGGTGGACCTCCTCTCGGTGGGTGGGGAGGCGCTGGAACGCCGGCAGGCGCTGCCCGGGATCGATCCGACGCTGGTGCGGGCAGTCGGGCGCCGCGCCGGCCAACTCTTCGTGGTCCTCGATACCGACGCGCTGCTAACCCCCATACTGTCTTCCTAGGGAGGCCGCGTGAGCCACAGTGTCCTCGTCTGCGACGACGCCATCTTCATGCGGACGATGATCAGTGACATCCTGGGGCAGGCCGGCTTCGAGATCGTGGGCGAAGCAGAGACCGGATCCCAGGCCGTCGAGAAGTACAAGCAGCTCAGGCCCGATCTCGTCACCATGGACATCGTCATGCCCGACATGGGCGGCATCGACGCGGTGCGCGAAATCGTCAAGCACGATCCCGACGCGAAGATTCTCATGTGCAGCGCGATGGGGCAGCAGGCGCTCGTGGTCGAGGCGATCCAGGCGGGCGCCAAAGACTTTGTGGTCAAGCCCTTCCAGCCTTCGCGCGTGCTCGAGGCCGTGCAGCGCGTCCTCGGCTGATTCCATGGACCTGTCGCAGTACGCCGAGCTGTTCCTGGCCGAGAGCCGGGAGCACTTGAGCGCCTGTAACCAGCTCCTGCTCGAGTGGGAGCGCGCGCCCGCGAGCCCGGCGCCCGTGGGCGGCCTGTTCCGCGCCGTCCACACGGTCAAGGGCATGGCGGCGACCATGGGCTACGCCCGCGTGACCGACGTCGCGCACCGCACCGAGAACCTCCTCGACCTGCTGCGCCGGGGCTCCCAGCCGGCGACAGACGAGCTTCTCCAGCTCTTGTTCCGCGCGCGCGACTCGCTGGAGCAGGCCGTGGAGCTGTCGGTGGTAGGCCGCGAGGACGATATCGATGTCACGGAGATCCTCGCGGACCTGGACGGAGCTGCGGTGGCGCTTACTAGCGCCGGCGGCCGCCCGGCACCGGCCGATGGTGGGGGGAGTGGGGGGAGTGGGGGGGAGCCCCAGCCGACCCTCGCGGGCGAAGCACCCCCCGCGGGGGTCGCCGGCCGGCTCGTACAAGTCACGCTTCGCTCCGAGGCGCCGCTCAAGGGCGGGCGGGCGCTCCTCGCCTTGAAGAAGGCCCAGGCGCTCGGTCCCGTGCGCAACGTCACGCCTTCCGAGACGGCGTTCGAGAGCGACGACTTCGACGGACGGTTCAGTTTCCGGATCGAGACCACGGCGCGGGCGGAGGACGTGGAGCGGGCGGTGCGCGCCGCCGGAGACGTCGAGCACATCACCGTCGGCGGTGAGGAGCGGCGCGCGGCTCCGGGGGGGGGCGCCGCCGCGCTGGCCGTACCCGGGGACGCCAAGGGCCGGCATATCCGCGTGGACCTGCGTCGCCTCGACGGCTTGATGGACCTGATCGGCGAGCTGGTGACGGTGCGGGGTCGACTGAACGAGCTCGCCGCCCAGCGGCGCGACCCCGCGGTGGACGACGTCGCGATCCAGATCTCTCGGCTCTCCACCGAGCTCCAGGCCGAAATCATCCAGGCGCGCATGACGCCCGTGTGGCAGGTGTTCGACCGGTTCCCACGCCTCGTACGCGACCTGGCGCGCGAACTGGGCAAACAGGTCACGTTCCGCGTCGAAGGCAAGGAGATCGAGCTCGATCGCGCGATCCTGGACGAGCTCGGCGATCCGTTGCTGCACTTGCTGCGAAATGCCGTGGACCACGGGATCGAGGCGCCCGCCGAGCGGCGGCGCCGCGGCAAGAAGCCCGAGGGCGAGATCGTGCTCGCCGCCGTGCGTGAGCGAGCAAGTGTTGTGATCAGCGTGACCGATGACGGACGCGGCATCGCCCGCGCGAAGATTCTCGAGCGCGCCAAGCGAGACGGCATCGTGGATGCGCACGCCGAGGCGCTGTCGGACGACCAGTTGCTGCGCGTGCTCGCCCGTCCGGGGTTCTCGACCGCCGAGTCGGTGACGAGCGTGTCGGGGCGCGGCGTCGGGATCGACGTGGCCATGACCCGCATCCGGGCGCTGGGCGGATCGATCGACATCCGGTCGCAAGAGGGGAAGGGCACGACCTTCGTGCTGCGGCTGCCGGTGACGCTGGCGATCGTGCGGGCCCTGATCGCGGGCGTGGGCGCCGAGCGCTACGCGCTGCCGCTCACCTACGTATCGGAAACGGTCGAGTTCGGCGTCCAGGCCACGACCATCGTCGAGGGTCGCGAAGCGATCGTGTTGCGCGATCGCGTAGTGCCGCTCGTGCACCTCCGGCGCCTGCTCGGCGTCGGCGGCGACGCGCCGGGCCGCTGCCCGATCATCGTGCTCGAGATGGGCGAGCGGCGCAGCGGGATCGTCGTGGACGGGATGCTGGGCCAGCAGGAGATCGTGGTGAAGGGCTTCGACGCGCCACAGGGGACCCTGCCGGTATTCAGCGGGGCGACCATCATGGGGGACGGCTTTCCCGCGTTGATTCTCGACGCGGGCGGTCTGCTGTAGGATCTCGGGGGGGGCCGGCATGGAGGACGTGCGGGAGCTGAAGGAGCTGCAGATCGATGCGCTGCGCGAGGTGGCGAATATCGGCGCGGGGCACGCGGCCACCGCGCTGTCGCAGCTCACCAACCGCAAGATCATGATCAGCGTGCCCCAGATCAACATCGCGCGGCTCGAGGAGGTGCCCGACCTGCTCGGGAATCCGCAGGACGTGGTGGCGGCGGTGCTGATGCACATGCTGGGGGATTTGACCGGGCGGACGCTGTTGTTGTTTCCGGAGGCGGTGGGGCGGCGGCTGTGCGACATGCTGCTGCGCCGGCCGATCGGGACCACGGCGACGTTCGACGCGCTCGAGCAGTCGTGCCTCAAGGAGGCGGGTAACATCCTGGCGGGCGCCTACATGAACGCGCTCTCCGACTTCATGGGCATGCTGCTCCTGCCGTCGGTGCCCAGTCTCGTGGTCGACCTGTCGGCGGCCGTGCTCACGACCACATACCTGAACTTCGGGCACGAGCGTGACTTCGTCTTCTGCGTCGAGACCGAGTTCCACATCGACTCGGGCGAGGGGCTGCGGGGCGACTTCCTGCTGCTCCCCGATCTGGCGTCGCTCAAGGCCATCTTTGACGCCATTCGTTTGACCTGACCCGTGACGGCGCCGGCGCTCTCGGAACGCGACCTCGCCGTCCTCCGATCCTTCGCCCGCCGGATCGACCCCTCGGACGCCGGGGCCCACAACAACCTCGGCGTCCTCTACTATCAGAAGGGTCTCGTCGAGGATGCGATCGCGGAGTTCACCCGCGCGCTCGAGCTCGACCCCAAGATGCAGGTCGCGCAGCGCAATCTCGAGATCGCCTATCACGACACCGGCTATTACGACCGGTGTGTCGCCCAGCTGCGCGAGCGGCTGCGCCAGGCGCCCGACGACCGCGAGGCCCGCTGGGAGCTGGGCCGGGCCTACGCGATTCTTGGCGCCCACGAGGACGCGGTCGGCGAGTTCGAGCAGCTGCTCGCCCAGAAGGCCGACGACGTCGCTTCCATCATTCAGCTGGGCCTGGCGGAAAAGAACCGCGGCCGCCCCGAGGCGGCCACGGAATGGTTTCTCCGGGCGGTGGAGCTCGAGCCCGAATCCACCGTCGTCCACTTCTACCTCGGCGAGATCTACTACAACCGGGGTCTGAACGCCGAGGCGCTCGCCGCACTCGAGCGGGCCGTCGAGCTCAACCCGGACAACGCCAATGCCCATTACCTGATGGCGTTCGTGCTCGGGGACATGGGCCGGCATCAGGACGCGCGCGCGTCGTCGAAACGTGCGATCCAGCTGAACCCGCCCCTCGCCCGCGCGCAGACCAACCTCTCGCTCGAGCGCTACAACGCCGAGCGCCGGAGTCAGGAGCGACACCAGCGGCTGGTGCCGGAGCCGCAGGTGGTCGAAGGGAACGAGCTCGCGCACTATAACCTCGGGCTCGCGTTCCGGCAGAAAGGCTACTACAACGAGGCGCTGCGCGAGTATCGCCTGGCCCTGGAGCGGGGCGAGGATCGGCGCCTCACGCTGCAGGCGATGGCCGAGCTGCATCTCCTGAAGCACGACTTCGCGGCCGCGCTCGAGCTGTACGACACGGTGCTGCGCGAAGTACCGGATTCTCCCAAACTCTGGAACGAGCGCGGCGTGGTACTGCATCAGGCCGGCCGCATCGACGAGGCGCTCGCCTCCTACCGCCACGCGGTGGAGGTCGACGGCAAGTACGTACTCGGGTGGAACAACCTGGGCGTCGTCCAGGCGCAGGGCGGGGGCGGGGCCGGAGGGGGAGGCGCCGACACGGACGCTGCGATCGAGTCGTTCCGTACTGCCCTGCAGCTCCAGAGCACGTTCAGCGCCGCGCGCTTGAACCTCGCGTTGCTGCTCTATCAGCTGCGCCGGTTCCAGCTGTCGCTCGAGGCGTACCGACATGTCCTCTCGAGCGAAGCACTCTCCGCGCCGGCGTGGAACGGCGTGGGGCTAGTGCTGGTCGAGCTCAAGCGGTTTCAGGACGCGCGCAACGCCTTCGTGCGCGCCGTGGAGGCGGATCCCGACCACGCCGGCGCGCACTACAATCTGAGCTTCACGCTCTCCAACCTCGGCGATTTCGACGGCGCGCTCCGGGCCACCAAGCGCGCCCTCGAACTCGACCCGTATTACGTGTCGCAGAAGTTCGCCCTCACGATCGACCTGCAGTACGAGAAGGCGACCATCGGCATCGCGCCCGAGATTTCGGCGGACGTCACAGCGGAGTCCATCGGCGAGGACTTCAATTTCGATCAGCGCCTCCTGGACAACATCTTCCAGGAGCTGGCGCCGCCCGCGGCGCCCGAGCCGCCAGCGCCCCGAGCCGCGGACGACCCGCTGGCGCTGGCCCGCGATTACGTGAGCAAGGGCCTCATGGACGTTGCCGCCGCCGAGGCCGTCCGCGCGGTGCAACGGGGCGCGAATCGCGCCGAGGCAGCCGTGCTGATCGGCGACATCTTCGCCAAGCGGGGCCTCCACGGCGAGGCGCTCGAGCGCTATCGCGAGGCTCGCGCGCTCGACCCCCACCGGGCCGATGCCCGCCTCGGCGAGGTCAAGGCGTTGTTCGCCCTGGGCGGCCCCCGCGCCGACGAGGCCCGGGGCCTGGCCGAAGAGCTCCTGGCGCTGACGCCCGACGACGTCGACGCCCTCGTCGCCGTGGCCAAGGGACGCGCGGCCGGTGGCGATGCCGCCGGGGCGCTCACCGTGCTCCAGCAGGCCCAGACCCGCGCCCCCGCGCGGGCGGATCTCCACAAGCTGCAGGGTGACGTCGCGCTGCGGATCGGCGACAAGGCGGGAGCACTCGACGCCTACCGCTCGGCCTTGGAGCTCGACGACGGATACGTGCAGGTATGGCTGGACCTCGGGCGCCTCCACGAAGAGAAGGAGGAGTGGAGCGACGCCCAGCAAGCCTACGAGCGGGCCCTGGACGTGCTGCCCACCTTTCACGAGGCGGCGCTCGCGCTCGCGGATCTGCTGCGCCGAACGGGGCGGGTGCGACACGCCGTCACCCGGCTCGCCGAGCTGCTGGAGCAGGACCCGTACGACCTGCCGGCCCTCCTGCTGCTGGGGCGCGCGCTGCTCGACGACAAGCGCGACGAGCAGGCCCTGGAGGCGTTTCGGCGCGCGCTCAAGTTCGACCCGGAACAGGTGGAGGCGTTGTTCCAGCAGGGCGTCGTCCTGGCGCGGTTACACCGGTACGGCGAAGCGGTCCAGGCATGGGAGAAGGTCACGCGGATCGACCCGGGCGGGCCGTTTGCGCAACGGGCGCGCATTCACGCCCGCACCGCGCTCGACCTGCAGCACATCTTCGCTCCGGACTAGGACCCCGGCATGGCGATCGAAGGCCCGCTGCGGGAGCTCGGCATCCACGACGTCTTCCAGCTGCTCGACTTGAGCCGGAAGACGGGGTTGCTGCGCGTCACATCCGAGCTGCGACACAACGCGGGTACGATCTACTTCGAGGATGGCAAGATCATTTTCGCCGAGATCCGGTCCAACCCGCACCCGCTGGGCGCGCTGCTGCTCCGGACCGGCAAGATCAGCGAGGCCGACCTGGAGCGCGCGCGGGACATGCAGCAGCGTCAGGGCGACAAGCGCCGGCTCGGCGAGATCCTCGCGTCGCTCGGGGCCATCACCCCGCGCGAGCTGCAGCGCCAGGTGCGCTTTCAGGTCGAGGAGGTCGTCTTCGAGGTGATGAGCTGGCGCGAAGGCTACTTCTCCTTTACCGAGGGCCCGCTCACCGACGTGGCAACGGAAGCGATGGTGAGTATCCCGACCGAAGCGCTGCTCATGGAAGGGGCGCGGCGCATCGACGAGTGGTCGCGCATCGAAGGGCGGATCCCCCATCTCGGCGTCGTGCCGACCCTCGCCCCGCCGCTGGAAGGTGGAGGCGGCGGGCTCGACCTCCTGCCGCCCGAGTGGGAGATGCTAGCCATGATCGACGGCACGCGCGACGTACGCGCCATCGCTTCGGAGCTGGGGCGCTCGGACTTCGAGGTCGCGAAGACGCTGTTCGGTCTCGAAAGCGCCGGTATCATCGTCTTGTCCGACCCCGGGACGGTCAAACGCGAGCGCACCACGCTCGCCGCCGATCTGGCCGCCCTCGTGGCCGGGGCGGAAGAGGCCCTCGCGCGGCGCGACCTCGAAGGCGCGCGCGGGATCGCCGAGCAGGCGTCGGGCGTGCATCCCCACGATCCCGCCGTGCACCTCCTGCTCGGTCGCATCGCGCTCGCCGCGGGTCGGGGGCCCGACGCCGTGGAAGAGCTGCGTCGTGCGCTCCGACTCGACCCGCTGCTCGTGGCCGCGCACCGGATGCTCGGCTACGCCCTGGTCGCCACGGGCCGGTTCGGCGAAGCGGTCGAGCAGTGGGATCAGTGGGAGCGTCTCGCGGCTCGCTCCGAGTCCGAGCTGACGCAGGCGGACGAGGTCGGGCGCGCCAAGGCCGCGGCGCGGACGCTCGCTACGGGCACCGGGACGGGGATCCATGGCTGACGAGATCAAGAAGCTCTCGTCCCAGCTCGCCCAGGATCCGGATTCGCTCGTGTTCCTGCGCCTGGCGGAGCTGCTCCGGCACAAGGGACAGCTCGACGCCGCCCACCGCGTCGCGGTCACGGGGCTCGAGCGCCATCCCCACCTCGCGGACGCGCACGATCTGTTCGCGCGCATCCTGGCCGACAAGCACGACTATGAGCGCGCGTTCGACGAGTGGGACATGGCGCTGCGGATCGCGCCGACCCACGTCGGGGCGTTGAAGGGTCTCGCCTTCCTGTATTTCAAGGTCGGCGATGTCGAGCAGGCTGCGGCCCACCTCGAGGCGGCACAGCGCGCGGCG
>JACXTT010010417.1_pt1 | contig 12532 bp, 13 predicted proteins | sample 9270951 | NCBI WGS metagenome assembly JACXTT01 (sample SAMN15532306, study PRJNA645909) | rock metagenome | isolation source: weathered quartz diorite | place: Puerto Rico | collected 2017-06-21 | reverse complement strand
GGTGCCGCCGGGGGGCGATGACGCGATGGTGGCGGGGAGGGGTGACGTGGGTTGGGCCTTGAGCGGGGGGCCGATGGGCGCCGCCCGGATGCTGGCTAACACCTGCTGGTCGTCGCCGAACACCGTGACCACCATGGAGTCGCAGGCGGGATAGCGGGCGCGCGCGTCGCGGATCACGTCGATGCCGCTGCCGTCCGGCAGGCCGAGGTCGCACAGCAACACGTCGGGCTGGTGCTGCGCCAGCCAGGCCAGCGCTTCCGTTGCGCTGGCGGTGCAGCCTGCCACCACCGTGGCCGGCGCATGCATCTCAACGGCCTGCACCAGGCGGCTCAGCGCCGCGGGATCGTCTTCGACGATCAGGACTCTTGTTGTGCTTGCCATGCCTGTGTTCCCGAGCCATGCCGTGGTGCTGCCCGTTGTCGGGCCAGTCTTGCTGCCCGTACTACTGCATGCTGTGCCGGGCACGACGGCGGATTCTGACATATCCGCCCGCGCATGGGACGGCCGCGCGGGTTCCTTCAGGGTAAACGCCGCCGCGCTTGTCTGCCGCCCTTGCTCATCGCATGGCCGCGCACCGTTGCCCACCCCATGTTCCGGGGAGGCGCCAAACCGGTCGGCTCCCGAGATTGCGCCGGGACAACCCCGTTCGGGGATGCCACCCCATTTTTGCCGGAAATAGAGCGTTTTTGCCAGTTCTGTTGGATTTTGCAGGCTGTACGAATACAATGCCCCGGCGTCAGCCGAGGGAGCTGGCGGACCTGGAGAAAAAAAGAATGAAGACGGGAAAACTGGTGGTAGGGCTCGCGCTGGCCGGGTTGCTGGCGGGGTGTGAATCGATGGACGGCGCAATGTCCTCCATCAGCGGCGTGCTCGACGGCACCGGCGACGTGCTGAGCGGCGACTTCCGCATGCTGGCGGATCCGAAGCCGGCTTCGCTGGGCGATATCTGGTCGGACTGGAAGAAGAACGAAATCACCGCGAAGAAGAAGTGGGATTCGCAGGCAATCCTGGTATCCGGTACGGTCGCCCGCATCACCAAGGTGGATGGCCTGCGCAAGTCGGACGACACCATCGCCGTCTACTTCAAGGACTCGGTCAATCCGCAGTGCACCGGCAAGGCGCTGATGCGCGATGCGCTGATGGTCAACCAGAAGAAGATCAGCAACCTGCAGACCGGAGACAAGATCAACGTCACCGGCGTGCTGGCCACAAGCGATTCGGAAACGTACAACAAGAGCAATACCGAATGCTATTTTGCGTTCGCCAAGTCGAAGATCGAACCGACCCCGGCGACCACGGCCGCTGGCAGCGCAGCCGCCCCTGCGAAAGCCACGACCACCAAATCGACCAAATCGACAAAGTCGACCAAGACCAGCAGCACGAAGTAAACCGGCAAAAAGGTGGCGACGGGCGGCAGTACGGCCGCCCGGCACGCCTGCCCCGGTGCGCGTGGCGCCCTGCCTCGCGCCATGTGGATACTGCGGCACGCCCCGCCCATCCGGACCGGCATCCCTTACAAGCTCTGAAACCCTTGCATGGATGCAGTGCACCAAAGTGCCGGCAAACCCCCGTCCGCGGTGCACCCGCCGCACGGTACGAATCTTGCCCCTTCCTGATTACCCGCCAGCGGTTCGCGCACGGCGTGTGCGCCTGCGCCCGCACATGGCGCCACACGCACACTGTCAGGAAAGCAGCATGGGCTACTACTACGATGAGCGCAATGCGCGCGCCGCGCGCCAACGCCGCCAGGCATGGGAAGACGATGACTGGCAACCTGAATCCGAACAGGAGCGCTGGCAAGCGCGGCGTCGGCGCCAGCAAATGGCGCCCGGCCAGACCAGCTACGGCGGCCCCGCCCGCCCGGGCCGGGATTTCAATGAAGCGTACGGCGCCGGCAGGTACCCGGAACACCCGTCCGGCGCTCGCTACGGCAGCAACCTGCGCTACGGCCTGAACGGCGGCTATGGTTGGGAACGTGCCAGCGAATGGCGCGATCCGCAGGCATGGGAACGCGACGACGAGAACGCCGAGCGCCAGTGGCGCCGCAGCGCCGAACGCGCACGGGATCCGCGTGAGTCGCCTCATGCGCGCGGCCATGACACCTACTTCAGCGACCTGCGCAGCGACACCCGCTACTGGGTCGACCCGCGCGAGGACTGGGAAGAGAAGCAGCGCTACGAAGCCCGGCGCCACAGCCCGGGCTACCGGGAATATGCGCAGCGCCGCGGCTGGGAAACCGACATTCCCGATGACGAGCGCGAGGGCTCGCATGGCGTGCTCTACAACCTGGGCCGCCGCATCGGCGAAGCCGTGGGCGACTGGTTCGGCACCTCAGAACGCCACACTGGCCCGCACGGCTACCAGCGCAGCGACGAGCGCATCCGCGACCAGATCTGCGAGCAGCTGAGCTACGCGCGCGGCGTTGACGTGAGCGACGTCAGCGTCGACGTCAGCGAAGGCGTGGTGTCACTGACCGGCACCGTGCGCGACCGCGGCCAGAAGTTCTATATCGAAGACCTGGCCGACGGCACCTACGGCGTCAAGGAGGTCAACAACGACATCCGCGTGCGCCGCGAGCCCCACGAAGCCCGCGGCACCGGCGATGTGACCGGCAGCACCTGGCGCGGATGACGCCAACAATGGCGGGCGCCGCAGGCCAGCTTCGGCCTAGGCGCCCGCCACGCCAACCTCCGCCGCCAGCCGTTCGCGGATAAACCCCAGGAACGCATGCACGCCTTCAGGCAGCGTGCGGCCCGCCAGCGTCTGCAGTTCGACCGCGCGGCTGCGCATGCCGCGCTCCCGGATCGAGGCGGCGTGCAGTTCGCCGCGGCGCAACCTGTCGCCCACGGTGACGGCGCCGGAGATCGACAGCCCGCCACCGTGCAGCACGAAGTTGGTCAGAGTCTCGAAGTGGTTGGTCACCAGCACCGGTTCGAACACCATGCCGCGTTCGCCGCAAGCGATGTCGAACAGCTGGCGCACGGTGTTGTCGCCCTCCGGCAGCGCCAGCGGATAAGGCTGCATCTGCGCCAGCGTGACGCTGCGAAAGCGCGCCAGCGGATGGTCCGGACGCATGATCGCAATCACCGGCGCAGGCTGGCGGTGCTCCACGCGGATGCCCTGCTCCGCGGCGCGACTGTAGGTGATGCCGATGTCCGCATCGCCATGCAGCACGATGCCGGTGACTTCGGCAGGCGGCGCCACGCGCACATGGAACTGCAGGCCCGGATAGCGCTGGCGGAACTCGGCAATGATGCGCGGCAGGAACTCGATCGCAAACCCCGCCGAGCTGGCCACCCGCACCCGGCCCCGGCGCAGGCCCTGCAGCGCGGCAATCTCTGACACCACCCGATCGGCTTCCAGTGCGCCGCGCAGGGCATAGGCCGCCAGCAACTCCCCGGCGGCGCTGGCCACCATGCCACGCGGCCGGCGGTCGAACAGGGGCACACCGAGCAACGCCTCGAGCGCGCCGACCTGGCGGCTCACCGCCGACACGGTGACATTCAGCCGCTGCGCCGCCTCGGTCAGCGAGCCGCTGCGCATCACCTCCAGGAAATAGCGCAGCGAGGTTTCCTGCAGGCGATGCGACAGCATGGGCGGCTCCGGCGGGTGGTTTGCGTTTTACGCAAGGATATTTGAAAAAATCATCGATTGCGGGAAACCGTGCGCCGCCCGTATGCTTTTTCCCGACACCACAGGAGACACCCGAGCCATGGCGCCCACCCCGTCCACCGATCCCATCACCGAACTCGATGCCGTCGCCCTGTCGCGCGCCATCCATGCACGCGAGGTCTCGTGCGTGGAAGTGCTCGATGCCTTCCTTGGCCAGATCGACCGCCACAACCCGCGCGTCAATGCCATCGTGGCGCCGGTGGGGCGCGACACCCTGCGCGCGCAGGCCGCCGGGCTCGACGCCGAACTGGGACGCGGCGCCAGCCGCGGCCCGCTGCATGGCTTCCCGCAGGCGCCAAAGGACATCAGCCCGGCGGCGGGCATGGTCACCACCAAGGGCTCGCCGATCTTCGCGGGGCAGGTCAGCGAGGCCGACGCCGTGATCTTCGAGCGCATGCGCGCCGGCGGCGCGGTCTTTGTCGGGCGCACCAACTCGCCGGAGTTTGGCCTGGGCGGCCATACCTACAACCCGGTCTACGGCACCACCCGCAACGCCTTCGACCCGGCACGCTCCGCCGGCGGCAGCAGCGGCGGCGCCGCGGTGGCGGTGGCGCTGCACATGCTGCCGGTGGCGGATGGCTCGGACATGATGGGCTCGCTGCGCACGCCCGCGGCGTTCAACCACGTGTATGGCCTGCGCACCTCGGTCGGCTGCGTGCCGCACGGCCCGGGCGACGAGGTCTTCTTCCAGCAGTTCAGCGTGGCCGGCCCGATGGCGCGCAACGTGCCGGACCTGGCCCTGCTGCTGTCGGTGCAGGCCGGCTTTGACGCGCGCCTGCCGCTGACGCACCGCATCGAAGCGCCCGGCACCTTCACGCTGCCGCCCGAACGCGACTGGGCCGGCGTGCGCATCGGCTGGCTGGGCAACCTGGGCGGCCACCTGCCGACCGAAGCCGGCGTGCTCGAGACCTGCGAGCAGGCGCTCACGCACCTGCGCACGCTCGGCTGCACCGTGGACCCCGCGCTGCCCGAGTTCGACCTGGAGCGCCTGTGGCACGCGTGGATCGACCTGCGCAGCTTCTCGGTGGCCGGCGCCAACGCGGCGCTGTACCACGACCCCGCCAGGCGCGCGCTGCTCAAGCCTGAGGCCACATGGGAAATCGAGCGCGGCCTGGCCCTGCCGGGCACGCGCGTGTACGAGGCCTTGTGCGAGCGCAGCGCGTGGTACCAGGCATTGCGCTCGCTGTTCGAGCGCTTCGACTACCTGGTGCTGCCGGCCGCGCAGGTGTTCCCGTTCGATGCCGACTGGGACTGGCCGCACGCCATCGACGGCCGCGACATGGACACCTACCACCGCTGGATGCAGGCGGTGGTGCCGGCCACCATGGCCGGACTGCCCGCCCTGGCCGCACCAGCCGGCTTCGGCCCCCAGGGCCTGCCGGCCGGCATCCAGATCATCGGCCCGGCGCAGGCCGACGCCGCGGTGCTGCAGCTCGGCCATGCCTATGACCAGGCCGGCGGCTTCTCGCGCGTGCGCAGCCCCTGGCTCGATTGAGCCCTCGACTTGTCCCGGCCCCGCTTCGTATTGCTTCCGATTGCCTTCTATTCCTACAACTGCCGGCAGGAGTGCCAACGATGACCGCAATGCCCCCGAAGCTGTTTCTCGCCTGCGCCGCCGCCCTGAGCGCGATGCTGTCCACAACGCCCGCCGCCGCGCAGTCCTGGCCGGACCGCCCGATCCGGCTGGTGGTGCCCTTCGCCGCGGGCGGCGCCACTGACGTGCTGGGCCGCCTGCTGACAGTCGGCCTTGGCGAAAAGCTCGGCCAGTCGGTGGTGGTCGAGAACAAGCCGGGCGCCAGCACCGTAATCGGCGCCACCCAGGTATCCAAGGCCGCGCCCGACGGCTACACGCTGCTGCTGGCGGCCAGCACCACGCTGACGCTGAACCCGGCGATCCGCCAACACCTGGGCTACGACCCCATCAAGAGCTTCACCCCGCTGGGCCTGGTCGCCGACATGAGCCTGGTGCTGGTAGCCAACCCGGACACGCAGATCACCTCGCTCAAGGATCTGGTGACGCAGGCCAAAGCCCACCCTGACAAGTTCTCCTACGGCTCGTTCGGCGCGGGTTCCTCGGTGCATTTCGGCGCGGAGATGCTCAAGTCCACCACCGGCATCCGCATGGTCCACGTGCCCTTCAACGGCAGCGCCCCCAGCCTGACCGCGCTGGCCGGCGGCCAGGTGCCGGTCGCGGTCGATACCGTGGTGGCCACCCTGCCGCTGATCAAGGGCGGCAAGATCCGGCCAGTGGCGGTGTTGTCGCCGCAGCGACTGCCAGCGTTGCCGCAAGTGCCGACGGTGGCCGAGAGCGGCTACCCCGGCTTCCAGATGGGCACCTGGTTCGCGCTGCTGGCACCCGCGGGCCTGCCCGCGCCGGTGCAGCAGAAGCTGGAGAAAGCCCTGGCGGACGTCGCCAACGCGCCGGCTACCAAAGCGCGCATGGTCGAACTGGCGCTGACGCCGGCTTATGGCAATGGCGCGGCGGTGAAGGCGCGGGTGGAGAAGGAATTGCCGGAGATGCGGGCGGTGGCGGCGCGGGCGGATATTCGCGCCGAGTAAGTCCACCGGGGCGGCCGTCGGTTGCCGCCCTTATTCCACATGCGCCGCGAACCCCACCGTTCCCGGCGCAACCTCCTCGCGAAGCGTCAGCTGCGGAATCCGGTAGTCCCCCGCGTTCTGCCGCCGGAACGGAATCGGTGCGGTTGTCCCCAACGCATCTAGCCGCTCGCCCAACTCCTCGCGAATCTGAGCAAAGCGCGCCTCGTCAACCTTGCTGGTCCGATACACCAAGTACGGCGGCAGCACGTCAAACCCGGGGTAGTACAGGATGCCGTGATGGATCGGGAACAAGATGTCGTCGATCGGGCCATTGATCCCGCGCGGGCTGTAGTGCGATTCCCAGCCGCCAGTCGTGACGATCAGCATGGCGCGCTTGCCGGCGAGCATACCCTCGCCATATCGGTCGCCCCAGCGTTCGTCAGAGTGCTCGCCGACGCCATAGGCAAATCCATAGGCATAGACGCGCTCGACCCAGCCCTTCAGGATGGCCGGCATCGAGAACCACCACAGCGGGAACTGCAGGATGACGGTGTCCGCCCAGCGCAGCTTTTCCTGCTCATGCGCAATGTCATCGCTCTGCAGCCCGGTCTCGAAGGCGTGCTTGGAATCCAGTGACGGGTGGAACGGCGCATCGCCCGGCTGCGCCTTGGTGTCGGCGCCGTCTAGCTGGGCCTTCCATTGCATCGCATACAGGTCCGAGACCTGGACCTGGTGCCCGGCATCGCGCAAGCGCTGCACGGCAAAGTCGCGGATCGCACCGTTGAGCGACCTCGGTTCCGGGTGGGCATAGACAAGCAGTACGTTCATGACAGCGGCTTCCAATGATTGAGTGAAGCCAGCATAGGCCGTCGTCCGCTATATTAGAAATGAATATCCAATATCCCAGGTATTGTCATGACTAATCTCAGGCGGCTCGACCTGAACCTGCTGGTGACGCTGGATGTGCTGCTGTCCGAGCACAACGTGACCCGTGCGGCGCAGCGGCTGCACCTGTCACAGCCTTCGGTCAGCGTCCACCTGTCCAGGCTGCGTGATTACTTCGGCGACCCGTTGCTGTTGCCAGGCCCGCGCGGCATGCGCCCCACCGCCAGGGCGGAATCGCTGCGCGAACCGTTGCGCGAAGCGCTGGGCGCGCTGGAGCACGCGGTCTCGTCCGATAGTCCGTTCGATCCCGCTGCCTCGACCCACACCTGGCGCGTGGCCGCGACCGACTACGGCGAAACGACCATCGTGCTGCCGGCGCTGCAGGCGCTGCGCATGGCGGCGCCCGGCGCGCGCCTGGCCGTGGTGGAGATGGTGCCGCCGCGCATCGCCCGGCAGGCCGAGCGTGGCGAACTGGACCTGGCCTTGCACACCACCGATGGTTCGCCGCCGGGCCTGCACCGGCGCGCCCTGTTCACCGAGCGCTATGTGCTGGTGGGCCGCGCCGGGCATCCGCGGTTGAAGCGGCGGCCCACGCTGGCGCAGTTCTGCGCGCTCGACCACGTGATCGTGTCGCCGGACGGCGGCGGCTTTCACGGCGTCACCGACGAGGCGCTGGCGCTGGCCGGCATGCGACGGCGTGTGGTGCTGTCCGTACCCCACTTCCTGTTTGTCACGTCGGCCGTCGCCAGCACCGATCTGGTGGCGATGTTGCCCGAGCGGTTGGTGCGCGGCGTGCCGGGACTGAAGGTTGTGCAGCCGCCAGTCGAAGTGCCGGGCTATGACATGTCGATGTTGTGGCCAGAGCGCGTACATCGCGATCCGGCACACAGTTGGCTGCGTGAACTCATCGCCACATCGGTCTGAGTGGCGCCGCATCGCACTTTTGCATACAAAACTGGAATACAATCATCGCTTTCAACGCTGCGGCATGCGGTGGTAACCCGGTGCCGCCCCAGTTTTGGAGGAGACCATGACGTATTCGGAAACGGGCCTGACTTCCCGCCACGTGGCCGCGCTCGCGCCGATCGAGGACTACCTGCAGGGCCATATCACCGGTAAGGCCGAATTCATGTACAAGGCGTTTGCAGCCGACGCGCGCATCGTCTCGTTCCGTGATGGCAAGCTGCATTCGCTGACGGTTGAGGAATTCACCTCGGCGCGCTGCCCCGGCCATCCCGCGGCGGACGAGGCGCAGCGCAAGCGCTTTATCACGCAGTTCGATGTGGTGGGCAATGCCGTCGTCCCCAAGGTCGTGCTGGAATACCCGGGCGTGACCTTCACCGACTACATGACGCTGCTGGAAACCGACGGCGCCTGGAAGATCGTCAACAAGACTTTCAGCGCCGCACCGCGCTGAAGATAGGACAGCCGCTGCGGCAAAGCGCCGCAGCCCAGGCCTACTTCGCGGCTGCAGGCAATCCTGCCTTTGACATCGGCCCGAAGCGCATTGCCTTCATCCGCTCCCGCCCGACCACGCGCGCCACTTCGGCGATCACGCAGTCGTTGAGCTGCGTTCAGCCCGGCAGCACCGCCGTCGCTTCGATCTCGAACAGCATATTGTCCAGCGCCAGCCGCGGCACCGGGATCAGCGTGCAGGCCGGCGTTGGCTTGTCGCCCCACATCTCGCGCAGCGCCGCACCGAAGGTGCGCAGGCGGTCGTGCGAGTGGTCGACCACCAGCACCGTGAGCTTGGCCACATCGCCCACGTCGGCACCTGCCGCTTGCAGCGCGATGCGCAGGTTCTGCATGGCGCGTGCCACCTGGCGCGGAAAATCGAGCGGCAGGCAACCGGCCGCGTCCTCACCGCCCTGCCCCGCGATATAGACGATGCGGGCCGGGCCTTCCACCATGGCCACATGCGAATAGCCGTTGGGCCGCGGGTCGTACAGGCCCTCGGGATTGATGAGGCTCAGCGAGGAATTGGGGCGGGCGACCGGCATGGTGGGCATTGAAGGCAGCGCGGGCATCGAGGGTGAACGCAAGGATGAGGGCGAGAACGGGAACATGGTCATCAGCTCTGTATTGAGGCGTGGCGAACAGTGGAGTCGCAAGTATCAAACCTCAACTTAGCTTGAGGTCAAGCGCGGCCTTGGTGGTAGCATGGGCATTTCTCCGTTCCACTGGTGTCTTCCACTGCCGATGGCCTCCGCGAACAAGCCCCCCTCGCCGCGCCGGCGTCGTGCCGCGCCTTCAGAAGAACTGCTCTCCGTCGGCGAAGTCGCCGCGCGCACGGGCATTGCCGTATCCGCCCTGCATTTCTATGAATCGCGCGGCCTGATCGCCAGCACCCGCAGCGGCGGCAACCAGCGCCGCTATGCGCGCGCCGTACTGCGGCGGCTGGCCGTGATCCGCGTGGCGCAGCGCATGGGGCTGCCGCTGGCGGTGATCGCCGATGCCATGCAGAAGCTGCCGGACGGGCGTGCGCCCACTGTGGCCGACTGGCGCCGGCTGTCGGCCAGCTGGCGCGATGACCTGGATGAGCGGATCCGGACGCTCACGCAATTGCGTGACCAGCTGGATGGGTGTATCGGGTGTGGGTGTCTGTCGTTGAAGGCGTGTCCGTTGCGCAATCCGCATGACGCGCTGGCCGGGGAAGGGCCTGGGCCGCATTTTCCGCCTACTGGAATGTCTGCAGGTAAGCCAGCAGATCGCTGATCTGCTTGTCATCACTGAGACCCCAGAAGCGCATCTTCGTGCCAGGCACGACCTTGCCGGGCGAATGGATGAACGCACGCAGCGTGTCATGCGACCACACCACCTTTGAAGCGCGCATCGCCTCCGAATACTGGAAATCACTGGTGCCGCCCGCGGCACGGCCGAAGATGCCGTTCAGCTGCGGGCCAAAGCCTGCGCGCGCGTTGCGGCCGACGTGGTGGCACGAGGCGCAGCGCGTGGTGAACAATGCCTTGCCGGCCTGGATATCGGCGGCGGCAGTGGCTGCAGTGGGGATGGCGGTGAAGGCGGTCAGGGCCAGCAGAACAAGGGCGGTACGGCGCATGGAGCAGCTAAGGAAGGAAAGAGCTTCGGCAACGGGGTTGCATGATACAGGCGTAGCCAAGACCTCCCGGCCCTGCCGCAGGGTTACACCACGTCACACTTGCAACACTTCGCGCGCCCCATATTACAAGCCCGCCCCCTACAGTGAGCCCATGTCCAACGCCCCTTGGGAGGCAACCATGAAACGAATCATCGCAATGGCGGTAGCAGGTGGTGCAATGCTGGTGGCCAGCGCCGGGGCTTACGCCGGTGTGAATATCGATATCGGCATCGGCGTGCCGGGCGTGGTGGTGGCCCAGCCGGCGCCGGTCTATCGTCCGGCCCCGGTCTATGCTCCTGCGCCGGTGTATGCGCCGGCTCCGGTTGCCTATGCGCCCGGCCCGGTAGTGGTGGCACCGCGCCCCGTCGTGGTGGCACCGGTGCCGGTACGCTATGACTATGACCGCGGCTATCGCAGGGACTACCACCGGGGCTACTACCGGGAAGGCTACCGCGAAGGCTATCGAGACAACCGCCGCGACTGGCGCGAGCGCGAATGGGCATATCGTCATGGCGACAATGACGGCCACGGGCGCCGCTGGGACTGACGGTATGGGGCGGGCGCCCGGCCACGGCCGCGGTGCCCGCCTGCAAGGTTTCGCCAGTCAGGCTACCCTGTCGGCAATTTCGAGATCCGGGCCGGGGCCATGCCCCTGCCCACGCCAGGAGTAGCCATGCCCCAATCCATCAAGATCGACTTCGTCTCCGACATTGCCTGCCCCTGGTGCGCCATCGGCCTGTCTTCACTGCAGTTGGCGCTGCAGCGCCTTGGCGATGCGGTGGATGCCGAAATCGTCGTGCATCCGTTTGAACTCAACCCGGGGATGCGCCCGGAGGGCGAGGCGATCGTCGACTATCTCGGCAGGAAGTACGGGCGCACCCCGGCACAGATCGCAGAGACCCAGGCCATGATCCGCGAGCGCGGCGCCGGCGTGGGCTTTCCGTTTGGCGAGCGCACCCATGTCTACAACACCTTCGATGCCCACCGGCTGCTGCACTGGGCAGGCCTGGAAGGCAAGCAGCTGCCGCTGAAGCTGGCGCTGCTGCGCGCCTACCATGCCGACGGCAAGGACCCGAGCAATCACGAGGTGCTGGTCGAAGCCGCGCAGGCCGTTGGCCTGGATGCCGCGGCGGCGCGCAAGGTGCTGGACAGCGATGACTATGCCGATGCGGTGCGCGCGGAAATCCAGGAGTACCAGCGCATGGGCATCCAGTCGGTGCCATCGATCATCTTCAACAACCGCTATCTGGTTACCGGCGGGCAGCCGGTGGAGGCTTTCGAACAGGCGATCCGGGAGATCGTGGCCGAGGCGCAGCAGGCGGGGAACAGTTGAGTAGCCACGCATCGGCAGGATAAAAGAGGCCCGCCCGGAACCCGGGCGGGCCAGCACTGCCTCACGCTTTCGATCTTTCAGCGCACCGCCGTCTTCATCCGCGCCGGCACCGCATCCGCCGCCACCGGCGTACGATTCGCCAGCCCCAGCACCACCTGCCAGGCAAACGACACCGCGCCGACGATAAACACCACGTCGCCGAAGGTGCGCACCCAGCGCAGGGTCTGCAGGATGGGCTGCTGCATGAAGGCCTCGTTGCGCGCATACCAGGTGCCATGCTCGACGCTGGCCAGGAACTGGATGATGCCGATCGGCAGCAGGCTGGTGCCGATCATCAGCACCAGGCCGAGGTTCAGCCCCCAGAAGGCAGTCTTCATCAGCGTTGGGCTGAGCCGGTAGGCCGGACGCACGTAGCGCAGCACCAGCAGCGTGAAGCCCAGCGCCAGGAACCCGTAGACCCCGAACAGCGCGGCATGGGCGTGCACCGGCGTGGTGTTCTGCCCCTGGATGTAGTACAGCGCGATCGGCGGGTTGATCATGAAGCCGAACACCCCGGCGCCCAGCATGTTCCAGAACGCCACCGCGACAAAGCACATCAGCGGCCACTTCAGGTCTGCCATCCACGGCGCGCGCCGCTTCAGGCTCCAGTTCTCCCAGGCCTCATGGCCCAGCACGATCAGCGGCACCACTTCCAGCGCGCTGAACGCGGCGCCCACCGCCATCACCGGCGTGGTGGTGCCGGCAAAGTACAGGTGGTGGAAGGTGCCGGGAATGCCGCCCAGCATGAACAGCGATGCCGAGGCCAGGCTGGCGGCCGTCGCCATCGGACGCGACACCAGGCCCAGCGTGGAGAAGATGAAGGCCAGCGCGGTGGTGGCGAAGACTTCAAAGAAGCCTTCCACCCACAGGTGCACCACCCACCAGCGCCAGTACTCCATCACCGTCAGGCTGGTGCGTTCGCCGTAGGCCAGGCCCGCGCCGTAGAACAGGCCGATCGCCACCACCGA
>JACXTT010010416.1_pt1 | contig 12534 bp, 11 predicted proteins | sample 9270951 | NCBI WGS metagenome assembly JACXTT01 (sample SAMN15532306, study PRJNA645909) | rock metagenome | isolation source: weathered quartz diorite | place: Puerto Rico | collected 2017-06-21 | reverse complement strand
AAAGATGTCCTTGGTTTAAATGTCAAATTCCGTGACGGCAACCGCTGGACGCAATTCGATGTGAACGGCGTTGGTGTAGCGCTGGCTGATCCCAGCGAAGGGTCTGTCCCTCCTGGCGGCGGCGCTACAGTCGTGCTTGAGGTCGATGACCTTATGGAGATGCGCACGAAACTGACGCAACAGGGAATTGCTGTGAACGATATCGTCGATATGGGCGGTCATGGAAAATATTTCACCACGAAGGATCCGTCCGGGAATATAGTGCAGATTTTTGCCCGGTCGTAGCAACTTGTTCGCTGCGCTCTCTTAGCATATAGCTCGCTTCACTCTATGGCCCGCTCGTTACACTCGCTTTATGGTTTATGGTAAAAGAAGGTTTTGCTATAGAGTGAGCGTAGCGAACGAGCCATATGCTATAAAGCGACCGCAGGGAGCGGGCTATATGCCAAATACGAGCTCTATGCAGCGCCCGAGCCAAAAAGCAGATAATCGAGCGACAGCGCGCCTGGACCGAGCAACACGAACATGCCGAAGAGGACAGTTAGGTTGATGGCATATTCGGCCCCCGGCGGGTTATTCAAGATGAGATAACCGCCGCCTTTGTGGCCGGTGGAAGCGGCAATGAACATATTTGCCGTGAGGGCGAAAGCGACGAAGCGAGTGCCCAGGCCCAGAGTAAAAAGGATGCCGCCGCCAAACTCAATGGCGGTGGCAATCCACGCGTTGAGCAGCGGATACGGCATGTTCATACTGGCCAACCAGCCGGAAAAAGCTTTCACGCCGCCAGGGTTGGTTGGGTGAAAACCGAGTTTACCGAGTCCATGGATAATGATGCAGCCGCCTAATGCAATACGCACGACAAAAAGTGCGAAGTTTACCATCCAGTCCGAATGCCCTAGTAAGATTGTTTCCAGCACAGACAGCCCCTCCCTCAGCAAAAGAGTCGCAAGGGATCATAATCAAACCGTTGCGCGCGGTAAAGGGAGAGGAGAGTAGACTCGTTACGACAACATATGCTCGAACGTTTCATCTCGATGTTTCTTCAGGTACGGCATGAACGGCGTTCCGCCAGTGCCAACACTGGTGGGATTATCCGCGCCATGTTGGCTTTGTTGATGAATATAACGTGCTGCATATTCTAAATGCTTCGCGCGAAATTCACCCATCCAGTGAATACAGGCATTGTAGTTTTCCCGTAGCGCGGGTCGATCAGTGTTGTGAGTAAGCACGTACTCACGAACAGAAGGGCCCCGCTCGAGCCTCTCAATAAACCTGCGATGCTCTTGCGGCATGTAATCGCGCATTTCCTGAAGATACGGACGTAACGGATCGTTTTTGTGGGTGACGCCGAGTGTGGCGTCCAGCGCGGGAATGATGGAACTCTGGGCGCCGGTTTCTCCGCGAAATTGTTGCGGCTTCCCATCGTACGCATCTACGCCATCATAATGTACGCCTTCAGGGAGGGCCGGATGATTCTTCCAGCCGTGGATGTAGGGGCGTACTCGTTGATAGTAAATGTACGGGTCACACCGCTCAGTCATACGCAAAAGGGTAGCGTAGGCGCGATCCAGGGAGTGCGCAATCGTGGCTAAGTAGCGCTCCAACAAGTCAACTTGATTGTCGAGCACGGCGGTGTGGGCGGGGTCCAGCGCCGCCAATGCTGGAGCCATGGTCGCCTCGATATCGACGTGAACGAGAATGAACCACTCTTCATCGAGACCAGCCAAAAAGTTTTGTAAGAGGACAATATTCCCGAGGGCGATCGAACCTGCTGGGTCGAGTCGCCGCCAGTTGTGCAGCGCATACGAAGCATAGGAAAGGACTGGTGGACGACCAAGACTCTGGGAGACTGCGTACCAAGGGATAGCGATACTCGCAGGAAGATGGGTCGTTGGCGTCGGTTCGCCCCAGACGTACGCATGTCCAAAATACGACAAGAGCATCATGGCGCGCTCAAGCTGGCGTTGCTCGCGCAGTGACGAGACTTTGAGAATAGGTAGTTGTTCGAGGTTTCGTCGGATCGTTCCAGCGACAAGCAACTTAGGTAGGTCGCGGGCCACTTCTTCCCAGCAAGCGAAAGTAGTAGGCAGTTGAGTAAGCGGGTCCGGCGTAGGAAGAAAGCCGCGTTCTGGGTCCACGTGAAAGGTAGCGAGGTCAAAGCTGATAGACTGTTGGCTCATAGAATGTTGTGTGCTCATAGTTTATGATAGCGCAAAATTTCTACCGAAAACCACAATTTCCCGAGAGAAAGAGCTGCTTGGCGGAAGCCTTGCCAAAGGGGAGATGCATGACGCGAGTCACCAACTACGATTCTATCTCTTCCCAATATGACCGACGGTATCAAGGGCAGCAGTATCCGGGAATCGAACAAGCCTTGTTTACATTTCTTGGAGAAAATAGCAACAGCAAAGCGTTGGAGGTAGGGTGTGGGACCGGACATTGGCTGAAGACTCTCGCCAGTCGGACTAGTGTGCTCATGGGCCTCGATTTGTCAACAAATATGTTGGAACGGGCGCAGATAGAGACTCCAGAAATGCCGCTGGTGCGTGGGCGCGCCGAAGCTCTTCCGTATCGCGGTCAGTCTCTTGATCGTGTATTTTGCATCAATGCGTTTCACCATTTTATTGACAAACCCACATTCTTAGTGGAAGCTCGTCGCGTCCTTCGTCCTCGGGGAGGGCTGCTGAGTGTCGGACTTGACCCTCATGCCGGACTCGATCGTTGGTGGGTCTACGACTATTTCTACGAGACGCTTGATCTCGATGAGCAACGCTACCCTTCTACTTTAGAGATAAGGGCGGATATGGCCAAAGCTGGATTTTGTCGCTGTGAAACAAGTGTGGCCGAGCACATCGTTATACAACTCCCCGCCCAGGCTGCTATTGAGCAAGGCTTGCTCGACCAGAGCTATACCTCTCAACTGACGATTTTATCGAAACAGGAGTATCAGGCCGGACTCGATCGCGTCAGACACGTAATCGACGCTGAGAAAACAAGAGGAGCCGAACTCATGCTTGTTGCGGATCTGCGTCTCTATGCTACCGTTGGCTGGTTGGACGGCTGAAACAGATAAGGAGGACTCTATGAGTTATGATCTACTCATCAAAGACGCGCGTATTTGTGATGGAACGGGGAATCCCATCGTACAAGGCTCACTGGGAGTGAAAGAGGGAAGAATTGTTGACGTCGGCGACGTGTCAGGCTCCGCCACGCAAACGATTAACGCCAGTGGGCAGGTGTTAGCGCCGGGGTTCATCGACATCCATACTCACTATGATGCGCAGGTGTCGTGGGACCCGCTGCTGACCTGTTCTCCCTGGCATGGGGTGACCAGCGTGCTGATGGGCAACTGCGGCGTCGGTGTAGCGCCGTGCCGTCCACAAGAGAAAGATATTGTCTCATGGGATCTCGTGAACGTCGAAGCGATGCCGCAAGATGTATTGCTGAATGGGGTGGCATGGGACGAATGGGAAAGTTTTCCCCAATACATGAGCGCTATTCAACGGCGCGGGATCGGCCTCAATGTGGGCTTTCTCGTGCCGCTGTCGAGTTTCCGCTACTACGTGATGGGGGCAGAGGCTTCTGAGCGCGAGGCCTCGTCGGATGAGCTCAAACGCATGACCACACTCTTTCGTCAGGCGATGGAAGCTGGAGCCTTCGGTTTCTCGTTAAGTTTATTAAATCAACATATCGGCTATCAAGGTAAACCGCTGGCCAGTCGCATGGCGACCAAGAAGGAACTCTGTACGCTTGGCCGCGTGATGCGCGAGCTCGAGCGCGGCGTGATCGAAATTGCCCTCACTCGTAGTGTCAGTGTGATGTCTGAAGAAGAGATGGATCTGCTCGTGTCCGTGGCGACCGAGAGTCAACGTCCCGTGACATGGCTTGGGCTGCTTGGTCGGTCCGATATGCCGGGCGTCTGCCGCAAGACGTTAGATCGCGTCGAGCCGTTGTTGAGACAAGGGCTGCGGATTCCGCCGCAAGTGACGCCGCGCCCAATTCAGCAATACTACACCTTCAAGGTGCCGTTTATTTTCGCAAGCTTTGCTTCGTGGCGTGACGCCTTCAATCGTCCAGTTCCTGAACAAATCGCTCTCTATAAAAAGCCCGAGTTTCGCGAAGCCTTTCGGCGTGAATTGAAAGTGGGCGGCGCCATTTTCACCAATCAGTGGGACCGCGTGCATGTCGTGCGGGTAGAACAAGAGCGTAACAAGCAATATCTGAACAAGAGTATCGCCGAGATTGCCGCGCAGTGGAATCGTGATCCAGTGGATACCGTGCTCGATCTGGCGATCGATGAGAATCTGGAGATGGGGATCACCTTGTCGGTCATCAATACGAATCCTGACGAAGTACGTGAGTTGATCACTCATCCTGGAGTGCTGCTGGGCTTGTCCGACGCAGGGGCTCATGTGGACCAGCATTGCGACGCCGGACTCCCAACCTATTTGCTGAGCGAATGGGTGCGCAAGCGCCAGGCTATGACGCTTGAAGAAGGAGTGCGTAGGCTTACGTCCGAGCCCGCCGCGTTTCTCGGTGTGCCTCAGAAAGGGCGCATTGCTGTAGGAATGGATGCTGACTTGGTGCTGTTTGATCCTGACACGGTGGGACTATATCCGCCCGAGTGGGTCAATGATCTACCCGGTGGGAAGCCGCGACTTATTGAACGGGCGAAAGGCGTGCAACAAACCATCGTAGGCGGTAATGTCCTATATGCTGACAATGTGTACCAAGGCGGACTACCCGGCAAACTGATGCGTCCGGGAGCCTGACGCTTAATTGTAAAGAATAGTCATGGCGGGGCGGCCTTTTGCGGCATAGGTCACAACTTAAGGAGATTATCCGTCCTGAAACTGCACTAGGAAGTCCCTTCTCCCCCCCGGGGAGAAGGTCAGGATGAGGGGAATGAGAACGAGAGCGACCATTTGACGCCCCTCACCCTTGCCCTCTCCCCTGCGGGGCGAGGGAATTGCCCGGGAACAGCCGAGGAAAAGGTCTTAAGTTGGGACTAGTGCCTTTTGCGGTCGCCTTGTTGGGGAAGGGAAACGTGTCTAGAGTTGCAATTCGTTCTAGGGAAAAATCATTAAGTGCTTCCAGCGGGCAGTCCATTGAGGCCCCTGTTGTCAACTATGGCATCTACGATAACTACAGTCGTGGCAGAGATAGCTCAGCGTACAGCCTATTGTAGAGGCAGATGAGCTGCTTCTCGGAGAGCTTCAGACAATCACCACATAAGGGCTCAACATGGCAGAAGCTAAATACCCGCGAGGCTCAGAGTGGAGAAAGTGGGATCTCCAAGTCCACACCCCTTTCTCTGCCCTCAACAATGGCTTTGGTAGCAACTTCGAGGAATACGCGAAAACTCTGTTTCAGCAGGCGCTAGAGAAGAACATCGCTGCTATTGGGGTGACAGATTACTTCTCAATTGGGGGATACAAGAAACTCAAAGAACTACAAAGTAACCAGAGGAAACTCCAATCAGTTATAGGAGAGGGGCTGGCAACCAGAGCCCAACACATTCTTTTGCTCCCAAATATCGAACTACGCACGTCAGTAATCATTAAGCGCCCAGATGGCGCAGACAGCCGGGTAAATTTCCATGTGATCTTTTCCGATGACGTTGATGTAGACGCGATCGAAGAGCATTTCCTTCGGGAGCTTAAATTCACTGCACAAGCCAGTCCCGATAACCCTGATGAACGTTGGTCGCTGACTCTCAAGAATCTTGAAGATCTTGGCAAAAAGCTGAAGGCGGAACACGAGAAGTTCCAAGGCCAAAGCGATCTGCAAGTTGGAATGATAAATGCCGTCGTGGCGCACGAAGAGGTCACAGAAGTGTTAGAGCGGCAAGCGTCGCGGTTCAAGGATCGCTTCTTAATAGTAGTGCCCTCAGATGAGGATCTCTCTAAATGTAGTTGGGACGGTCAGGGCCATCTGACGCGGAAGCTTCTTATCCAGAAGTCCCACATGTTGTTTTCCGGAAACCCCAGCACGCGAGAGTTCGGTCTTGGGAGAAAACATCCAACGGTGCAAGATTTCGTAAACGAATTCAAAGGTCTAAAGCCGTGCGTTCATGGTTCCGATTCCCATACCCATGAATCACTGTTTGACCCTGCAGAAAATCGACACATGTGGATCAAGGCTGATCCTACATTTCAGGGACTACGACACCTCCTCTACGAGCCCGAGTCGCGTGTCTTCATAGGCGATTCTCCATCTGCAATGACCCGAATCGAGCAGAACGCGACAAAATACATAAGCTCTGTAGGTTTCACAAAAGCGGAACAAGCGTCGGGGGAGGAAAACTGGTTTGCTGGACATATCGCTTTCAACCACGGACTCGTTGTTGTTATCGGCAACAAGGGGAGTGGTAAGAGCGCACTCGCCGATATATTGGCCCTACTGGGAGACACCCATGCAGGCAAGCATTTCTCCTTCTTGAAAAAAGAGCGATTCTTGGATCCCAAGGCAAGGCTGGGAACCATGTTCCAAGCCAAAGTAACGTGGAAGTCAGGCCGAGAAGTTATACGGCGCTTGGACGACCAGGTGGACCATACGACGCCAGAACTCGTCAAGTACATACCCCAGAATTACCTAGAAACCATCTGCACAGAGTTGAAGAAATCCCAAGACACGCAGTTCGACCGTGAGCTAAGAGAGGTAATATATTCCCATGTAGGCGAAGCTGACCGTCTAGGTAAGGGGTCACTACAAGAACTCATCGCCCACCTGACCAACGAGACTGAGGAGTACATCAGGCAGCTCACCAGCGAACTAGAGGAAATCAACACGAAGATAGCTTCACTCGAAGAGCAGACAACTGCTGAGCACCACAGTGGACTCCAGGCCCAGTTCGAACAACGCCGATCTGAGTTGGATGCTCACAATAAGGCGAAACCAGCTGAGGTTCTCCAACCCGAGCAAGACCCTACAGCTCAAGCAGCTGTAACCGCCATGGGTGCCGAGCTCTCGGGGATCCAAGGCGCGATTGCTGGGATGGAGCACGAGCTTACAGGGGCGCGAGACAGAGACCAGCAGGCGACCGCACGTATCGTTGCGGCACATAAACTATTCAACCGAATAGAAAACTTGGAGAGGGTATACGAAAAATTCCTACGGGACAGCGCAGATGATGAGATTACTCTTGGGTTGGAACTGAAAAAGCTTGTCACGCTGAACGTTGACTGTTCACCAATTGAGGAAGCGCTGACGAAGGCTGAAGATGAACGCGGGTCTGCCCGACTTGCTCTTGACCCGGAGTCGGAAGGCTCAGTAGCTGCTCGACTTGCGGCGCTACAGCACCAAGCCAAGGAGCAACGCGCGAAGCTGGACGAGCCGAGTCGTCGCTATCAGAACTACCTGCAGGCCCTCCGAGAGTGGGAAGCAAAATGCCGAACCATCGAAGGCACGGCAGAGTCTGGAGACTCAGTGAAGGGGTTGGAAAACCGACTTGCTGCACTTAACCAACTACCGGGAGAAATTAAGCAGCTGGAAGCCAAGCGTGCCAATCTTACGCGAGAGGTCTTTAGTGCAAAGCAGAAGCTTCTCGCCAAGTATCGAGAACTTTATGCGCCCGTTCAGCATTTTATCGAGCGGCATCCAATTTCAAAGCAACACGGGGCCTTACAGTTTAGGGCTACAGTTGCGGTTGAAGGTCTCGAAAACGGGTTGCTCTACATGATTCACCAAGGACGTACGGGTTCGTTTTACGGCGAAGAAGAAGGACGAGAACGTCTCCGCGACCTCGCCAAAGCTACAGACTTTACGTCCGTCGAGGAAACACTGACATTCATTGAGCAAATATTGGACTACCTAAGGCATGATCGCCGCGAAAGTATTGGTAGGGCTGTACGTTTTAGTGACCAGCTTCGTCAAGGCTTCGAGTCGAAGGATATATACGACTTTCTTTGTGGCCTGGACTATCTCCGCCCGCGTTTCGAGCTCCGCTGGCAGGATAAACCTCTAGACCAGTTATCCCCGGGAGAAAGAGGCAATTTACTCCTTGTATTTTACCTCCTCATTGACAAGCGAGACGTTCCGCTCATCATCGACCAACCGGAGGAAAATCTGGATAACCAGACCATCGTGAGCATGCTTGTGCCCGCCATCAAGGAGGCAAAAGAGCGCCGCCAAATCATCATGGTCACCCATAATCCGAACCTTGCCGTGGTGTGTGACGCTGATCAGGTGATTCATGCTCGCCTCGACAAGACCGATGGTAATCGAATCGTCTATACATCCGGTTCCATTGAAAATCCTGAGGTAACCCAGTTGATCGTCGATATCTTGGAGGGCACGAAGCCAGCGTTCGATCTTCGAGATGCGAAATACGAGATTCTGGAGAGGATAATTTGAGGTTCCACGAGGTTCTTTATGGAAACGTCCAATCAATGTGAAAAGCAATGGCTTGACTGTGATGAGGAAGCGAACGTGCTCTACGTAAGCTTTCGCCGCTCCAAAAGGCGGCTGACAGTCGTATATAAGGAGATCTTAGCTATCTCTACCGAGAGTACACGCTCGACTTGGGATCGGTTCACACCACAATAATCATCAACAGCCCCGCATGGCTACTCGTCTATCACAAATGGTGATGAAGTGAGGTAAGATGAAGTCAGTGACCCGCGTGCTGAATTGAGAAAGCAGATACTTTCCCATGGCAGAAGAACCGTTCTCGATTGCCTGGTCTGCTTATCTACGATACCGAGCGACACAGCGAGGCTATGATTTAGTCAAGATTGAGGAGATTGTTAGATATTCGGATGAGAGGTATTTCGACACTGTGACGCGTCGCGTGGTTATGGTGGGTAAGCATAATGATCAGTTGGTGGCTATTCCCATCGAGCAAGAAGATAACTCGATCACACCAGTGACCATCCATGCAACCACGCGGCAACAGATCCGTTTTCGCTTACGGAGCGGGAGATATGCTCATGAATAAACCACGCATGATGTATTTTGAAGAAAGTGATGTGCTCCACCTTTCGCTTACGGACGAGAAAGAAGCCGGAAGTGTGGAGCTTGCTCCAAATGTTACAGCCGAGTTGAATAACAAAGGGGAACTGATTGGCATAGAAATTCTCGACGCGAGCCAGTTCGTGCGAGACTTCGTCTTGGAGGTCGCCCAAGCAAAGATGCTGAAATGGCCTCCACAACAGATTCAGGACGAGTAGGGCATACTATGGCAGAAGGCATCGCCATCCCTCAAGGTCTTATCCTCTTTGCAGGTAAAATGAGAAACTAAGTGATCGAATAATCTGTGTTTGGTTCGCCTTGACAAGAAGCGCTCATTTGGCATAAGACGCAAGGAATGAACACTCACTCATTACAAAGTTTAGAAACCTGGGAAAGGTGAGGGGCGGGTGAAAGCTCAGGTTCTACGTAGAAAACGAAAACCAACCTCCCAGGTCACCGACGAGAAACGCCTGTTGGAAGGGAAAGAGCACATCGCGGACGCCGCCGCCGGCTTATTCCTCAACGGCGGTTATCACAGCACGAGCGTTCGAGAGATTGCCCAAAAAGCTGGGCTGAGCGTCGGTTCTGTCTTCAATTATTTCACAAGTAAAGAAGAGATCCTTTTTTTCCTCTTCTCCCGTAATCAAGAACGCGCGGAAGCAACCCTCCAAGAGCAGCGGGCGGAGTTCGAGCGGCTCAAAGGAGAAGGCGTTGACCCGAAGGAGCTGCTGTGGCTGGCGTATGAATTTTACGTTCGCCTGATTGAAGATTCCCGGCGTTACACCGTGCTCGGGTTTCAAGAACTCAAGTCGTTGACTGTAGCGGAACGCCGTCGCATTCTTGAAGGAGAAGAACGGATTCAACGTTTCATCGAAGATGTCATCGCCAATGGAGTCGAGAAAGGAGTGTTTCCTCCTGGCAATATCGACCTCAAAGCGCATTGTCTCATGATCGTGGCTCAGGCGTGGGCGGTGCGACATTGGGCTCTCAAACGATTTGTGAGAGTAGATGATTATCTGTCTGCGTTGAAGGAGATCGTACTCGACATCGTAGCTAGCACAGCGCCTCAGCCGAATGGGCTTGCGATGGTGAGGCCCGAAACACTGGAGAAGCTCGTTTCTCAAGAACATGAATCGTTATCCTAGAGATTTAAACTAACTAATAGTGACAAGACGCAAAATGTACGCAACCGATTTCCCGGGTGGCGATCAGCAACTCATCCAAAATCCTGTCAGGCGGCGCCATGCCCCTGTACATGATGTGATGACGTTTAGGGATGAGGTTTGCTCAAGCGCTTTGCCGGGTAGGCTGCTGCGTAGCGTGCAAGTGGCTACGTAAGCGGCTCGGGGACCCCCAGGAAGGAAGGAGGGAAGGACTCGCAAGGGTCCTTCTTCCTGGGGTGACTTTTGCTGGATTTCCGAAAGCGTAAAAGCAAGGAGAGGAAGATGGCGCAAGTAGACGGCAGCCAATTGATGGCCGAGGGACTAAAGGAAGAAGGTGTAGACACCATTTTCTACATCATGGGCGGCCCTAACATTTTGTTATCCATGCATGCTGAACGTTTGGGGATTCGCTTGATTGACGTGCGACATGAGCAAGCCGCCGCCATGATGGCGCACGCCTACTCGCGGGTGACGGGAAAGGTTGGCGTATGTATGGGCGCTGGCGGCCCTGGCGCCGCCAACCTGCTGACCGGTATGGCTAATGCATTTCTTGACGCCTGTCCAGTGCTAGGGCTTGGCGGATCTTCAGCTGTGCATTTTTACGATCTCGGCGACTTTCAAGAATTCGATCAACTGGCGGTTTTCAAACCGATCTCCAAATGGGCCGCGCGCATTTATGAATCCCATCGCGCCCGAGAATATGTGCATATGGCCATGTTGCGTGCGAGACAGGGGAAGCCCGGACCTGTATATCTCGATATGCCGGGCAATATGCTGGTCGAACGCGTCGATGAAAAACGCGTGTGGGCGCAGCCGACCATCGGCGAAAAATCTCTTCCTGTTGCTGATAGTAGATCTGTCGAAAAAGCGGTGGACCTGCTCAAAAGCGCTAAGAAGCCGCTCCTGATTACTGGTAGCGGCGTTTTCTGGTCCGGAGCCGGCGCTGAAATGCAACAATTTGTCGAGACAACGGGCATCCCGTTCTTCACTACCCCGCAAGGACGCGGCGTCGTCCCTGATGATCATCCGCTGAGTTTGCTTGGAGCGCGCTCGTATGCGCTCCGAGAAGCTGACGTCGTACTTGTGGTGGGTACTCGTTTGAATTTCATCATCGGCTATGGCCGTCCGCCGCGCTTTTCGGCAGAAGCGAAGTTCATTCAGGTTGATGTGGACTCAGAAGAGATTGGCAGGACTCGTAGCGTCGAGCTTGGTATCGTGGCCGACGCCAAAGCAGTCTTTCAGCAACTTACGGCAGTGGCGAAGGGGCGAGTCAGTTTCGGGGAGAATTCCGCTTGGGTGCAACAGCTCGGGGCGAAGGACCGTGAAAACCGCGAGAAGATGTCTCCTCTGTTAAACTCCAACCAGACGCCCGTGCATCCCATGCGCCTCTGTAAGGAAGTGCGCGACTTCATTCCGCGCAACGGCATTTTGGCGGTGGATGGTCATGAGATCATGAATATGTCACGACAAGTGATTCCGTCCTTCACGCCTGGCGCCCGTATCAATCCCGGACCGAACGGCTGCATGGGCGTAGGCCTGCCATTCGGCGTTGGGGCCAAAGCGGCGGCTCCTGATCGTCCGGTTGTGGTGTTGCATGGAGATGGATCGATCGGCTTGAATTTGATGGAGCTGGATACCGCCGTGCGTCGCCAGTTGCCGGTGTTGGTGGTTGTCAGTAATAACGGCGGTTGGACAGCAAGCCCCGGCAATAATATGCATGTTCCTGGTCGGGATCTCGGCGCTGTGCGTTATGATCTTGTGGCGCAAGGGCTTGGCGCCTACGGCGAACTGGTCGAAGGCCCCAACGCGGTTCGTCCAGCCATGGAGCGCGCTTGGAAAGAAGTAGAGAATGGTCGTCCCGCCCTCCTCAATGTGATCACCGAGCCTACAGCTCGCGCACAGACCGTGCCTTTCGCTAGCTACGGCGGCGAATCGGCAGGCACTTCTCTCATGTAAGAGCATATGGCTGATAGCATATGGGCTCACTCGCTTCGCTCGTTCTATGGCAAAAAGGTTTCTACCTTATGCTATAAAGCGAACGCAGTGAGCGAGCTGTAGAGCGAAGCAAGCTATAAAGCGAACGGGAGTGAGCGAGCTATATGCAAGGTTTTCTTTTCGATGTAAAAGTGTTGGAGCTTGCCGATGAAAAAGGTGAGTTCTGCGGTAAACTGCTTGCAGGAGCCGGCGCTGATGTCATCAAAGTAGAGCCGCCGGGAGGAAACTCCACGCGCGCGCTGGGTCCGTTCTATCATGACGAATCCCACCCGGACCGGAGCCTCTATTTTTGGCATTATAATTTTGGCAAACGAGGAGTGACCCTCGACATTCACACGCCCGAAGGGACAGAACTCCTCAAGAAATTGATCGCTCAAAGCGACGTGTTGTTGGACTCGCTGCCGCTCGATACGTTGGCGAAGTT
>JACXTT010010415.1_pt1 | contig 12534 bp, 8 predicted proteins | sample 9270951 | NCBI WGS metagenome assembly JACXTT01 (sample SAMN15532306, study PRJNA645909) | rock metagenome | isolation source: weathered quartz diorite | place: Puerto Rico | collected 2017-06-21 | reverse complement strand
CCACGCTGCCGCGCTGGCTGCACTACTACAACTGGCATCGGCCCCATACGGGTCTCGACGGTCGTCCCCCGATCACCCGCCTTGCAGTCGGGGACAATCTCGTGAGACTTCACAGCTAGAGGCGCTCGGGTTAAAGGAGTTTACGCGAAGATACGACCCCTACTGGGACATCCCGTTGAACGAGAACCCGCCGCAGCCGGTGATCGACGCCCCTCTTCTGGAGGACTCCGCGGCGGTTCGGGAGCAGCGCGTACTGTACACGGAAGCGGAGGAGGTAGGGGAAGCGAGGCGCGCGGCCGAACGGCAGACATCCTACGGTCGAACCATGCAGAGGAAAGCGGGTGGAAAGCGACGGCGAGGTAGACGGGGGCGGAGCGGACGCGCGTGAACAAGTCGTCGTGGCCTATGTCAGAGAAGCTGGGTTTCTTGCTCGTGTATATCTACGACCGCGGGGTCGCGCCGCCAATCTCCTGCGCGATCTCGTCTGGGACTCTCGAGAGACGTAAGAGGTTGCTCGAGAGCATCTGGCGGAATTATCCATCTGGCGCTCTCCAGCGGATCAAGAATGCAACGTGGCGTACGGGACTCACGCGCCACGGGTCACGGATTCGCGGCCGGAGGAGATTCGTTTCGCGATGACAGAGACCCGTCGCCGCGATATTCGTCGGCTCGAGGAGTTCGAAGCGGCGCTCGAAGACCTGCGAGGCCGACTCCGCGCGGAGCAGACCGCCTGATGCTCCATCCTATCCGCGTCCTCGATCGCGTTATCGAGGAATACCGTGAATACCTCTTGACCGAATTCCGGGCGAAAGACCCGGCGCTCAAGGAGGCTCTGGAGCGCGAGCTCGACCGGCCCCGGTTCCTCGCTCAGGAGCCGTTCTTCCAAGCCCACCGGCCCTTCCGGTCGGGAAGACGCTGGCGAGAGCTCCCAATCGATCCACGGCTGGCTGGCGTGATGGAGCGCCGGGCCGGGAACGAGCGCGCGTGGCGACACCAATCGGAGGCGATCGAGCGGCTGCTCGGGCCCGCACCAGCGCCACTCGTTGTGACAACCGGCACAGGCAGTGGCAAGACGGAGGCGTTTCTGCTGCCGGTCATTCAGAGGGCGATCGAGGATGCAACCCGCTTCAGACGTGCAGGTCTCACCGCGCTCTTGATCTACCCGATGAACGCGCTCGCCAACGACCAGCTCCTCCGCATCGAGGACTATCTCGCAGAAGCCGGGTTCTCCGGCGTTGTCTCGGCCGAGCGCTACGACCGCGGGACAAGCGAAGAGGCGCGTCAGCGACTGCGCCGGAGCCCTCCCCACATCCTGCTCACAAACTACATGATGCTCGAGTACCTCTTGGTCCGGCCAGCCGATCGCGATGACATCTTCGCCAACCACCGGTGCCGTTTCTTGGTCCTGGACGAAGTACACACCTATCGAGGTACGCTTGGTAGCAACATCGCTCTGCTCGTGCGGCGTGTGCGGACCCACCTTGCGCGAGCGCGTCATGACTGGAACCCTGACCCGCCCGACACCGACCGGGCCGCCCGCTTCCCGGGGCTTGTGCCTGTGGGCACGTCGGCCACGATCAAGAGCGTGACGGATGATCCAGCGGAGCGCGACACTGCCGTCAGGGAGTTCTTCTCGAAGCTCGTCGGCGCCGAGGCGCCAAGCGTAGGCGTGCTGGGGGAGGAGCTAGAGGAGATCACGCTTCCATCCGAGGCGGCCTACCCACCGCAGCCAGCTGCGCCCGGGCCAATCGATGTAAACGACCCCGAATCGGTACGGCGGGCTCTCTGCGCGCTCGCCGGACTGTCGCCGACAACTTCGATGGCGGAAGCAGCTCGACGCTGCCGGCTTCTTTGGGACATGCATCGCTGGCTCATCCGGGCCCCGATGTCAGTGAGCGAGATAGCGGCCCGCATGGCTTCTGAGGTGCCGGCGCGCTCGACGGCGAGCGATGATGCGCGAGGCTGCGAGGTAGAGGCCACCTTGGTGGTCGGCGCCGCGCTGCCCGAAGACACGCGCGGGGCGCTGAGGTTGCGGGCGCACCAGCTGATCCGAGGCGGGTGGCAATTCCATCGGTGCGTCGATCCAGCGTGCGGCCGGCTCTACCCAATGGGTGAGGCCCGCTGCGCATGTGGTCACGCCACCGCGCCCCTCTACCTCTGCCGCAACTGTGGCGCCGACTATCTTCGCTTCGTGGGTGACCCCAACACTGAGTCCTTACGCCCCGCGGTCGGCGGAGCCGAGGGGCCGGAGTGGATGGTCTACGACCACCGCCGGCTTGAGGCGGTAGTGGATGATCAGCTCGAAAACGACGAGGACGACGCCGCTGCGCCGGTGCGCACGCGCGGCCAGGCACGCCAGCCGACCCAGATGCGGCAGCGCCCGGTGTTACGGGGATCGTTCGATCCGGCCACGCTCGCCTTTAGCCAAAGGGATTCAGACTATGCACTCCCCGCAACACTAGCGCCGGCCCGCACGCAGTGCCTCTGCTGTGGTGGCTCCGCGGGCAGCCGTAACGTTCTGACGCCGGTCGCCCTCGGGACGTCCGCGGCCGTGAAAGTGGTTAGCGAGGGGCTCGCCGAAGCCCTGGCGCTCGCCAACCATGGGCGAGACGGTCACGACGGCAAGGAGCGTCTGCTCGTCTTCAGCGACAGCCGGCAGGACGCCGCGCACCAGGCGCGATTCATCATCTTTGCGAGCCGCTACGATCGGATGCGCCGCAGGGTCATTGGCGTCCTCGAGCGCGAGGGGCCCATGCGCCTCCAGCGCATCGTGGAGCAGCTGGGAGCGGAAGGGATCGTCCAGCGCGACAACCCCTACGCGCCTCCGGATCCCGGTGCGTGGGTGTCTGACGAGGCGCTCCAAAGGGTCCGAGTATGGGAAGAGGCGCCACTCCTTGACGAGATCTCGGTGAATGCTGGGTACCGCGCAACGGTCGTTAACCTCGGACTGATCGGCGTGAGCTACGAGCGTCTGGATGAATACGTGCGGGCGCGAGGCACGGACCTCACGCACCGGCTCGGCATCAACCACAGTGCGCTGGAGCACATCTGCCGCTGCTTGCTCGACGAGATGCGCACGCGCGCAAGCCTGTCGCGCGAGCTGCTGCGCTACCATCCGAAGAATCCGACATGCCCGGCGTGGGTTCACAAAGCCGAATGGGAGCGACGGGTCAAACAGCCGCGGGGCTACGCGGCGTCATCCTCGGGAGCGCCCCTCCTCTTCCTCGATAGCACCGCGGTGCCGACAGGGATCACTGTCCACAACGCGTGGCGACGGCCGGGCGTAGGCGGCCGCAGCCCTAGCCTGGAGAGAATCCTCAAGCACCTGCTGGATCGTTTCGGCGGTGTCGCGCCGCATCCCGAGGACATGGAGGCGCTGCTCGAGTTCCTATGTAGGGGAAGCTTCCTCGTCGCTAATCCGCTTCACGGTGCGCGCGACTCCTACCCGCTACTCCAGGTGAACGCTGAAACTGTCCGGCTGGGCGTGGTCGCGGAGGGTGAGCGAATGCACTGTGTAGTCTGTTCGACCACGCTTGCTGGCGCGCAAGATGGCAGCCCTTGCCCACGATGCCACGGCAGCCTCGTGCGATGGTCGGATGCCGACGTGGCTGCCAACCGTACTGTGCGTCGGATCCGCGCCGCTGACGTTGTCCCACTCGTTGCTCGTGAGCACACGGCCCAGATACCGAACGACATTCGCCTGGAGATCGAGGACGCGTTCAAGGCCGGCGTGGAACAATCGCCGATCAACCTGCTTGCCTGCTCGCCCACACTCGAAATGGGAATCGACGTTGGTGGTCTCGATGCAGTTGTCCTGCGCAACGTGCCACCTCGGCCTGACAACTACGCCCAGCGTGGCGGGCGCGCGGGCCGGCGCTCGCGCGTCGGCCTGGTCGTCGGCTACGCACGCAGCACTCCACACGACCAGTATTTCTATGATCGGCCCGGTGAAATGATCTCGGGTGAGATTCCGGCCCCGACGCTGGGGCTTGGCAACCGCGACGTTATCTTGCGCCATCTGAATGCGATCGCCTTCGGTGCCGCGGAACCCGGGCTCGCCGGGCGGATGGTTGAGTATGTAGGTCCTCAGGGAGACATTCGGCAGGAGGCGGTCGACGCTCTGAAGGGAGCGCTACTCGCGCAAGTGGAGTCGGCGTTGGCGCTGGCCGCTCAGGCGTGGGGGCCCGACGTCCTCGGCGACGCGGGCCTCCCCGAAAGCACGTTACGCGCCTCGCTGACTGGCCTACCCGTGCGAATCCAGGAGGTGATTGATCGCACAGCGCGTCAAGTAATTGAGCTCCGCGCCGCGCTGGACCGCTATCACGCCCAGCTACTCGGTGCCCAGGCCGGGACGCGCTCGGGGGAGTTGGTTGCGCGGCTCCTCGGGATCCGTACCGAGCGTCGCCGCGACGGTATCGATGCCGATGACCGCTCGGCAGGCTACCCGCTGCGACGGTTCGCCGAATTCGGCATCCTGCCGGGTTATGAGTTCCCGAGCGAGCCCGCCACTCTGCGCCTGCTTGGTGACGAGCATGAGGAAGACCCGGTCACCGTCGCTCGGCGGTTCGGCATCGCCCAGTTCCAGCCCGACGCATCCGTTTTCGCACGCTCAAAGCGCTGGAAGTCGATAGGGCTCGACACCGCCTCGCCATGGAATCCGAGGACTGACGGGCCGAGCTGGCCGTATCGGCTCTGCGGGCGATGCAAGTTGAGGTACCGCGCCGACCACCCGCGGTGTCCGCGTTGCGCACACGATGCGCCGGGCCCTCCGCTGCCAGCCTTCGAGTTCGGCGGTTTCCTCGCACGCCGAGACGAAAGCCCGATCCTCGACGAGGAGGACCGGTTTGCTGCGCGCAACCTCGTCAAGATCTGGCCGCAATGGGACGGTGAGGTGATCGGTCGCTGGGGGGTGGGTCCTGGGTGGGCGCTCCGGTGGAGCCGGCGCGAGGAGGTGCAGTGGGTCAACGAGGGCATACCACCGACACCGGCTGAGCTCCAGAACGGCGTGCTTCACCTTCATGGGGACGGCAAGGGGTATTTGCTCTGCAGCACGTGCGGTCGGATGCTGACGAATCCGCCACCTCCGACGACCGCTGCCGGCGGGCGGCGACGGCCACGTGCAACGGCCGCCGGGCCGGACCTATACGGGCATGGCGACACGTGCCCGAACAGGGGAACGCAGCCGCGGCCCCTCGCGATTGCGACCGCGAGCACGGCCGAAGTGCTCCGCCTTCTGGTGCCGCTTCCCGCAGCTGCTGGGGGCGATGACCTAGCGTCGTGGGGCATCTCCTTGGGCTACGCGCTACGTACCGGCATGCGCCAGCTCTATATGCTCGACGGACCGGAGATTGAGTTCGAGCTGGAAGGGCCTTGGATCGTTGGCGAGGGCCACGGACGGCACGCGCGGGCAGCCCTCTCGTTCATTGATCCAAGCCTCGGCGGGAGCGGTTATCTCCAGCGCATTGCCGCGGAGTTTCACCTCGTCGCGAGCCGTGCCCTGCTCCATCTGGATCACCAGGGGTGCGAGCGGGCCTGCTACCGGTGCCTCAAGGCCTATCAGAACCAGCGCTACCACGACCAGCTGGTGTGGCCGCGGGTGGTAGCCGATCTCGAAGCACTCTCTGAGCGGGCGCCAGAAACCCGACCACGTGAGGTGGGCGACCTCGACGACCCGCGCCCGTGGCTGGAGGCCTACGCGGCCGGGGTCGGATCCCCCTTAGAGCTAAAGTTCCTCCGGCTCTTCGAGGAAAATGGGTTCCATCCCGCGAAGCAAGTGCCGGTGGCGCCCTCCGACGCCGGGCCTCCTATCTCGGTGGCCGACTTCGCCGTACGAGAGCGCCGGCTTGCGATCTATGTAGACGGCGCGGCGTTTCACGTCGGCCAGAATCTTCGGCGTGACCGGTTCATCCGCAAGCGCCTGATGAACGGGACGCCGCCTTGGCGTGTTGAGGAACTCCGCGCTAGAGATCTTGGTCTGGGAGGGGCACTCGTCGACCGGTTGAAGGCATGAAGCGGAAGAAACGAGTCGCCCATTCGACGAGTTTCAAGGGACGTGCATGAAGGAGCGATCGCTCCGAGACCTATTCCATCTCATCAAGCAGGTCCTGCCCGATGGGCAAGAGATCATCCATGTCTCACCAGAGACCACGGTTGGGGATGCGCTCAAGATAATGCAGGAGCGTGGCTTCAACCAGTTACCGGTTGTCGATGGTGGCTGCCGTGAGGTCTTTGGTGCATTTTCGTACCGGTCACTCGCCCGGGGTCTCGCCCGGCTGTCCCCAAAAATCAAGGAGCCCCTGTCTCTCCCGGTGGAGGAGTTCCTTGGAAAACTAGAGTTTGCGCAAATTAGCGACGAGCTTGTCGCCCTGCTTGACGAATTCGACATCCGGGACGCCGTATTCGTCGGATCTCGAGAACGTCTTCTGGGCATTGTGACCACTATCGATGTGCTTCGCTACTTCTACCGAGTCGCCAGTCCCTATGTGCTGCTGCGAGAGATCGAACTCGCCATCCGGGTATTGATTCGAGCATCTATTGACGATGAGGGACTGAGGGAATGCGCGAGCATGACTTTGAAGAAACACTACGAGGAGTTGAAGAAAGAGACGCCGACCAGAGTGGAGGATATGACCGCTGAGGACTATGTAACGCTCCTTCGCTTTCGCGGCACGTGGGAGCGCTTTACGGACTCGTTTGGAAAGAACCAGGACATCGTCGTCGGCAAGCTCGCGCGGATACCTGCTTTGCGGAATGACGTTTTTCACTTTAGACGAGATCTCACCATCGCGGAGTACGAGGAACTCCGAGAATGTCGGGACTGGTTGTTGACGAGAATCCAAAGGGTTGAGGCGAAGAGGCGGGGAGCCAGCGGTGGCTAAAAGGGCCAATCTCGCTGAATTGCGTGCGCAGGGGCTCTTGCCGTTTCAGGCAGAGGTGGTGACCGAGTTTCTCAACTCCGCCAGCGAGCCAATTTGGGAGGTTGCGTCGCCACCAGGCACCGGGAAAACGCGGCTAGCCGCCGCGGTGGTGCGACACGTTCTTCAAGGTCGTGAAGGTGCCCGCGCACTCGTTCTAGTCCCGAAGGCAATGGGGGTCATGTGGACAGATGAGCTGAATAGTATCTGTCCGGCCGCGATGTGGGTGGATCGCGGGAAGCTTGTGGAGTTGATGGCATCGGCCGGAGTTGGCCACCATCCGTTTCCGGCCGGTACGGCGATTGTAATGAGCATCGACCTCGCGAAAAGGGTGGACGTTCTTACTGTCTTGAAGTCGGTGGCTTGGGATCTGGCTGTTGCTGATGAGAGCCATTTGCTAGCAGGGAAGCGTGCTGATGCTTTCTTTGGCCTATTGAAGGATGGTCGAGCGAGGCGCGGGCTCTTGCTTACAAGCGTGCCATCGACCGGACGCTTTCCATTTGCTTTGTCTATTGCGCGCCGGACATTCAGCTGGAACGACATCAAGGATTGGAAGGGACGCCCAGTCTTTGTCATTCAACAGCCAACAGTTGCGTTCGTGATGTATGAGCGGAGCGCGGAAGAGGCGGCTCTCCTTAGAAACCTCGAGCCTTTGGCAGCAAGAATTGCGGAGGTATTTCCAGCGTTGCGATTTCAGGCGGCTGTGTTGGTCAGGGCCGCCTCTTCGAGTCTCTATGCGGCCGAGCGGCGTACACGAGAACTACTGGGAGTGCTGAGGCATATACGTAATCTGCTCGAACACGGGCGAGCGCTGGATTTGGCGAGCCTTCTCGGGCCACTTGAAGATGAGACCTACTCGGATGCCTCGGATGTGGATGTCTTGCCGGCTACGCAGCTGAGTCCGGAGTCGCAAGCATCTGTGATGGAGTTGGTCGCGTCGATGGAACGCTTCCTTGAAGGATTCGAAGCGGTTCCGAGGGACGCGAAACTAGACCGTCTGCGGCAACTATTGGACGAAGCCGCGCGGGAACTGCAAACCGCGTACGTCTGTGTCTGGACAGGTTTCGTTTCGACATCCCAGTACTTGACGGCAGTGCTTGAGGGGCGTGGATCCCCAGTTTTTCGTCTAACGGCGTCCATGGGTCTCGACGCACGCGCGGAAAACGTGACGCGATTTCGAGATGTGGGCGGCGTCCTATTGACTGGCGGGCCGGCTGTCGAGGGTCTCAGTCTGCCGTTTGTGGATATGTGTATTCACTACGATCTTCCGGTCGATCCGAGAACTCTAGAGCAACGCCTTGGTGCGTTTCTTAGGTACGGTCGGGATAAGAAGCTTCAGAGCATCGTCCTACGAGACGTTGCCGGCAGTCTGGCCTGGGAGGACGCGCTTTTCCGCAACCTCGGGCCCGCATTGGAGTCTCCAAGTTGAGCCGGAATGCGGGGCGGGAGGCGGCCCTAAGTGTCGCTTCGCTGACCAGCGCGCGAATCGCTGGCAGAGACCATCTAAGCCGTCGATTCTTATGGAGCATTGTGTGCTGAGTAGGCGGCAGGAGTTGCGAGAGGGCTCTCTGTGCTGCGACTCGTGAACCTCGATCTGTGGCGCCAACTCAGTCGGCTGGCCGGGAAGGCGAAGCGCCGAATGGCCGCCGTCGCCTACGTGACGCGGGGCGCCGAAGTTCGATTTGGGGACGGAGACATCCTTGTCGTTGACGCTTCGGACCAAGCGATCAAGAGCGGCGTCACCGCGGCCGAGATCCTACGAGCGGCCCACCGGCGCGGTGCGCGAGTGTTCAGCTGCCCTGGCCTACACGCGAAGGCGTTTTGGCTCGATGGCGTTGCCGTCGTCGGGTCTGCGAACATCTCGGCGACGTCGATCAACAGGAAGATCGAAGCCGCGCTGATCACCGACGATCGCGTGACCGCCAGCAAGGTGCGATCATTGATCGTCCACCTCGCACGTCAATCACATGAAGTCGACGAAGACTTCCTCAGGCGCATCGCGAGGATTAAGGTCTCCAGGAAGAGGTCGGAGAGTAGCCGCAGGAAAGACATGCTCCTTACTACGAGCACCGTAGGCGAACTCGATCTCGCCAGACCCAGGGTGGAGAACCGGAACGAGGTCGAGGAGGAGAGCGCGCGGCGCACACAAACGAGAGCTGTTATCCGCGTGCTGGCCAAACACGGCATTCGCCTCGACCACCCGCGCGTGCTTTCGTTTCCGGGTAAGACCTTCACCTATACGGGCTTCTTCGACTTCGGCACCCAGGACGAATGCGCGCGAGCCACTCGCCGCCTCGGTGGGCGGCACACTCCGAGCAACCAAATGACGCACAAGGTCGATGTTCTCGTTGTCGGCACGCGCGGCAACCCGCAATACCTTTGGAAAAGGTACGGAACGAAGATGAAGAATGCGAACGAGCTGCGGCGGAGATGGCACAGGCCCCTGATCGTTGGCGAGCACCGCTGGCGGAAGGCGATCGGTCGCCGACAAGGCTGACGAGGACCGTGCGGCACGCCTGGTTCTTGCCGCAGGTCTAGTTGCAGTGCCTACGGAGTCGGCCCGAGAGACTCAGGAAGCGAAACCCACCCTAGCGTGATCTACTCGAGAAAGATCGTATCCCGGTGCCACTCTAGGAACTCGCGAGCTGGGCGGTCCTTGTCCCGCTTCGGCAGAAGCAGGGGACTCGCCTTCAGGCGATAGTACTGCTCGCCGTTGTTGAAGTCGGCCTTGAGGCGACGGCTCACGAGGAGTTGGTGCTTCGGATCAACACCTACGTAGCCGCGATCGAAGAGCGTGTGCACATCAGAGCGAAGCAGGAGCCCGTTGTCCACACGGTGGGTGCCTCCTTCGCTGACGGGCCTGATGTGCGCTGCCTGCAAGACAGGTAGGGCCTTCTCGCCGGTCACGGCGCATCGCCGCTGGTAAAGATCGGTCACGAGCACGCGGAACGTGCCTTGACCCAAGCGTGTGCGAACCAGCCGAGCAGGCCCGTACATCTCCTCGATCGATCTCGCCGCGGTGCCTCCCTGTCCGGTCTCCAGCCGAAGCCTCTCGGTCACGGCCTGCCAGAGGGATCCACCAGCTTCCGAGCGGAGGTCATATGTCTTACCCTGGACAATTTCACGGCTGAAGTCCCCGGGCACCGGCAGCCAGTCCGCGCGGTTCCAGAAGAAGGGATCGCGCAGGATGATGCAGCCGACCTTGTAGTCCTCGTGAGGATCCGGCGTGGAACGTCGGTATTTCTCGATCCGTCGCCGCATCTCAGGGAGGGACGGCGCACCGTTCTTCTCCCCGAATGCATCCCACGCGAGACTGACCGGGAGTAGCGAGGAGGTTGCGAAAAACCCGCCGCCGACTATGAAATTCTCGGGTGCGTGGAGCTTGAAGAGGAGGGGTTGTCCCGGGGAAAGCGCTGCGAAGCGCCGATTGCCTCCGGGCTGCCAGAAGTTGACCTCATCGATGTCAGGCTGCGTCTGCAGGAAGCGGAACCAGTCTCCATCAGTGATCGCAATGAACGCCTTCATGCGCTATGCGGCCGGCCCGAACCACTCACATCTTCCTGCGATGGCTTCGAGGTTACGTTCGTTGAGCCGCTCCTTCTGCGTCGATGCGGGGTTGCTTAGGGCTCAAGTCGATTCTAAGGTTCTCCATCATAGCCGCGAGTTGGTCGCTCGTGAACCTTGTGAGCAGGTAGGAGACGAGGTCTTCCTGTCTTGGCTGGCCAAAAATCATTCGATACACCGCGAGAGACCGCCGTAGAGCCACAAGGTGCTCTCGATCGCGGCTAAGGGGAAGCATGGGTACATGCCGTTCGATCTTCGCGCCTCCCTCGAGAGGGTAGACCCAGTAGGGGACAAGATCTGAATCATTCGACCGCCGGCCAGCCTTTGCTTGCTCGAAGAGCCGCTCCCACGGGTCGCTGCCATCGGAGAGTGAGTGCGGCACACCGAATCGCTTAGCGAGATTTCGACGAATTGCATGTCCCTTGTAACGGTGGACGCGACCTTCGCGTTGCTCGAGATCGACGGGGTTGGAGGGCAAGTTCCAGTGAACCACGGCGTGGCAGTAGGGATGAAAGTCCAAACCCTCTTGACCGACCGAAGTCGTGGCGAGGACGAAAGGCCAGAATGGGGAGTTGAAAGCCAGCCGAGCTTGATCAGCACGAGTCTCGTCGTCGCCCCCTTCAACCTTGTCGGTGTCTAGACGCAACGCGAAGCGGGCCTGAAGGCCGCGGTCCTCCTGGACCATACGGCTGGACCCATCCGTAACCCTGAGCTCGTCAAGTCGCAGGGTGACGGTCCGGATGGAGAGTGCGCCACATATAGCTTCGGCGAGGTCCTTGGCGATAACCTCGGGTGACGCATCTAGCAGGCCAAGCAGCTCCCGCAGGACATGTGCATACTCGTCGATGACCGCTTGCAGACCGCCGGCCACGCAATACTCGACGACCCGCCGCCAGTAGGGCTCTTCGTGGTTGAGGCCCCGGACGAGGGCGATCACCTCTGGAATGTTGAAAAGGCCGCGGAAAGCCCACGCTATCTGAGCAGCGGAATCGCGCAATCCAGGCTTCGACAGCGCGTCGTGACCACGGAGACGCGCGCGAGTCCTCGAAGAGCGACGATGCCCGGAGCGCCGAGCGACATTTGGGCGAGCACGAGGGCGAGATCGGGTGGCTTCGGGCCGAGCCGTGGTGAACGCGAGAGAAGCTTTCTCGCGAGCTCTACATGCTCGTTCCAGACGGACGCCTCTTCCACATCCTCACGGTCGACTTCGCCCGCCCAACGTGCGGCAATGCCGGGATCTCCTAACCATGTGCGCGCAGCTTCGCCACCGTGACGAAGATCGAGCAGAATCGGAGCCGCCCAGTACCAAGTTTCGTCCGCCTGCGCCCCGGGCCCTGGCGCGGTGACTTCCAGCTCAGAGAGCAGAGGCTCGATCTTGCGCTGTGCCCTCTCGAGCGTTGTCTCAACGGTCGGACCGTCCTCGCCATCTCCCTCCCCTAGGAGGCCGAGCGGGTCGCAGATACGCGCGAGGGTGGAACAGGGATACATGATGCCCAGCACTGGCATCCCCGTAAGACGCATGTCGGCACGAGTGAAGCGGAGGAGGGCAGTTCGCCGGCGTCGTGCATCCGGGGTGTTTTCTGGTGAGTCCTCGAGCGAACGGATCATACGGCGTTCGGCAGCGTAGCTCAGTAGCGAGGCGATCACTCTGGGGACCACGCGCCAGGAGGAGAAGACGAGGCGCTTCGTTAGGCCTCGAAGAGCTTCGCTGGCATAGGGACCGCTGGTCCGATAGTACGATAAGGCGGAGGGGATCCAGAGTAGTTGCCAGGCACCTCTGTCAACTGTATCGGCCAACAAGCCACGAAGTCGCGCGTTAGCGGGATCGATCTCACTGTATTGAACGATGTCCTGCCACGGGAGCAATCCTCCAGGGTGACGCCTCAGGGCGGCCGCTAGTGCAGCGCGGCGCTCTGGGTCTTCAGCCGCTTCCTCCACTTGATCCGCTCCCCAATGTCCTAGACAGATGGGGGCGTAGGTTCGAGGCTCGCCCGGTACTCCGCCGGGCTACGCATGCCGAGCGCCGAGTGCGGCGCCTGGCGGTTGTAGTCGTCGA
>JACXTT010010414.1_pt1 | contig 12535 bp, 11 predicted proteins | sample 9270951 | NCBI WGS metagenome assembly JACXTT01 (sample SAMN15532306, study PRJNA645909) | rock metagenome | isolation source: weathered quartz diorite | place: Puerto Rico | collected 2017-06-21 | reverse complement strand
AGAAATATGGGATTAATGGTCGAGGATGGAAAGGTCGATGGCGCCGCCGGCCGTGGTGCTGTCTGCGCCAGATTCGTCCGTGGAATCGTTCTCAATCATGTTGACCGTCGACTCTCCGGATGGGGCGATGGGGGTATTGGTATCCTCAGCAAGCAGGTCGCCTGGGTCAGGGTTGTCGCTGACGCCCAACATGCGAAACATCGCATCCACTACCAGGGCAGCGGCCTCCGGTGTCGGCACCTCGGCGCCCTCGAACGATGGCAGCTGCGTGATATCAACGGCCAGTAACGACAGATCGATCGCATCGTCTTCTTGTAGAGCGCGCGTCGCTTGCACTACGTTTGGCGTTTTAAGCGGAACGGTGATCTGAGGAATAGATGCGCTTAGCTCCTGCAGAACAAACGCCGCATGCTTGAGTTGCGCTTCAGTCGGCAGCACTTTGCATCGGAAACGCAAGCCCAGGGTACCGGGACCCTTCGTCGACTCCGGTTTGTCGAGTGCCGCCAGAAAGGGGCTTATTTCCTTCAGCCGGTCGATGAATCTCTCGTCTTCGTAGTAGCGCGCTTTGTCGCACAGGATTGGCTTCGTGTATTGCTGTTTGACGATCTGCTGATGCCGCGGCATCTCAGTCAGCTCCTGGGGAAGCATCAACGCACGCCGCTGCTCGGATGTATTTTCGGACGACGAGCCACTTTGACCGAACGCGCGCGGGCGGCTTTCCCCTTTGGAAACGGACTTGACAGTATAGAACCCCAGCATGTCGCTGTACTCATTCGCGTCCTTTTGCTCCCCCGGCGGATATATGATCTGCAGTGCATGATTAGTAATTAATGTCCGTGTTTCTGCAACGCCGTAAATCGCCTCCAGCTGTGAAATACTTTGGATCACCGTCAAAAGTCGAATGTTGTAACCGCGGATGTAGGAGTTCGCTTTGGCGATGATGCCGACCTTACCTAATGCGGCAAACTCGTCGAGGATTAGCAGGCACTGATAACGCAGAGTTGGGTCGTTTTCAGGAAGCTCTCGCGTGCTAAGACTGATAATCTGCGAGAACAGCATGTTGACCAGCAGGGCGGCGTCGCCGAGGTTGGAAGGCTGGATGCCAACGTAGATCGAGTAGCGCTGCTTGCGAAGCTCACGCAGATCGAAATCGCTGCCACTGGTGGCCGCATCGACGAACGGATTGGCAAACACTAGCAGGGGAGCATTGAAGGTGGTGATGATATTTCCGAGCGTGTTTTCTGGGGCGGAAAGAAAGCGATTAAAGGCGTCGACGCAGTCTTCGCTGAGCGGGTCTTTGCCCGCAGCGCGTGACGCAATACAGCCCTCGATATGATCCTTCAGTTGCTTTCCCTTGCCCGAGGACTGGCGGAACAGCTCTCCCATCGTGCGAGGCAGTGCCGGCGTCTCCAGCAGAAGTAGCACGAAGGCGAGGAACAGGTTGCGTGCGTTGTCATTCCAGAATTTCTCGCGCGGATCGCAATCGCTAGGGTAGAAAACCTGTCCAATCGCCAGGATTTCGCCGACACGGCGCAGCGGATCGGATGAAACGGCATCGAGCATATTCCACCGATGGGTGCGCCGGTCTTCCGCGAATGGGGCGAACAAAAACACCGTTTGCCCATGGCTGGCTCGATACGCCGACGTAAAGCGGAAGTTCTCCAGTTTCAGATCGAACACCACAACCGAGTCCGAGTAATTCAACAGGTTGGGGAGGACACAGGCGACTCCCTTTTCGGAACCAGTCGGTGCCGCCAGCAAAATGAATTGCTGGCCCTTTGCGGTCAGGTAGTCGCCCTGGTATTTCCCGACGATGACCTCGCTCATAGCAGGCCTGCCTTGCGTATCTCGGACCGGGTCGCCCAGCGCGCGTCACCGTGCAGGGACCTCGGTAAGTTCGTAAGCTTTGCAATTGCCAAAAGTGGTGCTCCAGCTACGACTGTCACTGCCAGGGCGGCTGAGGTCAGCAGGCGCTTGCGCTGGATCGGATCATCTCCGTACGCATCCCAGTAGCGCAGCCAGGTATCGAGTGCGATATGAGAAGGAATGACCTTGCACAGTACAAAATACAGGCCACCCGCCAGATAGCAAGCCACCACGATTGCGACCGCCAGGCCGGTCGCAATTAAAAGGGCGCGCGCGAATTTCATGGGTGTCCGGACGCCCGGTGTACGGTCGCTGCACCGAAACGTGCTTCGAATTTCGCGACAGGATCGTAGTAGACTTCGGACACGTAGCGACGCTTGGTGTGCTCCGCGCCGCCATTACCTACCTCCCGAACAACGGCGATATGCACGATCACATCAATCGTGAGCGTCACCAAACGCTTCAAGTCATCGACGTCGTAGTTGGCGGCGTTGGGATGCTCTTTGCACATGAAGACGTAGCGTTCGCGCGCAAGCGCGCACGACTCCGCGTGGTAACTGGAGATCGATCCGCTATGGCCAGTGGTGAGTAACTTAAGAAAGTCGAACGCCTCAGCGCCCCGTAGTTCGGCCAGCAAAACGCGGTCCGGTTTCATGCGCATCGCGCTGGCAATGAGGTCCGATGGTGTCATAGTGCCGTCGCGCGCGATCCCTTTCGAATACAGTAAATGAACATGATTTGCATGGTTCTCAAGATTGAGCTCGCGCACATCCTCTATGGTGATTAATCTTTCGTCGCTTGGGATGTACTGGCAGGCCGATTTCATGAGCGAGGTCTTGCCGCATCCGGTGTCTCCCACAAACACGATATTCAATTTTGCCCGCACCGCTGACATCAGGAAGTCCGCCAGCCGGTTCGTAAGGAGAAATTTGACCATTTTCTGTTGAGCGGAACTCAAATCACGATTGCGTAGTTCCATGTCTGTCGCGCGCGGCCATAGGTAGCTGCCAAAAAAGCCGTCAGCTTGGTACTGAGCGAATGTGCGTGTGAGAGAATCGGGGATACGAATGGTGATCGATAAATTGTTCTGACCGCAGGCCGGCGGGACGACGATTTGAATGCGCTGACCACCTGGCAGTTGCGCGGAAAGGAGCGGGGACTGTGCATCTACTCGTTGTCCGGCGAAGGATGCGATCGCATTGACGAGCGACCAGCATCGCTCCATCGTCATGGCGGGAACGTCATGGCTCGTCCATTCCGCACCAACTTCCACTAAAACCTCGCCAGGACGATTGATGACGACTTCGGTTGCGCGCGGGATGGCAAGATATTTCATCAGCGGTCGCAGCAGTTCATTGACCATTGCGTCTTGCGCCATCAGTTCAGTTTTTTCGAAGGGCATATACGCTCCCGAAGTCCAAGTCCCGGCTGACAAAAATGGTGGCGCGATCGCCCTGGTGCTTGTAGATCGTTGGCTTGATATTGATGGTGCTGTCGAGGATCTTCTCGGCGAGGTGCTGTCCCGTTTGGGTGGTGCTTTGAAAGACGGCCACCCCTTGCGCACCGCTGTTTCCGTTAGCACTTGCGGCTTTCGCAGTCTCGTAGCCAATTACGTCGTCGACGAGGGAGAGCAAAACAGCGGCGCCGATGCGCTCGGACCAGCGATTGTCCACATACCCGGGCAGTCCGGACGTTCCGAGTGCGTCTGCGGCCGGGGAGTTGACATTCACAATCACTCCGAACGGTGTCTCAAGTCGTGTCCACAATATGAACAGACGTCGCTGTCCCTGCGCTGTACGGGCGACGTATTCGCCAACGGCGGTGGATCCACGTTCTGCAAGAACGACCTTGCCATTGTCGCTGAAGACATCTGACGACAAAACGCAGGTCGCTTTACCTGATACTTCGCTGATGATGCGCAAGGAGAGATTACAATCGATCGTGCGTCCCTCCGGCAAAATCATGTCGCGGTTGCCAATCAGCTTTGCGCTGACGGGCTTTGCTTCAGCCCCCTTCAGCTGACCTCCTAGCGGACCTTGAGCGCTGCCACCGTCGATTGAAGGTGTCGCAAGCGAAAGCGAGGATTGATTTTCTTCTGCAGCCTGAGGTTTCGATCCCGCTGACTGCGTGCGCAGCAAAGCTTCAATGTACGGATTACTCACCGGTAATGAAGCGCCCGTTCCCTTCTGTCCGGCTGCCTGGAGCAGGATTTCGCCGCCGTATCGGCTCGCGCGCATTGCGGCCGGTACGGAAACCGACTGCGTGGAGCTGGCGGCGTAGGCAGGCGGTGAAACACCGGCGTCGATCGCTTGCAGCGTGGAAGATGGCATCATGATTTGGCCGTTGCTGCAGACCCGCATCGCTTGGCCTGAGGGTGCTGTCATCGGGCGGCCGTCCGGAGTGAGAAGCGCTTGGCCCACGGTCTTGTCAGGGCAAATCGCCAGGGGCAAAGGCAGCGCGGACTTGGCAGCGGAAGTCACGGGCAGGGGAGAGGGATCGGTATTAAAAATGCGACGCTCGCCGGTTTCGGTTTGTTTATCTGCACCCGCCGCCGCGAGGCGGCCAGCCGCATCGTCCGCCTTCTTCATTTGACGGAACCGATAGGTCGCCATCGCCCCGCCCATGATCAGCATTGCCACGATTGCGACGGCGAATATCAATCGACCGGAGATAGCGCCTGGCCGGCCGCCGCGGCTGTTCACCGAAACGATACCGTTCGTCGCCATATCTGCTTGGCCCAGCGTTGTTGTGGTTTGATCGGTCATGTCACTTGCTCTCCAACACGACACGGGAAACCCCTGGTACGCTTGTTCCTGCGACAGGAGGAGCGCCGAATGAATCGAAGGCATCGTTCCACACGCCGACGGCGGATGCGCCGAGCCTCAGGACGAAGCGTCGGCTCATGCGCTGAACCGTGACCATGCCCCGGTCGGCGCTATCGATATGAAAGTTCACGCGGGCCTCCTCACCCTGCGGCGATACTGTGTAGATCGTAGGGATCTCCCGATTGGCCGGGAAACTAAAGTAGGTGAAACGCCCGTCATCAAACACAAGGCACGGAGCGATATCTTCGCTGCCGCGCGCGAGCTGCATCGAGTACTTCCAATTTTTCGGAATCGGTCGCGGTGATGCATTCGCGTTACCGGCGGGGGCGATATGATCGAGCGCAGCGGAAGCGCGAGCGAGCATTGCTGCAGCGTCGCCAGGCGCTGCGCCTGTAGGGTAGCTGAAGACAACGCGGTGCATCGGTAGACGAACTCTGGCGTCACCTTGTTTCGACGATGTCTGACTGCCGCGATCCGGCAAGACCCGGAAATCAAAGCTGTATTCCCGTAAATCAGTCCTCAGTTCGAGGTTGTTGTGGGTCGCTCCATCTTTTGGCTTCACCATGACCTGGTTGGTGCCCGGTGAGGCATGCACGCACCATTCCAGCTCGGGCTTTTCGCAGTCAGATGCGAAGCCGGTGGCGGCGCCGTCTTTCGCAATTTTCTCTTCCGGGGCGAGTAAGATTCTGGTCGCCGTTCCCCGCTGGACGTTGATCGTGGTCACATCCCCTTTGTTGTAGCGAACGGTGCCGATTCGAGGGTCGTCGCGCGAGGGTGTTGGCAGTGTCGAGGCAAGACATGGCTGGAAGACCAGAGTTGCCAGCGTAGAGACTAATACCTTCATTGTTTTCCCCCTCATGGCGTCACCCCTTTAGATGCCGGCGCGACGGGAGCAATTTCAGCGTCAACCCGGTAGGTGCTCACGCGGTAACCGAGCGGATTTGCGATCAGATCCTTCTCCTTGCCGGCCATGGTCGGCTTGTACTCATAGGCGATTGTGGCGATGAAGTACTGTGGCGGATCGCTGAAATCAGCTTCAACGCGCCGGGGGGATTTGATGAAGCGGATCACGGCCTGACTGCCGGCCGCGTTTTTCGAGAGCTGCACACTAAGCACACTGACCTTGATTTCGACGCTCGCGCCATATCTGGCGTCGCGCGCGTTTCCTCCCTCGTAAAGACGCGCGAAATCACGTCCGACCGCTTCGACACTCATGCCGAGCACGGTGTCGTAGTCGGACTGCAGCAGCTTGTAGTTATAGGATTCGCGGGCCACGATATAACGCTGCGCCCAGTGCTTGTCCAGCAGCTCCTGATAGCCCGTTATGCGACGGTCGTCGACCGCGCCCACAAACTCCACGTTACCGGTCGAATTTTCCATTGCGAAGAGATAGGGGACGTTGCGTCGGTAAGGTGCCAGCGTTGCAATGCCGATTACCGCCGCAATTGCGACCATCGATGCGCCGCATGCGACGCGCCAGGCGTAGCTCTCGGAGCGGTCGCGTCTCGCATCACGATCGGCTTCCCAACTACGCGCCGCGGCGAAGTGGGACTGTTGTGATGGTGGCCCTGCTGCGTCTTGAACATCCATTGCCGACCCCCCGCTTTGCTTATTTGATTACGTATGGTTTGTAGACGAAGGTGTCGCTGCCGTCTCCATGGCGCGCCATGGCCACTAGCTCGCGTTCTTTAAGCGCCTGCTGATTTGCACGGTCTGCGGATTCAGCTATGGCGCGCAGAACCATGAGCCGGTTCGCATCGTTTGCGATCTGCGCCGACTCAGCGATCAGGCGCGCGGTCAGCTCCGAAATCGCCTTGGGATCATTCGTGCTATTGATGCGGCCCTGCAGGCTGTTGATCTGGTCGACGCGCTGATTCAGTCGCACCATTGCGTTCTGATGCAGTGCCGCCGTTTGGGCGCCGTTATTGAGGAACGCCATACATGTGCTCAGATCCACGCCTGTCCGATTCTCGCAGTCATAAATCTTTGACGCTTGGCGGATGGTCGCCGCCTGCGTACTCAATCCCGCAGCGCCGGCGGTGCGCACCGCATCGAACGACTGCGCAGGCTCCGCCGGCACTACCTGCCTGATTTCAGGATTGTTGAGGATGTCGCCGAGTCCACGGGACCCCGTGACGGCCGCCTTGGTTTCCTCAAGCTGCTTGAGCTGGTTTGTCATTTGTTCAAGCTGCGTCTTCCAGGCTTGAACCTGCAGCACCGCCTGGGCGAAAACAGCTGGATCGAATACGGGCATCGCGGCCGTGTACGGGGCGACGCTTGCGAGGCTCATAGCCGTGATAGTGCTTAGTATTACTCGTTTCATGATTTCTCCTTATCGGCTCCGTTGAAGCCGTTCGATGGTGTTACGCTGGAATAGCGGTCTACGCGGAACGGTTTTTATGTCGTCGGTGTCACCGCTGCGCGCTGACCTGGATATTTCGCCACCGCTTTTAGCGGGGTCTGGATTTTCAACCCCGGTTCCCGAACCCACACGCTGCTGGCGGTGTAGCAGTGCGTGGGCGATTGTCCGTCCGATGCCCGCTATTGACACGCCCCCTGAAAGAGCGGCGGCGATCTGCGGAAGGTTGAGCATGACAATCGCCAGTGCTCCACAGGCCAGAAGTAGCGACGTCGTGGCGGAGATGACGTTGGTCGCGTCGGTAGTAACGGCGATGTGCTGGGCGTACTGACTAACAAAGCTAGTCAGCATCACGATGCTGGTCGCCACAAGCACCTTCAAAATGATGTAATTCAGAACTTGGCCGATCCAGCTTTCGGTGTATTTTTGGGTGCCGGGCCACATTGCGCAGAGAATGAACGCTGGTCCTACAGCGAGGACAACGGCGACTGCTACTTTGGCGAGTAAGTAAAAGCCGAGCCCAAGACAAAAAATAAAGCACTGAGCGATTGCAACCATGCCTGCGGCGGCAATAAGGCCGAAGTTTGGCCAGAATCCCACTACGGCCTGGTTCCAGATTTGCTCTCCGAGATCTGAAAATGGTTTCGCAAATTCATCGATAAGCGCTCCGACAGTTTGCATGCCCGACAACGACTCGATCAGTGCCCGCTCCAGCCCCGCACTGCCTTCGATAATTGTGGTTTGGTATTCGCCCGCGGACAGCGCCAGGCCGGAAATCAGTGCCATTCGAAACGATCTTGAAACGAAGGTGTGCAGGGGTTCGCCCGCCTCACCGCGAGCGATAGCAAAGCCCATCAAAATTATGTAGATCGATGCCCCTGTAACTGCGATGGGTACCATGGCGCCACAAAGGGACGCAGACGAACTTGAGACAATCGTTGTCAAAATCTCGTCTATGGCGTCTTCGATTTCTTGGGCGATTCCCATGATTAGTTCCTGTGCTGCGGCTGTGATTTCGGAAACGTCCTCGGATCACGTTGGTAATGGAATTTGTTCTGTCCGTCCTTAGATCCCGCTGGTTGCGCAGCTGGCTTTTGCGGAGGCTGGCTTGCAGGCGGTGGGACATACTTGAACGTGTCGCTGCCATCACCAGTTTTCCTTGCTAACTCCCGATCACGGTCTGAGCACGCGCTGCAAAGCGAGGTGATCAAAGCGGCGGTGATAACTATTCGATGTTGTGCCAACATGAGATTCCCCTACACGTGGTTAATTACGGCGCGCCTGAGGGCGATTCGCTTGTGAAACTCCGATTCCCAAATTTCCGGATCGTCCCCTAGCTCCGCACGGATCTCGTCGAGCAGTTCGACGTTGTCCAGAGAGCCCGACAGTATGTTCAGAATGTCGGGCATGGAGCCAAGATCGAACTTGACGATGGCCGACCGGTGACCTTGCTTGACGAGAAATAGGCGACTGTCTTCACCAAGGTTGCGGATGATTTCGAACTCCTGGTCAGTGATCTTGAAACCGTGAACGTAATCGTCATGGTCGGCCGAGGGGTTCGGCAAAAAGATCTTGGTGACCGACTGCTCCACCATCGTCTTGCCGATCGGGTGTAGCAAGACATCGGAAGGCGACTGAGTGATGAATACACCCAGTCCGCTTTGCTTGCGGATCGTTTTTTGCTTATTCAGCGCGAAGTCAGCGAAGTAGGGATCAGCCAAAGGTTTCCAGAACTCTTCCATCCAGTAGATGAAAGGAGCGCCGTTGATCAGCGATTCGGTGAGATGCATCAGGTACGCCATCATCGGCGTGCGGATCTCGGCATCGTCGAGAAACTCGGTGTAGTCATAGCCGTGGATGCGTACCTTCGGATCACTGAAATCCTGGGTATCGATGCGGTTGTCGAACGCCCACCCGTACGGTTGATTGCCCACCCATTTCATCAAGCGGTCGCGCACGGAATTTCCACCGGGGACAGCTTTCAGGTTCTGCCATACCGCAGATAGCCGGCGCAGCTCTCTGTGAATGCTGTCGCTCATCACAGTGCGGACGGCAGCGCTGATTTCTGCCTCTTCGGCAGCGGCCAGTCCAGAAGAGGGCGGCCCGACAAGTAAGCGTACGAACGTCTCGCAAAATCCGATGTTGTGCTCCGACGGATCGAGCTGAAATGGATTGAACCCGGTGGGTTCGCCCCGTTTCAGGGCGTTGTACTTGCCGCCCAAGCGACGAATGGCAATCTCGGCGCCGCGGTCTTTGTCGAAGAACACGCCGCGCAATCCTCGGTACTTCAGGGCAAAGGCCATCAGGCCCAGCACCAGCGTAGTTTTGCCTGTTCCGATCTGCCCGATCACCGCAGTATTACCTGGCTTCTTCTCGTCGGTCGCATCGTGGTCGTCGGGCGATACGTGGTGATTAAAATAATAGGGCTGGCCGCTTGGTGTCTGGAGCAGTACGAGCGCCTCGCCCCACGGGTTCCCCTTACGCTTGCCGCGCGCGAAATTATGTAAAGGGCTGAGACTGGCGAAATTGCGGCTGGTGATCGAGGCCTCGCGCGGTCGCATGCTCCAGTTTCCCGGTATCTGCGCGAACCAGGCGCATTCGGGAATGGCGTCGATCACCGCCATCTTGAAGCCGGGCCCGTCCTGCAATACTGTCCTCGCTTCGGACATATTTCGGGCAACCGCTGCAAGCGAATCGCCGAAAACCGCCAGCGTGTAGTGGTATTCGCCCATTTCAATCTCACCGCTGGCCAGGTCTTCCATGGCAGTTCCGATCTGGCGGACTTCCGAATCCGATGCATCTTCAGCTGATGACAACTGCCCTCGCTGTCGTTCGAGCGCTGTCATCGCATCGCGCTTGTTCAGTAAGGAGAAGCTCTGGGTTTCGATATACTCGTAATCGCCATACAAGATGGCATTGTTCATTCCAGGCTCAGAAAATTTTGGATAGTCCTGGAAATCGAGAAAGCCGGCGTACTTGCGGCCAGAAGGGTGCCAAATCTCCAACATGCCATTGCGGTCGCCGAACAAGAGCCGCGAGGTTGGCAGGTATTCCGCTAAGCGGGCATCGCGCAGCGGCACATCCTCCCAGACGCCATTGACGAGGAAGCCGTAAAAGGCCGCCGCTTCGGAAAATGTGATGCCGTCGCGGGTAAACGTACGCAGCCGTTCTGGCAGATAGCGACGCAGGCTGGCTTCCAGCTGCTTTGCGAGGTCGTCGAAGGCATCGAGTTCCTCGGCCTCTCGCAGGGCAATGTCATCTGCACTGCGTGGAACCAGGCGCGTAAGCAGTCGCCTCGCGGAGGAGTTGCGCGGCCGGTATATCAGCGTGACATACAGCTCGGTCACCATTTGGGGATGGATTCTGTCCGCATTGCTTACTGAGACGTCGTCGAAGCTGGCGTAATAGCGATCGCTGAGCTGCTGTGCGAACGGCTCGGTGTATGCCGCGGACAGGCGTTCGCGTACATTGCGCCGTACCTTGTGCGACCACAGGGCTTGGTGTCCGCCACCAAGCGACTGCAGGTAGTTGTTTAAACTATCGTGGCGTTCATGAATATTGACGGCATCTTCGGTTTCAAAGGTGATGCCCTCCAGACGCCAGGTCGCGCAGTACTCGCCGTTCCGGGTGAGCCGTACTATGTCGGGGCCGACCTGGCTGCCTAGCGGAATATAGTCTGCGGTCGGGATTTGCGCCTTCGCACTCGCAAAGAGTTGTTCGGAGCTGCGCATCAGTCCACCTCATGCAACTTATAGCGCAGCGGCGAATATGACACCACGCTCCATTGACGTCGGCTAGTCACCTGGCGTGTGCGCATGCGGGCGCGCTTCAATAGCTGATGGAGACGCTGGTCATCCTTTTTAGTCACAGCGCGCATGGTCAGCAGAATTGGAACGTAAGGCATGCTCACGAGCATTCCTAAATATGCACCAGCGAGGTAGCAGGTCCACCCCGTGGCGATCATGAAACCTCCGCTAACGAGCAGCAGCGGCTGCAACGGGACGCCGGCGAATGTGGCGGGGCGTGTGCAGCCCCGGAAAATCGGGTCGCGAAAGGTCGACATCGCGTTATCCCACCAGCCAAGCGGCGATGCCGGCGGCGCCGCCGACGAGAATGCCGCCGATAACGATGTTGCTGATCTCGGACCATTTCGCGTGTTGAAAGCCCATCTTGAAGCCGGCCCACATCAAAGCGATCGTGAACATTGTTATAGCAATTCCGGAAAGAACGTTCTGGACGTTTGTCATCACCGTATCCACCTTGGTGATCTGGGCGATAGCCGGCGCGCTAGTGGTTGCCAAGAAAATTGCTGCGCCTACTGCCGATGCGATACGTAAGGGAGCGCTGAAGGGCATATCGTTTCCTCTGTGTGTGAAGTTGACGACCTAAGAAAAATTCTTATATAAAATACTAATTAACAAACATGTATCGACTATAAATTTAAAGAAACGCCAAAACAATGGTCCTGGTCGGCCAAATGCTAGGTTTTGGATCTATCTCAAGTCCGTTGATTTATCAGGGTTTTTTGCCAATTGAACTGGATGAGTTCGGCGAGGATCGTGGGAGGGCGGGGCGGTCCGCCGAAGTGCGGGCAATGGAAGGTTGCAGTAGGACAACTTTTCTGGACTGTTGCGTTTTTACGACTTCAGTTGCAGTGAAATCAAGTACGCAGACCCGGCTTGTTGAAGCTGAAGGCGAGCGTCTGCGATTGCCTAGACAAAATAGGAGCAACGCCTGGATGGTGAGGGCGGCTGATTTAGTCCCCGGGACGACAAACGGCCAAATACACCGAAGTCGCCACGATAGCCGTCGCGGTTAGACTTGGAAGTTGTGACCGGCAAGGACGTAGGAGGAGTTCTATCAGTGCGGTGCTGTTGCTCAACTGCCGCGCTTAATCTCTAAGGCGGGCGATGGAGGGAGATAGACGTCTCTCAAGAACACGGGAGATGTGCCCATTCACACGAGGTACCGATTAATCCCGTTAAGGATGTCGATGAAGTCGATGGCTTGGTTGAGCGCGTTGCTTGCCGAAAAAATCGCGACATCCACTTGCGAGTTAAGGCTTGCGTGACCGATGCGCGCGCCTTGTCGCATGATTTCATAGTGGCTCGTCCACGGCCTTCAATGTCGCCCGGCGTGACGCGGTTTAATATCTCGAACTCGCAATAAGGGTACAGGGTCGATCTCACGGTGGGTTTCCGTATTGCAAAATGGAAATTTTACAGTGGTGAATTGAGATTTTTTTTTGAGATAAACGCAGCATGTTGATATTGATGAATTTTTAGCCAATTGTCCGCAATCGATTGCCTTTGACTTAGTCGATCTCACGAATTAAGTCCAACATTCTGTCCACGTCGATGGGCCGAGCGGCGCCTCCGACGTAATCCGTCCAGGAAAAGAACACGCAGCAGGCGACGGTCTTCGCTGAGTCATCGAAGAAAACCTTGCTGTTCATGGGCGCGTCAGCGATAGCGCTAATTGCTTC
>JACXTT010010413.1_pt1 | contig 12535 bp, 13 predicted proteins | sample 9270951 | NCBI WGS metagenome assembly JACXTT01 (sample SAMN15532306, study PRJNA645909) | rock metagenome | isolation source: weathered quartz diorite | place: Puerto Rico | collected 2017-06-21 | reverse complement strand
CAGTAAACGTTTGGCACGTCCCGTGTGCCAAACGCCTTCGGGACTCGCGGCGTGTGTAGTTTTGCCGCGACCGTCCTGCGGCGGAGAAACGCCACAATGACTCTACGCCGGGGTCCCCTGCCCCGGCTATCGCGGGCTCTTCGCCAGCGCTTCGCTTTCCCTGGCTCATCGTTCGATGATGGTTATTCTTAATAAATTGATACACACGGACCATGAATGGTCACGCGACCGCCGCCTCAAGCTATCAGTCCCGTAAAGGTCTTACAATCGGGGGACAAAAAGCACGCGGGACATGGTTAATGACGAGTTGACGTAAACCTGGTTCGGTTATTTTCGAAAAAGCCAGAAAAGGAATGACAGTACTGAGCTGATCAGAATCAAGGCGCGTCATGCCGATGACATCTCCAGGAAACGCAGGATCTCCTCCCTGCGGTGCATGGCATCCTTGTGTCCCAGGTCGATCAGTTCTCGGCAAAAGTGGCTCTCGAACAGCAGATAGCTGATCAAGTTCGAACCCTTGCGGTTAAAGGCGCCGAGACTGTACAGCAAGGAGCGTATCGTCCACGGCAAGTGACGGGCGTGACGGGCAGCAATTTTTTCTAGATCCTCGCTCGGGGAGATAACCAGCACATCCACACTGCGTAATGTTACCCCGCCTTCCTGCAACTGGTGCGCCGGGATAATGCTAATGGTCTTGTTGATGCGCCTCAGACGTTCGATATCGGCCTCGAGACTGTCGAGGAAAATACTGTTTAACACGTGCCCGGCTATCTGCGCCAGCGAAGGGTACTCGTTCGTGTCGGAACGAAACGAGGTGCCGCTGTCTTCCTGACGCACGCCGATAACCATGACGCGGTCGGCGCCAAGATGCAGAGCGGGACTGATAGGCGCCATCTGGCGCATGGATCCGTCTCCGAAATACTCGCGATTTATTCTTTCTGCAGAAAATAGAAAGGGGATGGCCGAGGACGCCATGAGATGGTCGATCGTAATATTCGCAGCGCTGCCGATACGACGCGAGCGCTTCCAAGGCGACAGTGATGAGGTCCCTTGGAAAAAAGTGACAGACTGTCCCGATTCGTAGCCCGAGGCGGTGATGCTCAGCGCGTGCAGCGCCCCGGCGTTGACGGAATCCTGGATCCGGTCGAAAGCCAGCGCCCCGGTAAGCAAGCGACGCAGCGGCGTGCGGTCCAGCAAGGCGATGGGATTGTGGCGGCCTAGTCCTCCGAAAGTGACGGCGGCGAACCATCGCAGCCCATTGGCTAATATGCCCAGCGGGTCGGTGCGGAAGACCTGATGCACGTGAAAATTCCGCCACACGAAAGTCAAGCGCCGCACCCCTTCCTGAAACCGGGTGGCATAAATTGCCAGGGTGGTGGCATTGATGGCGCCGGCCGAAGTACCGCAGAGGATGGGGAAAGGATTTGGGGACTCCTGCGGGAGCATCTCGGCAATGGCCTTCAACACGCCCACCTGATAGGCCGCGCGCGCGCCGCCGCCAGCCAGAATCAGCCCTACCTTGGATTTATCCGCCATATCCTTTATCTCACCGCTGTTGCGTGGTATCCCTGTTGTCAGTGACATGACGATTTTCGACACTTAACTTGGTTTATGATTAGCGCGTCGCCTCACTATTATAGTCAACAAAGGATAAAACCATGGTTACCCTCGGGCATGTGGTTTTCTATGTACGTGACCTTGAAAAATCCGCGACGTTTTACCAAAACGTGGTGGGGCTTGAGGTCGTCGGACGAATCTTTGGTGGCCGCGCGGCAATGCTGACCGGCGGTGTCACGCATCATGAATTACTGCTGATTGAAGTCGGCGCAGCGCCTGGCCCTCTGCATGGAAAACGCATCGGTCTTTACCACGTGGGTTGGAATGTCGGTGAAAGTCTCGATGACTTGCGCCAGACCCGCGACCGCATTCAAGCTAATGGTTACGACATCGAGGGCATGTCCGATCACACCGTGAGCCAGAGTTTGTATCTGCGCGACCCGGATGGCAATGAAATCGAACTGTTTGTGGACGATCCTGGCGTGGATTGGCGTCACACCCGGGAATGGATGGAAACGCCGGTCAAATCACTGAAGCTGTAACTTAACGGCATTTATTCAGATAAGCCAACCAAAGTTGAGAATCACCATCGGGTATACGGTACAGCCGCGACACGATTTGATAGACTCTGTTCATTGCATCGGAAAAAGGTCATTGCTATGGTCGCACGAGTCACCGAAGCCATGGTTTACGAAGCGCTCAAGAAGGTTATCGACCCGGAGCTGAAGCACAATATCGTTGAGCTGGGTTTCATTCAGGAGATGGATATCGTCGATGACTATGTGCATCTCGAAATCCAGCTTACCACGCCCTATTGTCCCTTCGCCGAGAACATCGTGGCGGAGATCAGACGCGCCGTGGAAGGCATTAACGGTGTAAAGCGGGTCGAAGTGGAACGCGCCTGCATGAAGGAAGATTAAGTTCTGGTATTCCATTCGCCGTCGTACGACGACTTATCGATTCTGTTCCTGACGTTTCCGCCGCTTCCGCTTAGAATTGTCTCCCATCACACGCTTCAAAATTTCACCTCCATGAGCACAGCGTACATCGACCGCATACTGGCCCTGGCAGGCTTGTTCCAGGCCGCGCGGCTGGCGCAGCAACTGGCGCGCGAGGGACGTGTCGAAACGCCCGTTCTCACTTCCAGCGTTCAAAGTCTCCTGCTCATCGACGCCGCCAGCACCGAAGCCGTGTACGGTGGAACTCAGAGCGTGAAACTCGGCCTGGAGCTGCTACGCAGCAAGCTGGTCGGCAATACCGGTGCCAGCGACATCGAGATTGCCCGTTATGTCATCGCCATGATCCATCTTGCAGGTCAGATGCGACGACGCCTGGAAATGCAGGATGCCATCCGCCGCGGGATTGAAGCCATCCGCGAACAGATGAAATTTTTCGAAGCGACGGAAAACGACGAAGCGGTGCATCCGCGTCTGGTTGAAAAACTGGCGGAACTCTACACCCAGACCATCAGCACGCTGTCGCCACGCATCATGGTAAATGGCGAGCACGGCCATTTGAGCAACCCGCAGATCGCGGCCAAAGTGCGCGCGGTCCTGTTTGCCGGAATCCGTTCGGCGTTTCTGTGGCATCAGCTCGGCGGTAGCCGCTGGCAATTGTTGTTCAGCCGAAAAAGAATCGCGGACGAGGCGGCGAATATCATTAAAAACCTGGGCTCAACCCAGCTGAACTGACCGGTCAGGTTCGCACCGGCCGCTTGACGAGCTTGCGTTGCAAGGTGCGCCGGTGCATGCCGAGGCGGCGCGCGGTTTCGGAGATGTTGCCGTCGCATTCCGCCAGCACTTTCTGGATGTGTTCCCATTCCAACCGCGACAGGGGGAGAGGTTTAGTTTCCACCGGCACCCCGGCGTTGCCGCTGTCGCGGCTGAACGCCGCGACGATTTCATCGGCATCGGCGGGCTTGGCGAGGTAATGCGTGGCGCCGAGCTTTATCGCTTCGACTGCAGTGGCGACACTCGCGTAACCAGTGAGCACGACGATTCGTGTATGCGCGTCCAGCACCTTCAGTTTTTTCACCAGATCGAGTCCCGAGAGCCCGGGCATCTTGAGGTCGATGACGGCGAATTCAGGCGAATCGGCTTCGGCCACGACCAGTCCACCAGCGACGTTATGCGCCACCCTCACTGTAAATCCGCGCCGCTCGAACGCCGCCGATAACGCCCGACAGAACGTCTCGTCATCGTCTACCAGAAGCAGATTTGGCTTATCCGCCGTATTGCCCATCTTCATGAAAGCCCGTCCACGCGTAGACTGGATAAAGGCAAGACCAGTTGAGTACACACGCCACCTCCCTCGCGATTATAAATACGCACCGCGCCGCCAAAACGACGCAGTGTGGCGTGCGCGAGAAACAGGCCGAGACCCAGCCCCTGCCCCGGCGCCTTGGTGGTAAAGAACATCTGGCCGGCGGCGTGCACGGCATCGGACGTCAATCCCTCGCCGCGATCGCTGATTTCCAGCACCAGTTGCTGCTCGTTCCAGCGGGCGTTGATCTCGACATCATTGGGCGAGGAATCGGCTGCATTGTTCAAAATGTTCACGATGGCCTGGCTTAGCGTCTGTTCCGCGATGATCTCGGGTGAGGGTTGTGCACCCTCGAAATAACGTTCCACGGAAACACCAGGGCGCATGCCCCGCCAGTGATTGACAACATCATTAAGATAATTTTCCAGTCGCACGCCCCGACCACCTTCCGCGCGTGAGGCGCCGGCCGAAGCGGAGAGCGTGGAGAGAATGGACTTGCAACGGTCTATCTGCGCGCGCAAAACGTGTAGACTTTCGCGCGTCGATGATGATATGCCAGCGTCGCCTTCCATCTCCTTCGACAGCACCGCCATGGTCGACAGCGGCGTGCCTAACTCATGCGCCGCGCCCGTCGCAAGCGTACCGAGCGCCACGATACGCTCGTTGTGCAACTCGTCTTCCCGCATCTGGGCCAGCAATCGGTCGCGACTGCGGCGTGTCTCGGCCATGTTCACGGCAAACCAGGCGATTAATCCCGCGCTCGCCAGGAAACCGAGCCACATACCGAACACGTGTAAGCCAAAATCATCGTGCCCAGCGTGGTCGTGCGGCAATGGTATATAAAAAAACATCAACAAGGTGTAGCAGGTGATACTTACCACCACCATTGCCCACGCGTAACCCGCCGGTAGCGCCGCGGCGGTCAATGCCAGCGGCAGCAGATACAGAATCACGAACGGATTGGTGGAGCCACCACTGAAATAAAGCAGGCCCGTCAGCGCCGCCGCATCCAACGCGAGGTGTGAAAACAATTCGACTTCCCCCACTGTTTGGGGATGCCGTATTCGCAGCCAGGTTAAAAAATTGAACAGGGCCATGGCCGCGATGATGCCGATCAACGGCCGCAATGGCAGCGCCATGTGCAGACCAGTCACCGCCACCCACACCGCCAGGAACTGGCCGGCGAGAGCGATGCAGCGCAACACGATGAGGCGTCGCAGGTTGATCGCCGTGATGGTGGGCAGGGGAGCGGAAAGATTCATGTCATAACGTCGATGGATCGGCTTAGAATTCTATCCCGCCGCTGCGTGAAGCCGCCATAAAAGACGCAAAACACCTTGCAATACTCGGATATGGTACAGAGACACTGCGACATCTTGCCGCATTGACCGCATCGCTGCGGGTCAGTAGCGTTCCTAATCATTCGCGCCAATACGTTGTAGAAAAAATTCGGATGTCTTCGAAATAAAGAAGGTAAGTAACCATCGGGAGAATGCATTATGTCTTTGACCAGCCGTATTACGAGCGCTGTCTTGATCTGCACGTCCACACTGGTCCCCGGCTATTCCTGGGCCTGTTCTAGTTGTGGCTGCACCTTAAACTCCGACTGGGGCAACCAGGGTTTCGCCGCCGGATCGGGATTTCGGCTCGATTTTCGCGCTGATTACTTCAACCAGAATCAGCTTCGAAGCGGTACCGACACGGTGAATACGGGTGCGATCGCCTTCCCTGCCGACCGGGAAATTCAACAGAAGACCATTAACCGCAACTATACCCTTACTCTCGACTACAGCCCGAACGCCGACTGGGGCATGGCCGTGCAGATCCCCTACTTCAATCGATACCACACAACCGTTGCCGAGGACGATACGGATAGCTCAACCTCACATACCAACAGCCTCGGCGACGTGCGCGTGCTTGGCCGCTATCAGGGTTTCTCCGGCGATCACAGCACCGGTGTTCAGTTCGGACTCAAGCTCGCCACCGGCAGCATCCACAACAGTTTTATCGACGGCCCGCAGGCGGGTAATCCCCTGGACCGCGGGCTGCAACCCGGTACAGGCACGACCGATGTGCTGATCGGGGTCTACCATTTCGGCGCGCTCAATCGTGACTGGGACTACTTCGCGCAGGCGCTGGCGCAGCAGCCGCTCGGTTCACGCGAAGACTTCCGCCCGGGCACGGGGCTTAACATGAACGTCGGGGTCCGTTATGTGGCCAACGAAACCGTCGTGCCACATATCCAGTTCAACATGCGAACCGAGAAGCGCGAATCGGGAGCGAATGCGGACGTCGACAACAGCGGCGCGACACTCGTCTACCTGAGCCCGGGCATCACGCTGAACATGAGCAAGAGCCTAAAACCCTACGCCTTCGTTCAGCTACCGATCTACCAGCGGGTCAACGGCTACCAGATCGAACCGCGCTACTCGGTATCGGTGGGAGTTCACTATTCGATGTGACGCCGCCGGTAGGAACGCTGCCGGTTCGGTCAGCGAGAATCCAGCAATGGCGTGACGGTCTTTTCCAGCTCCGACAGGTCGAGGGTTGGCGCGCCGTACCAGCCGTCCTTGCGCAGTATCCCGTGTCGGTCGATCACGAACGTCAGCGGGATACGCCAGATCCTGCCGTAGCCCGTGGCCTTGATATCGCGCGCCATGGCCGCTGGAAAAGTAAATTGGCGCATGACTTCACGCGCCTTGGCTTCATCGGCCAGGTCATCCATGCTGACGGCGAGTATTTCCAAACCCTGCTTCCGATGATTTTCATAAAAAGTCTCAAGCGCCGGCATCTCCTCACGACAGGGCGTACACCAGCTGGCCCAGTAGTGCAGGATCACGACCTTGCCGGCGTAGTCATTAAGCTTGAACGGCTTGCCGTCGAGCAGTCTTGCCTCGACGGCCGGCGCGAGCTTACCTTCATCGAGTGCCACCACCGTCTGCGCCAAACCAAGTCCGATCAGCGCGGCAACCCATCCCCGGCATATCATCTCGTCAACTCCAGAGCAGGGGTGCGGGAATACTGGAAAAATATCCCGTTTGATCCCGCCATAACAACACGATTATGCCAGAGTGGACCGGTTTGCCTAGATGATTTTCCCAGACGGAATGCCGGTATATGTGCTGAGCCAGACAATAATGGCCTGACGAAAAAGAATACGGTCGGTTGTGGCGGGCGGTGACGGTGATTCTTATCCGACCCGATACCACGTCGTATCCACGGCACGGTATTTCCATCTGCCGAACGACCCGGCGGTGACACCTATGGTGCCTCCCACCAGAATTTTGCCGTTCCCATCCAGGGTGATCGCCGAGTACAGCGTCGACAGCGTCAATGTCAGCTCCTGCCCATTGATCGGTGTCGCCGGGAACATCACCGTGATGCTGGGGTTGCCTGATCCTGTCAGGTACACGGTGCTGACGTTGTCTGATATCGTCGTGCTGGTCGTGGTGATGACCTGCTCCGATGTCTCACAAATGGGGGCCAACCAAGTTATAGCACCGGTTGTATCCGATATCTGACCAAAATAAGCACCGCCGTTGTCCGCGTCGTTTCCGATCGTCAACGGGCCGTTCTTAAATCCAAGAAACGCTTGCGCTCCGACAGGTCCACCGGTAAATACAGATCCAGAAGGCCTTGCCACGGACCCAAGCCAATACTGAACCGGCTTATCGACGGTAGCACCCGGACCGAAAGGTATACTTGAATTGCTTATCGAACCATACATATAGGACCTGGAATATGCCCCATACCCGGCAGTTGCATCGGTTACATCTAAAGTATTAACAGCACGGAGTCGTGTAAAAGTTACCGGTAATGCCGTTGATCCAGGAGCTGTCTCAACAATGCTCATATCGCCCGGCTGGAAATAAAAACCGGCACTCTGGGCAGAAATTAAGAAATAGAAACCAGCAGACCCAGTATCATTAATCATTGCTGGCTGATAACCGGGCGCGGCATTCGTGCCCCCCGAATTAATGACAAACCCAGCATTAACAATCTGGCGCAAGTCAGCCACAGAGTTCATGACGGTATAGAATGCGGGACCATTCGTGAGGACGTATTGCGGAGAGGATGGCATCCCGTTAAATGGCATGGTCGGCGGCAAAGATCCGTCGGCCTGAGAGATACCGTTTACCAATAACAGTGCGATGATGAGAATTATCCTTTTCATTGCGTGATCCTGCATGTTGATGTTGCTCCAGACCATGTCATTCGTCAGACCTTTTGTAGCTGACCGATGCCTGTCCGCCATTCACAATTTTATGGTGCGCTGCCAAACCATTGTCCACATGTAGCCGACCGAGGTCTACGGCCTCGTGCAATCACCGTTGTATCAACATGTTAATGGTGCTCAACTCATGGCGGCATGGTCGGCGGCGGTCGGCGCTTCCAATACGGTTAACCACCGGATTTTTCCTTTATCGGCCCGTTGATCTGCCGCACGCAAGCCTTGCCAGCTTGCAACTCCCTGGGTGACGGAGTAACGTGCGCGCGCATTCGCCCTCTCCCGGGAGTTTTGGATTGGAAAACAACCATAGCGAAGCGCAGCCGCAAAAATCCTCCACCGCCGGACTCGCCTTGCTCGCCCTTGGCGTCGTTTATGGCGACATCGGCACCAGCCCGTTATACGCCGTCAAGGAAACCTTCAGTCCCAGCCACGGCATCGCGCTCGAGACGGCGAATATCCTCGGCGGACTCTCGACCATTTTCTGGTCGCTCATGATCGTGGTGACGTTCAAGTACGTCACACTCATCATGCGCGCCAACAACAAGGGCGAGGGTGGCATCATGGCCTTACTCGCACTCGCCTCTTCCGCGGTCAAAGAACACCCACGCCGGCGTATGGCCATTTTGGCGTTGGGTGTAATCGGCGCGTCACTGTTTTACGGCGACGCCGTAATCACACCAGCCATCTCGGTGCTCTCCGCCATCGAAGGTCTCGAAGTTGGCACCGTGGCATTCAAGCACTACGTGGTTCCCATTGCGGTGATCGTGCTGGTAACACTGTTCGCTTTCCAGCGCCACGGCACGGCGGTCGTTGGCGCTTTCTTCGGGCCGATTTGCGTTCTGTGGTTCCTCGCGCTTGGCGCGGTCGGGGTCTACAATATCGGTCACGCCCCTGTGGTGCTACACGCCATCGATCCGCTGCATGCACTGCGCTTCGTCACTGGCCACGGCTTCGCGTCGTTCGTGGTGCTCGGCTCCGTACTGCTGGCCTTCACCGGGGCCGAGGCTTTATATGCCGATATGGGACATTTCGGCAAGCGCGCTGTGCGTCTCGCCTGGTTCGGCCTGGTGCTACCGGCGCTGATGCTCAATTATTTTGGGCAAGGCGCGCTGCTAATTGCCAATCCACAAGCCATCGAAAATCCTTTTTACCTTGCCTACCCGAATTGGATGCTGTATCCGATGATCGCGCTCGCCACCGCCGCCACCGTGATCGCCTCGCAGGCCACGATTTCGGGCACCTACTCGATCACCAAACAAGCGATCCAGCTGGGTTACCTGCCGCGCATGAATATCCTGCACACCTCGGCCAAGGAAATCGGACAAATTTATTTGCCAGCGGTGAACTGGATTTTGCTCGCTGCCGTGTTGGTTGCCGTGGTTGGATTCGGCTCGTCTTCCAAACTGGCCTCGGCTTATGGCGTGGCGGTAATGGGCACGATGCTGGTCACGACTTTTCTGACTTTCTTCGTTACCCGTTACGGTTGGCGCTACAACTTGTTGTTGTCGGTTTTTGCCACAGGCTTTTTCATGCTGGTGGACACCATGTTCTTCTCGGCCAGCCTGCTCAAGGTCGCCGATGGCGGTTGGTTTCCCTTGGTTCTGGGCGCCGTGGTCTTCGCCGTCATGGTCACCTGGCGGCGCGGACGCGACATCCTGCTGGCGCGACTCAAACAATCCTCGGTGCCGCTCGACAAGTTCCTGGAATCGCTGATGCGTCATCCGCCGATGCGCGTGCAGGGTACCGCGGTGTTCCTGACCTCAACCCACGGGACGGTGCCACACGCGCTGCTGCACAACCTCGCGCACAACAAGGTGCTGCACGAACGCGTGGTCTTTCTCACGGTGGTCATCAAGGACGTGCCGTGGGTGCCGACCAAGGAACGTATCCACATCAAGGATCTGGGAAACAACTGCTTTCATCTGACCGTTGACTTCGGCTTCAAAGACCGGCCCGACGTCATGCAGGCGCTCGAGCAATGCCGCGAGTACGAGCTGGAATTCCAGCCGCTCGAAACCTCTTTCTTCCTCAGCCGCGAAACCGTGATCGCGAGCGTCCGTTACGAAGGCATGGCACTGTGGCGCGAACGCCTGTTCGCAACGATGGCGCGCAACGCCGGCAGTCCGGTGGAATATTTCAACCTGCCGGCGAACCGGGTGATCGAGCTCGGGACGCAGGTCGAGATCTGAAGTGTATTCGCTTAACTATGGTTTGTCTGCTTCCGACCAAGAGCAGTCATGGGACGGCCTTACCCGAAAAATAAATCAGTCCCTTTTTGTTCACGTCGCGCCTTCCTTGTGATGCAACGTAAAGTAAAACGCGGCGCCCTGGTCGACAGCGGCCTGCGCCCAAATGCGCCCGCCGTGCTTGCGCACGATGCGCTTAACCGTGGCAAGTCCGATGCCGGTGCCGGAAAATTGTTCCACCGTATGCAGGCGTTGAAACGGGTGGAACAGTTTGTCGGCGTATTCCATTCCGAAACCCGCGCCATTATCGCGTACAAAGTAAGCCGACTCGCCGTTCTTAACCTGGGCACCGAATTCGATCCGCGCCGGTGATCGCTTGCCACTGAATTTCCAGGCGTTGCCAAGCAGATTCTCGAGCACAATGCGCAGTAACCCTGGATCACCCAGCGTCTTGAGCCCCGAAGTCAACTCAATGCGCACCTTTCGGTCAGGTTCCTGGATACGAAGGATATCCAGTATCTCCTGCGCGAGCACACTCAAATCGACTTGTTCGTGTCGCGGCTCGGTGCGTGTCACGCGTGAGAGCATGAGCAAGTCGTTGATCATCTGACTCATGCGCTCGGCGGCGCGGCGCACGCGTTCGAGGCAATTCACGGCATCGGCATTGAGTGCCGCGCTGTGGTCGGAAAAGCGGCAGGACGATCGCGCGCTCAGGCCGCGCGTTCCAGCGACCTAGCGGCAGTGGCCCGAAGCGCGAGGAAAGATCGTCGATGACGACTTCATGATTAGCTCGAATAACTTCCGCGAAAGGCCAAGAGGCCGCGTCTGTATCCTTCTTAATTAGTATATGAGGGGGTTTGGCACGGCCTTGGTATTCCTTCCAGCCGCTCACGGCGACGAGCTGCGCGTCATCCACTTTCTCGTTCAGCACATAAAAAAGCGCAAACGGAAGATCCAGCTCGTTGGCCGACAAAACCTCCGCCACAATGCGGTACGCGTCATCTTCGGATTCTGCTTCGGCAGCGCGCGCCGCCAGGTCGTGCAACATTCGAATTTGACGTTCGCTCTGCACCTTCGCCGTCGTTTCCTGCACGGTGTTGAGGAGACCACCAACCCCGCCGTCATCCCCGGGGACGGGGCTGTATGAAAACGTGAAATACGTTTCCTCGGCCATGCTGCCGCTGTTGATGAACAACTGAAGATCCTCGGTCCATGTCGCGGGACCTCCCTGCTGAACGCTTCGTGCCATGGGTCCGGCGACATCCCAAACCTCGGCCCATATTTCCGCTGCCGGAGCGGCAAGCGATGCGGGGTGCTTGTCTCTTAGGATGGGACGATAGGCATCGTTATAGAGGTGCAGCAGGCCGGGCCCCCACCAGAGTAACATTGGAAACCGACTGCCGAGCACAACGCCCAGCATGGTTCTGAGACTTTTCGGCCAGTTCTCAACGGGACCGAGCTTGGTCTTGGACCAGTCGGTAGCGCGCATGAGCGCGCCCATCTCGCCTCCACCGGCAAAGAAGTCTGCAAAAACGTTTCCAGAGGCAACGGCGGTCGGAGGTTTCGTGGATTTTGATTTTCTTGTCGTCGGGCGCTTGCCCGTCATTGCTTGGCTCCCGGACGATATCGAACTGCATCGCCAGACTCACGCACCATGTCAGGCATTTTGGAGCGAAGCCGTGTACTGAAATATTCCAAGATAAAGCCGCGGAAATTGCGCAGAACTACGGAGAGCTTGGGTTGGAGAATTTCGCCGCTTCCTGGCGCGATGGTTTGTCGATTCTTCATTGACATCTCCCTGTCTTCCGGCATTATCCTCACCCGCAGCGGTGATGAAATCAACCACCTCTTTGCCTCGCCCCGTGGGTAGAAATAGAACTTGGGACGCAGGTTGCGATCTGATCCCGTGTGTAATAATGGCTTGTTCGTTTTCTTTCGAGAGCTTGTGTCTGTTCGGTTGTATAGGAGGTCTGAAAAGTGGAACAACGCGATGTATCCAAAGTTTACGAACGTCTCGGCCCCGGCCTCATTACCGGGGCCGCTGACGACGACCCCAGCGGGATTGCCACCTACTCCCAGGCTGGCGCGCAGTTTGGATTCGGTTTGGTCTGGACCCTGTTCCTGACGACACCGCTGATGATCGGCATACAGATGCTGTCCGCCCGTATCGGCTGGGCGACGGGCGAAGGGCTGACAACCAACATTGGCAAGCTATGCCCCCGATGGCTGACGGTTTTCTTGATCTCCCTGCTGGTTGTCGCCAACACCATTAACATCGCCGCCGATATCGGCGCCATGG
>JACXTT010010412.1_pt1 | contig 12535 bp, 10 predicted proteins | sample 9270951 | NCBI WGS metagenome assembly JACXTT01 (sample SAMN15532306, study PRJNA645909) | rock metagenome | isolation source: weathered quartz diorite | place: Puerto Rico | collected 2017-06-21 | reverse complement strand
TTCGGCTCCGGGCCTTCATGAGCCGGTTCGGGATGGGGGGTACATGCCAGACCATAGCGAGCCCGCCGCGATCCAGTATCGCATGGAAGAGGTCGTCAAACGGACCGGTCTCACGCCGCGGGCGATTCGATACTATGAGGAACTCGGCCTGCTCCGTCCGTCGGGCCGCACGGCCGGTGGGTTTCGCCTGTTCACCGAAGACGATATCGGGCAGTTGCTCCGGATCAACGAGCTCCAGACGCTCCTCGGGTTCTCACTCGCAGAGATCAAGCAAACTCTCCGCGTGGACGCCATGCGGGCAGAAGTTCGGGAAGCGTACCATGGCACGACCGATCCCGCCGTCCGTGGTGCGCTCCTCGACCAGGCCTTCGATCTGATCCAGTCACAGGTCCGGATCATCGACGAGCGCATGGCGCGCCTGGCGAAGCTCCGGGAGGAGCACGTCGAGCGCCTGGCCCGGGTGCGGGCCCGCCTGGCCGAGTTGAGGCAGGGCCCGCTCGAATCGCCGGCGGACCCACCGGCGGAAATCCCCCCGGGTAAATCCCATGGATGATGCGCCGGGGCTAGAGCGCTCCGCGCCGACCGTCCCACGGCGCGCCGACGGCGCCACGGCCGCCGATGCAGCGGTGGGCGTCGGAGCGCTCGACGGGGCCTCACGGGCCGCCCCGACGAGCGATGTCCCGCGGACGGGCGCGGCTGGCGCGGTGGACACCGGGCTGGCTTCGCTCGAGCCGCGCTGGCGCACCCGGCGGATTGTGCTCCTCGCCGCAGCCGCGGCCCTCGTGATCGGCGTCCTGGTGGGTTACCAATACTGGCGCGCAACCGTGGGGTTTGTGCGCACGGACAACGCCCGCACGGCGGGCAACCTTTCTCCGATCAGCGCGAGGATCACCGGCACGGTCGTCCGGGTCGCCGTGAACGAGAATGACTTCGTCCGGGCGGGGACCGTGCTCGTGGAGCTCGACCGCGCGGACTACCTCCTGGCCCTGGCCCATGCGAAAGCTCAGCTCGCCGCGGCGCACGCGCAGGTTGAGGCCATGCGGGCAGCCGTGGCGGCGCAGGGCGAACAGTTTCGCGCCGCGGTCGCGACCGCGCAGGCCGCGCTGCAGGCGGCGGAGCCACACCTCGCCCAGGCGCACGCCCAGCTTCGGATGAGTGGGCAGACGACCCCGGCTCAGATCGCACAGGCGCGGGCGCAGGTCACGACGGCCGAAGCCAATGTGCTGGCGGCGAAGGCCGACCTCGACACGATTGCCCGGACGGTGGAGCGGAACCGAGTGCTGTTGGGGCAGGGCGCGATTTCGGCTCAGCAGGTAGATGCCGACAATGCCGCGTACGAGGCGGCGAAGGCGCGCTATCAAGCGTCCCAGAACGCGTTGCGGCAGGCGCGCGACGCCCTGGTTAGCGCGCAGGCGTCCCGCGAACAGGTGGCGATGGCGGAGCAAGACGTGCTGGTGCGGCAGGGCGAGATCTCTCAAGCGCGGGCGCAAATCCAGCAGGCCGCGGCCGGGCAGGCGGTCGTGCAGCAGCGGGCCCGCGAGCTCGCCGTCGCCGAAGCGCGCGCCGCGGATGCGGCGGCGGCGGTTGGTGATGCGGAGCTCAATCTCAGCCGTACCGCGATCCGCGCCCCCCAGGACGGTTGGGTGACGAGCCGGAACGTGGAGATCGGCCAGGTGATCCAGCCCAACCAACCCTTGCTTTCGCTCGCGCTGGCGCACCACGTATGGGTGGTCGCCAACATCAAGGAGACGCAGCTCGGAGGCATTCGCGTCGGCCAGCCTGTCCGCGTGACGGTGGACGCGCTGCGCGGCCGTGAGTACCGGGGACACGTGGAGAGCATCGGGGCGGCCACGGGATCGACGACCGCTTTGCTCCCGCCGGACAACGCAACCGGGAACTTCATCAAAGTCGTCCAGCTCGTCCCCGTGCGGATCGCGCTGGATCCCCGCCCGCAGGGAGAACCGGCCCTCCAGATCGGGCTGTCGTGCGAGGTCGCGGTCGACACTCGGCGAGCACAGCCCTAGCGATGGCGGTCCAAGCCGGCGCCGCGCCTCCGCGCCAGGCGGCAGAGCCCGTGACCAGTAAGTGGCTGGTCACGTCCTCCATTCTGCTCGGCTCGATCATGGCCACGATCGACACCAGCGTGGTCAACATCGCGCTGGTGCATATCCAGGCCACGTTCGGCGCGACGATTCAGGAAGTCACCTGGGTCACGACCTCCTACCTGATCAGCGTCGTCCTCGTCATGCCGCTGACCGCCTGGCTGGCGTCCGTGCTCGGCCGAAGGCGCATGTACACGCTCTCGGTGATCATCTTCACCGCGGCGTCCGCGCTGTGCGGATTCTCCCGCACGCTCGGCCAGCTCATCGCGTTTCGCGTGCTCCAGGGATTGGGCGGTGGCGCGCTGCAGCCCGTAGCTCAGGCGATCATGCGGGAGACCTTCCCCCCGCGACAGCAGGCCCAGGCCATGGGGCTCTTCGGCATGCTCGTGCTGCTCGGGCCCGCAATCGGTCCCACGCTGGGAGGGTACCTGGTCGACAACTACTCGTGGCCGTGGATCTTCTTCGTGAACCTGCCGTTCGGCGTGCTGTCGGTGTTCATGGTCTCGCAGTTCATCGTCGATCCGCCGTACATGCGGGCGCGGGGGTTACAGAAATTCGATGCCGTCGGCATCGCGCTGCTCATCGTTGGCCTGACCACGCTCATGACGATGTTGGAGCAGGGTGAGCGGGATGGGTGGTTCGGCAGCCCGTTCATTGTCACCCTGGGCATCGTGGCGGCCGTGACGCTCGCGGCCTTCATCGTCTGGGAGCTCACGACCCCCGCGCCTGCGGTGAATTTGCGCATCCTCGCGAACACGTCGTTTGCCGCCGGCACGACGATCATCGGCGTGCTCGGCGTGGCCCTGTTCGGCGGCCTGATCCTCCTGCCGCTTTTCCTCCAAAGCCTCCTGGGCTACGACGCGACGCAGGCCGGTCTCGCCATCATGCCTCGCTCCCTGGTCATGGTCCTGGCGATGCCCGTGGCGGGCATGCTGTACAACCGGCTCGGCGTCTACGCCATGGCGCCGGCCGGGCTGGCGCTCGCCGCCTTTTCCACGTTCCTGATGGCGCACTTCACGCTTGACACCGGGCCGGTGCAGATCCTGATCCCCCAGGTCATGCAGGGTGTGGCGTTCGCCTTGATCTTCGTCTCCATCTCGACGGCGTCGCTGGCGACGATTCCACGTCCGGTGATGCAGAGCGCGACCGGATTGTATAACCTGGTCCGGCAGCTGGGCGGGAGCCTCGGCACGGCCATCGTGGTGACGCTCGTCGACCACAAGACCACGACGGCGAGCGCGAACCTCATCCGGTACGCGACGCCCTACAACCCGACGTTCGTGCTGTGGTGGGAACGGTTCCAGGCCGGGCTCGCTGCCCGGGGCGTGGATGAAGCGCGCGCCCGGCTGCAGGCGCTCGGGATGCTGGCGCGGGAGATCGGCCGTCAAGCGTCCGTGGTGGCGTTCGACTACGCCTTTGCGGTGATGGGCGCACTGTTCCTCTGCTGCCTGCCGCTGGTGCTGCTGATCAGGCGGGGGGACCGACCCAACGCCACGGACTAAGCGGAGAGATTGGCCGGGATCATCCGCTCCACGATGACGACGTCCCGCCACACGCCGTCGAGCTTGGCGTGCTTCTTGTAGGTGCCGACTTCGCGGAAGCCCACGGACCGAAGGAGCCGCAGGCTGGCCGTGTTCTCGGTGAACACCCGGGAGACGAGCTTCCAGAACCCCGCCCGCTCCGTCTCCCGGAGCAGCGCGTTCATGGCCACGCGCCCCGCCCCGCGACCCCGGGCCTCCCGCGCGACGTACACCGAAAACTCGGCGATGCCCGCGTAGCACTCGCGCGGCCGGTACGTCGACGTCGAGGCGAACGCGACGACCCGTCCGTCATCCTCTACGACCACGATGGGGTGGGTTCCGTCGAACCACGCGCGTACATCTCCGGCGGACCGGGGGCGCGTCTCGAACGTCGCCAGGCGGTCTTCGATGCCCTGGTTGTAGATCTCGGCCATGGCGGCCGCGTCGTCCGGCGAGGCGATCCGCGCGCGCATCGTCTGTGCTCCGGGAGCAGGGGTCGACTGGAGGTCTCGCATAATTATACTGTATCATGAATAAACTTGCAACACCGCTCCGGCGCGGCTTCCCGCTCTCGCCCGGGGGGCGCGCGCGGGAGTCCCCGGTCGCATGGGCCGGCCTGTTGGGGCACTATTACGTAGCGCCCGCGCGCCTCCGGTCCCTGCGCGGGCGGGAGGATCACGATGGAGGAGATCCAGTATCATGCGGACACGGCCGTTCTGAGAACACCGCCGCCCGCGCCGTATCCATACCGGCAGCTCTCGTTCCACGGGGACGGAAGCACACTGTTCGGGATCACCCTCGTCAACCTCTTCTTCACCGTCGTGACCCTGGGGATCTACCTGTTTTGGGGGAAGGTCAGGGCGCGCAAGTACATCTTCGGGCAGCTCGAGTTCGAAGGCGACCGGTTCGGCTACCACGCGACCGGGAAGGAGCTGCTCATCGGGTGGCTCAAGGTGGCGGTCTTCCTCGGCATCCTGACCGGCGCGCAGATGGGGAGTCGCTTCCTGGACGGGCCTCTTGCATTCGTGCTTGGAATTGTTGGTACGGTGGGCTTTGCCGTCCTGCTCCCGATCGCCACCGTCGCGTCGCGGCGGTTCCGCCTGAGCCGCACGTCCTGGCGAGGCATTCGATTTTCCTTCCGCGGACGGGCCCGGGACTTCTTGAAGCTGTACTTGCGCGGGGCGTTCCTTTCCGGCCTCACGCTCGGGCTCTATTATCCGTTCCTCATGAACGACGCCCAGAAGTTCCTCATGAGCCGCACCTACTTTGGCAACACCCGGTTCGAGTACAACGGGGAGGGCAAGGGCCTGTTCAAGATTTATCTCGTTACCCGCTTCATCCCGTCCTGGGCCATCGGCCTGGTCGTGCTCGCGGCGGTCGGGTACTTCTGGAGCACGGCGCGGGGTTTAGAGATCCTCCGGGACCCGAGGCCGCTCTTCCTCGTGTTCGCCGTGGCGTTAATCGGAATGCTGGTGTTTATCGCCACCTTGCCCTACTTTACCGCCGCCCGCGATCGGTACGTGTGGTCGCACACGAGCTTTGCCACGGCGCGGTTTCGTTCGACCGTGACCGCCGGCCGGTTGTATGGCCTCTACCTTGGCGACATCGTGCGGTTGGTCCCCACGCTCGGCCTCGCCCTGCCGTGGGTCGTGGTCCGCCACCTGCGGTTCCGCTGTGCCAACCTCGTGGTGGAAGGGCCGCTCGATCTGGCGGCGATCCAGCAGGAGGCGCAGGCGGCGTCTCCGGTGGGCGAGGGCTTGGGAGACTTCTTCGGCGTCCTGGAGTTCGATCTGGGGCTCTGATCCACCGGCACGCCCGGCATGATGGTCACGTCGTCGCGCGGAACCTACTTCGACGGCCGCACGGCCATGAAACACGCGGTCACCGTGACCGTCATGGGCGACGGCCTCCGCATCGCCCGCGAGGACGGCGAGGTCATCTGGTGGCCCTACGGCGAGATCCGCGAGCGGGAGCGGTTTCATGCCGGCGAGCGGGTCGCGCTGGAACGCGGTCATCCCACACCCGAGGTCCTGAGCATCGAGGACGAGGCGATGCTCACGGCGATCGAACGGGTGGCTCCGGCCACGAAGCGCCACTTTCGGAAGCCGCTCAGGCGCTCGACCTGGTTGACGGTCGCGTTCCTCGCGGGCATCGGGGCAGTGGTGGTCGGCGGGGCTCTTTACCTCTGGGGCATTCCCGCGTTCGCCGATGCGGTAGCGTCGCGGGTGCCGGTGGCCTGGGAGCAGCGAATCGGCCGGAGCATGGTCGGGGAAGTCGGCATGCTCGGAGAGCGCTGCTCGGACGCGGAACGCCTCGGGGTGATCGATCAGGTTGTGGCGAGGCTCAAGTCCGGAATCCCCTCCACTCCCTATGTGTTCCACATCACTGTCCTCGCCGACCCAACGATGAATGCGTTCGCCGCGCCGGGCGGCTACATCGTCGTCTTCCACGGTCTCCTGACGAAGACCCGAACCCCCGAGGAGCTGGCCGGCGTGCTGGCCCATGAGATGCAGCACGTCGTGCAGCGCCACGGTATCCGGGCGTTGCTCAGGAAGCAGTCGATGGGCGTCCTGATCTCGGCCCTGGGTGGGGACATGCGCGGGATGGCCTCCGCGTTGAACGCCGCGGGGGCCTTGGGTCAACTGCGCTACAGCCGGAGCGATGAGGACTCGGCCGATCGCGAAGGGATGAAGATGCTGCAGCCGGCACAGATCGATCCTCGGGGCATGGTCGACGTCTTCCGCACGCTCCAGCGCGAGGCCGGCAACATCCCCAGCGGCCCGCCATATCTCCAGACCCATCCTCCCATCGGCGCACGGATCGAGACGCTCCGGCGCCTGGCGGCCCAGGCTCACTACGTCCCGGTGCCGTTGCTGCCTGGGTACCCGTGGCGGGAGATCGACAAGGTCTGTCCGGCATCCAAGCACCCCTAGCCCAGGTCCGCACGGGCCGCGGACGTAGAGGCCCAGCCACGTCCAGCCGGTGGAAATCCGCGCGCGCTAGAAGTAGTTGGACGTGATCCCGCCGTCGACGACGAGCACGCTGCCGTTGACCCAGGCCGAGTCGTCCGAGGCAAGGTAGAGCGCCATGTGCACGATATCGTCGGGCCGGCCGAACCGGCCCATCGGGATCCGGCTCAAACGGCGCTGCTTGGCCTCGGGGTTGGTGAGGAGCCACGAGGTCAGGAGTGGGGTTTCGATCGGGCCCGGCGCGATCGCGTTGGCGCGGACGCCCCGCGGCCCGAACTGGACGGCGAGCGATTTGGTGAGCGCGATGACGCCCCCCTTGCTCGCCGTGTACGCGTCCTGGGGCACCGAGCATCCGACCAGCGCCACGAACGAGGCCACGTTGATGACGGAACCGCCGCCGGACCGCAGCAGTGCCGGGATCGCGTGCTTGCAGCACAGATGGATCCCCTTCAGGTTGACGGCAATGACTTGATCCCACACCGTTTCCTCGAGATCGACCACCGAGCCGTCTCGCTCCGGGAAGATCCCGGCGTTGTTGTACAAGACATCGAGCCTGCCGAAGCGCTCCACCGCCCGCTGCACCGCCAGGCGGACCTGGTCTTCGCGCGCCACGTCGGCCCGCACGAAGAGCGCCTGCCCGCCCTCGCGGGTCACCTCGGCCTCGACTTCGGTTCCGGCTTCCTCGGCGAGATCGACCGCCACGACGCGGGCGCCCTCCCGCGCAAACGTGCGGACCGCCAGGCGGCCCATTCCGGCGGCGCCTCCGGTGATCAGAACAACCTTCTCGTGTAGTCGCACCGGCGTCCCCATTTAGATGCGCTCGAAGTTCCGGCTCAGTTCCCAACACGTCACGGCGCGGTCGAAGAGCTCCTGCTCGAGCCGGGCGGTGTGCAGGTAATGCGCCACGACACGGTCCCCAAACGCCGACCGCGCGATCTCGCTCCGATCGAGCTCGTCGATCGCCTCGCGCAGCGTCCCCGGCACGCGGGGCAGCCCTTCCGCCTTGTACGCGTCGCCTTCGAGCATCGGCGGCGGCTCGAGGCGCCGTTCGACGCCCCACAGCCCGGCCGCGATTGTGGCGGCGAAGGCGAGGTACGGGTTGGCGTCGGCGCCCGGGATCCGGTTTTCCACGCGCAGGCTCCGCCCGTCGCCCACGACCCGGAACCCGCACGTCCGGTTGTCGTGGCCCCACACCGCGAGCACCGGCGCAAAGGTTCCGGCGACGTACCGCTTGTACGAGTTGACGTACGGCGCGAAGAAGTAGGCGAGGGGCCGGGCCCCGGCGAGTTGGCCACCGAGATAGTGGCGGAAGGTGGCCGACATCCCGAGCGGGGTGGCGCCTTCCTCCCAGAACAGGCTCCGCCTGCCGTCCTGATCCCACAGGCTGCTGTGAAGGTGAAACGACGAGCCAGCGGCATCGGGCCGCCACTTCGCCATGAACGTGAGTGAGACTCCGTTCAGGGCGGCGATCTCCTTGGCGGCGTGTTTGTACAGGCAATGCCGGTCGGCCATCTCGACGGCGGCCGTGTACCGGAGGTTGATTTCGTGTTGGCCCAATCCCCATTCCCCCTTGCTGAACTCGACCGGGACGTCCGCCGCTTCGAGGCCGTTCCGGATCTGCCGCACCAGCCACTCCTCTTTGGTCCCCTGGAGGATGTGATAGTCCTCGAGGTACTGGCCGTAGGGTTCCAGGTCGTGGTAGTGTTTGCGGCGTGCCTGCTCGTAGGTGTCCCGAAAGAGGTAGAACTCGAGCTCGGAGGCCACCATCGGCACGAGCCCCGACGCGAGGGCCCGCTCGACCTGCCGCTTGAGGATCTGGCGGGGAGACTCCTCGACCGGAGCCCCGCCCTCGTCGCAGACGTCGCACAGCACCAGGGCGGTGCCCTGGAGCCAGGGGATGCGGCGCATCGTGCCGAGATCGGGACGCAGCCAGACATCGTGGTAGCCGGTCGCCCAGCTGGTGAATCGATATCCCGGAAGCGGCTCCATCTCGACGTCGCACGCCAGCAGGTAGCTGCAGGCGTGCACGCCGTCCCGCGCGACCTCGTCCGCGAAGAACCGCCCCGTCACGCGTTTACCGACCAACCGCCCCTGCATGTCGACCATCGCGGCGATCACCGTGTCGATCTCGCCCGCCGCGACGTGCCGCCGCAGCGCGTCGACGGTCAGGCGGCCTTCTGCGGGCTGGCTCATGAAGCCGTCTCCTCTGCCGAGGCTCGGATGGGCAGGCGTTCAATGGCTCGGCGGGCGAACCCTCCCGCCCACGTCGTTGCCGGTCACCCCGGCCGGCGCAGCATCGCGCGGGCCAGGCATTGAGCACATTTAACGTTCCCTTCGTTTGACGTTCGATCAATCCGCCGGGTATCGTGGGAGCGGATGGATCGGGCACGGTTGCCGCAAGAGGTCGATCTCAATGGCCGCCGGTATCATCGGCCGAGACGACCCACCGTCATCCTCTGCATCGATGGGTTCGACCCAGCGTATCTCACCCGCGGCATGGCCGACGGGATCTTCCCCGCGATCTCGGCCTTCCAAACGGACGGATTCATGGGAACGGCAGACGCCGTGGTCCCGACCTTCACGAACCCGAACAATACGTCCATCGTCACCGGGGCGCCGCCCGTCGTCCACGGCATGTCGGGCAACTATTACCTCGATCGCGAAACCGGCAGGGAGGTGATGGTGACCGACGCACACCTGTTGCGCAGCGAGACCATCCTCGGGCGGTTCTCGCAGGTCGGTGTGCGTACCGCCGCCGTGACCGCCAAAGACAAGCTTCGCAAGATGCTGGCCCACAATCTGAAAGGCATCTCGTTCTCCTCGCAATGCGCGGACACGTGCACGATCGAGGAGAACGGCGTCCCGGACGGCGAGGCCCTGGTCGGCCGGAAGAAGCCGGGGATGTACGATCCGGACCTTTCCCTCTTTGTGCTCGACGCGGGCGTCCGATTGGTGGAGCGAGGCACGGCCGAACTGCTCTACCTCTCGCTCTCCGACACGATCCAGCATACCTATGCGCCCGGCGAGCCCGAGTCCGACGCGTTCCATCGCGCGATCGATCAGCGTGTCGCGAGGTTCATTGAACTCGGGGCCATGGTCGGCATTACGGGCGACCACGGGATGAACGACAAGGCCCGGCATGACGGGACGCCCAACGTGCTGTTCCTGGAGGACGAGCTGAACGCCCGCTTCGGCGAGCACGCCGTCCGCGTGATCTGTCCCATCACGGATCCGTTCGTGAAGCACCACGGGGCGTTGGGTTCGTTTGTCCGTGTGTACCGCCGGAACGGCGCGGCCCTCGATTCGCTGATGGAGGTCACCAGATCGCTTCCGGGAGTCGAGCTGGTCCTCGACGGCCTCAGCGCGGCTAGCCGTTTCGAACTCCCCCTCGACCGGGAGGGGGACTTCGTCGTGATCGGCCGCCGGGACACGGTCATCGGCGCCACGCGAGCGGAGCACGACTTGTCGTTGCTCGAGGGGCACCGGCTGCGGTCGCACGGCGGGATCTCCGAGCAGCCGGTCCCGTTCATGCTGTCGACGCGGCTCGAGGAGCCGTACCGACGGATTGCGGGGAGCCGGCGGTTGCGGAACTTTGACATCTTCGAGTTCGCGCTCAATGGTGTGGATTCGAGCTGACCCCATCCGAGGCGCCCGTTGTCGCCGCCTCGGGGAGGCAGGGATTCTCAACGCGGCGGGATAACAAGGTGGGCACCGATCGCGGTTCATCGTCGCGGCGCTTCGCCGGTCTCCCCAGCGGGACCCCACTTCACACATCGATGGCAGGAGGGCGATGATGGCGCTGGTCAGGCCCACGGCGGCGGATAAGGGGGTCGCCAAGCTCACCAGGGAACACGTCTTGATCCCGTGGGAGGCACAGGGGGGCGCGCCTCCGATCGCGATCGATCACGCCAAGGGCTGCTGGCTCTATACGCCCGGGGGCGACCGGTTTCTCGACTTCACGTCCGGCCTCGTCAACGTCAATGCCGGTCACGGCCAGCCGAAGATCATCGAAGCGATCCGGCGCCAGGCCGAGCGGTTGGCGTTCGTCAACCCCAGTTTTTCCACCGAGCCGCGCGCCCGGCTGGCCGAGATGCTCGCGCGTCTCTCGCCCGCGCAGGCATTCCCGAAGACGTTCTTTACGAACGGCGGCGCGGACGCCAATGAGAACGCGGTGAAGATGGCGCGGCTCCGGACAGCCCGCCACAAGGTCCTGGTCTCCTACCGCGGGTATCACGGTGCGACGTACGGTGCGATCACGCTGAGCGGCGATCCGCGGCGCTGGCCGGTGGAGCCCGGGATCCCCGGCGTCATCCGATTCCTCACGCCGTATCCGTACCGGAGTCCGTTCCCAGTACCGCCTGAGCGCGAGGCGGCCGCCGCGCTGGAGCACCTCGAGACCGTGCTGATGTACGAGGGGCCCGAGAGCGTGGCCGCCGTGCTGATCGAGGCGCTCATCGGCGGGAGCGGCCTCGTCATCTATCCCGACGGGTATCTCCAGGGCGTACGGGAGATCTGCGACCGGCACGGCATCCTCCTCATCTTCGACGAGGTGATGACCGGCTTCGGCCGGACCGGCGCTTGGTTCGCCTGCCAGCACTGGAACGTCATCCCCGACATGATCTCTTTCGCGAAGGGCGTGACGTCCGGCTATGTTCCGCTCGGCGGCGTGCTGGTGTCGGATCGGATCGCCCGCCATTTCGACGACAACGTGCTGTGGGCCGGTCTCACGTACTCCGGCCACCCGCTCGCCTGCGCCGCTGGCATCGCGAACCTCGAGGTCTTCGAAGAGCAGGGTCTTGTCGACCGCGCCCGCCGGCTCGAGGAAGCGCTTGCCTCGCGGCTGCGCCGTCTCGCGGACCGGCATCCCATGGTAGGGGACGTCCGCGGGAAGGGCCTGTTCTGGGGCGTGGAGCTCGTCACGGACCGCGGATCGAAGGAACCGGCGGCGCCGTTCAGCCGGACGGGCCCGAACCCGATGAAGCAGTTCCTGGCCGGCGCGCTCGCCCGGGGGACGTACCTGATGGCGCGCTACAACGTCTTCCTCGTGGCGCCGCCGCTGATCGTGACCGAAGAGGAGATCGAGGAAGGCGTCCGGGCTATCGACGGCGCGCTGGCGGATATCGGGGCCTAGGAGGCGGCGACGAAAACGACCGCCGCTCATTGCTGAGGGAGTCGGGCACGGCAGGCGGCAGTTCATTCTGAAAGGGGCGTGATGCAATGGGTGCGCTGAGGCGTGGGGTATGTCTGGTCGTGCTGCTGGTCGCAGGGCTCACGTTCGTTCCGGCCCAGCTGAGTTGGAGCGCGGCCGAGCCGATCAAGATCGGCGAGGTCGGGCCGCTCTCACCGCCCGGCGGCTTCGAGGACGGCAAGCTCATGCTGGACGCCGCCCAGATGGCGATGGATGAGATCAACGCGAAGGGCGGCGTGCTCGGCCGGCCGATCAAGCTCATCGAGGCGGACACGCGCGGGAAGCCGGAAGAGGGCACCGCGGCCGCCGAGCGGCTGATTACTCAGGACAAGGTCGCGGCCGTCTTCGGTGAGTTCCACAGCGGCGTGTTCCTGGCCGAGATGGAGGTCGCCCACAAGAACGGCATCCCGATCGTGGCGGTCGACGTCTGGAACAACAAGATCACGGCCAAGGGCTACCCGGAGGTGTTCCGGGTGGCCCCGTGCCAGGCCATCATCGCCGCCCGGTACGCCGATTGGATCGCAGCCGCGGGCTTCAAGAACGTCCTCCTGATGTACGAGAAGACCCCCGGCGGAGAGGGCCATAAGGAAGTTCTGCTCGCCGGACTCGACAAGCATAAAGTGCACTACGACGTCGTCGGGGTGGATCTCAACCAGACGGAGTTCACGGCGCAGTTCCAGCGGCTGCTCGCCCACCAGCCGCCGTACGACCTCCTCGCCGCCGCGTTCAGCGAGGCGGGCACCTATCCGCTGGTCA
>JACXTT010010411.1_pt1 | contig 12536 bp, 6 predicted proteins | sample 9270951 | NCBI WGS metagenome assembly JACXTT01 (sample SAMN15532306, study PRJNA645909) | rock metagenome | isolation source: weathered quartz diorite | place: Puerto Rico | collected 2017-06-21 | reverse complement strand
GCACGACCCCGCTTCCTGCAGCCCGCTTCTGACTACTACTTTTCCGGTGCCTCCCCCGCCCCAACCCTCCCCCGCGCACGGTGGAGGGGGCCGCCCACGCCACGCCTGTTCTCCTTCCCGACCTCGAGCTCGACCCCGACCCCGACGGCGACGTCTGAAGTTCCCGGTCGCCTGTCGCCTGTTTTCTGCTCCACATTTTCTGGAGCCTCCCCATCTCCACCGCTGCGCGGTGGAGGGGGCTTGCTCGGCAACGTCTCTTCTCTTCCGCTTCTACTTCGGGTTGGGCGGCTCCGGCGGCTTGTCGTCGGGGGTGATGCAGGCGGCGAGGTCGAAGAACAGGAAGATCAGCGCCTTCTCCTGATCGGTGAGGGCCTTGTTGTCGCAGCCGCTCGGGACCTGGCCGACGCTGCCTTCCGAGACGTGGATGTCGCTGAACACCGCGCGGCCGCACTGCTTGTCGGGCATGGCGGAGAGCGGGGTGTTGAAGGTGAAGTACTTCACGCTGAGATCCGGCGGCTGCTTGTAGATCCACGCGCGCGCCTGGGGCTTGATCGTGCCGACGTCGTCCTTCACGCTCGTCAGGTTGATCTGGCCGTTGGTCAAGGTGGCCACCTTGCTCAGCCACGCCAGGAACGCCACGCCCTTCGGGAAGCTCGTGTTGATGCTGTACGGGCTCGAGGTGAGCACGCTCTTCCACTCGGCCACGTTCTGGAAGTCGGCCGGGCCGTTCTTGAACCAGGTGTAGTGGTAATGGGTCGCGAACATGCGGCCGCCCGAGTCGAGGTAGTCGTGCATGAACACCTTTTGCTCGGGGGTCTTCACCTCGTCGTGCTCGGAGCACTCGCACGACAGCAGCACCACGTCGTACGGCGACAGGTGCGCCTGCGCGTCCCACAGCGACGTCTCCGGCGTCTTCGACACGCCCTTGTCGACGTTGGCGCCGCCGATGCCCTTGTACACGTGCATGCGGCCCTTCTGGCTCGAGTCGGTGAACTCGTCGTCGGCCAGGCCCATCTTGCGGAACAGGCAGGCGAACGGATCGCAGCCGCCGGTGACCACCGCCATCTGCGGCAGGTCGCCTTCGAGCTGGCTTCGCGGCAGGCGGGTGAGCTCCGGATCGCTGAGCGGGTTGTCCTTGCACGGCACGAGGTTCGGCAGGGTGACCTTGCGCCGCCACTTGCCGACCTGCACCACCAGCGGGACGCCCTTGCCGGCCGGTACGTTGGTGAGCTTGAACTTGCCCGTCGGATCGCTCAGCGCCGTCGCGATGGTGTCGGCGATGCTCGTGGCGCACTGCTCGCACTTCGCGCCGGTGGTGATCGGCTCGAGCGGTTTGTCGACGAACTTCGGCACGTACACCACCACGTTGTAGAGCGGCAGCGTGCCGTTCGGCGCGAAGGTGATGCCGCTGATGGTGGTGCCGTCCTTGTTGTTCGGGCAGGCCGGGATCTGGCACTCGAGGCCCTTGCAGTCGCCGCCTCCGCTCGTGGTGAGGTCGAGCCCACCCGAGCCGCCGCCCATGCCCGTGGCCGTGCTGCCGCCGGTGTTCGATCCGGAGGTGCCGCCGCCGCTGGTGGTCGAGTCACCCGTGCTGGTGACCGGACCGCTCGCGCTCAGCGCCGATTCGTTCCCCTTGGTGCCGCACGCCCCCGCCAACAGGGCAAACAACGCCACCACGACCGCCGCTCCCAAGACAGTCTTCATCAGGACCAGGGTACATGACGCCAGGCCGCGTTGCCACGTCTGCGCCTCTCGCGAGGCAGCTCTCGTGAGGCAAGCGGAGGGTCAGAACGGGATGTCGTCGTCGTCGCCGCCGCCCGCCGGGCCGAATCCACCCTCGTACGGCTCCGGGGCGGCGGGCTCGTGGCCGAAGTCGCCGCCCTCTTGCGGCTGCGGGGCGCGTCCGCCGCCGCCACCTCCACCGCCACCCCCACCGCCGCTGTAGCCCCCGCCACCTCCGTAGCCACCGCCGCCGCCACCCCCACCGCCACCGCCGCCGCGGCCGCCGGCGAGCAGCACGTTCTGCGCGTTGATCTCGGTTTTGTAGTGCTTTTGTCCGTCCTTCTCCCAGCTGGTGGTCCGGAGCGAGCCCTCGACGAAGATCGACGACCCCTTGCCGAGGAACTTGGACAGCGCCTCGCCGCGCTTTCCCCACACGGTGACGCGATGCCACTCGGTGCGCTCTTTCCATTCGCCCGACTGGTCCTTGTAGCGCTCGTTCGTGGCGAGCCGCAGGCTCAGCACGGCCTGTCCGCCCTTGGTGTAACGGAGCTCCGGATCGGCACCGAGGTTGCCGAGGAGCAGCACGCGATTCAGTCCTTCCGCCATGGCATCACTTCCTTCGAGGTTCGGTACGCGGCCCCCACCCATGCGTCAAGGCGCGTGGGGACCCTCTACTCGGTAATCGTCACGAGCCGCGCGCCCGTTTCATCTTTTTTCTCGACAACCGACGTTTTCCCGGGCGCCAACCGCGATTGGCGCCGGCGCGCGCGCCGCCGCGCGCATTCGCGCGCTTGGCGGCGGCACCCGGCTTGCTCCCCGTCACCGCGACGAGGAGGGGTAGCATGACCCATTCGAAGCCGGGATCCCTGTGGCCCGCCGCGCGCGGCGCGGCGGCGGTGGCGGCGCTCGCGGCCCTCATGGCCACGCCAGCCTGTTTGGACCGTCCGATCGAGCCGGTGGAGCCGCGCACCACCGCCACGTTTCAAGAGCGCCTGACGCAGAGCTCGGTCGACAAGATCGATCTCGTGCTGATGATCGACAACTCCGGCTCGATGGCCGACAAGCAGCAGATCCTCGAGGTCGCCGTGCCCGATCTCGTCGAGCAGCTGCTCAACCCGAAGTGCGTCGATCATGGCGGCAAACCCACGGCGACGCAGCCGGCGAAGCCGACCGACGAGTGCCCCGCCGGCGCCAAACGCGAGTTCAACGCCGTCCTCGACGTCCACGTCGGCGTGCTGACCTCGAGCCTCGGCGGCCACGGCTCCGACATCTGCAACCCGAACGACGAGCCAAGCAACGACGACCACGGTCGCTTCGTCACCCGCGTCTCCACCAAGAGCTCCGAGGTGGTGCCGACGTGGAGCGACAAAGGCTTCTTGGTGTGGGATCCGAAGGCGGGCCTTCCCAAGCCCGAGCCGAGCCACACGCCGCCGGGCCTGACCGACGCCAAGGCCTTCGAGGACGCCCTCGGCAAGATCGTCGCCGGCACCGGCGAGGCCGGCTGCGGCTTCGAGAACCAGCTGGAGGCCTGGTACCGCTTTTCCGTCGAGCCCGACCCGTACGAGTCGATCGCCGTCGAGAACAACCACGCGGTGCTGAAGGGCACCGATCAGAAGCTCCTGCAACAGCGCCGCGACTTCCTCCGCCCCGACTCGCTCTTCGCGATCATCATGCTGTCGGACGAGAACGATTGCTCGCTCCGCGACGGCGGCCAGTCCTTCTTCGCCTACCAGTACTACCGTCCCGGGACGAACCCGCCGAAGCGCTATTACCTGCCGAAGCCGCGCGCGGCGTGCGCCACCGATCCGAACAGCCCCTGTTGCGTGTCGTGTGGACAGGACGCGGTAAAAGGCTGCGACACGAGCCACGACGCCTGCGACGTCAAGCCGATGGATGGCCTGGCGGACTCGCTCAACCCCGAGGACGACGACATCGCCTTGCGCTGCTTCGACCAGAAGCACCGCTTCGGCATCGACTTCCTCTACCCGGTGCAGCGCTATACCGACGGTCTGACGCACCGGACGGTGCCCGACCGCTTCGGCAACCTGGTGCCGAATCCGCTGTTCAGCGATCTCGTCCCGACCGACCCGAACTCGAACATCCGCGACGCCAGCCTGGTGTTCCTCGCGGGGATCGTCGGCGTGCCGTGGCAGGACATCGCCCGCCGGAACGCCGGCGCCGACGGCAAGCCCGGCACCGCCGACGACAAGCCCGATCTCGTCGCCGGCCTCGACGCGGACGGCAACTCCGCCGGCGGTTTCCAGAGCGGCGACGAGCTGGCCAACAACGAGACGTGGCGGGTCATCCTCGGCGACCCGAGCTGCGACTTCACCAACCCCGCATGCCGGCCGACCGATCCGCTGATGCTCGAGTCGGTCGCGCCGCGCGGCGGCAAGAACCCGATCACCGGCGACGCCGTCGCGCCGCCGCAGGCCGGCGACGGGCCGAACCCGATCAACGGCCACGAGTGGACCATCAGCAGCAAGAACGACCTGCAATACGCCTGCATCTTCGATCTCGTCGACCCGACCAGCGGCAAGGCGGCGCCGGTCGACTGCAAGCCGGGCGACCCGAACTGCGACTGCAAGGCGGGCAACACCGCGAACAATCCGCTGTGCAACGGCTCGCTCCAAGTGCGCGCGAAGGCCTACCCCTCGCGGCGCGAGCTGCAGGCGCTCCAGTCCATCGGCGACCAGGGCATCGTCGCTTCGATCTGCCCGGCGCAGCTCACCGACGCGAAGAGGGCCGACTTCGGCTACCGCCCGGCGGTCGGCGCGATCATCGAGCGGCTGAAGAAGGCGCTCACCGGTCAGTGCTTGCCGCGCACGCTCACCCCGAAGCAGTCGGGTCAGGTCGAATGCTTCATCCTCGAGGCGCGGAGCGCGGCGGATCCGGCGGCGTGCCAGCAGGCGTGCAGCGGCGCCGCGCGCAAAGGGCCGCTGCCCGACACCGATCCCGCGGTGAAACAGGCCAAGCAGGACAAGATCTTCGCCGCCGCCAGGTGGAACTGCTTCTGCGAGATCCGCCAAACGCTCGGCGCCCAGGGGAGCGACGGCCGGCCGATGGACCTCGTCGCCTGCCAGGACGCGCCGCCCGACGCGGACGTGGTGCAGAACGAGGCCGGCAAGGACGTGGACGGCTGGTGCTACATCGACGCGACCACCGTGCCCGCGACCGGCAACCGCGACGTGGTCAAGGACTGCCCGCCGTCCGAGCGGCGCAAGATCCGCTTCGTCGGCAAGGGCAAGGGCGTGGAGGGGGCCACCCTGTTCATCACCTGCTCGGGCGAGTGACGGCAACTCGATTGCTCGATATGACAACTTAGTTGGCGGATGGATCGGTGCCGCGGCCAAGGGTTCTCGCGCTCTAGCCGCGGCATCCGACTTGCTTGGATCGGCCCCGCCGAGCCCCGTTGCCTTTCGGCGCGGTGTCGGCGTACGGTACGAGCCTAGGAGATTAGTATGACGACTTCGAAGAAGGGCTTCTGGCGCGCCCTGCGCTCGATCGGCGCCGCGACGGCGGTTCTCACCGGGTTCGCCGCGCTGCCGGCCGGCTGCTTGAACCGCCCGATCGAGCCCGTCGAGCCGCGCACGACCTCGACCATCGTCGAGCGCCTCACGCAGAGCTCGGTCGACAAGATCGACCTCTTGCTGATGATCGACAACTCCGGCTCGATGGCCGACAAGCAGCAGATCCTCAAGGTGGCCGTGCCCGACCTGGTCGAGCAGCTGCTCAACCCGAAGTGCGTGGACGACGCCGGCAAGCCCTCGGCCAGCCAGCCGATGAAGCCGACCGACAAGTGCCCGGTCGACGGCACCAAGCGCGAGTTCGACGCCATCCTCAACGTGCACGTCGGCGTGATCACCTCCAGCCTCGGCTCGCACGGCGCCGACTCGTGCGTCGGCGACAAAGTGCCGAGCGAGAACGACCACGGCCGGCTCATCGACCGCAAGTCGACGAGCAACGCCGACGTGGTGCCGACCTGGAACAGCAAGGGCTTCCTGGCGTGGGATCCGAAGGCCGGCCTCACCCCGCCCGCGCCGACCCACAACCCGCCGGGCGACACCGTCGAGGCGACCTTCGCCGACAAGCTCGGCCAGATCGTCGCCGGCGCCGGCGAGGTGGGCTGCGGCTTCGAGAACCAGCTCGAGGCTTGGTACCGCTTCGCCGTCGACCCGGACCCGTACAACACGGTGGTGGTCGACAACAACAACGCGGTGCTCAAGGACACCGATCAGAAGCTCCTGCAGCAGCGCAAGGACTTCCTCCGGCCCGACTCGCTCTTCGCCATCGTGATGCTGACGGACGAGAACGACTGCTCGGTGCGCGACGGCAGCCAGTACTTCTTCGCGCTGCAGCGCTACCAGCCGGGCACCAACAAGCCCTACCACCTGCCGAAGCCGCGCGCCGGTTGCGCGTCCGATCCGAACGGCGACTGCTGCCGCTCGTGCGGCCAGCCGGCGGGCGCGGGCTGCGACGCGAGCAAGGACAACTGCGACGCCAACAACGACGGCAAGCCCGACTCGCTGAACCCCGACGATGACCAGATCAACCTGCGCTGCTTCGATCAGAGGCACCGCTTCGGTATCGACTTCCTCTATCCGGTGCAGCGCTACATCGACGGGCTGACCCGCCAGGTGGTGCAGGATCGCTTCGGCCAGATGGTGAACAACCCGCTGTTCACCGATCTCAACCCGACGGACGACGACTCGAACATCCGCGACTCCACGCTGGTGTTCGTCGCCGGCATCGTCGGCGTTCCGTGGCAGGACATCGCCCGCCGCGACGCCGGCGCCGACGGCAAGCCCGGCACCGCCGACGACAAGCCCAACCTCATCGCCGGCCTCGACTCGGACGGCAAGCCGGTCGGCGGCTTCCAGAGCGGCACCGAGCTGTCGGTCAACAAGACCTGGGACGTCATCCTCGGCGACCCGAACTGCGACTTCACCAACCCGGCGTGCCGGCCGAAAGACCCGCTGATGCTCGAGACGGTCGATCCGCGCATGGGCAAGAACCCGATCACCGGCGACCCGATCGCTCCGCCGCAGCAGGCCGACGGCCCGAACCCGATCAACGGCCACGAGTGGAAGATCACCTCGAAGGCCGACTTGCAGTACGCCTGCATCTTCGACCTGGTGGACCCGACCACCGGCAAGGCCGCGCCGGTCGACTGCTCGACCCAGCCGCCCGAGTCGAACTGCGACTGCAAGCAGATGGGCAACACCGACATGAAGCCGCTGTGCAACGGCGCCAACGGCATGATCCAGGCGCGCGCCAAGGCCTATCCGACGCGGCGCGAGCTGCAGGTGCTGAAGGCGGTCGGCGATCAGGGCATCGTCGGCTCGATCTGCCCGGCGCAGCTCGTCGACTCGAAGAAGGCCGACTTCGGCTACCGCCCGGCGGTCGGCGCGATCATCGAGCGGCTGAAGAAGGCGCTCGGCGGCCAGTGCCTGCCGCGCTCGCTCACGCCGAAGCAGTCCGGCGAGGTCGGCTGCTTCATCCTCGAGGCGCGCAACGTGCCGGACCCGGCCTCGTGCGCCCAGGCGTGCACCGCCGCCAACGACCGGCGCGTCTTGCCGAGCGACGATCCGGCGGTCAAGCAGGCGAAGAACGACAAGCTCTACGCCACCGCCAAGTGGAACTGCTTCTGCGAGATCAACCAGGCCCTCGGCGATCCGGGCAAGGACGGCCGGCCGATGAACCTCGCGGCCTGCCAGGACGCCGCGCCCAACAAGGAGCCGGTGCTCAACGAGAAGGGCCAGCAGGTCGACGGTTGGTGCTACATCGACGCGACCACCGTGCCGCCGACCGGCAACGCGGACGTGGTCAAGAACTGCCCCGCCTCCGAGAAGCGGCTCATCCGCTTCGTGGGCAAGGGCAACGGCGCTCCGGGCGCCACGCTGTTCATCACCTGCTCGGGCGAGTGACGGACCGCGCGTGAGGCGAAACGGGCAGGCTCGACCTGCCCGTTTTTTTTTGCGGGAGAGGGCGATGGGAAAGATGCGCGCGTTGCTCGTGGTGCTGGCGCTGCTCGCGGCCTGCCACAACGAGGTGGTGGTGATCGAGATCGAGCCGCCGAAGCTCGGGCCGCTCGCCGTGCTCGGGCGGGCCGGCGCCCACATCGAGCGGCTCGACCTCTTGCTGATGATCGACAACTCGGGATCGATGGGCGACAAACAGCGCATCCTGCGCGTCGCCGTGCCCGACTTGGTGGAGCGGCTGCTCAACCCGAAGTGCGTGCAGGCGAACGGCGCGCCGGCCGCGGCGCAGCCGAAGCGTTCGATCGACCCGTGCCCCGATCCCGCCACCCGCCGCGAGTTCCACCCGATCTACGACGTGCACCTCGGCGTGGTGACCTCGAGCCTCGGCGGCCACGGCGCCGACTCGTGTCTCGGCGACAAGACCCCCAGCGAGGACGATCACGGCCGCCTCGTCGACCGCGCCCCGGAGGGCGGCTTGCCGGTGCCGACCTGGAGCGGCAAGGGCTTCCTCGCGTGGGATCCGAAGGCGGGCGCGACCCCGTCCGCGCCGACGCACAATCCCCCCGGCGAGAGCGACCAGAAGGCCCTGGTGGACGCGCTCGGGCGGATCGTCGCCGGCGCCGGCGAGGTGGGCTGCGGCTTCGAGAACCAGCTCGAGGCTTGGTACCGCTTCGCGATCGACCCCGACCCTTACCAGAGCATCGCCGTCGAGAACGGCCAGGCGGTGCTGAAGGGCACCGACCAGAAGCTCCTGCAGCAGCGCAAGGACTTCCTCCGCCCCGACTCGCTGTTCGCGGTGATCGTGCTGAGCGACGAGAACGACTGTTCGCTGCGCGACGGCGCCGGCTCGTTCTTCGCGTTTCAGCGCTACCAGCCCGGCAGCAACAAGTCGTTCCACCTGCCGAAGCCGCGCGCGGCCTGCGCGGTCGATCCGAGCAGCGACTGCTGCCGTTCGTGCGGCGAGCCCGCGGGCGCCGGCTGCGACACGAGCAAGGACGACTGCGACGCCAACGGCGACGGCAAGCCGGATGCGATCGCCCCCGAGGACGACGCCATCAACCTGCGCTGCTTCGAGCAAAAGCGCCGTTTCGGCGTGGATTTCCTCCAGCCGCTGCAGCGCTACGTCGACGGGCTCACGCGCTTCCAGCTGCAGGACCGCTTCGGCCAGATGGTCCCCAACCCGCTGTTCGCCGACCCGAGCGCGGCGTTCGTGCGCGATCCGAGCATGGTGTACCTCGCGGGCATCGTCGGCGTGCCGTGGCAGGACATCGCCCGCAAGAACGCCGCGGGCAAACCCGATCTCGTCGGCGGCCTCGACGCCGAGGGCAAGGCGGCGGGCGGCTTCCAGAACGGCGGCGAGCTGGCGATCAACGGCACGTGGGCGGTGATCCTCGGCGACCCGAGCTGCGACTTCGCCAAGCCCGCGTGCCGGCCGAAGGATCCGTTGATGATCGAGTCGATCCAGCCGCGCGCCGGGACCAACCCGGTCACCGGCGACGCGCTCGCGCCGCCGCAGCAGGCCGACGGGCCGAACCCGATCAACGGCCACGAGTGGAAGATCAGCGCGAAGGCCGACATGCAGTACGCCTGCATTTTCCCCCTGGTCGATCCGACGAGCGGCAAGCCGGCGCCGATGGATTGCGCGCTCGCGGCGCCCGAGTCGAACTGCGACTGCAAGTCGCTCGGCAACTTCGACATGAAGCCGCTGTGCACCGGCGAGACCGGACAGCTCCAGGCGCGCGCCAAGGCGTACCCGGCGCGGCGCGAGCTCGGCGTGCTTAAGGCCCTCGGCGATCAGGGGATCGTCGCGTCGATCTGTCCGGCCCAGCTCGGCGACACCGGGGCCGCCGACTTCGGCTACCGCCCGGCGGTCGGGGCGATCGTCGAGCGGCTCGGGCAAGGGGCGCTCGGCGATCAGCTGTGCCTGCCGAACGCGCTGCCGGTCGACTCCGCGGGCCGCGCCGACTGCGTCATCGTCGAGGCGCGCCGGGCCGCGGACGCCGGCTCGTGCGGCTGCGCGGCGCCCGCGCGGCGGTCTCTCGCACCCGACGATCCGCTGCTCGCCGCGGTGAAGGCGATCGGCGCCGAGCCGTGGAACTGCTTCTGCGCCATCGAGCAAGCGGCCGGCGATCCGGACGCGGCCGGACGGCCGAAAGCCCTCGCCGCCTGCCAGGACGCGCCGCCCGAGCTCACGCCGACCTCCGGCGGGGCCCCGGTCGACGGCTGGTGCTACATCGACGCCGAGCGATCGCCGCCGCTCGGAAACCCCGAGGTGGTGAAGAAATGCCCGGCCTCCGAGCACCGTGCGCTGCGCTTCTCGGGAACGGCCGACGCCGCGACCGGAGCCACGCTGCTCATCGCCTGCCGCAGCTGAGCTTGCGCGAGGTCAAGAACCGCGATACGGATTTTCGGATGCTTAGGTGGTGACTCATGCGCACGTGGCAAGTGGTTCTCAGCGTGGCGGTGGCGTGGGGCGTCGGCTCGGTGGCGGCGTGCGGCAATGCCGTGACCGACCTGCAGAGCGTGGGAGCAGGGCCGGATACCAGCGGTTCGGGCGGCGCGGGCGGGGCCACCGGCAGCGGCGGCGGCTCGAGCGGCGGCGGCGGCACGATCCTGACGGGCCCGGCGAACAAGGTCGACGTGCTCTTGATGATCGACAACTCCGGCTCGATGAGCGACAAGCAGCAGATCCTCCGCGTGGCGGTGCCGGATCTGGTGAAGGGGCTCGTCGCGCGGCAGATCGACGACGTCCACTTCGGCGTCATCACCTCGAGCCTCGGCGGGCACGGCTCGGACACCTGCGTCGGCGACAAGACGCCGAGCGAGAACGACCACGGCCGGCTCATCCACCGCGGCTCGACCGACGGCAGCAAGCCCGACGTGGCCACCTGGGCGGACAAGGGCTTCCTGTTGTGGGATCCGAAGGGCAAGGCGATGCCGCCGGGCGAGAGCGACGCGGTCCAGCTCTCCGCCAACCTCGCGGCGATGGTGGCCGGCGCGGGCGAGGTGGGCTGCGGCTTCGAGAACCAGCTCGAGGCGTGGTACCGCTTCGCCGTCGACCCCGATCCGTACGACACCATCGTGATCGAGAACAACTCCGCGGTGCTGAAGGGCACCGATCTGACGCTGCTCAAGCAGCGCGCGCAGTTCCTCCGGCCCGACTCGGCGCTGGTGATCGTGATGCTGACCGACGAGAACGACGCGTCGCTGCGCGACGGCTCGCAGTACTTCTACGCCTTCCAGCGCTACCAGCCGGGCACGAACAAGCCCTACCACCTGCCGAAGCCGCGCGCGGCCTGCGCCACCGATCCGAACAGCGACTGCTGCCGCTCGTGCGGCCAGGCGGCCGGCGCGGGCTGCGACACCAGCAAGGACGACTGCACCGGCACGATCGCGCTCGAGGACGACGCGATCAACCTGCGCGCCTTCGACCAGAAGCACCGCTTCGGCATCGATTTCCTCCAGCCGCTGCAGCGCTACCAGGACGGGCTCAGCAAGAGCGTGGTGTTCGATCGCTTCGGCCAGGCCGTGCCGAACCCGATCTATCCGAGCAACGGGGCTTCCGGCATGCGGCCGCCGAGCTGGGTGTTCCTCGCCGGCATCGTCGGCGTGCCGTGGCAGGACATCGCGCGCAGGAACGCGGCGGGCAAGCCCGACCTGCTCCAGGGGCTCGACGGCGGCGGCAAGGCCGCGGGCGGCTTCCAGAGCGCGGCGGAGCTGGCGAAGAACGGCGTGTGGGCGGTGATCCTCGGCGACACCAGCTGCGAGTTCGTCAACCCGGCGTGCCGCCCGAAGGATCCGCTGATGATCGAGTCGATCGCGCCGCGGCTCGGGACGAACCCGGTGACGGGCGATCCGCTGGCGCAGCCGCAGGACGGCGACGGGCCGAACCCGATCAACGGCCACGAGTGGAAGAACAGCGCCAAGAACGACCTGCAATACGCCTGCATCTTCGACTTGCCCGAGCCGATCGATTGCTCGGTCGCCGCGCCCGAGTCGAGCTGCGAGTGCAAGTCGCCGGACAACCCGGAGATGAAGCCGCTGTGCAACGGGGCGACCGGGCAGACCCAGGCGCGCGCCAAGGCCTATCCCGGGCGGCGCGAGCTCGGCGTGCTGAAGTCGCTCGGCCAGCAGGGCATCGTCGCGTCGATCTGCCCGGCGCAGCTCAAGACCCCCGGCAGCCGCGACTACGGCTACGTCGCGGCGATGGGCGCCGTGCTCGATGCCATCGACGGAGTCTTGCCCAAGACGAAGTAGGGCGGGGGCTCGTCCCCCGCCTAGGGCGATTAGCCGTTGACGGTGGCCGGTGTCCTCGCGAGGCTAGCCGCCGCGTGAGCCCGAAGAAGAAGATCCTCGTCATCGAGGACGAGCCGCAGATCGTGCTCGGGCTGTCCGACGCGCTGACCTTCGAGGGCTTCGAAGTGGTCGCGGCCGACACCGGCAAGAAGGGCGTGGCGCTCGCCAAGCAGTACCGGCCGAACGCGATCGTGCTCGACCTGATGCTGCCGGACGACAACGGCTTCCACGTGTGCGAGCAGCTGCGCGCGACCGACCGGCTGGTGCCGATCATCATGCTCACGGCGCGGAGCTCCGAGGCCGACAAGATCCGCGGTCTGGAGATGGGCGCGGACGACTACGTCACCAAGCCGTTCAGCGTGGGCGAGCTCATCGCGCGGATGCGGGCGATCTTCCGCCGCGCCGACCGCGGCGCCGACGTGCCGGACACCTTCCGCATCGGCAAGACGCAGGTGAACCTGGCGGCGCAGAGCATCACCCGCGGCAAGCTGGTCGACCAGCTGAGCTTCTACGAGGTGGGCCTGTTGCGCTTGCTGT
>JACXTT010010410.1_pt1 | contig 12536 bp, 10 predicted proteins | sample 9270951 | NCBI WGS metagenome assembly JACXTT01 (sample SAMN15532306, study PRJNA645909) | rock metagenome | isolation source: weathered quartz diorite | place: Puerto Rico | collected 2017-06-21 | reverse complement strand
GACGCGCGGGCGGGCGTGACACCCGGCGACGAGGAGATCGCGGAGATCCTGCGTGCCGCGCGGACCCCGGTGCTCGTGCTCGCGAACAAGATCGACGATCCGCGTCGCGATGCCGACGCGCTCGAGTTCCACCGGCTCGGTCTGGGCGACCCGCAGCCGATCTCGGCGTTGCACGGTCACGGCAGCGGCGACCTGCTCGACGAGATCGTCGGCCGCCTTCCCGGCGGTGGCGCACCGGCAGTCGGAGACGAGGCGATCCGGGTCGCGATCCTCGGGCGGCCGAACGTCGGCAAGTCGTCGCTCCTGAACGCGCTCGTCGGCCGGGAGCGCGTGATCGTCTCCGAGGTGCCGGGAACCACCCGCGACGCGATCGACACGGTGCTGGAGCGTGACAGCACGACGTTCGTGCTCGTCGACACTGCCGGCTTACGGCGCAAGCGCCGCCAGCGCCAAGGGATCGAGTACTACTCGGAGCTGCGAGCGCTGGCGGCGGCCGAACGCGCGGACGTCGCCCTCATCGTGGTCGATGCATCGGAAGGCGTCGTCGAGCAGGACTTGGCCGTCGCCGACGTCGCTCGCAAGGCGGGGTGCTCGACGCTCGTCGTGCTGTCGAAGTGGGACATGACCGCGATCGACCTGCAGGAGGCCAAGGGCCTGCTGCACCGGCGTCTCCGGCAGCGCTCGCCCGTGATCGCAGTCTCGGCGAAGACCGGACGTGGCCTCGGCCGTCTGCTCGACCACGTCGAGGCGCTCTTCGCCAAGCACAACGGCCGCATCCCGACACCCGAGCTCAATCGCGCGCTCGGGGAGCTGCGCGAGGCGAGACCTGGGCCGGCCGACCGCGGCCGCCGTCTCAAGCTGATGTACGGCACGCAAACGGCGACGCGCCCGCCGCGCCTCAGGGTGTTCGTCAACGCACCAAGCTTGATCACCAGGGACTACGGGTACTGGGTCGAGAACGAGCTGCGGGCGCGGTTCGGGCTCGAGGGAGTTCCCGTTTCGATCGACTTCGTCAAGTCGTCCTAGGAGAAGATGATGCGGTGCGCGTAGTGGTGGTCGGCGGCGGCTCGTGGGGAACGGCATTCTCGGTACTGCTCCGGGACCGCGGCCACCAGGTCGCGCTCGCCTGCCGCGACGCCGGCCAGGCGGCGGCGATCCGGGCGACCGGTCGCAACCCACGCTATCTGACCGGCGTCGACCTCCAGGGCATCTTCTCCTGCACGATCGCGGGTGCACCCGTCGAGGAGGCCGAGCTCGTCGTTGTCGCCGTGCCGAGCCGGGCGTTCGCGGACGTCGTAACCGAGCTTCCCGGCGACGCGCCCGTGCTCTCGCTGACGAAGGGACTCGATCCGGACACGGGTGAACGGCTCTCCACGCTCGTCGTCGACCGGCCCGTCGCCGTCCTGTCGGGCCCGAACATCGCCGAGGAGGTCGCTCGCGGCCTTCCGGCCGCAGCCGTCGTCGCAAGCCCGGACATCGAACTCGCCGTTCGCCTCCAGCTCGCGATCAACTCGACGGCGTTTCGCGTGTACGTGAACGAGGATGTCGTCGGCGTCGAGCTTTGCGCGGCGGCGAAGAACGTCATCGCATTGGCAGCCGGGGCGGCCGACGGTCTCGGTCTCGGGGACAACGGCAAGTCGGCGCTGGTGACGCGCGGGCTCGCCGAGATGGGCCGGCTGGCGGAGTCGGCCGGCGCGCGGCCCGAGACCTTTGCGGGTCTCGCCGGGATGGGCGACCTGATCGTCACCTGCTGGTCGCCGTCGGGTCGCAACCGCCGTGCCGGCGAGCTGATCGCACGGGGCGCGACGGCAGCCGAGGCGGTCGACGAGATAGGCATGGTCGTGGAGGGCCTGACCACCGCTCCGGTGCTGCGCGAGGTGGCCGTCAGGCTCGGCATCGAGATGCCGATCACCGAAGGCGTCTGTGCAGTCCTGGGTGGGACGTCACTCGGAGACCTCGTTGCGCAGCTCATGCGTCGGGAGCCAACGACCGAATAAGAACCTACGATGCCCGCGATGCGTCCGATCAGGGTCCTGTTCGCCCTCTTCCTCGGGGTTGCCGCGTTCGCGGTCGCGAGTTGCGGGGGCGGAGGTGGAGGCGGAGGCGGGTCGAGCTCGGGGAGCGTTCCCGAGACGGCTTCGCTGGCGCCTGCGGACGCCGGAGTCTGGGCATCCGTCCACACGGACGTCGGGTCGGCGCAGTGGACGGCGCTCGACGCGGTGCTGGCGCAGATCCCGGGTGCGGAGGCGGCGATCGACAGCGCGCTCAAGCAGGTCTCGAACAGCGGCAAGAAGCTCGATCTGCGCAAGGACATCCTGCCCGCGCTCGGCAAGGAGCTGATCGTCGTCCTCCCCTTCGGCGCCTCCACCCCGGTGGTGCTCGCGAAGCCCGCGAATGAGGCGGTGTTCAACGATCTCTTCACCGGCTCGACGCCGCCGGTGAGGACCACGCGCGACGGCTGGACCGTGATCGCGAAGAATCAGAAGGCGCTCGATGCCTACACGGCCGCCGCCGGCAAGGGCTCGCTGGCCGACTCCGATGCCTTCAAGAAGGCGATGGACGGTCTACCGCCGGACGCGCTCGTGCGGGCGTACGTGAACGGGAAGGGTCTGGCGGGCGTCGCGGGCACCGCCGCGGGCTCGGCATCGGGCGCGCTCAAGAGCATCCCGATCCCGGGGCTGGGAAGCCTCTCGAGCGCCAACGGCGGAACGAATACGAAGGCACTCGAGCAGCTGGGCACGATCGGGTTCGCGCTCTCGGCGGCCAAGAACGAAATCAGGGTCGACGGCTCGATCAGCGGGTCGAACTCCCAGGCCGCGCCGTATGCGCCGAAGCTGCTCCGCCGCGTACCTGGCGACGCGCTCGCCGCCGCCTCGTTTGCGGGCAGCGAAGCCGTCATGGCGCAGGTCCGCAGCTCGCTCTCCGCCGCGGGCGCCGACCAGACGCTCGCGCAGCTCCGGCAGACGCTCGGGGTCTCACCCGACGACCTGCTGGCGCTCGGCGACGGCGAGGGCGTCCTCTACGTCCGCCCGTCGCTGATCATCCCCGAGGTGACCGCCGTGCTGGCGCCGAAGGATCCGGCACGCGCGCTGCAGACGCTTCACACGATCGCCGGGAAGCTGGCGGCGTCGACCGGCGGCAAGGTGACGACGACCATCGTCGGCGGGATCACGTTCACCGTGCTGCACGTCAGCATCGTCGGAATCGGCGTCGGCCGCGACGGCGACCGTGTCGTCGTCACGACGGCGCCGGCCGGAATCGGGGGCTTCGACGGCGCGAACGCCAAGCTCGTCGATTCCGACCGGTTCAAGCAGGCTGCGGGCGATGTCGGGTTCACCGACACAACGAGCGGCTTCGCCTACGTCGACGTGAAGGGCCTGGCGCCGCTGCTGAACACGATCGCCAGCGCCGCCTCGGGCTCGGGCTCGGGCTCGAGCTCCGCGAGCGTCAAAAAGCTCGTGGACGCGCTGTCCGCGATCGACTCGCTGGCGCTCAACTCGAAGGTCGACGGCGGTCGTCTGCTGTTCCAGGGCGCAGTCCGCGTCGGCTGAGCAGCTCTGCGCTACCCTGGCGGGCGATGTCGGGCAGGTCGTTCCAGTTCAGCTCCGAGTCCGTCACCGAAGGGCATCCGGACAAGATCGCGGATCAGATCTCGGACGCCGTCCTCGATGTCGTCCTCGCCGACGATCCCAACGGCCGCGTCGCGTGCGAAACGCTGATCACGACGGGGCTGGTCGTCGTCGCAGGCGAGATCACGACCGACACGTATGTCGATGTTCGCGCCGTCGTACGCGAGCAGATCGCCGCGATCGGCTACACGCGAGCGAAGTACGGCTTCGACGCCGAGACCTGCGGCGTCGTCGTCGCGATCGACGAGCAGTCGCCGGACATCGCACAGGGCGTCGACGAGTCGTTCGAGGCGCAACACGGAGACACCGATCCGCTCGACCTGATCGGCGCCGGCGACCAGGGGATGATGTTCGGCTACGCGACGCGTGAGACGGACGAGCTGATGCCGCTGCCGATCATGCTTGCGCACAAGCTGACGAAACGCCTGTCCGAGGTGCGAAAGGCGGACGTGCTGCCGTACCTGCGCCCGGACGGCAAGGCGCAGGTGACGGTGCGCTACGAGGTCGATGAGGCCGGCCGGCAGCGCCCCGTCGAGATCGAGCGGATCCTGATCTCGACGCAGCACCGTGAAGGGATCGACATCGACACGCTCCTCAAGCCCGACCTGCTCGAACATATCGTCGAGCCGATCCTCCACACCGACTATCGCGACCTGTTCGATCCGGGCCGGCTCGGAGCGCGCGACTTCCTCTACGTCAACCCGACCGGCAAGTTCGTGGTCGGCGGGCCGATGGGGGACACCGGCCTCACGGGGCGCAAGATCATCGTCGACACGTACGGCGGCGCGGCCCCTCACGGCGGCGGCGCGTTCTCGGGCAAGGACCCGACGAAGGTCGACAGGTCGGCGGCGTACGCCGCGCGATACGTGGCGAAGAACGTCGTGGCGGCGCGGCTCGCCGACCGATGTCAGCTCCAGGTCGCGTATGCGATCGGCGTCGCGCACCCGCTGAGCGTCCTCGTCGACTGCTTCGGCACCGAGGCAATCTCGCTCGGACGGATCGAGGAGGTGATCGGCAAGCACTTCGACCTGCGGCCGGGCGCGATCATGCGCGACCTCGACCTGCGCCGCCCCATCTACCGCAAGACGGCGTCGTACGGGCACTTCGGCCGCGACGACCGCGACTTCACGTGGGAGCGCACCGACAAGGCGGACGCCCTGCGCGAGGCGGCCGGCCTTGCCGTTGGCTCCGACCTTCGGGTCTGAGGCTCCTGACCGGACCACTCGTGAACGAGCAGCGCAGAGGTGTGAGTTTCAGCCTCGACGGGTGAGACGGCGGTGGCGGCCGAAGGCCGGCGTGACGGCCGAGAGGCCAAAACATGGTTTCCCTCGCGTCAGGCCACGCGCACGTAGAGGCCCTGGGCGGCCTTCTCGGCGATCGCGCGCTCGCCGCCGTCGACCGAGACCTTGAGCTCACCGGCAGCAGGGTGCGCTTCGTGCACCTCCACGCAGGCGCCCGGCACGAGACCCTCGTCGTAGAACCAGTGCAGCAGGTCGCCGTCGTGCTCGGCGAGCCTGACGATCTCCGCCGACCGACCCGCGCCGACCTCGGCGAGCGCGACCAGATCGCGGTTCTCGGCCTGCTCGAAACCCGGGTCGACCGGCCATCCGTGCGGGCAGCGCTGGGGACGGCCGAGCCGCTCGTCGATCCTGTCCACCATGTCGTCGCTGAACGTGTCGCCGAGCACGTCGGCGTGGACGTGGGACTCCGCTGCGGTGTAGCCCATGAAGTCGGTGAGGAAGCGTTCGATCAGCCGGTGCTTGCGCACGACCCTCTGTGCGCGTTCGACGCCGGCGGGTGTGAGGATCGCCTCCTTCTGCTCGCCTCGCTCGACGAGCCCGTCCGCCTCGAGCCGCTTCAGCATCTCGCCGGCGGATGCACGCGAGACACCGAGCATCTCCGCCACGCGCGACGCGATCGCACTCGATCCGGTCGCCGGCCGGTACTCGCCGATCGGGAAGGCGAGAAAGTAGATCGTCTCGAGGTACTCGTCGACGGAGTGGCCCTGGCCGTGCGCCATGCCGGTCAGTCTAGACCGCGAGCATCGGTTGACCGTTCGTACACGTGCTGTAAGGTTTGCCTGACATGAGTTCCACCCAGATTCTGCTCCTGGGCGGCGTCGCCGGCTCGACCATCTTCCTCGGCCTTCCGGTGGGGCGGATGCAGTCGGTCAGCCCGCGCGTCAAGTCGTTCCTGAGCGCTGGGGCGACAGGCATCCTCCTGTTCCTGATCTGGGATGTGCTCTCGGCGGCCGTGGACCCGGTCGAGACGGCCCTCAAGCACGGCCGCGACGGACGCTTCTTCGGTCTTGCCGCTCTGCTCGCCGTCGGCTTTGGCGTCGGCCTCCTCAGCCTCGAGCTCTACGACGGCTGGCTCAAGCGGCGGCGGAATCGCGCACTGCTCGGGCCCGGCGCCGCGTCGATGGCGGAGTTCGAGCTGGAGCGGCACGTGGTCACGATGTCCCCGTCGCGCTGGCTGTCGGTCTTCATCGCCACGGGCATCGGTCTCCACAACTTCTCGGAGGGCCTCGCGATCGGCCAGTCCGCTGCTCGGGACGAGCTCAGCCTTGCGCTCGTCCTGATCATCGGCTTCGGCCTTCACAACGCAACCGAGGGCTTTGGCATCGTGGCGCCGCTCGCAGGCGACAAGGATCCGCCCAGCTGGCGGTTCCTCGGCCTGCTCGGCCTGATCGGCGGCGGCCCCACGTTCGTCGGCACGCTCGTCGGCCAGGCGTGGGTCAGCGAGGCGCTGTCGGTGGTGTTCCTCGCACTGGCAGCGGGCTCGATCCTCTACGTCGTCGTCGAGCTGATCGCCATCTGCAGGCGCTTCGCCTCCAAGGAGCTCGTGCTCGCCGGCATTCTCGCCGGGCTCGTGCTCGGCTTCGCCACGGACTTCGTGCTCGTCGCAGCCGGCGCGTAGAGCGCCGCTGCGCTCATCTCCGGACGCGCATCTACGCTGGACGTCGTGCGTCTCGCCGACGTCTATCCCCTTGTCACCACGCGGACGCTTGCGCGGAGCTTCACCTATGCCGTGCCGGACGAGATCGAGAAGGGCGACGTCGTCTCCGTGCGTCTCGGGCGCCGCACCGCGCGCGGCGTCGTCACGGAGGTCGGCGTCGATGCGCCCGTCGGGGTCGTTCCGAGAGAGGTCGAGCGCAGGCTCGGCGACGTCCCGCCCGTTCTCGTTGATCTCGCGCTCTGGCTCGCTGGCTACTTCGGCTCGACGCCCGCCCGTGCGCTCGAGCTCGTGGCTCCGGCAATGCCGAAGCGTCGCACGGAACGCCCCTCGCCCGCCGCGCGCGAATCGCTTACCGGCGAGCCCCAGCCCGCCGAGCTGACCGAGGAGCAGCAGTCGGCCGTCGCGCGGATCGTGACCGCACTCGACGCGGGCGGTAGTCACGTGTTGCTGGCAGGCCCGACCGGCAGCGGCAAGACGGAGGTCTACCTCCAGGCGGCCGCGGCGGCGCTCGGACGCGGGCGCGGCGTGATCGTGCTCGTGCCGGAGATCGCGCTCGCACCGCAGACGATCGGGAGGTTTCGCGCCCGTTTCGGCGACAGGGTTGCCGTCCTCCATTCCGGGCTCGGCGACGCCGAGCGGCGCGACGAGCGTGAGCGGATTGCCTCGGGCGACGCCCGGATCGTCGTCGGCGCCCGATCCGCGTTGTTCGCACCGATGCGCGATGTGGGCCTGATCGTCCTCGACGAGGAGCACGACTCGGCGTACAAGCAGGACGCCGACCCACGATACGACGCGCGCACCGTCGCGGCGAAGCGTGCGGCGCTCGAAGGAGCGGTGGCCGTCTACGGGAGTGCGACGCCGCGCCCCGAGAGCTGGGAGCGCCTGCCCCGCCTCGAGCTCCTTGCTCGCATCGGCGCGCCGCTGCCGCAGGTGCGACTGGTCGATCTCCGCCGCGAGGCGGGCTACCCGCTGTCGGCGCCGCTGCTCGCAGAGCTCGGCGCGATCGCAGAAGGAGGCGGGCGGGCGATCCTGCTCCTGAACCGTCGCGGAGTGGCGCCCGCCGTCTACTGCCGGGCCTGCGGTCGGTCGCGCCGCTGCGCGTCGTGCGACGTCGCCCTGACGCTGCACGCTGACGGGAGGCTGCACTGCCACCACTGCGGCTTCGCCGCGCACGTGCCCGGTGTGTGCCCGCTCTGTGGCTCGGTGGAGCTCGCGCGGGTCGGCGCCGGTACGCAGAAGCTCGAGGCCGAGCTCGCGAGGCGCCTGCCGGAGCTCACCCGGATCCGTCTCGACGCCGACACCACACGTGGCCCGGGCGAGCTCCGCGACGCACTCGCGCGCTTTGCGAACGCGGATCGCGCCGTCCTGATCGGCACGCAGATGGTTGCCAAGGGCCATCACTTCGCCGGTGTGCGTCTCGCCGCGGTCGTCGACGCCGACACGGGGTTGACGCTGCCTGACCTGCGGGCGGAGGAGCGGACCTTTCAGCTCGTGACGCAGCTCGCCGGCCGGAGCGGACGCGACGCACCCGGGCTCGTCCTCGTGCAGACCTTTCAGCCCGACGCGACCCCTCTCGTCTACGCGGCGCGTCACGACGTCTCGGGGTTTCTGGCGCTGGAGCTGGAACGGCGCCGGGAGCTCGCGTACCCGCCGTTCAGTCATCTGGTCTCGTTGCTCGTGTCCGGGCCCGAACCGTCGGCCCCGGACCGGGTGCTGCGCGAGTTGCGGACGAGACTGGAACGCACGGGCGCAGATCTGCTCGGTCCGGCGCCGCTCTTGCGGATGCGCGGACGGCACCGCTCGCAGCTCATCGTGAAGACGCAGGATCCGAAACGGATCGCTCGCACCGCCGCGGCGTTGCTCGAGGCCGCCACCCCCAGACTGCGGCGCGACGGGCTCACGGCCGTGGTGGACGTCGACCCGCAATAGGTGGCCAGGCGCTCGTCTACACTCGCCGCATGGCGGGGCACGAGCACGACCACGCACACGACGACGAGCACGAGCACGCGCATGACGGCGAGCACGAGCACGACGAGGACGCGGCGCACGAAGCCGAGCGCCTCGCACGCAAGCGCATCGCGCTCGCGCAGATCCGTCAGTACGGCGATGCAGTCCTGCGTATGAAGGCGGGCGAGGTCGAGGACTTCGACGAGGAGCTGGCCCGCGTCGCGGAGCGGATGACAGCGCTCATGCACGACGCCGAGGGCGTCGGGCTCGCCGCGACTCAGGTGGGCATTCTGCGCCGCTTTTTCGTCTTCAGCCACGACGGCGTCGATCGCGTGCTCGTCAACCCGGTGATCACGAAGCGGGCCGGTGCAGCCGAGATCGACGACGAGGGGTGCCTCTCGCTCGGGTCGGTTCGCGTACCGGTCGAGCGCCACCTCGAGGTCACGATCGAGGCGAAGGACGCCACCGGGGCGGAGGTCGAGCTCGAGCTCGAGGGAATGCCGGCGCGTGTCGCGCAGCACGAGGTTGATCACCTCGACGGCGTGCTGATCATCGACCGCACCGACCCCGAGTCGCGCAAGGAGGCGATGGCGCAGCTGCGGCCGCGGCTCCTCCTCGCCTCCCGCTAGCCGGATGGCACGCATCGCGGTCGCCGCAACGGCGCTGTTCGGCGCGGACGTGCTCGAGCGCCTCGCGAGGTCCCATGACGTCGCCTCACTGCTCTCACGGCCGGACGCTCCTCGCGGGCGCGGGCGGAGGGTCGAGCCGACACCTGCGAAGGCCGTCGCGGAACGACTCGGGATCCGGGTGCTCCAGCCAGACCGACCCGAACCCGGTCTCGACCTCGGCGCCCCGACGGTCGTGGTGTGCGCGTACGGGCTCCTGATCCCGGGCGCCTTGCTCGAGGAGCGCCTGTGGCTCAACGTCCACCCGTCGCTGCTCCCCCGCTGGCGCGGTGCTGCGCCAGTCGAGCGGGCGATCCTGGCCGGCGACGAGGAGACCGGTGTGACCATCCACCGAACGGTGAAGGAGCTCGATGCCGGTCCGATTGCGGCACGGCGGGCATTCCCGATAGGCGACGGGGACGACGCCGGCGCCGTCTACGCGCGCGCGGCCGACGTGGCCGTCGAGCTCCTCGACGGCGTCCTCGGCGCCGAGCTCCGATTCGTCGCACAGTCCGTCGACGGCGTCACCTATGCCGACAAGATCTCGGCGGCCGACCGCGTGCTCGATGCGGACGCGCCTCCCGTCGAGCTCGTGCGCCGTGTCCGGGCGCTCTCCCCGCACATCGGTGCCAGGGCGGAGCTGCGCGGGAGGCCCGTCACCGTGTGGATGGCTCGTGTCGATGAGGACGGAGCATTCGAGGCCCTCGAGGTGCAGCCCGACGGCGGCCGGCGCATGGCGTACGAGGCATGGCTTCGCGGTCTGCGGTAGTCGCGCCGGCGCGCCGAGCGGCGTTCGACGTCCTCCTCCGCGTGTTCGAGGACGGCGCCTATGCCGACCGCGCGCTCCGGAGCGCAGTGGCGCCGCTGGACGAGCGCGATCGCGCGCTCGCGCACCAGCTCGCGTTCGGCACAGTGCAGCGTGCGCGGACGCTCGATTACGCGATCGAGACGCTCGGCAGGCGCCGTGTCGACAAGCTCGACCCGCCGGTTCGTGCTGCGCTTCGGCTCGGCGCGTATCAGCTCGCGTACCTCGACGGCGTACCGCGCTACGCGGCGGTCAATGAGTCGGTCGAGCTCGTCCGGCGAGCCCGCCTGGAGCGTGCCGTCCCGTTTACGAACGCCGTGCTCAGGCGCCTCGCCGATGGCGCTCGCACGCTCGTCGAGGAGCTGCCCGAGGAAACCCCCGCCGAGGCTGCCCTGCGCCACTCGTATCCGGACTGGGTCGCAGACGCCTGGTGGCACGCGCTCGGCCGCGAGGAGGCGATCGCGCTGATGCGAGCCCAGAACGAGGCGCCCGAGACCGCGGTGCGGCTCGTCCGCGGCACGATCGCCGGACTGGCTGATCCGGACATTCCCGGTGCATGGGTGGTCGACCGGATTGACGAGGCGGCGCTTTCCGAGGGCAGGATCTGGCCGCAAAGCCGGGGCTCGCAGCTCGCGGGTCTGACCGTCGCCTCGACTGAGGGCGAGCGTGTGCTCGATCTCTGCGCGGCGCCAGGAGGCAAGGCGACGATGCTCGCGGGCGAGGTGGTCGCGGCGGAGTCGAACGAGGCGCGGGCGCGCGAGCTCGAAGAGAACGTGCGGCTGCTCGGGGCGCGCAATGTGCGCGTCGTGCATGCCGACGGCCGTGAGCTGCCACCAGAGTTGACGGGCTTCGACCGCGCGCTCGTCGACGCGCCGTGCTCGGGGCTGGGCGTGCTCGCCGCCAGGCCGGACCTGCGCTGGCGCGCCGAGTCTCTGCCCGACCTCCAGCTCGAGCTGATTCACGCCGCCGCCGCGCGCGTGCGGCCCGGTGGGACGCTCGTGTACTCGGTGTGCACGATCAATGCGGAAGAATGCGAGGCGGTCGTCGATGCATCGGGTCTCGAGGTCGACACGACGCTCGCCGGCGAATGGCCGCGCTTCCGCCACCCGACGCGGCCCGAGTTCCTGCAGACGCTGCCGCACGTGCACGGGACGACCGGGTTCTTCATCGCGCGGCTGCGGGTGCCAGGGTCAAGACCGTTGACAAACGGGTCTGGCCCGAAGGCCAGACCCTAAGATCGCGGCAATGGCCTGGGACGACTGGATCCGCGACGGCGTCGAGGTCGAGCCCTCGCTCTACGCGGCCGATTTCACGCGACTCGGCGAGCAGATCGAGGCGCTGCTCGCGGGTGGCTGCCGCATCTTCCACTTCGACGTCGGTGACGCGCACTTCGTCCCACCGGTGACGATCGGGCCGGTGGTGCTCCGCTCGATCGCGCCGGCGATCCATGCGGCCGGGGGTTTGATCGACTGCCATCTGATGGTGGACGACCCGGCGCACCACTTCGAGGAGATCGCGGTCTCGGGAGGTGACTCGGTCACCTTCCATGTCGAGGCGGCACGCGATCCGGCCGGCATCGCCGCGGCGGCGCGCGCGCACGGTCTCTCGGTCGGTATCGCGTTCAATCCCGAGACGACGCCCGGAGCGGCGGCTGGTGCTGCCGTCGCTGCGGCCGCAGAGCTCGTGCTCTGCATGAGCATCCACCCCGGCTATTCCGGACAGGCGTTCATGCCCGACGCGCCCGGCCGGATCGCCGAGGTGGCACGACTGGTCGACGTACCGGTGCAGGTCGACGGCGGGGTTGGCGAAGAAAACGCCAGGGCGATTCGCGATGCGGGAGCCAGCCTGCTCGTCTGCGGCAGCGCCGTCTTCGTCGACGCAGACCCGGCGAGCGCCTACCAGCGCATTCTCGCCGCGGCGTCGTGACCCACCTCGACCGCGCGATCGCACTCGCCGAGAACGGTCGTGGCACCACCTGGCCGAACCCGGTCGTCGGCGCAGTCGTCGTCTCGCTTGCGGGTGAGGTCGTCGGCGAAGGCTGGCACGAGCGCAAGGGCGGGCCGCACGCCGAACTGCACGCGTTGCGCGCCGCGGGAGAAGCCGCACACGGCGCCACGCTCTACGTGTCGCTCGAGCCCTGCGCCGGCCACGGTTCGACGCCGCCGTGCGTCGACGCCCTTCTCGAGGCCGGCATCGCCAGGGTCGTCATCGGTGCGCTCGACCCGAACCCGGCGATGGCCGGAGGCGCGGAGCGATTGCGGGCCGCTGGTGTCGACGTCGAGCTCGCCGACTCCTTCGAGGCGCGGCGGCAGAACGAGGCCTGGCGCACCTGGGTGTCGCGAAAGCGGCCGTTCGTCACATACAAGGTCGGGGCCACCGTCGACGGTCGCGTAACCGTTCCAGGCGGCCGCTGGGTGACGGGTGAAGAGTCGCGCCGCCTCGTGCACGAGCTGCGCGCCAGGTCGAACGCCGTGGCCGTCGGCATGGGGACGGTGCGGGCCGACGCGCCTCGGCTCGACGCGCGCGGCGTTC
>JACXTT010010409.1_pt1 | contig 12536 bp, 9 predicted proteins | sample 9270951 | NCBI WGS metagenome assembly JACXTT01 (sample SAMN15532306, study PRJNA645909) | rock metagenome | isolation source: weathered quartz diorite | place: Puerto Rico | collected 2017-06-21 | reverse complement strand
GACTTGGTGCTGCCTTCCTTGGCGCGGTTCTGCATCGCGATGAAGTTCGGGATCGCGATCGCGGCCAAGATACCGATGATCACGACGACGATCATCAGCTCGATCAGGGTGAAGCCCTTCTCACGCTTGAACATTGCTCCTCCTGCGGGGTGTGACGCTCGAACAGGGGGTCTCGATGGCTGCATGCCCCCTATCAGGGTGGTGTCAAGGCAACCGACATGCCACGGCGGCCCGCCCCCTCACTCAGGCGTCAAGCGCTGATCGAGCAATGTGTTAGGGGTGTGGGTGGGAGCGCGCTAGGACCGCGGCGATCGTGCAAATCCCAGCCGATCCGCGGCTCGCCGTGCGTTTCCGCCCTCGGCGGGCGAGCAAGCCGCAGATCGCAATCTCAGGCCGCGTGGGCGGGGGGATCCTGCTCCTCTTCCTCACCGTTACCGCGCTCACCGCCCGGCTTCTCGACGCCGTAGGCGATGAGCTTGCGGTACAGGGTCGACGCGTTGATCCCGAGGACTTCGCTGGCCTTCTTCTTCTGCCAGCGCGTGTAGTTCAAGACCTTCAGGATGTATTCCTTCTCGAGCTCCTCGAGCGTCATCGTCGGCGAATCGATGACCAGGCTGCCGCGGTGGCTCTCGCCGAATCGGATCACGTCGGGCAGCCCCTCCGGGCCGATCGTGCCACCCTCGTCCAGGATCGTGGCCCGCTCCAGCACGTTCTCCAGCTCGCGCACGTTTCCCGGCCAGTCGTACTTCATGAGCAGCTCGAGGGCTTCCTTGCTCACCGTCTTCAACGTGTTCCCGTTCGCCGAATGACGCTTGAGGAAGTGGTCCACCATCAGCGGAATGTCGTCGCGCCGCTGCCGCAACGGCGGCAGCTTGATGGGGATGACGTTCAGCCGGTAGAACAGGTCCGCGCGGAACCGGCCCTCCGCGACCTCGCGCTCGAGGTCGGCGTTGGTGGCGGCAACGAGCCGGCAATCGATCTTCACCGGCTGCGTACCCCCCACGGGGATGATTTCGCGCTCCTGCAGCGCTCGCAGCAGCTTGACCTGCGTCGCGAGCGGCGTCTCCCCCACCTCGTCCAGGAAGAAGGTGCCGCCCTCGGCGACCTGGAGCAGGCCCTGCGAGTCGCGCACGGCACCCGTGAACGAGCCCTTCACGTGCCCGAACAGGTTGCTCTCGAGCAGATCACGCGGGATAGCGCCGCAGTTGATGCTGACGAACGGTCCGGTCGCACGGCGGCTGCGATAGTGGATCTCGCGGGCGATCAGCTCCTTGCCCGTGCCGCTCTCCCCCTGGATCATGATGGTCGCCTCGCTGTCCGCGACCTTCTCGACCATCTTGAACACGCGCAGCATCTCCTCCGAAGAGCCGATGATCGACTTTTCGTCGTGGCCGCGCCGCAGCTCGCGCTTGAGGTATTGGTTCTCCACCCGCACCTTGCGCATCTCGATGGCGTTCCGGACGACGAGCTTGATTTCGTCGTTCTTCGCGTTCTTGATCAGGTACTGGAACGCCCCCAGGTTCACGGCGTCGATCGCGGACTGCTGCGAGGCATAGGCGGTCATGATGACGACCGGCAGGCCGGGGTCGTGCTTCTTGATGCCCTGAAGCAGCTGGATCCCGTCCATCCCTGGCATGCGGATGTCGGTGATCACGACGTCCAGATTCTCTCCCTTGACCTTCTCGAGGGCGTCTCGGCCGTTTTGCACCGTCGAGACCTGGTAGCCCTCCTTGCGCAGGACGATGGCCAGGAACTGCGCCATGCTCTGCTCGTCGTCCACGACCAGGATCTTCTCTGCAGGCATCGTCTATTCCTCGTTCCGCCCGCGGCGGCTGCGGTTATGCGGCGCGCGCGACCACGGCCTCGTCGACGGGCAGTCCCACGCGCACGGTCGTTCCACGCCCAGGGGTGCTCTCCAACAGCAGCGTCCCCCCGTGCCGCTCGACGATCCGCGATGCGATGGTCAGGCCCAGCCCCGTGCCTCCCTGCTTCGTCGTGTAAAAGGGTTGACCGACGCGAGGCAGTTCTTCCGCCGCGATGCCGGTGCCCGTGTCCTCGAATTCGATCACCACGCGGTCGCCGTCCACCATGCGCCGGCGCACGACGAGCCGTCCTCCATCCGCCATCGCGTCAAAAGCGTTGGCGGCAATGTTGAGCCATACCTGACGCAGTTGCTCCCGATCCCCACGCACGCACACCTCCTCGGTGCCGGCCTGCACCGACACGACGACACCCGCGGGGCGCCGCGGATGGCGGGTCAAGAGCTCGACCAGCTCGGCCAGCTCGTCGTCCAGCGATAGGGTCTCGAGCGCCAGATCCCGCTCGCGCGAGTAGTTCAGCAGGTCCGTCACGAAGCGATTGAGCCTCGCGCACTCGCGGCTGATCAGCCCCATCAGCACCGCGTTCTCACCGTCGAGCCGCAGCTCGCGCTGTAGGCATTCGACCGATCCGCTGATCGGGTTGAGCCCGTTGCGAAGTTCGTGGGCGATCCGTGCGGACAGCGCTCCGATCTCCGCCAGCGTCTCGTGCCGCCGCGCGCGACGTTCCATCGCGCGCACTTCCGACAGGTCCTGGAACACGGCAACGAGCCCCGTGAATCGCCCCTCGTGGAGCAGCAAATTCGTCGACATGCCGATCGGCAGCGGTCGCCCCGACGCGCCCGTCATTTCGAGCTCCACCCGCGCTCGCGGCGTCCGCGTCTCGAGGGTGCCGAGCACCAGATCGCGCAGCGGCGCCAGCCGCTGGGGGAAGGCTCCCGCCGCGTGCTGGCCGCGGCATTCGAGCGCCCGGACCCCCAGCACCTGCTCGGCCGCAGGGTTCAAGTAGCTCACGCGCCCCTGGACGTCCACGCTCAGCACGCCCGTGGTCAGGTGGCGCAGCACGGTGTCGTTGTCCACTCGGACCCGTTCCAGCTCGCGGGCCGTACGCTCGAGGTCGGCGCGCGTGCGATACACCCGATCGCCCAGCATTCCCGCGAGCACGCCCAACACGCCCAGGTACGCCACCGTCGCGAACAGCGGCGTCCCCGATTCGGCGCCGGCAGCGGCTTCCGGGATCGCGAACACCGTCGCGATCCAGGGCAGCAGCACGAACCCGACCACCGCCCCACCGGCGGTGAGCACGCCGCCCGGGACGCGACCGAGCAGGCCCCCGGTCACGACGATCACCCCGAAGAACAGCGTGAACTGGCTGCCCCGCCCACCGCTGACCGCCGCCAGCACGGTGACCAGAGCCAGGTCGCCGACGAGTTGGATCACCGTCTGGAACGCCAGGGCGCGCCCGATCCGCACGCCGAGCTGGTACAGCGCCGACAGCACCCCGACCGCCCCGAGCGCGCCGATGAGCACCGTCCACGCCACGCTGCTCGCACCGGGTGCGAGCAGCAGGCCGACGGGAAGCGCCAGAACGGTAACGATGAGCCGCGCGCGGATCAGCGTCCTGAGGCCGCTCCACGCATCCGGTGCGTGGGGCATGGCCCGCTCGCGGGGGACTTCTGTCGGTGCGAAGTTCATCAATGGCTGCCCGACACGACCGAAATCAGCTTGAACATCGGCAGGTACATGGCGACCACCATGCCGCCGACGATGCCGCCCATGACCACGATCATCACCGGCTCGATGATCGACGTCAGCGTATCAACCGCCGTGTCGACCTCGGCCTCGTAAAACACCGCGATCTTGGTGAGCATCTCGTCCAGGGCGCCCGTCTGCTCACCCACCGAGATCATCTGCACGACCATGGGCGGGAACACGCCCGCCGTCTTGAGCGGCGCCGCCACCGTCTCGCCTTCTCGGATCGACGACCGCGCCGTCATGATTGCTTCGGAGATGATCTTGTTGCCGGCCGTGCGCGCCGTGATCTCGAGGCCCGACAGGATCGGGACGCCCGAGGCGATCAGCGTGCCCAGTGTGCGCGTGAAGCGGGCCACCGAGCCCTTCAGCATGACGTCGCCGAGCGCCGGGATGCGCAGCACGAGCGCGTCGATGTTCCGCCGTCCCGCTTCGGTGTCGTAGTAGCGCTTGAGGAAGAACACGACGGCGGCCAGCGCGATCAAGCCGGCCCACCAGAATCGCTGCAGCAGGTCCGAGAGCCCGAGCACGATCTTCGTCGGCAACGGCAGCTCGCCGCCGAAGTCCGTGAACATCTTCGCGAACGTCGGGATGATGAAGATGAGCATGAACGTCGTCGCGCCGAGCGCGACCGTGAGCACGACGGCCGGGTAGACCATGGCGCTCTGGATCTTGCGCTTGAGGGCGTCCGCCTTCTCGACGTAGGTCGCGAGCCGCATCAGGATCTCGTCCAGCACGCCGCCGGCCTCGCCGGCCGCGACCATGTTGCGGAACAGGTCGTCGAACACCAGCTTGTGACGGCCGAGCGCGTCGGACAGCGTCGCGCCCGCCTCCACCTCGCGCGTGACCTCCGAGATGATCCTGCCGAATGACGGTTTGCTCGCCTGCTTGGACAGGATGTCCAGGCACTGCACGAGCGGCAGGCCGGCCGAGATCATCGTCGCGAACTGGCGCGTGAAGATCGCGAGATCCTTGGTGCTGATCCCCGAGCCGCCCAGCTTCGGCAGCCTGAGGCCGCCCCCCTTCGGCTTGATCGAGGTGACGAAGACCCGCTTCTTGCGCAGGATCTCCATCGCCTCTTCGGGGCGCGCGACTTCGATTTCACCTGCCTGGGTCTCCCCAGCGAGGCTTCGGCCCTTCCAGACGTAGACCGGCATGCTCGAACTCTCCTATGCGGCTCGGACCGACACCTTGCGGAGCATCGACTCCAGCTCCACAGGATCCGTCGAGTGCTCCATGGCGTCTTCCGCCGACAGGCTTCGATCCTGCACGGCCTGGAGGAGCGCCTGGTTCATCGTCTGATTCCCGTGCTTCTGCCCCGCCTGCATCAGGCTGTAGATCTGGTGCGTCTTGCCCTCACGGATCACGGCGCGGATCGCGGGCGTGCAGACGAGCACCTCGAGGCACATGATCCGGCCCGGCCCATTGCTCTTGGGGATCAGCTGCTGCGTCAGGACACCGACGAGCGAGAACGCGATTTGCACCTGCACCTGGCGCTGTTGCTCGGGCGGGAACACGTCGACGATGCGGCTGACCGCCTCGTAGCTCGAGTTGGTGTGCAGCGTGGCGAACACCAGGTGCGCGGTGTCCGCGATCTTGAGCGCCGTCTCGATCGTCTCGAGGTCGCGCATCTCGCCCACCAGCACGACGTCGGGGTCCTGGCGGAGCACGTACTTGAGCGCGCTCGAGAACGAGTTCGTGTCCGCGCCCACCTCGCGTTGATTGACGATCGACTTCCGGTGGTGATGCACGTACTCGATCGGGTCCTCGATCGTGACGATGTGGCCCTGACGCGTGTCGTTGATGTGGTCGATCATCGCCGCGAGCGTCGTCGACTTGCCGCTCCCGGTGGGCCCACACACGAGTACCAGCCCCTTCTGGCGTGTGCAGAAATCCTTGACCACCGGCGGCAGGCCGAGCGTCGAGAACGGCCGGATCTCGAACGGGATCTGGCGAATGGCGGCCGAGATGCACCCGCGCTGCAGGTACACGTTCGCACGAAACCGCGACAGCCCCTTGACCCCGAACGACAGGTCGAGCTCCTTCGTCGTCTCGAAGCGCTTGCGCTGCTCGTCGGACAGCATGCTGTAGGCGAGCTGCGCCGTGACCTCCGGCGTGAGCGCCTCGGTTTCGCCCGGGACGATCGCGCCGTCGATCCGAAACTCGGGTGGCACCCCGGCAGTCAAGTGCAAGTCGGACGCCTTCTTGGCGACCATCTGTTCGAGTAGCTCTCGCAGGGTGATCACGAACCGCGTCTCCTCGTGGTGGGTGGCCGCCGGACGTCAGTCCGTCGCCGTCTCCTTGAGCACTTCCTCCGCCGTCGTGACGCCGCGCTTGAGCTTTTCGAGCGCGTCGCGGCGCAGAGTCAACATTCCGCCTTCGATGGCCGCCCTCTTGAGCTCGCCCGCGGACGACCGTTCCAGAACCAGGTCCCGCAGCCGGGGCGACATGTTCATCACTTCGTAGACGGCATGTCGGCCGCGATAGCCGGTGCCGTTGCACTCGATGCATCCCTGGCCGTCGCAGATGTTCGCCGTCTTGGCGTCGGCGGGGTTCAATTGCAGCTCCTTCAGCGCCTCCTCGGGCAGCTCGATCTTGCGCTTGCAGTTGGTGCAGATCTTGCGGACCAGTCGCTGCGCCAGCACCAGATTGAGCGACGACGCCACGAGGAACGGCTCCACCCCCATGTCGATGAGACGGCCGATCGCGCTGGGGGCGTCGTTCGTGTGCAGCGTCGACAGCACCAGGTGACCGGTGAGCGCCGCCTTGACGGCGATCGATGCGGTTTCGAGGTCGCGGATCTCGCCGACCATGATGATGTTCGGGTCCTGCCGCAGGAACGCCTTGAGCGACGCCGCGAACGTGAGACCGATGTCCTCGTGGACGAGAACCTGATTGATGCCCTCGAGGTTGTATTCGACCGGATCCTCGGCGGTCATGACGTTCACCTCGGGCGTGTTGACCCGCGACAGCGCCGAATAGAGCGTCGTGGTCTTGCCGGAGCCCGTGGGCCCCGTCACGAGCACCATGCCGTACGGGCTGGCGATCGCGGTCACGAACTCCTTCATCTGCCGCGGCTCGAACCCGAGCTTTTCGAGATCGATGTTCAGATTGCCCTTGTCGAGGACGCGCATCACGATCTTCTCGCCGAAGATCGTCGGCAGCGTCGACACGCGCAGGTCGATCGTGCGGTTCATCACCTTGATCCGGATGCGGCCGTCCTGCGGCACGCGACGCTCGGCAATGTCGAGCTCGGCCATGATCTTGAGCCGCGACAGGATCGCCGACTTGAACTTGAACGGCGGCGACATCATCTCTTGCATGACGCCGTCGATGCGGAACCGCACGCGCATCTGCTTCTCGTAGGGCTCGATGTGGATGTCCGAGGCGCCCTTGCGCACGGCGTCGGCGATGAGCGAGTTGACCAGCTTGACGATCGGGGCCTCGTCGGCGATCACCTCGCCGGAATCCGCTTCGGCCTCGTCCTCCTCGATGACTGCGAGGTCTTCCTCGATGCCCTTCATGACGTCGGCGAGCGTGCCGGCGGAGTCGTAGGCGCGGTCGAGCGCGCGTTTCAGCTGGGTCTCGGTGGCGACTTGAGGCTCGACGTCGAAGCCGGTGATGAACTTGATGTCGTCGATGGCGAACAGGTTGGTGGGGTTGGTCATCGCCACGATCAGCCGCCGCCCGATGCGGGCGATGGGCAGGGCCTGGAACTTCGTCGCGACGTCCCCGGGGATGAGTCGAGTGAGCGTGGTGTCCGGCTCGTAGTTCTGGAGGTTGACCGGCGGCGTGCTGTAGAGACGCGACAGGAAATCGAGCAGTGACTCCTCGGTGACGGCCCCGATCTTCAGCAGGTTCGCGGTGACCGTGCCGCCGAGGTTTTTCTGCTGTTGGAGCGCCTTGACGCGGGACGCCTCGTTGATCAGTCCCGCTTCCAACAGGCGCTGCGGGATGTCTTCCGCAAGATGATCCATGATGTCCGTGCGGTCTCCGATGCGGGAACCTGTCGCCGGGCCGGACACGAGGCGCACGCCTACCCCCGTGGAATCCACGTCGTGGCAAGCGTCTGTGTGCACCGGGAGCCCTGCCGCCTTGTCTCCCCGCCGTTATCGGCGTCGCCTCCGCGAGCCCCCAGAAAAAAGTGCATCGTCTCGCCCGGACGGCGGTGCAGTTCGCACGCCTCAGGGGTGCCGGTCCGTCGCGCCCGACGCGTCCACGGCGCCGAGACCTTCTCCCCGGAACGCGGGGCCGACGGTCACGTGGGGACGCAGCCGCTCGAGCAGCCGCGGGCCAACGCCGCGCACCGCACGCAGATCCTCGACTGCGCGAAATGGCCCGAATCGTCGCCGCTGCTCGAGGATTCGCCCGGCCAGCACCGGCCCGACCCCCGGCAGCGCCTCGAGCTCGGGGCCGGTCGCGCGGTTGAGGTCGACGGCCACCCGAGTCGCGCTGGACGCAGGCGGGATGGGCGCGGGGGCGAACTCGGTCGTCGTCCGGGCCGCGCTGGCGCCGCGATCGGCCGGCGCTCGCGGCGGGCGCCGCGCGTGGCCCCGGCCCCCTATCCAATCGGAGGCAGCTCCGAGAGCGAGCAACAACACGAGGAGCGTCACGGCCCGGCGCTCGGCCGGAGTGAGAACGACCAGTCGCGGCATTCCGCGGGGGCGGGTCGCGCGTCTTCGAAGTCGCCGACGACGCGCGCCGAGGCGCCGCGCCGCCGATCGACGAACCGAACCTAGTTGCGCAAGTTGAGCGTGAGGGCCAGGCGAATCTCGCGGCCGGGCCCGAACGCCTCGCTCGACAGCGCGGGGTCGGTGCTCACTGACGTGTCCATCCACGGCTCCGGGGGCGAGTGGTTCTCGAGATTCCGCGCACGAATCGTGATGGTGGCGTCGGCCAGCGTAAACAGCAGTCCGGCGCTGCTCGTCGCGTAGCCGAACAGGTGAACCGGACGGAACTCACTCTCGCGCGCGCCGACGTAATCGACGCCGGCGTAGGCCTCGACACCGAGGTCGCCCTTGAACATGCGCCAACGCGCGCCGAGCAGCGCGCGCCCTCCGATCGAGGGATCGACGTTCGGCTGAATCGTTCTCGTGGGGCGCGTGAGTCCGTAGCCCAGAGCGTTGCCGAACCACCCTCGCCACTCGCCGCGAGCCTCGAGGCTCGCAAGCCCGAACGTGTACGGGTCCGGGTCCTCGACCAGCCCCGTCCTCAGCACCACTTCGGACAACGGGGTGCGCGTCGCCACCGCGCGCGAGATCGTCCGGCCCGCGAGCAACGTCGCGCGGACCTGGCGCGCGCGCGTGGTGCCGAGCGTCACGTCCGCGACGCCCGCGTAGCTCCGCTGCATGAACGGAAACTGGTTCAACGCAAGCTCGTTCCAGACGGCGTCGAGCACGCGTTCGGCCCCCACGCGCGCGATCACCCCGGCCCCGCGCACTTCGTACCGCACGGCGGGTGCGAAGTTGACGTTGGGAAACATCTGGTGCTTGCCGGCCCCGACGTCGACCGACAGCCGGCCGGCGCCGAAGTCGCCCGACCAGCCGACCACGCTCCAGAACGACGCGGCACGCACGTTGAACGCGTCGCTCGCTTCGCGCGTGACGCGCTCGCGATGCCACTGGGCTCCCGCCGAGAAGCCCGACGGATGCCACACGCGCGTCGACACCTCGGTCGCGGCGGAGGCGCGGCGCGACAGCGGAAAGTACTCGCTGAAGCTCACGGCGCGCGAGCGTCCACGCGCGAACGTCAGCTCGCCGCCGGCGCCGCCCCGCTGGTAGCGATACGTCGCGCTGCCGACCTGGCCCGACAGGTCCTCGTCCTCCGTCCCCAGGAGACTGGCGGCGAGCCCCTGCTCCTCGAACGCCCCCTCGAACGCGTGATGGCCGAACTGCTTGCCGACGCTCACGCCCCACAGATGACGGCCCGACGATTCCATCGTTCCGGCCGGTCCGCGATTGAGCCCGTGACTCTCGACCCTCAGCCAGCTCAGGCTGTCGCGCCGCGAGACCATGAGCGAGTTCTCGTCCCATCCGCCGTCACCGCTGCGCAGATCGACGATCCCCTCGGCGCCGCTGGGCCCCGGACCGCCGGTCCGCCCTTCGACCGTCATCAACGCGCCCGAGAATCCCTGCCACGCCGCGCCCACTCCGGGGAGGACACGCAGACTGTCGTACCAGGTCAGGGGCGTGAACGATCCGGCGCCGGCGGGATCGATCAGGCGCCGCGGGGCGCGACCGGGCTCCTCGACGCGATACGTGCCGCGCACCTCTCCCGCGAGCTCCCATACCGCTTCGCCGTCGAGCCAGCGATTCGCGATCCAGCCGGTCCGGCCGTATTCACTCCACCACGCGGCCACGTCCGGCAACGCCGATTCCACCAGCTCCGAACGCGGCACCCATTCCTGGGCGCGCGCGGGCGGGCCGATCAGCGCGAGGGCGGCGAGAGCCGCGCCCGATAGCGCTGCAGCACGGCGACGAGCACCGGACCGATGGCCGCGAACAGCGCGGCGTTGGTGCCGATATGCCATAGAGCGAATGGAATGCCTCCCAGCAGCGTCACGCGCATCTGGCCGAACACGATGCCCGTGGCGACGTTCGTGACGAGGTCGTAGACGAGCGTCAGCAGCGCTCCCGCGAGCCCGAGCACCGCGGCTCGGACCGCGGCGGGCGCACGGGCCAGCCCGGCTGCGGTGCCGCCCGTCGCGCCGACGAGAGCCTCACCGAGCACTTGCGAGGCCGTAACGAGGGGATGTGCCGTCCCGTACGGGTTCAGCAGCGAGTACAGCAGCATTGTCAGCGCCCCGACTCCGGCGCCGTCGCGCACGCCGAGCAATACGCCCGAGGAGAACGCCGCGAGCGTGACGAGCTCGAGGTTCGGGATCACATGGACGTAGGCCCCGGTCAGGCCCAACGCGATCATGAGTCCGGCGTAAGCGAATCGTCGCATCCGTTCTGACGGGGGACGTGGTTGCGAGAACCTCCGACGCAGCCAGGGGGACGGTGGGCGCCGCAGGGTAAACGCGGCGTCCGCCGACCGTCAATCGACGTCGGGAACGGCGGCCACTGGTTCCGACGGGATCGGTGCGGCTAGCCGGCGACGCCGGCACAGTCTCGCAGTCGGTGCCACGCGCGCAGCGGGACGCGAACACCGCCGAGGTCCGGGCCGCGATGCGCACCGTGGAAATCGGAGCCGCCGGTCTCGAGCAGTCCGAGGCGCTGGGCCAGGGCGCGGTAGCGGCGGACGGTGGCGCTGTTGTGTTGGGGATGCCAAATCTCGATGCCCCGCAACCCGGAGTCGGCCAGATCCTCGATGACGCGGTCCGGCAGCAGCGGCCCCGGGTGCGCGATCACGCTGACGCCGCCGGCCGCGTGCACGAGATCGATGGCCTCTTCGGCCTTGAAGCTGGTGCGCGGCACGAACGCCCTGCCACCACGGCCCAGATATCGTCGGAACGCGTCGTCGAGGCTCGGCACGTGCCCGGCCTTCACCATCGCGCGCGCGATGTGGGGGCGGCCGATGACGCCGGGACCGGCCAGATGGACGACCTCGGCGGGATCGAGCCCGACTCCGAGATCGCGCAACCGTTGGATCATCGCCATGGCCCGCTGCTGCCGGTCGTCGCGGAAGCGCTCGAGCCGGCGGCTCAGCGACTCGTGGCCCGGGTCCACGTAGTAGCCGAGGATGTGGAGGTCGAGACCCTCGTACAACGACGACAGCTCGATTCCGGGGACCAGATCGAGCGACGGGCCCACCGCCTCGCGCGCCGGCTCCAGCGACTCGATCGAGTCGTGATCGGTGATCGACAGCGCGGCGAGACCGCGCTCCGTGGCGAGCGCCACCACCGCCGCGGGCGACAGTGTCCCGTCGCTGAAGTAGGTGTGGACGTGCAGGTCGACCCCGCGCCCCGCGGGGCGGGCGAGGTCGGTCCGCATCAAGCCGCCTCCGACGTCTTTCGGAGCAGGCGGATCTTCATCGCGACGTCGGGGTAGTTCGCCTGGGCGGCGTACACGCGCTCGAACTCCGCCAGCGCATCGGCGCTGCGCCCCGCCGCCTCCAGCGCCAGCGCCAGCTGGTAGCGCAGGTCCACGGCCGCGCTCGGCAGCAGGTCCGGAGCACCCAGCGTGCTGCGCAGCATGTCGGCGGCTTCGTCGAAATGGCCGAGGTCGAGCAGGCAGCGACCCGCCAGCTCCCCGGCGCGCAGCCGGAACGCCGGCGACTTCGCGGCGATGCGGAGCGATTGCACGGCCTGTTCCGTCAGTCCCATCTCGCGATAGCTCATGCCCAGATCGTAGTGGCCCTGCGGATCCGAAGCCAACTCGGGTCCGATCGCGCGCTGGAACTCGTCGATCAGCACGCCCAGGTCCACGATCACGGGTTCGTCGCGCTCGGTCTTCACGTTCACGTGCCCGGCGATCGCCGACACCGACGTCGGCGCCGAGGTACCCGTCGCCGCGGCACCGGCGGTGGGCTGGCCGGCGTCGATCGACTTGAGACGCCGAGCCGCGAGCTCGTTGCTGGGATCGTACACGCGAGCGCGCTCGAACCACTCGCGCGCCCCGGGCACGTCGCCGTCGTTCAGCGCGCGATCGCCGAGATCGCACGCCACGCGCGCGGCCTCGCCGCGGTCGTTGCGTCGCTGACAGTTCTTGAGCCACAGCATCATGAGCTGCAGCGACACGTCGGGCGACTGCCCGAGACTGCGATAAATGGCCACCGCGCTGTCATATCGCCCGATCTGATCGTACGCCTGAGCCGCTCGGATCAAGGCCATCGTCGCGCCCTCGCGATCGCCCGCGACGAAACACGTTTGCGCCTCGGCGAGGATCAAGCTGACGTTCGCGAGCCCGGCATCTTCTCGTGGATCGTCTTCGGGTGCCGCGGGTGCGGATCCCGCGGTCGCGTAAGCCCCCGAATGTGGCCCGGGCGACTCGACGCTGTCCAGGCGGCGAGTGCCGGCGCGGGCCG
>JACXTT010010408.1_pt1 | contig 12537 bp, 11 predicted proteins | sample 9270951 | NCBI WGS metagenome assembly JACXTT01 (sample SAMN15532306, study PRJNA645909) | rock metagenome | isolation source: weathered quartz diorite | place: Puerto Rico | collected 2017-06-21 | reverse complement strand
CTCTTGAATAATTGCCCCACGATCGGAGTCGAAACACCCTGTTACCTGCAGTGTGGCGCCCTCGCTTACGTCTCCGAAGAGTTCCTGCAGTCTGATGTTGATTCATGAGCTTAGAGATAATCCCAATTAGCCCCGAATGCGCCGACTTGCTGCTGGAATTTGCCAAGAACATGTTCCAAAGCCGGCCGAACACTCCAGAGTTCTTGAAGTGGCGTTATCTGGATTGTCCGAACCAACGAGGCTTCCTTGCCATTGAGAATGGCACGGTGGTCGCTATGCTTGGAGAATTTTCGAAGACATATCGTTATGGATTGCGGGACTTCCCATGTCGGGAGCTAATCGAGTGGGTTCTCTGCCCCAGCAGGCGTGGTTCCGGAATAGGGTCGAAGCTTATTCAGCACACGATGGCGAAACCGGAGACGAGAATTGCAATCGGCGGGAGTTCTATTTCTCGAAGGCTGTTTCGGAAAAATCATTTTAAGGAACAACAGGCAACTCGATTCGTTCTACCTCTTGGCTCTGCTGCCGGTGCGCAATACCTAACTCGCCGGTTCAATACTCCTCAGCTTCTTGCGCGCGGCCTTAGCACGGTGGCGGGTCTCTACTTCCGCCCGAGGAACATCAAGCAACCTCCGAACTGGTCAGTCGTGCCGGTGGCTACTATAGGTAACGAAGTGCTGGATTTGTATTCATCTCCGGAGGAAATGGTGTAGGTGCCAGATGTCGGATTCATCCACTGGCTGACGGGTGGGTTTCCCGCAGTGGGCCACTTTACCACACTCTATTTTTTGGAAAGCGGCAAGTTACGCGGTTGGTCCTTGAGCCGGGTGTTCGATTCGGAGACGGGAAGGACGGCCACGATTTTGGAGATTTCCGGGAAGAGTCTGGACACAGACATGTACGCATGGATGATCGCTCAGACGGTGCGGGCTGTCTCTGGACTAGTTCCCATTCGAGTCGTGGCGGTGGCATCCTCTCAGCCGCTTGCATCCGCATTCAAAGCAAACCGCTTCTTGTCTGCCGGGGTTGTTCCCATCAGCATTTACCAACCGGTGTTCGACGTGCCTCCTATACGTGCTTCGCTATTGATGGCGGATGAGTGCTTAATGCCGTATCCGGCTAGCATCGTGACCACCTGATTGCGCGGCAGTAAGGGTGGCAACCACCATCCATCGCGAAACATCGTTTCGCGGGTGCTATCGCAACTTCGTCAGTTTGTGGGGGTTCAAATCTCTCGACGCGCTCTCCGAATACATTCGATGCAATCACTTGTCCCGGCCGCTTTCATTCTGTTCCGAATGATTCGCGCCTGCACCTCTTCCGACGACAGTTTTCGAGGTATACGAATTCAGCGACCTAGCCGTATCAGTCGCCGGTCGTCAGCCTTTATGCCTGAGCTGACTGCCACCTCAACCAAGCCTGCAACGGTGCACTGACCGGCGACCGAAAACTGACCTCGGTACCCTTTTATTCTGTGACCGAATGGCGAACAATAAGAGCGTCCATGTCTTCTGCCGCTCCAGCCTCCTCCTCCAACCGCGTGCCAAACCAGACCGCCACGCCGTCAGCCACCCTGCAGCGCCACTTTGAAGTTGCTCTTTATCTACTGGTATTCACTGCCTTTGCAACCTTGGTCTCCACCGCCGGACTGGGCGCAATCTCCGTATTCCTGGTCAGCATCGCTTTCTTATTTCGTGGATATCTGCTCATCACGCAACGTACCTGGCTGCTTTCCGAACGTTGGACCTCCTTTCTGACCTTGGGCTATGTGGTTTTTTACGCGGCGGATTTTTTCCTGCTCGGCGGCGGCTTCCTTAACGCAACCGTCCACCTGGTCTTGTTCGTCATGGTGGTGCGTTTGTTTTCGGCGCATCGCGACCGCGATTACTACTTTCTGTCCGTCATCGCTTTCTTGATGGTGCTATCGGCCGCCCTGCTTACCGTGGACAGCATTTTCCTTCTGGCTTTTGCCGGCTTCATGCTGACGGCGGTGGTGGCCTTTGTTTTGATGGAAATGCGCCACGTCTCGGCCACCACGGTGCAGTCCCATTCCTTGCAGGGCGAATTGAGCTCGCGCGGTTTGGCAACGTCCCTGGCGGTGGTCTCCCCGGTGCTGGCGCTCTGCATCCTGCTCGGCGCGACTGGCATTTTCTTCCTGTTGCCACGGGTTTCCGGAGGCTATCTGAGTGCGTACGCGCCCAGCGGAGAAATTTCCACCGGCTTCAGCGATCAGGTGGAACTGGGGCGCATCGGTGAAATCCAACAATCCAGCTCGGTAGTGATGCACATCCAGATTGACGGTGACCAGCGCGGCAGCTTCGATCTTAAGTGGCGCGGGGTCACGCTCAGCAAATTCGACGGACGGAACTGGTCGAACACTCGCGAACAACACGCGCTTTCTCCTCGATTCGACGGGCAATTCATCTTGCGCCCGCGATCTCGCGAGGTTCGAGGTACGGCTTCTCGTCCCATCCACTATCAGGTATTGATGGAGCCCCTGGGAGTCAATGTCTTTTTTCTCGCCGCTGTCCCCAACAGCCTGGAAGGCAACTACCGAAATGTCGGTCTGGATGATGCCGGCGCGGTATTCAATCTTGATCTTGAGCATCCGGTGTGCCGCTATCAGGCAGTCTCGGATATTGCCCAACCGCAAGCCTCGGAGCTGCGGGCTGTGGGCGAAGTTTCGCCGCTCTATCTGGGCTCGGACTATTTGGGGTTGCCGCGGTCCCTCGATCCCCGCATTCCAACTCTGGCGAAACAGATCGCAGCTCCAGCCGGCAACAGCTACGACAAGGCGCGTGCATTGGAAAGCTACCTTTTGACCCACTTCCCTTCCACTCTGCAAATGTCGCGTACTCTGCTTCCCGATCCGCTGGCTGAATTCCTTTTCGAGCGCAAGCAGGGGCACTGCGAATACTTCGCATCCGCCATGGCGGTCATGTTGCGGAGTCTGGGGATTCCCTCGCGACTGGTCAACGGATTCCGTACCGGCGAGTTCAACGACCTGACCTCGCAGTATGTGGTCCGCGCCAGCAACGCACACTCCTGGGTGGAGGCGTTTTTCCCGGGCTATGGCTGGATCGCTTTTGATCCCACTCCCGGCGGGTCCAGCCAAGCACGAACCGGTTGGAGCCGGATGGCGCTCTATGTCGATGCCATGGCTTCCTTCTGGCGGGATTGGGTGGTCAACTATGATGCCGGTCATCAGCGAGCCCTGGCCATCGGAGCAAAGACCGGAAGCCGCCAGATCTTCTGGTCCCTACGGCATTGGTGGCGCAGCCATTACGAAACGCTGGTTGCGGGCGCACGCCGCACCGAGGGCGCGCTGGCGCGATCGCCGGTACGCTGGGGCGTTGCCGGCAGTCTGTTCGGGATTTTTCTGCTCCTGCTTGGAAATGCCCGGCTGATTTGGCAAGCCGTGTCCCGCTATCGTGTGGCGGCACGACCGGAAAGATTTCCGCGCCGGGCCGCGACCATCTGGTACGAACGGATGACGAAGACCGTCTCCCGGCGAGGCTGGCGCAAGGCTGCCACGCAGACGCCGGAAGAATTTGTGCGAGAGATTGACGATCCAGGCATTCGAGCCCGGGTGGCGTTGTTTACCCGTCACTACCAGGGTGCGCGCTTCGACGACTCGGTCGATGACGTTCGGCGATTGCCCGAACTGTATCAGGAGATTGCCTCGACCCGTCGCCGGTGACGCTCCACTACGGACGCGCTTAAGAGTGCAAGACTCACCCGCCGGGCTAGAACCGGGAGGTATCCTTCCTCGTCGTCATCATTCAACAGTGTTAAAATCAATAGATTACATGCCAGTGAAAACCAGACTACCGGGGCCTGCGAGCACCCACCCCAACCCAACACCGGTTTCGACAGCTCCGACCAAAGTAGGTTTTGTAAGCCTGGGATGTCCCAAGAACCTCGTGGATAGCGAGGTCATGATGGGCATGCTGGCGCAAGCGGGGGCAAGGCTGGTCAGCGAAGCTGAAGACGCTGACGTGATCGTAGTCAATACCTGCTCGTTCATCGCCACCGCCCAGCAGGAATCGGTAAACACCATCCTGGAGATGGCCAAACACAAGACCGAGGGGCGCGCCCAAAAACTGGTGGTCGCAGGATGTTTGGTCGAGCGTTTCCGCAACGAGATTCAGCAGAACATTCCGGAAGTTGACGCCGTGGTGGGCACAGGGGAACTGGAAGGGATTCTCTCGGCCGCTGGCGTATCACGAAGCTCAGCCTCGGCCCCGCTTTTCAACATTCTGCCGTCGCGGCCAGAAGGAGACGCGCGCCTGGCGCAGGGCCGCTTTTCGCGCGACACCTGGGTCGGTGCGATCGCCGACTTGCCCAACTACCTTTACGATGACTCCACACCTCGTGTGCTGGCTACACCGCGCCACACCGCCTACATCAAAATCGCGGAAGGCTGCGATCATCCCTGCACGTTCTGCATCATTCCACAGTTGCGCGGCCAGTTCCGATCGCGCCGGTTTGAATCCGTAATCGCCGAGGCGGAGCGACTCGCGCTGGCCGGAGTACGCGAGATCACCCTGATCGGCCAGGACACCACCTGCTATGGCGAAGACTTTGGGTTAACCGACGGTCTCGCACTGCTGCTGGAGAAGCTGGCGGGAATCGACGAGCTGCGCTGGGTTCGCTTCCTGTATGCCTATCCCAACAAAATAACGGGGCGGCTGCTCGAAACCATCGCGGCCCACGACAAGATTTGTTCCTACATCGACGTGCCGTTGCAACACGCCTCGCCAACCGTTCTGAAGAGGATGAAACGCGGCGCGGGAGGTGATATTTTCCTGCGGTCCATTGAGAAAATGCGACGCGCCATCCCCGGGGTGACCTTGCGAACCTCCTTCATCGTTGGCTTTCCTGGCGAGACGGAGAAGGAGTTCGAAGAACTTTGCCAGTTCGTGCGCGACTCCGAGTTCGACTGGATGGGCGCGTTTGGCTACTCCGACCAGGATGGAGCCGGCGCATTCTCGCTGGAGAAGAAATTGTCCGAACGGGAGATTGAGCGACGCCGCAAACACCTGATGCAGATTCAGCGAAAGATCAGCAAGCGGAAAAAGAAGGCGCTGGTGGGCCAGGAATTTGATCTTGTGCTCGAAGGGGTTTCCGAGGAAAGCGATTTGCTACTAGAAGGCCGCACGCCGATGCACGCACCCGAAATCGACGGCAAGGTTTTCGTGAACGATGTTCCCCAGGGCCTGGAGCCGACACCGGGAGAATTTTATCGCTGCCAGGTCACGGAAGCGCACGATTATGACCTAGTCACCCGGATCGTGTAGAGGAGGTCAATGGCTCGCACCCGACTCCTTAAGCTGCATTGTCCCATCTGCAAAAAGCCGGTAAGCATCAAGGACGAAGAATTTCCCTTCTGCAGCCCACGCTGCCGCACCATCGATCTGGGCAAATGGGCCAGCGGTGCCTACGCGATTTCGTCCCCGATGCAAGATACGGACGAGGGAATCGAAGACCTTTCCGGGGAATCTGATGACGGATCGTGAAGGTGGGCGGGACACCCTCCCGATCGTGTTACCCGAAACGGAGCCTGCCAGGTGACCGCGCGCGCGTCTACCTGGGCTACGCTGGTAGCTACTTTTTTCGGGATCGGGTATTTGCGGCCCGGGCCGGGAACCTGGGGATCTGCGGTGACCGTCGCTTTGTGGTGGCTTCTGGGACGCGAGATCACACCTTCCTGGCAGCCCTGGGCGGCGGCCTCGCTCGCGGGCATTGCCATTCTCGCTGGAATTCCAGCCGCTACTCGGATGGCGCGGGCAAGCGGCAGCAAAGACCCGCAGCTTGTAGTAATCGACGAAGTGGCCGGCCAACTGATTACCCTGATCGCTGCGCCGGTCACGTGGCAATCTCTGCTGCTGGGCTTTATACTTTTTCGAGGGTTCGATATCGCCAAGCCGCCGCCGGTGCGCCAGCTCGAACGGCTCCCTGAGGGTGCGGGCATTGTGATCGATGATGTGGGCGCTGGGCTTTATGGCCTGGGTGTAATGCAATTGATACTGCACTTCGGTCTGCTGTCGCGATAGCCGGACGCCACGCTGTCAGAAATCTGGAGCTCATGGGAATTTCCGACCGACTGCTGGGAAAGAAAAACGTGAATGGCCACCCGCACATTGAGGGTGTCCACCCCAGCGCTGCCTTGCCGGGAGGCGAGGTCCGCATCGTCGGCAGCGGACTGCGGCCGCCGGAGTTGCGCCGCCCGCAAGTCCGTTTTGGTGAAGTTGAAGGTGCTGTGGTCATCAGTTCGGATGACTTTCTGGTCGCACGGGTTCCCTCCGGGGCTGCGTCCGGCCCGGTGATTGTCTCTACCAACGGCACGACCAGCAATCCCCATCAGGTCGAGATCGCCGCCCTCATCGCCGAGAACCTGCACCCCGTGACCAATCCCGCTCTTGACGCCGAGGGAAATATTTTCGCCACTTTCTCAGGGTCGCGCGGACAGAAGGTGCCGGTATCGATCTACAAAATCGATACCAACTACAACGTGAAGCCATTCCTCTCCGAGATGACCAATGCCACCGCGATCACCTTTGATCGCGCCGGACAGATGTACGTTTCTTCACGCTTCGACGGCTCGGTGTACCGTGTGGCTCCGAATGGGACCATGTCCACCTATGCCGAGGGCATGGGCGTTGCCACCGGAATTGCATTTGATTCTGCCGAGAACCTGTACGTCGGCGACCGCAGTGGCACCGTTTTCAAGATCGGGAAAGATCGGCAAATCTTTGTCTTTGCCACCATCGAACCGAGCGTCTCCGCTTACCATCTGGCTTTCGGCCCTGGCGGAGACCTGTTCGTAACCGGGCCCACCACATCGAGCTTCGATTCGGTGTACAAAATCGACGCACATGGCAGCGTCTCCACCTTTTTCCGAGGATTGGGACGTCCCCAGGGGTTGGCCTTTGACGTGGAGGGCAATCTCTACGTGGCCGCTTCCCTGTCCGGTAAACGCGGCATCGTCAGGATTACACCGGACTCCAAAGCGTCGCTCGAAGTCGCGGGCCATGGACTGGTGGGCCTGGCATTTGCTCCCGGCCGCTCTGCCGTGCTGGCCACCACCGGCGCAGTGCATCGCCTCTTGTGGGACCTGCAGGGGGCGCCACTGGTTCCCGACTCGACAGTTTGAGTTCGCCTCTAGGCTTTAACCCCTATCTATTGATTTGGCGTGGGTTGCGTTAATAGCTCCGCCTGATCCACGGTTCGTTTAAACTCTTGAATGTGAACACCGAGATCATCGCCATCGGTTCGGAGCTGCTGACCCCCTTTCGTCAGGACACCAACTCGCTCTACCTGACAGAAAAACTTAACCAACTCGGTGTCGAAGTCATCTTCAAGACCATCGTAGGCGATAGCCGCGAACATCTTACAGGAGCCGCCACCCTGGCCCTGTCCCGGGCTGAGATCGTGATTTTCATGGGCGGCCTGGGACCAACCGAAGACGACCTCACTCGTGAGGCTGTCGCCGACGCTCTCGGACTGCAATTGCATCGCGATCCCGAAATCGTCGCCGGGCTGGAGCGCCGCTTCGCGTCGCGCGGCATGAAGATGTCCCTCAACAATCTCAAGCAAGCGGACGTGATTGCCGGTGGGGTGGTTCTGCCCAACGCCAACGGAAGTGCGCCGGGACAATGGATCAGCGGAAAGTATGAGGGTAAGGAAAAAATCATCATGCTGTTGCCTGGTCCGCCGCACGAGATCAAGGCGCTTTTCGACGAGCAATGCATGGATCGCCTGCGAGCCAAACTGCCGCCGCAGTTCATGGCGACACGCGTCCTGAAAATTGGCATGATGGCGGAGTCGCAGGCTGACGCCCGCGTAGCGCCCATTTACAAGCGATACAGCGACATTCAAACCACGATTCTGGCAGGTGCCGGTGAAATTCAACTGCACCTGAAGACCCGTGCTGCGTCCCTGGAAGCTGCCCAAGCACGGGTCGACCAACTGGCGGAGGAAATCGAGGACGAGCTCGACGACGCTGTCTTCTCCGATAACGGAGATTCCCTCGAGCAGATCGTCGGTTACTACCTGCAGATGCGCGACGCCACCCTGGCGGTAGCCGAATCCTGCACCGGTGGACTGCTGGCCGAACGGGTCACTTCGGTCAGCGGCAGCTCGCGCTATTTCTTGGGCGGAGCAGTGGTCTACTCCAACGCGATGAAGACTGCTTTGGCCGACGTCCCTCCAACGTTGATCGAACAGCATGGTGCCGTCAGCTGTGAGGTTGCCGCTGCGCTTGCCGAGGGAATTCGCACACGCTGCGGCGCCACTCTAGGCATCGGCATTACGGGAGTGGCCGGCCCCACCGGTGGCAGCGAACAAAAGCCGGTTGGCCTGGTCTTCCACGCCTTGGCGTCGGAAAAAGGAACCCAGGTCGAGGAACGCAAATTCCCCGGCGACCGCACACGAATCCGCTGGTTCGCCACCCAGCAGGCACTGGACATGATAAGAAGGAAATTGATGTAGGCAGTCGCCGGTCATCAGCAACTGCGGGACGGCCGCCAAGGCTGTTCGGGCAAGGACCGGTCAATTCTTCCTGACCACTGAAGACCGACGACTGACAGACCGCCTATGCGAATCTTCATTGCTCTCGATATCGACGAGGCCATCCGCTCGCGCATTCAGGTTTTTATGGAAGGTGTGCGGGGATTCGCTCCCGATGCGCGCTGGGTTCGTCCGGAGTCGCTGCATGTGACCTTGAAATTCATTGGCAACAAATCGTCCGAAGAAGTGGAGCAGATCAAGCTGGCTCTCGATCAAGTTCGAGCCCGGGCTGTTGAGCTTTCCTTTCGTGCCTACGGGTTTTTTCCCACCGCCAAGTCGGCACGCGTTTTCTGGATTGGTGTCGAAGCCGGCGCACCGCTGACCACTCTCGCAAAATCGGTGGACGAGGCCATGGCGGCTCTCGGCGTACCCATGGAAGAACACGCCTTCAGTCCCCACCTGACCTTGGCGCGTCGAGGAGGCTCAGGCGCGCCGCGCTGGCGCGAGGGTGACCGGCCCAATCAATCCTTTCAGCGCCTCCAGGAGAAATTAGGGGCTATGTCGACTCCCGAGTTTGGTACGATGGCCGCCCAAGAGTTCTTTCTGTTTGAAAACCAGCTCGGACGCGGTGGCTCGCGCTATGCAAAGATTGCGACTTTCAGACTAAGCTAGCCGGCCCGACGCCGGCGCTACGAGCATCGATGACTACCTTCGCGATCGCGGCCTTCAGCTACCTGTTGGGATCCATCCCCTTCGGTTTCATTCTGGTTCGCGCTTTTCGCGGCCAGGATGTACGCGAAACCGGCAGCGGAAACATCGGCGCTACCAACGTTGCCCGTTCCTCGCCGGCCCTGGGCGCCGTTACTCTGGTCCTCGATGCCCTGAAAGGGTTTGCCGCGGTGGGTCTGACCCAAGCTTTTTTCCCCGGCCAGACGCGATTGTCCGGAGTGGCAGCGCTGTTTGCCGTCCTGGGGCATATGTTTCCGATATGGCTGAAATTCCGCGGAGGCAAGGGAGTGGCCACGGGGCTCGGTTCCTTCGCCGTCCTGGCACCCAAGAGTATCCTGGTTACGGTGGGAATCTTTGTAGCGGTGGTTTTCCTGTTTCGCCAGGTATCGCTTGGTTCGATCGTGGCTGTCGCTCTGTTTCCTGTTCTTGCCTGGTTGCTCCGCGACTACAGCGGCACCCCACAAATCCTGGCCGTGATGGCCATGTCTTCGCTTCTCATCGTGACCAGGCACCATCAGAATATCGGCAGGCTCCTGGCCGGCACCGAGCCTCGCCTGCACTGGAAACGCGCGAGTAGACAAGCGTGAGCCGCATCGCAATCATCGGCGCGGGCGCATGGGGCACTGGCCTTGCCGTAGTACTTGGGCGTCGAGGCGGTCACCAGGTTCAGCTCTGGGCGTACGAGAAAGAGGTTCGTGATTCAATTGCGAGCAGTCGCGTCAATCAACTGTTCCTTCCCGGGGAATTCATACCGGAAAGCGTCTCACCGACTGGCAATTTGGCGGAAGCCCTGCGCGAGGCGGAGATTGTTGTCAGCGTCATGCCGTCGCAGCATTGCCGCCAGTTGTTTCAGCAGATGCGGACGCACCTGACCAAGACCATGCTCTTCGTAAGCGCCACCAAGGGTTTGGAAGAAGGAACTTTTCTGCGCATGACCGAGGTGCTTGCAGAAGTAATCGCTTCGGGAAGCGGTTTTTCTCCTCACATCGGCGCGCTTAGCGGCCCCTCGTTCGCCAAAGAGGTTGCCCGAGGCGATCCAACAGCCATCACGATCGCATCCAGAGACCTCGCACTCGCGGAAACCGTTCAGCGCGAATTTAGCGATCCGCGCTTCCGGGTTTATACCAACGACGACGTGGCGGGTGCGGAACTGGGTGGCGCTCTTAAGAATGTCATCGCGATTGCCGCCGGCGTTTGCGATGGGCTGGGCCTCGGACACAATTCGATTGCCGCGCTTATTACCCGCGGCTTGGCGGAGATTACCCGGCTTGCCATGGCTTGCGGCGGACGTGCGGAGACCATGGCTGGTCTGGCTGGCCTGGGCGACCTGGTGCTCACCTGCACCGGGGGGCTCTCCCGCAACCGCAGCGTGGGCGTGGAACTGGGTCGGGGCCGCAAACTCCCCCAGATCATCGCCGACATGCACGGGGCCGTGGCGGAGGGTGTCTTCACAACCCAGGCGGCGGTTGGGCTGGCTCGAGCCCGGGGAGTGGAAATGCCTATCATCGAACAGATGGATGCGATTCTGCATCGCGACAAGTCGCCTGCCGATGCGATTCGTGAGCTGATGACCCGCAGCTCGAAGAGCGAGATACTCTCGACCTTCTAGCGATCGGGGGCCAAACTTAAGGCCTAAGTCTTTCGAAACATTACCCCGCCACCCTAGGCCTGGCACAATGAGTCATGCTTGGTTTCCGCGATTTGTCCCTCCCCCTCTCGTTCTCTGTCCGTGTGCGTGGATAACAGGGTGGCCGAAATCGATCCGGCCACGAGCTTTGGGACCGCGCATGATCAAGTACTTTGGTAACTAGTACGGCCTTCGCTCTTGACCGGGTACATCGCCGGTCAAAGTAAAATCTTGAGGAAGTCTGTAACGCGTTGCCGCAGCGAACATGGCGGCCGAGCCCATTCGTCCTTGAACTCGCCCCTGCCATCCCGCGTCCCAATCCTGTACGTCATACTCAGCGTACTGGCGCTCATCAGCGTTGTGCCTATGTATTTTTACTCGGAGCAGGTTGAGTCCATCAACGGCGAGCGCCTGATTACCAACGAACGCCTGCTGCAAAACACGGTAACCCGTTCGCTGGCCGACGACATCGGGCAGCATCAGGAATCGCTGCGCATGATGCTAGCTAATCTGTCCTCCGCCCTCCAGGTGGCCAGCGGCGGCGATGTCACCGCCGAACACGTGGAAGCGCCCGAACTGCGGGCCCTGCTGGAACATTTCGTGTCCTCTTCCCCGGATCTGGCTTATGCCACGCTGCTGAACTCGGAGTCCAAGGGTATTTCAGCGGGTCGCATAGCTCCCGACGCCTTTTTGCAGCGTGACCTGGTACGCGCCTACGATGCCGCCCGCGAAGGCCGAGCCTACAGCGGCCAGGCCTTGGTTGTGGGCAGCGGCTCCTCGACGCGCACCGTCATGCTGGTCAGCACACCTGTGATGTATGGAGGTCGTTTCCTGGGCATGATCGGAGCGGTGGAAGACTTGCAGTTCCTGATCCGCCGCCTGCAGGAGATCAACCGTGCCGGCCTCACTCCTTACGTCGTGGATAGCGAGGGTCGGCTGGTTGTCGGCGCGACTCCCGAATACGCCACCGGTCAGGACATGACCAACTCGGAAATTGTGCGTAACTTCCTCGAGCAGGGCGGACAGGCGCAACTGGTCGCCGCCACTCGCGAATTCCGGGTCACGACCGGCAAGAAAAGCACGGAAATGCTCGGCACCTACAGTCCGGTAAGCAATTTGGATTGGGCCATCATCGTTCAAAAGCCGCGGGACGAGGCTTATCGAGGCGTGTTCGAGATGCAGCGTACCGCGCGCCTGCTGGCGTTGCTGGCCATCCTGCTCAGTATCGGCATCAGCATCTTCGCCGCGCGTCGCATTACCAATCCGCTCGAAGTGCTCACCGCCTCCAGCCGCGCCATCGCTCGTGGCGACTTCTCCCAGCGGGTTCAGCTCGCCAGCCGCACCGAGATTGGAGAGCTGGCAGCGACCTTCAACACCATGTCCGAGGAACTCGAGCAGTTCGTGCTCGACCTCAAGCGCGCCGCCACGGAAAACCGCGAACTGTTCATGGGCTCAATCCAGATGCTGGCCGGGGCGGTCGACGAAAAGGACCCTTACACTCGCGGGCACTCCGACCGGGTCACGCGGTATTCCCTGCTGATTGCGCGCGAGATGGGGCATCCCGAGGACTTTCCCGAGATCGTCCGCGTGTCCGCTCAATTGCCCCACCTTGGCCAAATCGGCATCGAGGATGGAATTCCCCAAGAACCGGGGCCCCTCAACCCCGAAAA
>JACXTT010010407.1_pt1 | contig 12537 bp, 6 predicted proteins | sample 9270951 | NCBI WGS metagenome assembly JACXTT01 (sample SAMN15532306, study PRJNA645909) | rock metagenome | isolation source: weathered quartz diorite | place: Puerto Rico | collected 2017-06-21 | reverse complement strand
CCGCGGCGACGTGGCACGTCGCCGTGATCCTCGGCCGCGCGATGGTCGGCGCCGGCGCCCACCTCCTCTCCGCGGCCCTCCCGCTCCTACGCGCGGCCGGCGCCCTTCTGGAGGTCGCCACCCCGATCACGCGCGCCGCCGCGACGCTGGCCGCCGCCGGCGGCGTCCTGTCGATCCTGTTCAGCAGCTACGTCTTCGCCAGTGCCCGCAAGACCGCACCGCGGCTGGGCGCTTGAGGAGGAATCCGATGAAGCCACGCGTCCTTGCGGTCCCGGTCGCCGCGATCCTGCTGCTCAGCGCCGGCCCGGCGTACCCGTCCCCGGCGCACGAGCGCGGCGCGTCGCCGCGGGCGACCGCGACGCCGGGGGTGCAGGACGAGGGCGACGCAGAGAGCCCGCGACGGCACATCCATCTCTCGAGGGACAGGGCCAGTCAGGTGACCATCTCCGACGAGGCCGACGTCCCCGCCGGGACCGTGCACCACGACGACATCGTGGCGATCTTCGGCAGCGTCCGGGTCGCGGGTGAAGTGACGGGCGACGTCGTGGTGGTCATGGGCAGCATCGAGATCACCGGGAAGGTCGACGGCGAGGTTGTCGGGATCATGTCGGCGACGCGCCTGTCCGACCAGGCGGAGATCGACGGCGACCTGGTCATGGTCGGAGGACCCCTCGAGCGGGCGCCCGGCGCGCGCATCGGCGGCGAAACGGTGAACCTCAACTTCCTCCAGGCGGTCCCCTTCCTGCGCCACGGGTTCACCTGGCACGCCCTGTTCTGGTTCTGCTTCCTGCTCAAGCTGGCCAAGCTCGCGGGTCTGTTCCTGGTGGTCCTCCTGATCGCGGCGCTCGTGCCGCGCCGGCTCTCGCTCGTCGCGACGGCCTTCCCGAGCCGCTGGGGGATGGCGATCCTGGCGGGTCTGCTCAGCTATTGCGCCGCGGTCGTCCTGTGCTTTGTCCTGTTCGCGACCCTCATCGGCATCCCGCTGGCGCTCGCGCTGGCGCTGACCGTCAAGCTGATCAAGTGGATCGGGGTGGCGTCCATCCTCTATCTCCTCGGCCACACGATCGGGCGCAACGTCCTGAAGCGCGAGCTGTCGCACTTCGCCGCGGTTCTGGGAGGGTTCGCGGTCTACGCCGTGATCTATCTCGTCCCGATCTTCGGCGGCCTCTTCGCCGGCGCCGTGAGCGTCCTGGGTCTCGGCATCGCCGTCCTGACGCGCTTCGGCTCCGAGGAGCCCTGGAGAAAGCAGGGACCCCAGACCCCGCCGGCGACGGTGCCGCCTCCCGCCCCCGGCACCGGCACGCCACCGGCGTACGCCCCCGGGACCGGGGGCTCCTAGAACTCGGCCGTCAGACCGACCACCGGAAGAAAAGGGGTCTGGTAGGACGTCGTCCTGTAGAACAGGCCGGCCGCCGGGTCGTAGGACAGATCGACGCTCCGGACGTTGGCCCGGTTGGTGACGTTCAGAAGATCGACGTGCAGGGAGAACGTCCCCCAGGAGACCGGCAGCGACCGGCCGAGGCGCAGATCCAGGCGGTGGTAAGCGGGCAGCCGCGCGCTGTTGAGCTCTCCGAGCGCGGTCCCGTAATCGACGCCGTCGGTCCACGGTCGCTGCGGCGTGTACGGCAGGCCGCTGGCGTAGCGCAGCACCCCCCCGGCTTCCCATCCGCGGCCGAAGCGCCGGTCCACGTACAGGCTGGCGCTCCGCCTCTGGTCCGTGTTTCGCGGTGTCTCGACCCCGTCCTTCTCCTGCACGGCCTCGAGGACGCCGAGATGAAGCCCCCAGTCCCAGACGGCGGCCTCCGAGCGCTCGAGCGTCGCCTCGGCGCCGCGGACGGCGCCGCGATCGAAACGGGTCAGCAGCTCGGGCAGCTCGACGTAACGGTTGACCGCCTCGCCGATCGGATTGAACAGCCTCTTGTCGTACGCCTCGACCAGCAGGCGCGTCCGGAGCCCCCAGGTCTTTTCCACCCCGACGACGAACTGATCGGCGATCTGCTTCCTGAGATCCTCGCCGGCGGCCAGGAAGTACTGCTCCTGCCGCGGAAACTGCACGAAACGTCCCGCGGAGCAGCGCAGCACCAGACCGGCGGCCGGACGGAGATCGACGCTGACCCGCGGGCTCAGAGCGCTCTCCCCGCTCCAGGACGATCGATCGCCGCGCAGTCCATAACGCACCTCGAGCGCGCTCGCGGGACTCCAGGTGTCCTCGACGTACGTTCCCGCCAGATCGGCGCCGTAAGCGAGAGTGCTCGACGACAGGGCGTAGCCTGCGGGGACCAGGCCGCGCATCGTCCCGCGGGTCCGCTCCAGACTCAGGCCCGCGTTCAGCCGGTGCGTCTCGCCGACGGTCGTGAGCGCCGAGACCCTCAGGTCGCCGCGGCTCTGTTCCTGGTCGAACCACATGCCGCCGGTCACGGAGGAGCCGGCCGTGAGGACGCTGTCGGCGAGCTGCACGCGGAGCAGCGTCCGGGAGTCGACGGGCAGGTCGAGCCGCACGCGACCGCCGCGGCTCTCGCCGTCCATGGCGGCCTCGCCGGAGGGCCCGAGGTCGGCCTTGAAGCCGCTGCCCGCCTCGAGCAGGGCCACCTCCATCCGCGCCGCGGACGCCAGCGGCAGGCGCGCTGCGGCGAACAGATCGTGGAACGCCACGCCCTGCACGCCGTCGCCCGCGACGCGGTCGTCGTAGAGGCCGAGATTGCTCATCCGGCCGGAGGCGATCCAGGAGCCGGCTCCCGCCGGTCCGGAAAGGACGGCCTCGCCCAGAAGGCTGCTCAGGTCGGCGCGGCCGGTCAGGCGGTCCGGACGCCCGGCGCGCGTCGACAGGTCAACCACGCCGGCGAGGGCGTCGCCGTACTCCACCGAGAACCCACCGGTCTGGATCTCCAGCGAGTCGACCAGGGCGCCGTTCAGGGCCCCCGCGCTGCCCGCCCCGCCGCTGAAATGGAACGGATACGGGAGCGGCTGGCCGTCGAGCAGCACCGCGGTATCGGTCGCCTCGCCGCCGCGGATGCGCACCTGCGACTGGAAGTCGTTCTCCTGGGCGATCCCGGGCTGGCCCGCCAGCGACCGGAACGGATCCGCGAGCGCCGCGGGACGCGCCTCGAGGGCGTCGCGCCCGAATCGACTGTGCGAGAGCCCGCTGCCTTCCCTGCCGCTCTCGCTCCGGACCGTGATCCGATCGGTGAGCGCCGGCAGCAGATCCGGATCGACGCGCACGTCGCCCCCGGCGACGACCGCGATCGCCGCGACGCGTCTCTCCTCGAAATGATCGGCGACGACGCTCAGGCGGTAGAGGCCCGGCGTGACCTCCTCGAACAGGTAGCGGCCGGCGCTGTCGGTCTCCGTGACTCGGGAGGCTGCCGCATCGTTCTGCGGCATGAGCGTCACGCGGGCCGCGGGAACGGGTGCGCTGCCCGCGCCGGTGGCCACCCGCCCGCCGACCGTTCCCTCCGAGCGACCGGCCAGGATCGAAGGGTGCACGAGGAGAAGGATGCCCGCGGCGCAAGCCGCGCCGCGGACCGCGACCCGCGAGCGCACCGCCCGGCCTCCCGACTCCATCCGCGGCCCCTCCCCTCGGCGACCCGGTCCTCGGGCCGGGAGCCGGCCTGAATATAGGTTTCGGGCACCGCCGAATCACCGATGGATGGGAAGGAAGACGGGGCGGCGGCCAGCCCGGGCGGGTCGATCACAAGGATGCAACCGCGTGCATCACGATCCGATAAGGCACGCGGATCCGACGGCCGAACGCCGCATCAGAAGTCCACCTGCATCCCGATCTCGAAGCGCCGGCCGAAGCGGCGGACCGAATCGAACTGCGGCAGGCTGGTCATGGGGTCGACGTGGGAATTGACCCTGAGGATCGTGAGGTCATCGGAGTTCAGGAGGTTCTCGACCGAGAAGAACAGCTTCGAGGCGAGCCGGCCGATGACGACCGACTTCTGGGCCCTCAGATTGATGTTCAGGACGGCCGGATTGCGCTCGCTGTTCCGGTGCAGGAAGACGAACCGGCTCTTGTCTCGATCGACGTAGCCGTAGAAGGTCCTGAACTGGCTGTATTGCAGATTGTCCAGAGCCACGAACTCGTTGACGATCGAATAGGGCAGTCCGGAGGCGCGGCTGGCCACGGCGCCGACCTGCCAGTCGTGCGGCAGGTAGACCGCCAGGTTCGCTTTGACGACGTGCCTCTGGTCGTAGTCGAGATAGCCGTACTCGTGCTGCACGACCGACGGATCGTCCCCGAGGCTCGACAGGTAATCCTCGGCGGCGCCGACCGCCCGCGAGTAGGTGTAGGAGGCCTCCATCTGCCATCGGCGACTGAGCCGTTTGGTCAGCTCCACCTCGATGCCGGTGTAGCGGGCCGAGTTGAAGTTGCCGATCTCGAGGACCTGATTGAAGAACGGGTTCACGACGTAGAGATCCGGCCGACCGTCGGCGATCGGATATCCGTGGTCCAGGTTGCCGAACAGGTCGATCGGCTCGCCGTTCGGGAGGAGCCGCATGACGTGATTGACGTCCTTGTCCTGCAGCTGATCGCGGTAGCGCCGGTTGATGTAGGTGACCTTGAGCGAGACCTCCGGCGCCAGCTCCCGCTCGAAGCCGAGGGTCAGCTCGTCGGCGTACGGCGTCCGCAGCCCGCGATCGACCTGGGCCACGCTCGGCGGATCGGCCGCGAGCAGCGCCCCGTACCCGTTGTCCGGCAGGCCCGAGGCTCCGATGCCGTCCGGGTCCGCGCTGTAGTAACGCGAGATCCAGTCGGGACCCTGCTCGCGCACGACGGCGTCCAGGAAGAGCTTGTCGTAGAAGCGGCTCCAGTTGAGAAACAGCTTGGTGCGGGAATCGGAGGCGGGATCCCAGGAGACGAACAGGCGCGGGGCGAGATTGTTGTTCGACAGGCGGAACGGCTCCCTGCCCTGCACGAGCGACAGGTGCCGCAGCCTGTCCATGTCGATCACGGGAGCACCCGAAGCGGGGTCGGTCGTCACCGCCTCGGGATAGAACGCCCGGAAAGGAGCCGTCCCGATCGTCGTCAGGAGGAAGGGCTGGGTCAGCCGGCTGGTCGCGATCGTCTTCAGGCTGAGGAGATCGGCGACGAGCGGAACCTGGTAGTTGTTGGTGTGGCAGTTGAAGCCGGAATACTGGAAGATCGGATCGGAGCAGAACCCCTGGCTGACGATCCCGTCGCCGTTCCCCAGGGTGAGCTCGGAGCCGATCGGCTCGCCCGGTCCCAGCTCGATGTCCCGGTCGTAGACCGCCCTCTCGGCCGCCGGGTCGAACGGAGTGTAGCCGAAGGAATCCGTGGTCTCCCGGTCGAAGCGCACGCCGAGACCGAGCGTCAGGTTGGGGAGCGGCTTGTAGGTGTCCTGGGCGTACAACCCGAAGGTCAGGGCCGACGCATGGTTGCGGACGTCGCCCGCGACCTGGACCGCGATCTTGGCTTTCTCGGTCTTCGTCCTCGGGATCTCGACGCCCCACGGACGCGAATGGACCATCTGCTCGTAGTTCTCCACCTCCGCGATGCCGCCGAATTTCAGGTCGTGCTGGCCGCCCGCATCGGGCAGGAACACCGTCAGGTCCTCGCGCAGCGTCACCCGGCCGCGATGCCCGTTGTAATCCTGGTAATAAGGCCCGTTGTTGAATTGCCTGCCCAGACCGAGCGTGTAGTCCCTGTCCCTGGGAAGCGGCCGGAAGCGATCGTAGGGGTAGTAGGACGGGTACCTGATCAGCGTCCCGTCGGGGAGCAGCTCGCTGAAGCTGTCGTCGGGGGAAGGTCGCGGCCGGTCGTCTAGAACGCGGTTGTGGTTGCGATCCTCGGTTCCGAGGTCGAGGCGATTGTCGCCGTCCAGATCCTCGCCCGGGTCCAGGATGCCGTTGCCGTTCTTGTCCTCGTTGACGTTGTCGAGGTGGCCGTCGCAATCCTGGTCCTCGCGGGTCGGGCCCTCGCATCCGACCCTGGCGAGCGTCAGGCGGTGGTCGCCGTCCCGATCCTCGTAGTCGTTGAGAATTCCGTCGTGGTTCGTGTCCTCGAACACGTCCCAGACGCCGTCCCCGTCCCAGTCCTCTCCCGGGTCGCGCTCGGTCGGGTCGATGATGCCGTTGTGATTCCGGTCGATCCCGACGATGCCGTTGCCGTTGGTGTCCGGGTCGAGGTTCGGGATCAGCCGCGGCCGTGACTCGAACCACTGCAGGGTCGATTCGAGGAACGAGTTGGGACTGAAGATGGACGTCCCCTTCAGGACCAGGTTCGTGCCACCGAGGTGCGAGGTGTAGCCCGACTCCACCAGCGTGTGGGAGTCGATGCCCAGATTGCCGTAGTCCTGGGGGTCGACGGTGGCGGTCAGCGCGAGCTTCTGGCTCGTGGTCACGTCCCAGCTCACCTTGCCGAACACCCGTTTCTCCGTCGTCGGCATCACGTATTGCTGCGTCGTCGCGTTCACCGGATCCTCCCGGCGCACGTATTCGCCGGAGAGGAAGTACCAGGCCTTGTCCTTCCTGATCGGCCCGCCGACGGAGACGAACGGACGCAGATCCTTGAACTTGAGCGGGTCGGAAGGAATGCCTCCGTGGAGCCTCGGATCGTCCACGGTGTGGCCGCTGCCGTCGAGCACGCTGCTGCGCACGAACATCTTGAAATCGCCGGCGAACTCGTTGCCGCCCGACTTGGTGACGATGTTGACGAACCCTCCCTGGGCGCGACCGAACTCCGCCGACGCTCCCGAGGTCTTGACCTCGATCTCCTGGATCGAGTCGATGTCGAGCTGCTGGCCGACCCGGCCGGTGAGCGGATCGACCGTCGACACGCCGTCCACCAGCGTGACCACGTCGGTGTCACGCGCCCCGTGGATGTTCGGATTGCCGTCGCCGTCGATGTCGCTGACGCCCGGCGCCAGCGCGAGGACGTCCTGGTAGTTGCGGCCGAGGAGAGGGAGCGCGTCGATGAACTCGGCGTCGAAGCGCGTCTGGGTGGTCGTGTCCTCGGGGTCGACCGCGTCGTGACGGTAGACGACCCGCACGCGCTCCTGCACGGCGCTCTCCGGCACCAGGGTGAACGAGACGTTGGAGACGGATCCGGGTGCCACATCGACGTCGGACATCTCGACGGTCGCCAGACCTGGGAACGACACTCTGACGCGGTAGCCGCGACCCGGGACCAGCGGGACGATCCGGAAGGCTCCCCGCACGTCGGTGGCGACGCCCGCCACGACCCTTCCTTCGGGGCCGCTCACCGAGACCGTGGCGCCCGGGATCGGCCGGCCCTCCTTGTCGATGACCAGACCCTTGAGACCGCCCGCGACTTGCGCGAAAAGCGGCGATCCCGCCCAGGCGAGGCAGGCGATGGCCAGCAGCAGCAACGGTCGTCTCGTCATGCGAGGGGCCCTGCGTCTATGGGTTCATGTACCGCTCTTGGAGAGGCGCGTCAAGTCCCATTCAGCGAGGCAGAGCCGTCGTGCGGACCGTCAGGCGAGACGGACGTAGTCGTAGGCGAGCGGTTTGCCGTCGATCCCCTTGGTGGGGGGCGCAATCCAGCCGGCCATCAGACCCGGCTCGCGCACCGCGCGCATCAGGCTGCCGACGTACGACCGATCCGCCGCGGAAGGCAGCCACTCGTCGCGGCGGCGCTCGAACTCCTCAGGCGCGATCGGCTCGCCCTGCGGCGTGAAGCGCAGACCGGCGTACAGGCCGATGCGGCGGTTGAACTGCCGCGCCGGCAGGCACAGACGGACACCGATTCCGTGCTCGGCGATCGTCTTGTTCCACATGTCGACGCCGCGCTGGTTGTCCTCGATGTACGCGTCCCGGAGGACCTCGTTCATGGCGTTGCGCAGCGGCACGTCCTTCTCCTCCAGGCGCTCGCCGTCCGGCACCGGCATCCGGTACGAGCCCTGCAGGGCCAGGTGGTCGTCGTACTTCTTCTCGCCCGCCCGTCCCTTGAGACCGCAGGCGAAATACTCCGCGGCGTTGGAGGAGATCTCGCCGCCGAACAGATCGAGCGACACCGAGTACCAGAAGTTGATGTACTTCTGCAGCGTCGGCAGATCGATCCCGCCGAGCCGCCGGGCGTCGCCGTCCGGGGCCTGGCGCGTCAGCTCGCAGGAGCGCTGCACGATCCGACGGATCCCGGTCTCCCCCACGAACATGTGGTGCGCCTCTTCGGTCAGCATGAAGCGCGTCGTGCGCGCCAGCGGGTCGAAGCCGCTCTCGGCCAGGGCGAGGAGCTGGTACTTGCCGTCGCGGTCGGTGAACATGGCGAACATGTAGAACGACAGCCAGTCGTCGATCGGCGCGTTGAAGGCGCCCAGGATCCTGGGACGGTCGGGATCGCCCGAGCGGCGCGCCAGGAGCGCCTCCGCCTCCTCGCGGCCGTCGCGGCCGAAGTAGCGGTGCAGCAGGTAGACCATCGCCCAGAGATGCCGCCCCTCCTCGACGTTGACCTGGAACAGGTTCCTCAGGTCGTACATGCTCGGCGCGGTCGTGCCGAGGCGGCGCTGCTGCTCGACCGAGGCCGGCTCGGTGTCCGCCTGGGTCACGATGAGACGGCGCAGAAGATTGCGGTGCTCGCCCGGCACCTCGGGCCAGACCGGCTGCCCCATCCGGTCGCCGAACCCGATGGTGCGATCCGCTTCCGGGGTGGCCAGGAAGATGCCCCAGCGGTACTCCGGCATCTTCACGTAGTCGAAATGGGCCCACCCGGTGGCGTCGACGGAGATGGCCGTTCTCAGATAGACGTCGGCCGACTGGAAGCTCTCCGGCCCCATCTGCCGCCACCAGTCGAGAAAGGACGGCTGCCACTGCTCGAGGGCGCGCAGCAGCTTGCGGTCTCCGGCGAGCTCGACGTTGTTCGGGATCTTCTCGTGCAATTCCACCTAAGTCCGTCTCCAGTCGAACGACGGCCGCTCGGGACGGCCGTAGCACTTGAGAGCACCGTGATCGCCGACCGCGTTGGGCCGCTGGAAGATCCAGTTCTGCCAGGCCGACAGGCGTCCGAAGATCTTCGCCCCCATCGACTCGGCGCCCGGGAAGCGCAGCGACGCCTCCATGCCGGTCAGCGCGTCGGGTGAAAGCGACGTGCGCTCCTCGATCGCCACCCGCACCTCGTCCTCGTAATCGATCTCGTCGGCGGCGATGGTCACGAGACCGAGGTCGGCCGCGGCGCGCGCGGCGAAGCGCGCCGGCTCGCCCTTCTCGACCCGCCGGCCGAGATCGGCGAGCTTCTCGCCGGAGCGCGGCAGCCGCGTCGCCAGCCGGCTCGGCCCGTGACCCATCGGCAGGGCGCCGAAGTTCAGGGGCGACAGCGCCAGATGGACCGGCCGATCGGTCGCGTCGAGAGCGTAGGTCCGGTCGGCCGCCAGCGCCGTCTCGAGGAGCGACCCCGCGAAGCACGATCCCGGCTCCACCAGCGCGAACAGGCTGCGCGCGGTCACGTCCAGCCGGCGCAGCGTGCGCGCCGCCATGAGGATGACTTCACGAGCCAGCCAGTCCGAGGAGGCCAGCCGCTGCATCGCCGCGTCGTGGGCCGCCACGAGGTCCGGGGCTCCTTCCGTCTTGATCAGCCACAGCCCGATCTCCTCTTCGTTGAAGCGCAGGCGGCAGACGGCGTCGTCCAGCTCGCGAAACAGGCGCAGCATCCAGTTCAAGGAGCCTTCGCGGCGCAGCGCCGCGGCATCCGCCGGGGGCGCGCCCGCGGGGCCCTTCAGCCTCAGGGTCGCCGTCCGGGCGCCGCGATCGATGCCGACCTCCACGAGGGAATACGCGTACGCATCGGCGCCCAGCTTCGGCTTCAGGGGAGCGAGGCTGATCCCGGTCGCGCCCTTCGGCGGCGCTCCTCCGGCCAGACGCGCCAGCCGATCGCCGACCAGGGCCTCGAAGCGGCTCTTCGGGGCGATGGCGTCGACCAGACGCCAGTCGACCGCCCGCTGGCCCTTGATCCCCTCGGCCGTGGTGCAGAAGACGTCGGCGTGATCGCGCCTCACGCCGCGCTTGTCCACCAGGCGGGTCAGCCCGCCCGTGCCCGGCAGCACGCCCAGGAGCGGCACCTCGGGGAGACTCACGGCGGACGACCCGTCGTCGACCAGGAGGATCTCGTCGCAGGCCGCCGCCAGCTCGTAGCCGCCGCCGGCGGTCACGCCGTTGCAGGCCGCCAGGTAGCGCTGGCCGGAGCGGGCGCAGGCGTCCTCGATCGCCAGCCGCGTCTCGTTGGTGAACTTGCAGAAGTTGACCTTGAAGGCGTGCGAGGACGACGCCAGCATGTGGATGTTCGCCCCGGCGGAGAAGACGCGCTCCTTCCCGGAGACGATCGCCACCGCCCGCACCTCCGGATGCTCGAAGCGCAGGCGCTGCACGGCGTCGGCCAGCTCGATGTCGACCCCGAGATCGTAGGAGTTCAGCTTCAGGACGTATCCGGGACGGAGCGGCCGGCCCTCCTGCACGTCCCAGACCAGCCGCGCGGTGTCGCCGTGCAGCTCCATCCGCCAGTGGAGGTACCGGTCGGGGGACGTCTCGAAGGTGATCGGCTCCTGTTTTTGTTCCATGATCCGGCATTATACCCGGCGCGTCCCGCGATCCGGGCGGACCCGCCACACGTGGTAGCATGCGGGCGATGAACGCCCTGCCGATCCTGATCTTCGCCATCTGCTCGATGGTCATCGGCTATCGCTACTATTCCGCCTTCCTGGCCGCCCGGGTCATGGCCCTCGACGACACGCGGGTCACGCCGGCGCACCGGCTGTACGACGGACAGAACTACCACCCGATGAGCCGCTGGGTCCTGTTCGGGCATCACTTCGCCGCCATCGCCGGGGCGGGACCGCTGATCGGCCCGGTGCTGGCGGCCCAGTTCGGCTGGGCGCCCGGGCTTCTGTGGCTGGTGGTCGGCGTGGTCCTGGGTGGCGCGGTGCACGATTTCGTCATCCTGGCGGCGTCGGTGCGCCGCGACGGCAAGTCGCTGGCGGAGATCGCGCGCACCGAGGTCAATCCCCTCGCCGGATTCACCGCCATGATCGCGATCCTGTTCATCGTGGTGATCGCGCTCGCCGGGCTCGGCCTGGCGGTGGTGAACGCGCTGGAGCGCTCGTCGTGGGGCACGTTCACCATCGCGGTCACCATCCCTCTGGCGCTGTTCATGGGGTTCTACATGTTCCGCTGGAGGCCGGGCGCCCAGCGCAGCGGCACGATCATCGGCGTCATCGGGCTCGTCCTCGCGGTCCTGGTGGGACGGTACATCCCGGGCTCGTTCCTGGAGCCCTGGTTCACCTTCTCGCGCGGCCAGCTGACTTTCCTGCTGGCGGCGTACGGCTTCGTCGCCTCGGTGCTGCCGGTCTGGATGCTCCTGTGCCCGCGCGACTACCTGTCGTCCTACATGAAGATCGGCACGATCGCGGCCCTCGCCCTCGGAGTGTTCGTGGTGGCGCCGCACATCCAGATGCCCGCCTTCACCCAGTTCGTCTCCGGCGGTGGTCCGATCATTCCGGGCAAGGTCTATCCGTTCTGCTTCATCACCATCGCCTGCGGCGCGATCTCCGGCTTCCATGCGCTGGTGAGCAGCGGCACCACTCCGAAGATGCTGAACCGGGAGACCGACGCCCGGCCGATCGCTTACGGCGCCATGCTGTGCGAGGGGTTCGTCGGGGTCATGGCGTTCGTCGCCGTGCTGTCGCTCGCCCCCGCCGATTATTTCGCCATCAACGTTCCGCCCGATCGGTTCGCCGGTCTCGGCATGCAGGTGAGCGAGCTGCCGGAGCTGTCGCGCGCCGTCGGCGAGGACGTCGCCGGCCGCACCGGCGGCGCCGTGTCGCTGGCGGTCGGCATGGCGCACGTCTTCGCCAACATCCCCGGTCTCAAGGGGCTGATGGCCTACTGGTACCACTTCGCGATCATGTTCGAGGCGCTGTTCATCCTCACCACGATCGACGCCGGCACGCGCATCGCCCGGTTCCTGCTGCAGGAGTTCGTGGGGAAGTTCTACAAGCCGATGGAGAGGACCGACTGGGCGCCCGGCTCGGTCATCGCGTCCTTCCTGATCGTCGGCGCCTGGGGCTACTTCATCCACACCGGCTCGATCGGCACGATCTGGCCGATGTTCGGGATCTCCAACCAGCTCCTCGCCGCCATGGCCCTGTCGATCGGCACCACGGTGATCATCAAGTCGGGGAAGGCGCGCTACGCCTGGGTCACCCTCGCGCCCCTCGCCTTCGTGGCCACCACCACCCTGGCCGCCGGCTGGCTGTCGATCACCGACAACTTCCTGCCCAAGGCGCGCGCCGCCGCCACGCCGGCCCTGCGCTTCCAGAACTACCTGAACGCCTCGCTGACCGCGGTGATGATGGTCTGCATCGTCCTGACCATCGGCAACTGCGTCTACCGCTGGTTCGAGCTGCTCGGCGCGCGCCCGGCGGCGCGGCCCTCGCCGGCCGGCACCGCGTCCTAGCCCGGATTTCTCACCATAGACGTTGAAAGGGCTGTTCCCTTTCAGGCATAAAGCAGCTGCGAAGCGAACTTTAAGCCGATGGGGGAAACAGCCCTATGACGACAGAGTGTACC
>JACXTT010010406.1_pt1 | contig 12539 bp, 6 predicted proteins | sample 9270951 | NCBI WGS metagenome assembly JACXTT01 (sample SAMN15532306, study PRJNA645909) | rock metagenome | isolation source: weathered quartz diorite | place: Puerto Rico | collected 2017-06-21 | reverse complement strand
GCACCATAATCGGAGGACCGACACGCACTACGGTTGCCCTCAGCCCGACACCCGCTCCTCCTCGCTTCACGGAACGATTGCGTACCGAGCCGGCAACAATCCCCCCCGGAACGCATGGCTCCAAAAGCCATGGGTCGCGATCGAGCGGCCAGCCTCTGGGACGTTTTCCGTAAGGCATCAACTCCGGCACGGTCAGAAGAAAATCCTTTTCTTCGCGCTCCAGCACCCCCGCGAGCCATTCGGTGCGGGGCGCCGCCCCAATGAATACGAACAAGTGATTCGTCGCAACTTTTTGCACCTCGCCGCTCGTAGAGCACAAAATGGAAATTGCCTCGAGCCGGTCTTCGCCAAAAACCTCCGTGACATGGCTGTTTAGCTCGACATGAATATTTTCCGTCTCGCGAATTTGGTCCACCAGATATTGCGACATCCCTGCTTCCAGCGATTTCCCGCGCACCAGCATAATCACGCGGCGCGCGTGCTGCGAGAAAAACATTGCGGCTTGCCCGGCCGAGTTTGCGCCGCCAACGATATACACATCCTCGCCCTTGCAAGTCGCCGCCTCGGTCATTGCCGCGCCGTAATATACGCCCGCTCCTTGTACCCGCTCCATACCCCGTACGTCCAATTTGCGATAGGAGACTCCCGTTGCAATCACAAGCGCCTTCGCGCCAATCTCCGTGCCATCTTGTAAAGTCACGTATTTGGAGCCGCCTTCCACTCGCAGCTTTTTCACTTCCTGTGGGGCGAGAATCTCCACGCCGAACTTTCGAGCCTGCGCCACCGCCCGCCTCGCCAGATCTGCGCCGCTCAGCCCCGCTGGGAATCCCAGATAATTCTCGATGCGAGAACTCATGCCCGCCTGCCCACCCGGTGCTTCGCTTTCAATCATTACGGTGCGCAAACCTTCGGACGCGCCATACACGGCGGCGCCAAGTCCCGCAGGTCCGCCTCCGACAATCAGCAGATCGTAGAAAGAGGTCTCAGCTCGTGTGCGAAGCCCAAGGTGGCTCGCGATTTCCGGAATGGTTGGCTCGGAAAGGGAAGTGCCGTCCGCAAAGATTGTAATGGGCAGCTTTGCGCCGGCGCCGCCATTTTGGTCAACCATCGCCTGAATTTCTGGATTGCGGTCCGCCGTCTCCACATCAAAGAACCGGTACGGTACCTGATTCCGCGCCAGAAAATCGCGGACTGCATAGGAGCTCGGCGACCACCGGTGACCGAGAACACGCACGCCTTCAAACACGGGCTTATGCGTCGCCTGCCAATCGCTCAACAAATCGTCAAGCACAGGATAGAAATTCTGCTCTGGTGGATCCCAGGGCTTCAGCAAATAGTGATGAAGTTTTGCGTGATTGATGGCCTGGATGGCGGCATCTGTGTCTGCATACGCCGTCAAAAGCACGCGGCGTGCTTCGGGAAAAACATCGATGCCCTTTGCAATGAATTCGACCCCGTTCATCTCCGGCATGCGCTGGTCCACGAGAAAAAGCGCCACGGGTTCATTCCGCTTTTTCAACGACTGAAGCGCTTGCAGCGCGCTCGTACCGGAGTTTGCCCGCACGATTCGGTAATGCTCGGCGTACCGGTTGCGCAGGTCGCGCTCTACCGCCCGCAGAACCTCCGGGTCGTCATCCACTGCAATTAAAACTGGTTTTGCCATGCCTAGAATGCCCCTCAGCCCGCTTGTCCCACACTTTACCGCTTGCGCTCATTGGATGCACGCCGACTCCGCCGTAGTCACATGGTTCTGAGGACCGTACCAGAGTTCGTCGCTACGTGAACGCTAGACTATGTTTGTCACGACTTCAGCGACGCGCCGCCCAAACGTGAGCCCGGCTAGGAATACGAGGACGGAGATTAAGAAACTGATTTTGATAGACATTCCAATCGTGAGGATGCAGGCAGCGAAGACCGTGAGGCCGGCTAGGACCGCCATAAGGGCGTCAAGTTGTCGCTTAAAGCCCATCTCAGCCTTGCTGGAGCAATCGAGATCAGGGCATGCGGCCCCTGTGATTGAAAACTGATGACTGACAACTGAAAACTGTTTTGGGGTGGGAGACGGGATTTGAACCCGCGACATTCGGTGCCACAGACCGACGCTCTACCAGCTGAGCTACTCCCACCACTCCCCGCCAGTTTATCACGCCCTCCGCTCCCCGGAAAGTAAGCCCCTCGCGACAAAAAGCCCTTAGCTAAGTGGAAACTCGCGCCATCGTCCGTCTTCTTGCCTTTCCACCGCTTGCTAAACTAGCTCCAGGAAATTGCGTCCCCGCGCATGAGCCCTCATGAAACCGACCGCCGCCACTTTGAGCGGCAAATCGTTTTCGCGCGCCCGATCATCATCATTCTGGCGCTCCTTGCGGTTTTTGAGCTTGCCCCTTCGCAAAAATCCTCGCGCTCCGTCTCTTTTCTGGTTGCGTATCTAGTTTTGTCCATCCTTGTCGTTCTCATTGAGGATTTTCTTCAGGAGCGCGACTGGCATTTGCCGCTGGTGTGCGACCTTTTGGCGCTGGCGTTTTTTATTTACGTTTGCCCCGCCGCTGTGCCCACTTGGTTTCCCTACTTGTTTATCTGTTATTCCGCAGGCTCGCGTTGGGGATTTCAATTCGCGGTTCCCATTGCGGGTTTGTTTTCGCTCAGCATCGTTCTCGTCGCGGCAGCGCGAACGGAAGTCCAATGGATCCGCGTAGTCTCGTGGCTTGCCGCCACCGTAGTTACCTTTGCCGCTGGCGCCGGCATTGCCTTTCTCGGAGAGCGCAGCCGCAATTTCGCTTCTCAAAACGAATTTCTTTCTCACATCACGGCGACCATGCAGGTGGACCAGGGCCTCGCTGAATCGCTCCGCCTTCTCCTCACCGAGCTTTCCATCTCTTTCCAATCCCCCGAAGCCCTTCTCGTCTATCGTGACGCCGACCTGGAGCGAATCTTCATCTGGCGCCTCAAAGCAGGCGGAAGTGAGCGCCTTGCCCCGGAGAGCCTTCCTCTGGCGCACTCCGAAGACCTGCTTCTTGATGATTTCGACGCCACTCTCTGTTGGAATTCTCTTCAAGGTTCGGGCGCGGGCTTTGGTTGGGACCGCCGCGACGGGCATATGCTCAAGATTCTTCCGAGGCTCCCTGGCCTGACTCAACAACAATTCGGCATCCGGTCATTTATTTCTGTTGCCTTCGATCAGGCTGAGCGTCCGGTCGGACGTTTATTTCTGTTGAATGGAAAAGCCAGCAATAAACCTTACACTAAGGACGACCTTGCATGGCTTGAGCGTGTCGCGCGCCACGTCGGTCCTTCTCTCGAAAATCTCTTTCTCCTGCGGCATCTTCGCGCTCGTGCTATCGAAGCCGAGCGCTCTCGCATCTCCCGCGATCTGCACGACGGCATTTTGCAAACCTTGCTGAGCATCGAAATTCAGCTTGACGTTCTGCGGCGCCGCGTCGCCAGCAGCGCAAGCAACGATCCCGTTGCCAGCGGACTTACTTCACTCCAAAAGACCGTCAAAAACGAATCGGCCGAGCTTCGAACCTTCGTCACAGACCTCCGGCCTGTTCGCGTGCAATCGGCTGACCTCGTGGACCTTATGCGCGGCTTTGCCGAGCGCTTCCGCAACGAATCGCCCCTCGCTCTCGATCTGCTCATCGATTCCGCCGATTTGCGCGCTCCCGACCGCGTCTGCCGCGAACTTTTCCAGATTTACCGTGAAGCACTCAACAACATAAAAAAGCATGCTAAGGCGACCCATGTCGTGGTAAAACTTTCGCAGGACGACAGCCGTCTTCTTTTAGTCGTAGACGATAACGGCGAAGGGTTCAGTTTTGCGGGCCGCTTTACCGGAGATGAGTTGGACCGTCTGCGGCTGGGTCCCATTTCCATTAAGGAGCGCACGCGAACTGTGAACGGGGTTCTGACTGTCGAGTCGAACCCGGGGCATGGGGCGCGTCTGACGATTGAGATTCCGATCGGCTGACGGGTTTCAGGGGTTTGTACCTGCCTGCCGCAGGCGGGCTTACAAACCCTGAGTTAAATTATGGCGAAGACGAAACCACAAATTCGAATTCTTATGGCGGACGACCACGCGATTTTTCGCGACGGCCTTCGCAAGCTGATTGACGGCGATGAGGACATCACGATCGTCGGCGAAGCGCAAAATGGCGCCGAATGCATCAAACTGCTGGCCAAGCTAAAGCCCGATATTCTTTTGCTCGACCTGCGCATGCCCGAAAAAGACGGCCTCGCCGTTCTCGAAGAAGTGAATTTCGATACGATTCCCACGCGCGTTATTGTGCTTACAGCAGCGGAAGACGATCGCGATGTCGTCCGCGCCATGCGCCTCGGAGCCCGCGGCGTCGTGCTGAAACAGTCCGCCACAGATCTTCTCGTAAAGAGCATTCACCGCGTGCACGCCGGCGAAATCTGGCTCGACAACCGCATGACCGCCGAAGTCATGAAGGCCTTCGCAAAATCATCCGAGTCCGGCCCGCGCCGCGAAAAGCCGTTACTCAGCGACCGCGAGAAAGAAATTGTGCAGCTCGTCGCGCAAGGCTTCCGCAACAAGGAAATTGGCGAAAAGCTTTTCATTTCCGAACAAACCGTCAAGAATCACCTGCACAACATCTTCGATAAACTCGGCGTTTCTGACCGCCTCGAGCTTGCTCTTTACGCGATCCATCATCGCTTGATTGATCACGCGTCCTAAGTTCTTCGGCCTTGGCCGTCTTCCACGACTTCATAGCCCCAAATCCAGTTGGGACCTGTCCTAACGGACGGTATCTCCTGGGAAATAGGACAGGCACGTCACGCGTCGGCCAAGCCCGGTCCCCGATATACTCACACTATTAGGGCTCGGCGAAGGCCATCGCGCCTGCCGATTCTCCGGGTCTGTATACCCTTTTCTCGTTTGATGAGGCCCATGTCGTCTGAACCAACAACTACGCCCAGTAGCTCGGGCCAACTCGCCCCGTCTCTGCGCAAGAACTTCTGGATTCCCTTGGTTCTGCTGATGTCTGTCGCGCAAACGACCGTGGTTCTTGCATTGGGAACCAGAAAGCCAGGCCCTCCTATCGTTAGCCTGGGCGACCTGCTCTTCAATCTCCTATGCCTCTATCTCGTAGCGCGCGCTGCGCGAAAATCCGCCAATCTCGCGCGTTATTTTTGGTATGTTACGGCCCTCTCCATTTCCTTTTTTTGCGTCGCGGCGCTTTGCAACATTTATGTGCAATTTATTCAGCCTTTGCAATCCGTAGCCGACGTTGCCGACATCATTTCAGTATTCTGGTTCTGCCCGGCGAGCTTGACGCTTTTTCTCGAGCCCGACTTCGAACTCCGCCGCTTCGACCCGATCCATATTCTCGATTTCATCCAGGTGGTCCTGCTTTGGGTCGTCATCTACTTTTTCTTTCTATACATGCCGACCCACGAATCCTCCGGATCGCCCTTCGAACGCACTTGGGTCCACGCAACCTGGGTTGGCTCCCTTATGTACGACGGCGCAATGGCTTCCGTTTTCCTTTTGCGAGCCGCGTTCACCAACTCACGAGTGGTTCGCACTCTGTTCGGCAGGTTTGGCGTATTTCTCGTCTTCGTTTGCATCGGAGACTTCTACTACAACTACTTGGGTGGAACGCTGCAGACCGGTTCCTGGTACGAAATCATTTGGACTGCCCTCAACGTTTATCCAATCGTCATCGCGGGAACCTGGGATCAATCAAAAATCGAAAGGGCAAATGTTCGCCCCCTCTTTAACGAGCTCATCGGAAATCGCTTGTTCCCTATTCTGTTCGGTTTTCTTGTTCTCGTACTTTCTTTGTACATCGCTCAGGAACGAACTCTCTTCGCTCTCGTGATCGTTGGCATTTCGTTTTTTTGCTCCAGCCTTCGTTTAGTAATCGCTCAGCAAAGACAAGAACGTATCCAATTGGACTTGAAAGCGGAAATCCTCCAGCGCGAGCGTGTTGAGCAGTTGCTCCGCCGGAACGAGGAACACCTCGAAGAACTGGTCGCCGAACGCACCGTCAAATTGGAGGAATCGCGCCACCAGCTCCGCCAAGCGCAGAAAATGGAAGCCATCGGGCGCCTCGCCGGCGGCATTGCGCACGATTTCAACAACCTCCTCACCGTGATCCGTGGCTACAGTCGGCTCCTGCTCGATCGCGCCATGGGACACGAATTCCGCGGCGGCCTCGAGCGCATTGACGATGCCGCCGATCGCGCCGCTGCCCTCACGAGCCAACTCCTTGCCTTCAGCCGCCGCCAGGTCCTGCAGCCTAAAGTTTTCAACCTCAACACTCTCGTGCATGACCTTGAAAAAATGCTCCGCCGCCTGATTGGTGAAGACATTGAAATGCGAACTGTGCTTGCTGCCGACCTCGGGCATATTCGCGCGGACCGTTCTCAGCTCGAACAAGTCATCATGAATTTGGTCGTCAACGCACGCGACGCCATGCCGAAGGGCGGCAAACTCACTGTCGAGACTTCCAACGTCTTTCTGGACGAAGCCTACGCGCTCCATCATCAATCCGTTCAACCGGGACGCTATGTCCTGATGGCTGTCAGCGACACTGGCGCAGGCATCTCTTCCGAAAATCTCATCCGCATCTTCGAACCGTTTTTCACCACAAAGGAATTAGGAAAGGGCACGGGCCTTGGCCTTTCCATGGTGTACGGCATTGTTAAGCAAAGCGGCGGCTACATTTGGGTTTATAGCGAACCTGATCGCGGCACCTCGTTCAAGATTTATCTTCCATTGGTGGATGCTCCAGTCGAATCCCTCCCCCAGGGTGATACGCCTGAATCCGGAGTATCAGGAAGCGAAACGATCCTTCTCGTCGAAGATGATGAGCAAGTTCGCGACCTTGCCAGCGAGGCCCTCTCCGCAACAGGCTATTCCGTCCTCGCCGCAGAAACTCCGCACGTTGCGATCTCCATCTGCCGTAGCCGCTCTGCTCATGTTGATTTGCTTCTTACGGATGTTGTCATGCCGGGCATTGGTGGCCGCGAATTGGCAATTCAACTCACCGCCATCCGGCCCGATCTCAAGGTCCTCTACATGTCCGGTTACACGCCTCAGGCGATCCTTCATCACGGCGAACTCGACGCCAATACTTTCTTTATTCAAAAGCCATTCACGCCATCTTCTTTGGCCGCAAAAGTCCGTGAGGTTCTGGATCACGCCGTCACAACGCAGCCCGGCCACGGCGTGAAAACCTGATCTCTGGCTTACCGCCACGGTAATTGGGCAAGGTAATCCTTCAGGGACTGTCAACTTCTTCTATGCGACGGGTGGTTGGATTGGATCGTCGAACCTAACGGCCGGCACTGCGACGCTCAACGTCAGCCTGCCTTTTCCGGGTCTCTATTCCGTCAACGCGCAATACGCCGGTGACGCGAAAAACCTTGCCTCCACTTCGCCGAATGTGAGCGAAGCGGTCACAGGAAGCACTGTATTTCAAGTGAATGGGCAAACTGGCTCGCTTTACCACTCAACGAACGTGACCGTGACGTTGCAATAGTTTTGCTGCGCGTCGGCATTTTTCTTGCATCCACGATAACTCCGCCCTTCACCTGAATCTGCTTCCTCTTCTTAATTTGTAACGTCTATTGGACTTCTCGCACTATCCACAAAGTGCCCAACTACAGGAGTCCTCATGGCCGCAAGCCTCGACAATCTCAAGCACATTGTTGTTCTCATGATGGAAAATCGCTCCTTTGATCACATGCTTGGTTTCGCTGCCACGCCAAATTGGCAGATTGACGGCCTTACGGGCAATGAAGCGAATCGCGATTCCACGGGTGAAATTGCCTGCGTTTCGAACGATGCCCGCTTCTCCGGCGACTTCACCCCGGATCCAGGTCACGCCCTCTTTGATACCCTCACGCAGCTTTACGGATCCGCTTCAACGCCCGTTTCGCAAAACCCCAACATGAACGGCTTTGTCCTCAGCTACGAGGGCAAAACGCACAATCCCACAAACGCGCAACGCATCATGCGCTGCTTCGCGCCGGAAAAAGTTCCCGTCCTCACGCAACTTGCCCGTCAATTCGCCGTCTGCGACCGTTGGTTCTCTTCCGTCCCAGGTCCGACGTTTCCTAATCGCGCTTTCGCTCATGGCTCGACCTCCATCGGCCGCGTGGACATGGGTGTCAACTGGCTTGGCATGTCCAAAACCATCTACGAATTACTCGCGGAACATAACGTGGATGCGCGCATCTATTACCACGACTCGACGATGGCCATGACGTTTAAGGGTCTCATGAATCAGGGAAAATATTTCGGACTCTTCGACGATTTTCTTTCTGATTGCAACCATAATCGCCTGCCTGCCTACAGTTTCATCGAGCCGCGCTACGCAAACGGCGAAGACCCTGTAAACAACACTTTCTTCTCCGCGAGCGACCAGCATCCGGATCACAACGTCGAGCAGGGCGAAATCCTCATCCGCGACACCTTTAACGCCATTTGGAAAAACCAGCCATTGCGCGAGTCAACTCTCTTGGTCGTCGTCTACGATGAGCACGGCGGCCTCTACGATCACGTTTCTCCTCCGTCAGCCGTGAATCCCGACAACAAGAATTGGGCTGGCAGTCCCAATTCGCTCGACCCCGCGTTTGACTTTACTCGCCTCGGCGTCCGCGTCCCCGCGATCCTTGTTTCTCCTTACATCCCAGCAGGTAAGATTGACCACACTCTCTATGATCACAGCTCCATTGTTGCCACGGCCTGCAAGCTCCTTCTCAAGAATGTGGCAAACGCCTCTCTGACCAATCGCGACCGGAACGCAAACACTTTCGAAGGAAATCTCACCCTCGCTCAGCCACGCACCGACGCAATCAATTTCACGCTTACGGCTCCTGCGCACGAATCGCTTGTCGCCTTGGGGAGGGCACATCTTGATGCCACACACTTGAATGCCGACATTAACGACCATCTCGCCGCCCACGTCGAAGCCGCCTCCTTACTGGAAAAGACTGTGCTACCTCCAGACCAGCACAGCGGTGTAGACCCCGGTGACATTCGTTCTGAAAAACAAGCCTCCGATTTTCTGATCAGCGTTCACAACAAGCTCTTAGCCAATGCAAGAGTGCAAACCGGAGCTGCAGGTGCCGGGAAAGGGAATTAAGAAGACCGAGCATGAAATTCATCGTCCTCGCATTTTCGAACGTGACCAGATTTCTCTTTGCGCTTCCCTTGGCTGCATTTATCGCCACTCCTCTTTTCGCCCAGGTCGCTCTTAGCAGCCCGCCAGCGAATCCGCCCATGTGGCCGTCCGACCCAACCGTCACAGGCACGAACGATTGGGACCAATGGAAAAAGAACTGCCACGACATGGCAACCGATTTTGGTAAGGACACTTTTCTGTCCTGTGCTACAAGCACCTTCCGTTCACGCCCGTTTCACTTCCTTGCGCAGAGCATTGTTCCCGGAAGCGGCGTCGGCGGTGGCGGGTATTACGCTCGCGATCTCAATAGGGACATTTGGCAGAATCGCCTCGAATTCACCGGCGTGATGACCATCCGCCAGTTCTGGTTCACCGAAGCGAAATTCACGGCGCGCCGCCCGCACTTCGGCTCGTTTCACTCCGACGAAAACTTTGCGTTCCAGATTTACGCACGCAATAAACAGATGCAGGATCTGCCGTTTTACGGCCTCGGTCCGGACACCAGTGTCCACAACGCCGTGCAGTTCAGCGAACGAGACACCCGCTTCGGCGCCCTCGTCGCCAGTCCTCTAGCTTCTTGGCTTTCCGCCAGCGGCACATTCGAAACTTTGTGGCCCAACATCGGCAATGTCGATTCCACCAAAGTCATCTCCATCGGTCAGGCATACACCGAACAAACTGCGGCCGGCCTCACCTCGCAGCCCACCTTCCTGCACTTCGAGGCATTCCTTCGACCGCACTTCAGCCTCGCCTCAAATCACCTTCAATTCGACTATCGCTTTCGCTACGGATATTTTCACGATACCGACACCGGCCACTACTCTTTCCGCCGCTTTGTCGCCGATTTTGGCCATAGCCTCTATCCCGAATCCGAAAATGGCCATCGTCGTCTCGACAGCGTCCTCAGCGTTCGCTTCCGCCTCTCTATGTCCGACGCCAGCGCCACGAATGCCGTGCCTTTCTATTTGCAGCAGACCATCGGCGGCAGCGACATTGACAATCAAGCCACGCTTCGCTCTTTCCGCGATTTTCGTTTTCGCGCGCCCAATTCCTTTCTCGTTCAAACCGAATACGACCGCCGCATCATTGGTCCCGTCGGCCTTCTTGCTTTTTATGACGCCGGCAAAGTCACTTTCGCCCGCAGCGACCTCAATTTTTCCAATATGCACCAAGGTTTCGGCGGTGGGCTCTCGTTCTTCCTCGCGGGAAAAGTTGTGTTCCGTGCATACGTTGGGCTGGGCGGCGGAGAAGGCGCGCATCCCTACTTCGGCATCGCCAATTTTTTGTAGACGGCAAAAACCGGACTTTGCTTTCCCAAGATTGAGTGACTCAGGCTTTCGTCCGATCAGTGTTTTCGTTTCAGGAGGCCCCAGCCATGTTCGGTTCTGAACTTCTCGATGTCGCCATCGGCATGGTTTTTGTTTTCCTTTTACTCAGCCTCATCTGTTCCGCCGTGGCAGAGCTCCTCGAAACGCGTCTCAAAAACCGCGCAGGCGATCTTGAAAAGGGCATCATCGGCCTCCTTGGCAGCAACACCGGCCTCGTGGACAAGCTCTACAATCACGGCTTGATCTTCAGCCTCTATCGCGGTTCCTACGAAGAAGCTTCAAAAAGCAAGACGCTTCCTTCGTACATTCCCTCTAAAGACTTCGCCAACGCGCTCACCAGCATTCTCGGTCCCGACAGTGGCGCAATTCCTTCCGCAGACGACATGCGCGCCACCATCGCCAAAATCCAAAATCCCCAGGTCAAATCCGCATTGCAAACCCTGTTCAACGACGCCGGCAACGATCTCCAAAATTTTCGCAAGGGAATTGAAGGCTGGTTCAACAGCGCTATGGATCGGGTCTCCGGCTGGTACAAGCGCCGCACCCACGTCGTTATTTTTGCACTCGGCTTCGTCATCGCCGTCACGCTCAACGTCAACTCCATCTCCATTGCACAGGATCTCTGGACCAACAAAGCCACGCGCGACGCTCTCGTCGGAGCGGCGCAGGGCTACCTGCAAAAAGCGCGCTCTTCAGAAAACGCAAATCCTCCCGCCGTTGCGCCCGCTTGCCCGGACATCGCAAGACTTTCTAATCTCGATCCCGCTCTCGGCGCCGACATCTGTGCCCTTGAAAAAACCAACCTTCCCATCGGTTGGAATCGAAAAGTCCTGGACGACCTGCGCAAGAACCCGCTCCTCTGGCTGGCCGCGCTCCTTGGTTGGTTTCTTACCGCATCAGCCGCCTCTCTCGGTGCGCCCTGCTGGTTCGACCTTCTTAGCAAGATCGTCGTCCTTCGTTCCTCCATCACTCCGGGCCAAAAAACCGCGCAGCGCAAATCTTGAGTGGCCGGATAGGCGATCCGTTCGTGCTTTTTGGGCGAGTCTCAGAGGTGGCGAACTGTGCCCCGGATCACAAATTCCGTCGGCAGGATTCTCTTGCTGAAGGCCATTTGGGGATTGTGCAAACGTTCCAGCAGCATTTTCATGCACGTCTGCCCAATCTCTTCCTCGTGCACGCGCACTGTCGTAAGCGGTGGATCCATCAAGATCGCTTCTTCGCGGTCGTCGAAACCCACCAGGCTGATTTCGTCGGGCACCTTCACCGCTTGCCTCCGCAGCGAAAGCCAAAGCCCATACGCAGTTTCATCGTTGCCGGCCACCACGGCAGTCGGTCGTGGCCTGCGAGTCAGAATTCGCGGCGCGATCTTCTGGCCGAGCGCAACAAAGTTCTGAACATTCCGCGCCGACCCCAAAGCTGGTTTTAGTTTTTTCTCCCGCATTGCTTCTCGATAGCCCGCAAACCTGCGCTCAAACCACGGAAGGGAAATGTCTGCGGCAAACACAATTTCGCGGTGGCCTTCGCCGATCAGGTAGCGTGTAGCTCCGAGTGTCGCGCTAAAATCATCAAATCCTACTTGGTCAAACTGATCCTTTCCTTCCATTCCTACAACGTTATTGCTCAGCGCCACTAAGGGCATGTGGATGGATTCGATTCGCCGCAGCACATTGGGATAAATCGTTCCGGCCATGATGATCCCATCAATCAATCCGTGCTCTTGCAGCACGTGCGGCAGGTCAATTTTCTCGGGTGCAATCCTCGGGGAATAGTGCAACGCGGCGAACAGGACGTGCTGCTTCACGGAGCTCGCGTACGATTCCACTCCTTGCAGAATGCGCGCGTGAAAAGGATGCAGAAAATCGCGGTTGCTGAGTAGGAAGCACACTGTCTCCGAGCGGCGTCGCAGGATGCGGCGCGCTTGCGCATTAGGCCGAAAACCCAGCCTACGGATCGCCTTAAGCACCCGTGCGCGAGTCTCTCGGCTAACTTGCGAGGTGGAATTCCGCCCGCGCGGTAACATTCCCTGCGCGGCCCCGGCCGCCAGCGACACCTCCGCAAA
>JACXTT010010405.1_pt1 | contig 12539 bp, 15 predicted proteins | sample 9270951 | NCBI WGS metagenome assembly JACXTT01 (sample SAMN15532306, study PRJNA645909) | rock metagenome | isolation source: weathered quartz diorite | place: Puerto Rico | collected 2017-06-21 | reverse complement strand
CGGCAAGAGTTATCAGACCAAAAGGAAGGAATGACCATCTATTCCGAACGGCGCTCCAAACACATCTTCCGAGTGGTGGGCCTGCCGTTTGAGATTGATCCAGGTACAGTGAACGCGACTGTGAACAACGGCTTACTCGAAATCAAACTGTTGAAGGTGGGGCTGACCAAGAAAGTTCCCCTCGCTAAGGTCGCCATGGTCTGATCCAGCTCGTAGTCAAGGAATCGCATAGCCCCTTCCGCGAATCGTCAGAGGTTGTCCGAAAAGGAATGTCGGCCCAGTTTCCGGTTTGCCGTTTGAGCCATTGCAATGCCGCTCCAAAACAGACAGAAGACAAGAAGGCCAAACAGACGTTTCATCGCGTACGTCCTTTCATGTGATGACACCGGGTGGGGGAAGCGTGTCACCCATCAGATCCTGCTTCGGTGTCTTTGATGATGTTTCGCTTGTCGGGTAAATTGGTTGGTTTGTAAGGAGGTTCAGCTTTGTGCAGTCGTTGCTCCACAGATTCGTGAACTAAGGAGTCTGATGGAATCCAGCGACGCCGAGCAAGATTAAACCGAATCGAGTTGGCCCACGTTCCTTGAGTTGTCGGTACGTGAACGACTTTCGGCCATACTTCGGCAATCCACCACAGGCCGCGAAGTGATTCGTGCTGGTATTTCGTAGTGGGATCGGGTGAAACATAAGGTGGCTTGCCTCCGAGTATCGCTGCCTTCCGACCAGGGTCAACCAAGAGGCCAGCAAGCTCTGCCTCGCACAATATCCACCGCAGGGCAATCTGTGAGAGCTGGCTCTCGGATTCCGCGTAGCTTCCGCCAACATCGGAATGCACTCCCGCAAACCAAACCTCCTTTATGTCCTGTTGACCGTCATGTGGCTCGCCAAACGAGTTTTCCCTAAAAAACGCTCGGCGCTCGTCGATGGAAACGGCATGGCGGACAATATGAAAGTCAGGGTTCTTTGTAGCCCTCGTAAACGGGAAATGAACCGCGTTGTATATCCAGCCCAACGAACTCACGGTATCCCACACGCCGACGAAATGAGGCTTGCATTCACGGGAGAAGCTTTTTTTGAAGTCCTCTGCGACCTTGAAGTCGATCTGCTTTCGCTTAATCATTCGGATTGCATACGGAATCAAGCCCTCGTTGCCCTCGGTCAGCAGTCCTGTAATGTGAAGCATCCCGCAGAGTGCACGGGCGGTGTACGCTCCACGGCTAAATCCGAAGACGTAAACAAAATCATTCGGTTCAAAAGTCTTCATCAAGAACTGGTAAGCATCCGCGATGTTATCTGAGATACCGTAACCAAAGGCAAGGCCAATTACATGTGTCCACCACTTGCCGATTGGGCTGAGCGCATTCCGCGAACCCATAGTGCCGACACCGGGGTGGTAGTAAGCAATCTGGTTTGCACTGTGGATTAGAGTCTTGTAGAGCTTTACTACATTTGATTTCTGCTCACCAAACTCATTGCCTGTGCCGTCACAGCAAATCACTATATTCTTTGCCATCGCACTTCACCAATACCACATCAAAGGAGCAGCTAATAGGGTACTTACCTTCGCGTGGATCGCTAAACGAGTAGTGCGCCTAGAGTCGATTGCGTTTCAATTTGATGAAGATGATTTTAGCTGGCTGCTTGCTATCCGGGCTTTCTTCTACCTATCGCCGTGTGCAAATTAAAATTCAGGCCGGGAGGAGCTTTCTTGTCAGGCGACACAATTTCGACGATTTCTCCCCACTTGTACTTTTCGGGATCACAATTGTGAATCAACGTATACGCCTGCATCACGACCTCAATCACGTTCCCGCATCCCGGACAACTCACGCGGACACGCCAGCCCGTAGCGAGACTTCGAATGCGTTGCCAGTCGAAGGCATACTCGTCGATACAGTGCGGGCAATCAAAGAGCGCGATACTCGCTGTCATAAAACACCGAGTTATTGAAATAGGTAGGAAGGAATGAGAAGCACCACTCTATTACGTTGTCCAGGGTTTGCAAAAGTGCTGGACAGTTGCCGGTGCGTGACCTGCGTAATGATTGTTGGCAAACGCAGGGATTTTTCGGATGCGCTTGTCCTCAACGAGACGCCTTGGCCTATTGCGCCGCTAGATCCGCCTTAGTGCCACCGCTCTTCACTACAAGACTCTCCTTCGCTGATGCAGCAGTTGCTCTATCGATAGTCGGCCTGTGCGACTGGGTCATGCCTTCCCCTTCCCCGGTCGCTAGCCACTGATCGAGTGATGTCCACAAAGATTCATCACCTATCGTGCAAACGGCTAGCGTACTGCCATCGCAAACATCGATCATGTATACAGGGTGGATTTCCCAGAGGGAGGCGCGCTTGGGATTCGGACCTTTTCCACCTTTGCAGGGCTTATGGCTTGCGTCGAAAAACAACTGGCCAGTGATGCGCGCGGGATGCCGCAGGTTGATCTCGACAATCTGATCCCACGCCGCAGGGCGAAAATGGGGGCTCATCTCCGCCGTGACCGTGGTGCAGGGCGATGCCGATGATGAAGCACCTAGCATGATGTGTATATCGTTGTTCTCTTTTCCATGAAGCTTGCAATTGACACTCTCTCCCTTGCTTACGTTTGAGTTGTGTGCATCCACGATGAAGGCGACAAAGCGAACAATGGTACCTTCTCCGATCTTTTTGCCGCTTGGAGTGGTGTAGATGTCCTTCAGCACCGAGCGGTCATCTGGCAGACGGCTTCCGACGTGATGATCTTCGGCGGCCTGCTGCAGCTTGGCAAAGCTGTTGAATGTCACGGTGACGGGGCTGCCCGTTGCACAAAAATTGTTCTTGGCATTGTTCTGAAGGCGGTTTGCATCGTTAGAGGTCTTCCCCTCGGGTCCGCATGAACTGTCAATCGAGTGGGTCTCTTTGATAGCTTCGAAAGGCAGCGTGCATCCAGGGAAGTCTTGCGCACCGGCGATCTGAGCGTGCGCAGCGAACGAAAGGACGACCAAACTGGCTCCTAGCAACGACCCGTAGGGTAATTTCATCTTGCACCTCCTTAGAGCAGGGTTCTCCACGTCTGCCCAATGTCGGCTCAACGCCCCTCAGCGCCAAGATTGCGGAGACGGTATCTAGGTTGTCCCTACTTGACTCTGGAGCTGCTCTAGGGTGTAACAACCGACGAGAGAACCAGAAATGCAAGCCGATCGCGGTTTTGAGCAGGGTACGAACGTGTAGTGTCCGGACTCTGTCGGAAAGTGGAACGTTCATTTGCGAAGAAATGCACCGTTGAGGAAGTAGCTTCGCCTCGCTGGGAGCGAAAGCATGGCCAACAAGTTTGACGTGATTGCCATCGGAACCGGATCAGCAGCATCGGCTGTGGCGCATCGGTGTCGCGTGGCTGGATGGCAGGCGGCGGTTGTCGATTCGCGGCCATTCGGCGGCACATGTGCCTTGCGCGGATGCGATCCTAAAAAGGTGCTTGTGGGTGCTGCGGAAGCAGTGGATTGGGTCAGAAGAATGAAGGGCAACGGAGTCCGGGCCGACCAACTGCAGATTGATTGGTCTGAACTGATGCGCTTTAAGCGCAGCTTCACAGGTTCGGTCCCGAAAAACCGCGAAGCGGCGTTTGCCAAGGCAGGCATTGCGACATTCCATGGTCGTGCTCGTTTCGTTGGCCGGTCCTCAGTCCGGGTCGGCGATGAGGTCTTGGAGAGCCGATACGTAGTCATTGCGGCTGGCCAAAAACCGGCAGACTTGAAGATACCGGGAGTGGAACACCTGACAACGAGCGAGCAGTTCCTGGAGCTTGATGAACTTCCGAAACGACTCTTGTTTGTCGGCGGCGGATACATCGCTTGTGAATTTGCTCACGTGGCCGTGCGTGTCGGATCCGAAGTCACCATCGTGCATCGGGGTGCGCGTCCGCTCTCGCAATTTGACCCCGATCTGGTGGATCAAATGGTAGCCAAAAGTCGTGAGCTTGGCATTGACGTTCAGCTGGCAACCCAGGCGGAAGGGATCGAAAAGACCGCGGGTCAATTCATCGTCCACGCCTCGACTTCGGGCCAGCGGCGGACCTTTGAAGCAGACATGGTGGTCCATGCAGCAGGTCGAGTGCCGGAAATCGACGACCTGAATCTGGATGTTGCCGGAGTCGAGTGGGATGAGGAGGGAGTGAAAGTCAATGAATTCCTGCAGAGCGTATCTAATCCGGCTGTATACGCAGCGGGCGACGCGGCGGCAAGTGGAGGTCCGCCTCTAACCCCCGTAGCGTACTACGATGGCACGACCGTAGCGGCCAATTTGCTCAAGGGAAATGGGCAAAAGCCGAACTATTCGGGCATTCCCACCGTCGTCTTCTCCATTCCTCCCCTCGCTTCGGTGGGGCTGAGTGAACGGGAGGCCCAGAAACAAGGGCTGAAGTACAGGGTCAAGAAGGAAATGACTTCTACGTGGTACTCCTCACGCCGGGTTGCGGAGAAATATTCCGGCTACAAGGTGTTGGTTGAAGAGGGAACGGACCGCATCCTCGGGGCGCATCTGCTCGGTGATCAAGCCGGAGAAATCATCAATCTCTTCGCCTTGGCAATACGGTCCGGCATACACGCGGCCGATCTAAGGCACATGTTGTTTTCTTATCCCACTCACGGATCGGACTTGCCGTACATGCTGTAGCGTTTGCCAAGAAGGCTACTAAGGTCGGGAAAGAGCCGTGGCACGGAGGTGCCCGATGAAGATTACGCTGATCGACGTCATTTTCGTAGTGCTTCCTCTGACGATCATGGGCATGGCTTTCTACCGGCGCCGTACTGTGCCGGCGCCGGAACCTGGCCCGCCTGCATCACTCCTGGAAGTTTTCCTAACCGTGTTGACGTGTATCCCTGCGGCTATAGGGCCAAATGTTCTTGTTGTCGCGCTGACGCCGGGGATGCCAGGGATGGCGATCCTCGTGAAATGGGCGCTGATCCCGTCGATCATCCTTCTTGGAATTGTATGGATCGCCGCCGCGCGCTTGGGGCTTCCCCGGCTGACAAATCGGATTTGGACCGGCCTCTGGGTGGGGTTCGCGGCATCGGCAGCTCTGGATGCGTTCCGACTCACAAGCTTCAGCCTCGGGATGCTATCGGCTAACCTGCCCAGGATGTTCGGCCAGCTCATTCTGGGCACAATGGCGCAAGGTCCGACGCCGGTCTCAGACATCGTGGGCGGCTTCTACCACTTCTGGATTAGCGCCTCTTTCGGACTCGCATACGCGCTGCTCGCCGGACGAACTAGATGGTGGGGCGGACTGATCTGGGGATTGATCATCGAGATCGGCATGATGACCACGCCTCCGATGGTTATGTTTATGCACACGGGTTATTTTGGGCTTAACTTGGGCAAGGGGCTTCTGAACAAGGTCTTCATCGGCAGCCTAGTCCCTCACATTTTCTATGGAATCGCGCTCGGGCTGCTACTTGAGCGTTATACACGGCACAAAGGCTCCATTCTCAAGATTGCCCAAGAGGTGTTCAGCCCTAGCGGCGCTGGTTCGACGGTGTCTCACGAAGCCTCAGGGACTGGTCCAAGAAGAGGGGCGTGACGCGCTTTCCCCGGCACGACACACGCGTCAGAGGTGCCGTACACGATGTAGAAACCGGACGCGCTCGCCCAGGATTCCGTCAGGAAGGTGTGCACCGTAAAGTGACCCACGCTAAGCCAGTGGTAGGGATAGAGCATGATTATCTCAAGCAGGTAAAAGAACTATTGGACTCAGCCGGTCTCAGTTTGCCCAAGAAGGGCCGATTGGAGTTCAGAAAGTGCTTTGGGGCAGTGGCGGGCTATGTCAATGGGAACATTTTCGTGTCCTGCGGAAAATTTGGGCTGGCTGTAAAGCTTCCGCCGAATGTTCTAAGGAATCTCTTTAACGAGACGGATGTGACGCACCTCAAGTACTTTTCCAAAGGACATATCAAGAAGGAATACGCAGTAATACCGCCTCGTATTCTCAAAGATGTGGATCGATTTGGGCAGATCTTGGATGCGAGTGTTGAATACGTTTGTCTCAAGTCTCCGTGTTCTTAGGCGAAGGATTTTCATGGGCGGAAAAGTCTTTACAGTCCGCCGGGCTGAGGGTTTTGCAGCGCGCTGAAAGAGTTTTTTTCGCAGAAGGACGTGGACTTGGCTGAGCGAAGCATCGCCGCGGACGATGTCGGCGCGCAGCGAACTCGATAGGCTCCGCGATACGGCAGCACCGCTGGCGGTCACTCGTGGCGCGGCGGTTGAGGGGCGAGACGGCTGCTGTGGCTGCATCGGCTTCCGTATGACCGTTTGCCCATACGCACGGCCGCGGAGGATGTGGGGAAAGCGCAAAAAAAGAAAGAGCTTGACTCTGGATCGAGCTCCAGAGTGTAGCCTCTTAAGTAGGAGCCAAGGTTATGCAAATTGGCATCGTCGCGAGGAAGGTCGGGCTCAGCGTAGACGCGATTCGCTTCTACGAACGCAATGCGTTACTGAGGCGGGCCCCACGGACCCAAGGCGGCTTCCGCCAGTACGGTGAAGACGACCTGGAGACACTGGCCTTTATACGCCGTGTTCGCTGATTGCACTTCCTATGGTTCCAGGTGTTCCCATTGTGCGGTTTCGGATTGACGAGGTTTCGCAGATACCGGGAGCGGTTCGTCGGTTCATTCGGGAGGTAGAAGCAGATCCCAGATTGCACGCGCTTTCTTTCGGCGACCCGCTGAGGCTAGCGACCGAGGAAGTGGGTGTCGCCATTTCTCCGACGGTCGCGAGAGTGGTCAGAGAGGTCTAGCTGGGTCAGTATCATTTGACCTGAATTCGCTCGATCACCAAGGGGGGTTGCGCGGCCTGGGGAATATTCATTGGTGTGTGAAGGATGTTCCGCATCGCGCATGCGGACGATTTTGCTATCGGAGGTCAAGACAGACTCGCCGGACTGCAGACCTTATCGTGAAAATCGCACCGGTTTGCACACAACTCTCAGCGCCTCTGGCCTAAGCCTAACTTTTCTTAAGTCTTGCGGTTAGAACGACATCAGGGTCGTTCACTGTCATCAACACGGCGTTTGGCTCCTGGGTGAACCGAACTCTGACGGATGGCGCGCCTGCTGGATAGAACGTATGGTTACCTAGATGGAAGAGCGGGCGGGGCATCGTCCCCTTTCGGGTCCAATTCAGCTGGGGTGGATGTGAATACATTTTGCTGCTTGCGTACATTTTGGTGTCGGCATCTATGTCCACTTTATCGGCAACGCCAACACCGAAGACGAACGTTCCAACCAGAGCTGAGGCTTCTTCGCTACTCAGTGGCGCGGGCGTTTCCTGGTCAACTCCATCAAGCGATTGCAGAAACTCGAAGACTGAGCGTGCGGCAGCCCCCCCGACTCTGGCGTGCGCCAGCAAAGTGATACTGTGTGGCCCGCGGATCTGCTGTACTCCAGGACTGGCCGCAATGAACGCCTTGACGACGTCGAGATGGCCAAGCATCGCGGCCGAAAATAACGACGGACCGGCACCTTTGGTGATTAAATACTCGGCGATAGCTCGGTTGCCCATATGTGATGCCGCTCCAAGCGCCGTCTCCCAGTCGCCGAAACCCCAGTCCCAGGCGGCACGAGCCAGTGCGGGCCTCATCTCGACAAGTTCCCGCGCACGCTGCTGGTCGAAATGCGAAACAATCACCATCTCGCGAACCATTTCTGGCGGATGGCTCGGAAAGCTGTCCGGCACCGGCAATGCCGCAGCTGGACTTGATGGCTGCGCAATGGCCAGTCCGCTCAGCATGTGGAGCGGGATAACACTGGACGCCAACTGCAGGATGGATCGGCGAGAAACGGCCAACATAGTCAAACCTCCGGCTGGCCATCAGAATCGCCTTCGCTGCAGACATAGGCAAGCCAGATGTCGCTGAACGAGTGTTAGGAAAATGTGAGTTGGATACTCCTGTCGTTTCAATGAGATACGACGGTCGATGAGGAGTCTTTAGGGCTGGTCGATATCCGCTGTGAGAATTGCGCGGCGATCCTCTGCGCTGCTTCCGCTTCCAAGTCGAGCGGGTTCGTTAGTGGCCGATCCATCCGAGCAACAGAGACGTGCGTCTGATCGGGCATGCGAATTAAGTGGACCAGGATGCGCGTCTGTCCCTGATACTGTTGAACTTGGCCGAGAATCACGAAATTAGCGCTTAGCGTCGCCGCAATTGCATTCAAATCTCGCTGATCGCGGGAACGACGCAAGACCTGCGCATTGCCGATCACCGCATAGCGACCTTCGCTCAGTGACGTAAGCCGCTCCACAAAACTGTCGGTTAGCCCGTCCGTGAATCTAGTTTTATCGGGATCGCCAGTTTCATTATCAAAACGGATGATCGCAACAATAGGTATATTATTTGACGTATGGCGAAAGTGAAGGAGAAAAGCCGCAACACCGGTACAGGCGGCGATGAGTGCTGCCATTCCCAACAGTACAGCCCGGCGCCCAGCGATACCGCCTCCAGCGTTGGTCTCCGGCTGCGGGCTGGAGATTTCAGGCTGCACCGTTGCAATGAACTGATATCCTTGCTTGGCCACGGTGCGAATGTAAGTCGGTCGCACAGCATCGTCCCCGAGGACTGACCGAATCTGCGACACGCAGAAGTTCAGACCCCGCTCAAAATCGACGAAAGTCTGATCTCCCCAAATGGTCTTGCGCAACTCGTCCCGAGAGACAATGCGGCCAGCGTTGTTGACCAAACAGCATAGAACTTGCTTTGGTTGCGCCTGAAGATGCACTGGCGCCCCGTCGCGCCGCAGTTCGAGAGCCTCTGGATCAAATTCGAACGGACCGAACCGCATGCGAGCCAAAGCCATAGCGAAGGTCGATTATAAGCCAGTTCACACACCCTCGCTCGCCGACTGCAGGATATGGGATAGATCGACTGAGAAAGAAGAGATGGGCGGTTCTTGGGCCAGCGAGACCTCGACTCCACGCCGGCGGCAGAAATCATGAATGTGAACCTGGAGGACTCATGCGAACTGGTGAGACGTTGCTGCTTATCGCGGTTGTCATTGCGTTTTGCTGCGCGACGGCGCTGGCCGCCCATGCGATCCACTGTATCCTCTGGGTCACTTGGATCCCCTCTCGCGGTTACGTAGCACGGGATATGCTCGTGCCGAAGCGGAGAATAGCCGGAACCGCGGGTTCTTGTCTTGTATCAACATCTGGAACTTGTATGGAATGAAAGCAGCCTGGCCGAGTCAGAGAGCAGTTTCGCTTACCTGTGCTCCGTGAGCGGGTCGGGAGGATTCAAGCTGGGGAATTCTGGTTTGGCTTCTTAAGCGGCGGCACTCTCCGCTGTTTGGGTTTTCCTGAGCGGCTCGTAAACCTCGCCGCTCTTCCAAAAATGATGAAGCAAGACAGCTAGTTTTCTAGCGACTGCCGTCACTGCGTTTCTTCGCGCCACCGCCGCCACGGGATGCGAGTTGCAGGCCCCATCGCCGCAAATCAGTATCCGGACCTAGCGGACCAAGGATGTAATGCGCCCCATGCACCAGCAGAGTTCTTAGGTACTCGTTACCAGCTCGACTGATGCCCAGCTGTGGCGCTCGTTCTCCCGATTGTTTTTCTCTCGGCAAGAACCCAGAAACGCTCCGACATCTCTGCTTCTGGCAAAACGATGAGGATCTTCCAAGGTCAACACTTAAGTTAGCGAGATCAGCGTCCCGACACCTTTAATCTGCTTCAAGAGACACGTTTCCGGGTATTGCGTTGCTGCGATCTGCTCGATCTGGCGGTCATAATCTCGGATCGACTCGTTGAGAGCCTCGATTTGCTTCAACAAGGGCGCCAGTGGCCGCACAGCGCGGCGACTTAGGAGCAGTTGAATGCTTCGTTGACGCCGGCCACGAGGTCAACGCAAGCTGTCACATTTAGCAGCCCAGTATTGTCTTAAGGACTGCAGTCGTGTGGGGGGATCACATGAAGACGTCGTCGTTGGCCTACCTGTTGGGCGCGTTGTTCATTGCTTATTCGTCGTCGGCCCTTGGCCAGACTCAGGAGCAACCCGTTCGCAATATCATGCTCACGGAACCTCGAGACATCAGCGACGCAGCAGCAGTCCACTATGCCCTGGGCGTCCTGGGCAAGGACGTGGAGTCCTGTAATCCGTCTAGTAGGGGTACACAAGCCTGTGTATGCAGTTTTAAGGTTGACCTCAAGAAACTGAAGGATGCGTACAACGCCGCCGTCGCGAAACATCCAGACTTGAAAGAACAGGCAACCGTCGTCGCCTATGTCGATCCGGCCAACGGGCAATCGTCGGTAACCGTCGTTTTCCACAATATAAAACGTCAGCTCGCCTCCTGCTCGGAAGCGGCGAGCAAAGCCAAGTGAAACCGAACGGCGGTGTCGTCGAACTGGAACCGTACTGCGACGCTAGCGCTGCCTGAATGTTCTCCGAGAGATTTGTTCCTACTGTTGGATTGCCCTAGGGAATGTCGATCCACACCAATCCCAGCTGGCAGGTCGCTTCCAGAGCTCCTTCCCAGACGCTCCCGGCGCGGGCAGGGCATCATCAGCTGGCGGCTGCGGCTCATAGAAGTATACCGAGCTGGTCCACACGCGGCCCGTCGTGGCTGGATGCGCGACGACCGTTCGCGCGCACCAATTCTGCGTGTCGTTCGCGTACTGCGGCCCGTTGAACACCTGCAGTCTTCCCTTACCATGCGCTTGCAGCCATTCCGTTGGTGTAGTCCCCCCTTTCACTTCCGCGATGTCACGCACAATTTGTCGGACAAGCGCGGCATCCGAGGATGCCGCCGTTTGAGTGCACAAGGCCGCAGGCGTCGTGTGAGCCGCTGGGCAGTGTTGAATTTCCTTAGTCCCGAGGAAGCATTTCGGGCAACTCGGCGGTGTTGTAGGCCCACCCGGCCAAGACCTGAGCAGCTTGGATGACGCCGTCCTCGTGAACCTTGTCGAATGTATCGGCCTCAGAATGGTGCGTCCTGTAGTAATCCGGCTGGGTGCCCGAAGTGGCGAAACCGGGCACGCCGACCTCATTGAACGACGCGTAGTCGCTTCCGTAGTAGCGGTCCATGCCGGGTTCGATCAAGTTCAAGTCACGCATTGGGGCCAGAGCCGTATCCACCAGCTTGTGAGCCGCGAAGTTCTGGTTAAGCCGTATCGTCGAAAGCCGCCCCGTACCGCTATCGTCTGCGAGAACAGCAGAGACCTTGGTTAATTCAGACTGATGTTGTTTCACGTACTCTCGCGAGCCAACGTGTCCCTGCTCTTCGCCGGTGAATAGCACGATTCGAATCGTCCGCTTGGGCCGCAGGCCCAGAGCTTTTATAGCGCGGAGTGCCTCCAGCACCGCTGCCACACCGGTGCCATCGTCCGTAGTGCCCGTCCCTAGATCCCAGGAGTCCAGGTGCGCACAGACGATGACTACTTCGTCGGGCTTTTCCGAGCCACGGATTTCCGCCACGGTGTTATACGCTTTAACTGGCACTTCGCTGAAGGAGTTGCTAAGCGAAAGCTCCACCTCGACCGGGCCCTTCTGAAGCAGTCGCCAAATCAGTGAGTAATCTTCATGGGTGAGCATCCCGGTGGGAACGGGGGCCGGCTCATAGTGGTTGCCGACGTTGACCATGTTCAAGAGCCCGTAGCTCTTGTCCGAATCGCGCAGGACTGCCGCGACACCCTGGGCCTTGAAGAACCCGGCCCGCGCCACATTAAACTGCGCTTCCGGCGACATTTTGTTTGGCTCAGGCAGGGGTTCAGGAGTTTGAATCGGAGAGACTGGCGACTCCGGCGGCGGAGATGCCTGCCAGGTGAGATCGAACGGTGGTTGAACCACAACAATCGCACCCTTCAACTTTCCCCGATATACCTCCAGCTCTTCCACATTCTTGGCGGAAAAATAAACAATGTTGCCGCGTACGTCCCCTGTAGTTGCTGGGGACCAGCCGGCGGCTGCCATCGTCAAGTTCCGTGAAACGGGCCTCAGGATTCGACCCTGTGCGGAACCACGTTGCCAGGAGTGAGCGACTTTCCACTCTTCGAGATGGACGTTCTCCAATGCGTAACGACGGGCGAGATCGGAGACCCAGTTCACTGACTTCTGCAACTGATCTGATCCTGTCAATCTTGGGCCGATACTGTCGGAGAGATACTCAAGATTTTTCATGAGTTCGTTGTGCTCGCGAATTTCCTGAAAAATTCGCTTGTCTGTCGCTTCAATGTCATCCTGTGCCGCCGCTGCAGGGCAGTAAAGAATTGCAATCGCCCCAATTGTCAGCAGATGGCAGAGTACCTTTGACCGATTCATACACGATTTGGACGAATTTACTACTTTGTGGTTAGTAGAAGCCCGTCGCTGCTTGATCCCGGCCAGTTTCATCCGTGCAGCTAAGTTTAGATAAATCTCGAACTTGTGATTCGAGCCCGTCATGACCTTGAAACGCTTCCGTTGTAGCGCCAGCGGGTTATCGTCCCGCATGATCCGCACTACTCGTTTGTGGTTCACCTGCATTCCTCGGCGGCGCAGCTCCGCGGTGATGCGTCGATACCCGTCCCGCCGACGATGCTC
>JACXTT010010404.1_pt1 | contig 12540 bp, 11 predicted proteins | sample 9270951 | NCBI WGS metagenome assembly JACXTT01 (sample SAMN15532306, study PRJNA645909) | rock metagenome | isolation source: weathered quartz diorite | place: Puerto Rico | collected 2017-06-21 | reverse complement strand
AAACTCGCTCCCGCGATGCAGGAATTCTACGCCGACGACAAGATGGCGTACCCGGTTTATGAGCGTGCTCAGGAGCTGGGCATTCCGATCTTATTTCATTCCGGGCTAAGCTGGGAACCCGGCAGCCGCCTGAAATACGGACACCCGTTGCGGTTCGAAGATGTCGCCGCGGACTTTCCGAGGCTGAGAATCGTCCTGGCCCACCTCGCGTGGCCGTGGGTCGTGGACGCGGTGGCGCTGGCGCTGAAGTACCCGAACGTTTTTCTCGACACCTCGGCACTCTACTTCGACAACCCACGCGATTTTCTGCGATACGCCATGACCCAACAGGTTCCTCTGACGGTTTTTGAGCGCAGCCTCCGACACCAGCTCGTGTTCGGGTCCAACAACCCGCGCATCGAGATCAAGAGCATGGCGAAGGCAGTTCGCTCGCTCGGATTTTCCGACGAATGCCTCGAGCTGATCTTCCGGATTAATGCAGAGAAGCTGCTGGAGCGAAAGCAGTGATCATCCAACTGCACCAAATTGAAGTCCTTTCCAAGAAGGATATGGAAATGATCGATATCACACCCGAGATGGACCGGCTGGTGGACGCGAGCGGCGCGAAACAAGGCATCGTTTTTGTCACGACCGCACACACCACGTCCAGCATTGTGGTGACAGAAGGAGTGGAGTGCCTGGAGCGCGACATTCCCGCGCATCTGGAGCGTCTCGCGCCCAAGAATCCGCCAGACGGGACGTACGGCTACTATCACAACCGCCTCCTGGATTTCGACGGACGCTTGGGGTACAACGCCGCCGACCATCTGAAGAGCTTGCTCGGCGGCATTCAAACCTTCTTCCCGATTGAAGACGGCAAAGTGGTGCGGGGCGGAAGGCAACGCGTCTACTTCGTGGAATGGGACGGCCCGCTCGCGCGAACCGTTTTCATCCAGATCATCGGTCAGACCTGAGGGACACACTCATGAAGAAGGTACTGGTAACGGGAGCAAGCGGACGCATCGGTCGGCGGGTGGTACCGCTGCTTCTTGAGCGCGGTTACAAGGTGACCGCGACGGTGCGCCGTACGCAGCATGCGGCAAGCTGGGCGAAGGACGTAGAGCCGGTGCAGCTCACTTTTCCTGCCTCTGAGCCCTTGAAGAGCACATTGGAGGGCTTTGACACCGTGGTTCATCTCGCGGGGATCATGCCGCCGGCCTCGGACGATGAAGTCTTCGGTACGAACATCGAGGGTACCTACCAGCTTCTGCAAGCAATCGCAGCGCTAGAGAACAAACCGCGGCTGTTGTTTGCGAGCTCGGACGCGACCTACTCTACCGGTTGGAGCCTTGGCCCATATTCCGAACCCATCGCTGAAGACGTTGCGGAGCAGCATCCAACGGTGTTTTACGGGCTCTCAAAGGTGCTGGGCGAGCGTCTGTGCCTCTACTACGAGGAGATGCACAGGGTCCCGATCGTCCGTTTGCGGTTTGTCTGGACACTCGAGGCTCCCGAAATTCTCGATCTGTTTCTTCAGGCGCCTTACAAAGACCGTTTGTACGACGAAGACCGCGGGAAGTGGGACGGGCCCGGCGTGATTGCCGTACCCCTCGAAGAGGACGGTAAGCCCTTCACCGAGCACGTTTGTGACGTTCGCGATGCGGCAGAAGCAGTCCTGCTAGCCATCGAGAGCGAGGTGGCCCCCGGACAAGCATTCAACGTTGCCGGCCCGGAATCGTTTCGTTATACGGAGGTCGGCCCCCGGCTCGCGTCTAAGACCGGGCTTCGAGTGGTGGAAGCCCCCTGCCGTGGTATTCACTCATATTCGTTGAGCATCGAAAAGGCCCGGAGGGTCCTTGGTTATCGGCCCCGCTACAAGGTGATGGACTCGTTAGAGCAAGGACTCGCAGAGCAAGCACTCGCAGCAGGGAAAACTAAAAACTAGAGAAGAACATGTTGCACACAACGACACTAGAAGAAAAAAACCTGAAGGCCGAGATCTTCTCGGCTCCCGTGGTCGCCGATGAAGTGGCGCGCATGTGGGGCGAGAAGCGGCCGGCGATCCGGCAAGTGGCCAAGGAGATTATCGCGCGCGAGCCGAGAAATATTGCCTTCACCGCCAGCGGCGGTTCTGCGGCGGCGCTATATAGCGGCTACTGGGCCGGATTGCATTACTTGAAGCTGCCGGTGAACTATTTGCTGGGACCGGACATTCTCAGTGTGCACCCTGCAGGGCTCGACAAAGACTCGATCGCCATCACAGCCAGCTACTCCGGCAAGACCATGGACACAGTGCGCACTAAAGAGCGGCTGATGAAACAAGGGGTTCCAATACTCGCAATTACCCGGCGGCCGGATGCGGAATTGGCCAAAGGGGTCACGTGGGCCGTCACGTATGAGTCCATCGCGCTCTACAGTTCTCCCGCATATCTGACCATGCTGCTGGTCGTGGAGCTGGCGCGCGAGCGTGGCGAGTGGTCGGCGGAAATTGCAGAGTTCGAGAAAGCGCTGGAGGCACTGCCACCACTGCTGCGGGATATCGCCGAGCCGAGTCGCAAAATGGCGGAGCGGCTGGCGCCGGAACTGGATTCAGGCAAGCTGCTGGTGCTCTCGGCAGGCGCTTCCTACACGCTCGGCCACATGATGGCTTACGACATGTTCGGCGAATTCCTGAAGGAATACTGCGCCTACATTCACACGGGCGAGTTCCGGCACGGCCCACTCGAAATTGTTCGTCCCGGGGAACCGACGATGCTGTTCCTGACCGGCAACGATGGCTCGCGCCGGTTCGCAGACGCTGCGATGCAATTCGGTCGCGGCAATGGGGCAAAGACCGTGATGTGCGACGCCAAGGAACTGGCTCCGGATGCACACCCGCTCTTTGACGCGTTGGTGCTCTATCAATCGCAGCTCTGGCTGCTCTATTACATGGCGTGCCGCCGCGGTGTCGACCTGGAAAACTACAAGTACATGCACGTGGTGCCGTTCGCCGCGGACGACACGTACTTCTAAGGACCATTCGAAGGACCAATCATGCTGGCTCTACAGATAGCGGAGGTCGGAAAACTCGGCCTCGTCAACGCAGACAAACCAGAGGTTCGTCGGCACACGCTGCTTTTGCGCGTGGCGGCCTCGGGGATCTGCGGGACGGATCCGCATATTCTGCACGGACTCTATCCGGCAAACCTGCCGCTGATTCCCGGGCACGAATACGCAGGGGTCGTGGAATCGGTGGGAGATGGCGTCGCTGGATTCGTACCCGGCGACCACGTTGCGGTCGACCCCAACATTCTTTGTGGCGTGTGTGATTTCTGCCGGCGGGGAAAAGTTCACCTCTGCAAGAACCTTGTGGCGCTCGGCGTCAATATACCGGGAGGCTTCGCCGAGTTTTGCGTGGTGCCGGTTTCGCAGGCGTTCAAAATTCCTAAGAGTCTGCCGCTGGCGCACGCCGCGCTGGCGGAACCGGTGGCGTGTTGTTTGCGCGGCGTGGATCTCGCGGGCATCACGTCGGGAGACCGCGTTGTCATCTTCGGCGCAGGCCCGATGGGAGCGATCATTCTCCAACTGGCTCGGATGCAAGGGGCGAGCCAGGTGATCGTTATCGACCCGCAGGAGGGCCGGCGGAGGCGGGCGGAAGCGCTCGGTGCGTCGTGGGTGATCGATCCGGCCAAGCAGCCAGTCGTAGCGGCGATTCGCAGCCAATACCCGGATGGCGCCGAGGTGGTTTTCGATTGTTCGGGGAACGTGGACGCGGTGCGGCAGACGTTGGAAGTGGTGATGCGCGGCGGAACGGTGATGCTGTACGGCGTGTGCCACAAGGATCACAACGTCGAGATCAATCCGTTTTGGGTAAATGACAACGAGGTCACGATTCGCGGCTCGTATAACAATCCGAACACCATGGCGCGCGCTCTCGACCTGTTGGCGAGCGGACGACTGGATGCTGGTGCGGTGGTGACGCACAGTTACCCCCTCGAAAAGGGACTCGAGGCATTCCGTTCCACCGGAAGCGACAGCTGCCTAAAAGTCATGGTGGAGCCATGAAAAAGGAGAAACGAATGCGGTTTGCGCTGTTGTCTCTGGTTGCCGTTCTCGCGCTGCCGGTGTTGGCTGCGGAGCACACGGTGGATGTCTACAAACAGCCCGGCAGGTTCGCCGGCTGGCCCGCGAACTACGGAGTCTGGTCGTGGGGTAGCGAGATGTTGGTTGGATTCGAGGCGGGCTCGTTCCGTCTGCGGAAGCCCGGCGAACACGAGCATTCCATCGATTACCGGAAGCCGTCCGAGCATCTGCTGGCGCGCAGTCTAGATGACGGCGAGACGTGGACAATCGAAAAGCCGCCTGGTCTGCTGGCGCCGCCGGGAACCAAGGTCGCCGGTGTGCCAACTGAGCCTGGCGGAAAGGCGGTGACCGACTGTCCACGAGGCATCGACTTCTCAAATCCGGATTTCGTCGTCACTTTTCGCATGGCGGATGTGGATATCGGTCCCTCGCGCTTCTATTATTCCCTGGACCGCGGTAAAAGCTGGCAAGGCCCGTTTCGTGTTCCGAACTTTGGGCAGAAAGGTATCGCGGCCCGGACCGACTACCTGATAAACGGCCCACACGATATGACCGTCTTTCTCACGGCCGCGAAGTCAAACGGCCACGAAGGGCGGGTCATATGCGTCCGGACTCGCGATGGAGCCAAAAGCTGGAACTTCGTTTCCTACGTCACGCCGGAGCCACAAGGCCGGGATCACGCCATTATGCCCTCGTCGGTGAGGCTGTCGCCTCAGACCATCCTGACGGCAGTTCGCTATCTGAACTGGGTTGATCTTTACCGTTCCGACGATGACGGTCAGACGTGGAAGTACGTGAGCCGGCCGGCCTTGGAGACGGACAACCCACCGAGCCTCCTGCATCTTCAAGACGGCAGGCTGGTCGTGACCTATGGCCGCCGCATCGCTCCGTTCGGAATTCGGGCACGGATCAGTTCGGACGCGGGAAAGACGTGGGGTAACGAGATCATTCTGCGCAATGATGGCGGATGCTGGGACCTTGGCTACACACGCAGCGTGCAGCGCCCGGACGGAAAGATCGTCACGGTTTATTACTTCAACGACGCGCCGGATCACGAACGGCAGATTGCCGCCACGATCTGGGAGCCGAAGTAACGCGGGTGCGCCGCCGCTCTCAGTTTCCCCGCAGCTCGAGGGTAGTGGCAGCCGCCGCATCGCGGACGGCGGCGATCAGACGCTCCTGATTCGCGAATCTCATCTTCGGCATGGAAATGCTGACAGCCGCGACTGCGTGGCCCTCCTTGCCAAAAATCGGCGCGCTAACGCAGCAGCCACCTAGTGTGCTTTCCTCAAAGTCGGTGGCGTAACCTCGTGCCCGGACCAGTTCCAGTTCCTTACTGAGCGCGGCTTCGTCCACCATGGTGTTTGGCGTGAAACGCACGAGACTGAAAGCCCGCAGGAGCTTTTGCGCCCTTCCGTCGGGCTGAAAAGCTGTGATGCACTTTCCAAGCGAACTGGCGTGTGGAGGAATAATGCTGCCCACGAAATTGATCATGTTCACGCGGTGCGGGCTCTCGATCACCGCAATCACTTCGATGTGATTTTCAAACAAGAGGGCCAAGCTAATGGTCTCGCTGAATTCGTGGCTGAGCTGCTTCATCAGCGCCCCCGCCGCCGCGAGCAACTGGGTTGCCAGTTGGCTCGGCATCGTTGCCGCGACCTGAGTTGGTGCAAACCGATCGCCTTCCACGCGTTGCAGATAACCCGCGATCTCGAGCGTTCGGAGAATCCGGAACACCGAGCTCTTGGGAAGCTTCGCCTGTTGCGTCACATCCGTGAGCGCGAGCGGTCGCCTGCTCTGCTGTAAAATTTCGAGCACGCGGAGGGCATTTCCTATCGCTCTCGAAAAATATCGCGCTGGAGTTTTGCGGCCGTGAGCCGGCGACTCAGTTGGACTCTTCCTTGTTGTAGTCATTCGGCGCGTCTCCAACCCTTCATGTGATACTGCCGATCACCTAGGCGATGATATGGGCACAAAAACATGCAACGAAAGCTGATCCACGAAACATTCGGAGGATCTGTCCTCCACCCGGCACTCATGTGGCTGAATCCTCCGCAGCCCCAAAGGCGCGTGTTTCGAGCGGGGGTCGAGCATCTAAAAATCAAACCTCATCGCCGAACCTGTAAGCTCAACTCTCGAGTATACAGCAGTTGTTTTGGAAGGATTTTCCCCGTGAAACGGTAGCGAACGTCCGGATCGTTTTACTCTATTCATGACAAAGGAAGCTGGGCATCTTGTGTTTCTTATATGAAACTACGTTTCACTTCTGTTGACCACGTGCACGACCTGTGCTACAGTGAGGCTCGATCCACCAACGGTCTATGAGCTCCCCCGTTTCCGGTGTTTTTGCCGCGCTTATAACTCCTATTGATGACTTGGGCCGCATCGATCTGGCAACCTTCGACCGCGTCATCGATTTCGTAGTTGAGCGGGGGGTAAATGGGGTCGTTATTGGAGGCGGAACCGCCGAATATCCGGACTTCGAACTGGAGGATCGGGCGCGGCTAGCGGCGCACGCGGTGCGGCGAATGACGGGCCGGGGCTGCGTGATCACTTGCGTGGGTACCTCGTCAATTCACTCCACGCTTCGCCTCGCCCGCAGCGCAGCGGATTCCGGGAGTGACGCGCTGCTGATCCCCATGCCGCATTTTTTCCGGTATGAGCAGGAAGACCTGGCGGCCTATTGCGAGCGCGTGTGCGGTTTCGTTTCGACACCCTGCCTGCTGTACAATCTGCCATCGTTTACCAACGGGCTGAGGGTGGAGACATCCGTCCACCTGTTGGAAACCATTCCGAATCTCGTGGGGATGAAGGACAGCAGCGGGCAGAAAGAAAATCTCGCGCCTCTGGCCCGAGCTCGCGACAAACACGGATTTTCACTCTTTGTCGGCGACGACGATCTGCTTCTAGCTGCCCTGCAGGCCGGTTGGGACGGCGTGTTTTCCGGTATTGCGTGTTTTGTGCCTGAGTTGATCGTCGCAGTTTACCGTAGCTATAAGGCCGGAGAAGTCGTCCAGGCTCGCGCCTATCAGGCGACTCTTGACGAGTTGATCGAGCAGGTGGTACGCCTGCCCATTCCCTGGGGGGTTCGCGTCGGGTTGGCCGCGCGCGGTATTCCCAACGGGCCGATGCATCTGCCGCCCTCACCAGAACGGCGCGGGCAAATGGACGATTTGGGCCGGTGGTTGAGCCGTTGGGCGGAAGAACGAAGTCTGACGTTGCCTCAGGTTTGGGCGAACATTCCCTAACGAAGCGCGACCAGAGAGTCTGCTCGGAGGTAATCATGAAAGTGATTGGGGTGATCCCCGCCAGATACAAGTCCACTCGGCTCGAAGGAAAGCCGCTCGCAGACATACACGGGAAGACGATGATCCAGCACGTCTACGAAAACGCCCGCCGGGCCTTGACGCTGCACAGCGTTGTGGTGGCCACCGACGATGCGCGCATTTGCGAGGCGGTGCGCCGCTTCGGGGGCGATGTTGTAATGACAAGACCGGAGCACACCTGCGGGACCGAGCGTGTTGCGGAAGTGGCAGCCGCTTCCGACGCTGCCATTGTGGTTAACGTTCAGGGTGATGAACCGCTGCTCGATCCAAAGATGATTGATGAATGTGTGAAGTCGTTGCAGGAGAATGAAGGCGTCGGCGTGTCTACCGTCGTCAAAAAGATCGGGGAACGAGGTTACCACGATCCCGCTGTCGTAAAGACAGTGCGGGACACACTCGGGCGTGCTCTCTATTTCTCGCGGTCACTGATTCCCTACCCGCGCTACCGCTCCGCCGAACTCGCGGTCTTCGAGCATCTGGGGCTTTACGCCTATAGAAGAGATTGCCTGATCAGACTGTCCCGCCTGCCACCGACGCCCCTCGAAAAAATCGAGGGCCTGGAGCAGCTGCGCGCTCTCGAAAACGGCATTGCTATTCAGGCTGTGGAAACGAGTTGCACCGGCGAACTCGTGTCGGTGGATACCGTAGAGGATCTCGAACGGGTCCGTCAAATCCTGGCCGGAGCTAGGGCATGAAACCGTCACCCTCCTTGATCCGTCGGCTGCACGACTCGCTCCCGTTGACCACGCAAAACCACCTCGCGCAAGCCATCAGCAAGATCGTCGCCGCCAAAGAACGGGGCGGCCGAGTCGTCGTGGTTACGGGCAGCGGACCGAATATTCATGAAGGCGTCACCACTCAAATCGCTGAGCTGATCCGCAAGGGACTCGTCGACGGAGTCATCACGAGTTCCGCGGTAATCGCCCACGAAATGGCGGGCACGCTCGACCGGGTGAAAAGAGTCCGGATTGAGGCGCAGGATCTGGGTATCCCCACCGCCATTCTGCCGCGGGGCCGCGTGTTTGAAATCACCGTGCTATCGGCCGCGCAGCGCCTGGAGATGGAGAGAGAGTTTGCGGAGGGATGGGATCTGTACGACCGCATGTCGGAGCTGCCGGGAAATCTGGTGATTAAGGCCGCCGGTAATATGGCTTGGCCCGTGGGACTACGAACCGAACGTTTGGCGCGAGAGATCGCCGATGTCGCAAACCAGTCCGGCGTAACGCTCGAGCAGGTGGCCGGATGGGGCGCCAGTCCCTGGACCATGATGGGGGCCGGGGCGGCGAAAAACGTACCCGTGGTTGTCTCCATACCGCAACTGGTCGGCGGAGGGTGCGTGGGCATCGCCGTCGCAGACGCCATCCCGATCGCCAGGCGCGCCCGCAAGATCGCGGACATGCTCGCCGGCGCGGATGTGATTATCGAGTCGGCCATCGCACTTTCCCAGGAGATCCATGACGGCCCGTTTGAGACCTACACCGGCCACGGAATCTGGACCGCATGGGACCATCTGCCCACCTACAGCCTGGAAGGGAAAACGCTCGTACGCATCGACCTTGATCCGAATCTCGAACGTGCCTGGGAGATGGAACGCCAGGATGCGGAGGTGCAGAATGCCGTGAATCAAGGCTTACCGAAAACCAAGCGCACTGGCATCCCATTCCGCATGGAGATGTCCGGTTTCGCGCGCCATGAGGGCAGTATACCGATCACGGCTGATATCGGCGTAGCGTGGCCCGTCCTCGTCTCCACTCTCGAAGAACGGCTCGGAGTGAAGCTCGATTTCATCTCCGCTCCGCAGGAAACCGAGGATGGCCAGAGTATGCGGGAATGGATCACCCAGGAGGTCGCATATCTCGATCGCGCGCGCCTGTATCGAGAAGCCCAACACGCGTTAGCGCTTCATCCAGAGGCGTCGAAAGCAATGCACACTCCATAAGCCGAAGTTGTGACCTGACGCCGCACCATGAAGAAAAGGATCACATGAACGCGGGCAATAAGAACTACAAGTGGTGTGTCGTCGGAATGCTGTGGTGGATCGCATTTTTCAACTACGCTGACCGCCAGGCGGTCTTTTCGGTGGTTCCTTTGCTTTCGCGAGAGTTTCACCTGAGCAACCTGCAACTTGGTCTGCTCGGGTCGTCGTTCGCTTGGGTCTATGGCCTCTCGGCTCCGCTGGTTGGCAACATTGTGGACCGGGTGCGCCGGAAAAATGCCATTCTCTCCGGGCTCCAGATCTGGAGCTTCATCTGCATGGCCACCGCGCTATCCCGCAATTTCGTCCACTTGCTGTTCTTCCGTGCTGCCGAAGGTCTTGGCGAGACAGTGTACTTTCCGGCGTCGATGTCACTCATCAGCGATTACCACGGCAAGTCAACACGTTCCCGCGCCATGGGAACGCACCAGACGAGTGTCTACATCGGCACCATCGCCGGAGGTTTCTTCGCGGGTCTCATCGGGCAGCACTACGGGTGGCGCTCCTCGTTTATCATCTTCGGCGGATGCGGCGTCCTGCTGGGGCTGGTCCTGAACCGGTTTCTCCAAGAGCCGGAACGCGGCGCTGCCGACCGCGCCGACCTTCACGCCAGCGTCCCCGTGCCCCAGAAGCGTCTGCACATGTCTGTGGGTGACTTCGTGAAGGTGATAGGAGGAACGCCGACCGTATGGTTCCTCATGGTGGCGTTCATGTGCGAAAACTTCACCGCAATGGTGTTATTCACTTGGATGCCGACTTACTTGTATCAGAAATTCCATCTCAGCCTCGCTATGGCGGGCCTCACGGCTACGCTCTATGTGCAGCTCACCAGCATGCTGGGCTCGCCCCTTGGGGGGTGGTTTGCCGATGTGTTGCGCAAGCGGCTGCCGGGGGGCCGTATTCTGGTGCAGGCGATCGGCATCTTCTTCGAGGCGCCTTTCGCTGCATGGTGCGCTCTTACAGGTTCCATGAAATGGCTGATCGTGAGTCTCATTCTGTGGGGCATCTGCAAGGGGTTCTATGAGGCCAATATCTTCGCTTCGGTATTTGACGTCGTCCGTCCCGAAGCGCGCGGCACCGCAACGGGCTTCATGAATATGATGGGTTGGCTGGCCGGCGGCGGTACAGCCCCGATCGTCGTCGGCTATCTCGCCGACCGGATCGGCTTGGGCCATGCCATGGCCGTGACGGCATTGTCTTATGTGATCGCCAGCCTTCTTCTGTTTGTCGCCGCCTTCATTTTTGCCCGCCGCGATACCGAGCGTATGCAAGCCGCGCTCGCATCCGAGGCGCTGGCCCTCTGAGAGATTGCGATGTTTATGAATCGATCGATCTTCTTTGGACTCGTTTTGTTGTCGTTTCAATGCGGCGTGCACGCACAGAGTGTCGACCTGCTGATTGGCCAACCTGCGGGCATCGTGAATCTGGTATCGCCCGAACATTTGCCCGTGGCGATGAATCACTATGGAGAACGGAGGGCGACGGTCGTCTTGTTTCTCTCGGCGCGCGATCCTTCGACGGATGCCGCTGCCGAGTCGGTCGTAGAGCTTAACGAAAAACACCGGCACCGCCGGATTCTATTCGTTGGCGTATTTCCCGATCCCGCGCAGACTGGAGCGGAAGTGCGCGCTTACTGCCAGGCTCGCGGATTCAATTTCCCGGTCTACCTGGACCCCGGAGAAAAGACTGTCAAACACTTCGGTGCGCGAGGCACGCCGCAGGCATTTCTGCTGGACAAGCAAGGAAAGCTCGTATACCGCGGCACGTTAGATGGCTTATCCGCTGCGCTGGTATCCCTCGAGGCCGACGCGCCCATCCCAAACGCGGAGACCGAACCGGTAGGAACACCCATTGGCAAGGCGCTTCCGAAGCGGACGATCGAGTATCCGTTCGGCTCTATAGAATTCTCCTCCGAGCTGGTGTTCGAGAAGATCCCGGGGTATCCCGTTCACCATTGTTCGAGCATCACGGAAGCGCCCAACGGCGATCTCCTCATTTCGTGGTACGGCGGGAGCTATGAGTCCTCCGACGATCAAGTGTTGTTTCTCGCCCGCCGAAAAAAGGGATCGCGGTTCTGGTCTCAACCGGAAATCATCGTTCGCAGCCCGGGCAAGCCGCCCGGGAACGCGATTCTGTTTACGGACAAACGGAACCGCATCTGGCTTGTGTGGGGGCGCATGGACGGAGCGCAACCCATGTTACGAGGAACCGGATGGGACCAATGCCGGCTTTTCTATCGCACTTCCGGCGACAACGGAGTCACCTGGACCAAGGATCAACCGTTCTATCACGACACGCTCGGCTGGCTGCCGCGCAACCTGACTCTGTTTCTCTCGGATGGAACGCTGGTTCTTCCGTTGAGCGATGAGCTGCATGGCCACGGAGTGGATCTGTCATTCTTTCTGTCCACGAAGGACAACGGCACCACATGGACGCAAAGTGGCATAATGCGGGGCGGAGAACAGCCCACATTTATCGAGCGAAGCGACGGCTCGCTAGTCGCGTTCCTTCGGACGCGGCCTAACATTCTTCAGTCGGAGTCACGGGATAGAGGCAAGACTTGGAGCGATCCGCACCCGACGCAGTTCAAGAATCCGAATGCTGGCATCTCCGTGCTCCGGCTCAAAAACGGCCATGTAATCCTGGTGTTCAATAATCAGGACAACTCCAGGACGCCGCTTCACATCGCGCTCTCAACCGACGAAGGCCGTACCTGGAGCGAGCCGCTCCGATTGGAGACGAACCCGGGAGAGTATTCCTACCCTTCCGTATTGCAGACCTCCGACGGCAGGATTCACATCATCTATACATATCGCCGTTACTCCATCAAGCACCTGGAGATGAACGAAGGCTGGCTGACAAACTTCGAACGTCCGGATTGAGGCAAGCGATAGTCAGAATTTGCATACTTTGCATACCTGAAACGGGGGTTGTTCGCCGTGTCGGTAAAAACCGACATCAAGCCGGTAAAAGTCGTGTTGAAGCGGGAAGATTCCGACCTGAGGCCGGTGAAACCGTACATTCGCTCGTCGGTCACCAGTAAGAGGCGATCGTTCGGCGATACACGTGTCGTTGATCAAGCGCCGCCAACGCCCTGCTCCGCCGCTGTCACCAGTTGAATGCGTGAGGGCTCTGCCGGCTTTGTCACCAGTTCCACTTTTAACACCCGCGCGGCAACTTCCTCCGTACGGGTACGCG
>JACXTT010010403.1_pt1 | contig 12541 bp, 10 predicted proteins | sample 9270951 | NCBI WGS metagenome assembly JACXTT01 (sample SAMN15532306, study PRJNA645909) | rock metagenome | isolation source: weathered quartz diorite | place: Puerto Rico | collected 2017-06-21 | reverse complement strand
CCGATCGTCTCGGCAACGGTGCGAGCATGCTCGATCAGCTCCCAGTCGCGGATCGAGCGCCCCTTGATCGACTCGCCGCCCTTCGACTGGATCATCGTGCGCGGGATGGCGTTCAGGCAGCGGCCGTCGAGGTCGCAGAAGACGTCGACCGAGAACTCCTCGCCAAGACACATCTCCTGGACGAACGAGTCGACCGGCGTCGTGCCGAGGTGGAACGCCAGCTGCTCCGGGTCGCGCGCGCGGTAGATGTGACGGGAGCCGAACCCCTCGCGCACCTTGACCAGAAGCGGATAGCGCGCATCTTCGGGCACGTCGGCGGGCAGCCAGCTGCGCGGGCTCGGGATCCCGTGCTCCTCGAAGAAGAGGTGGGCTCGCCACTTGTCGCCCATCGCGTCGCAGACCTCGGGCTCGGGAACGAGCACGAGCGCCGGCGCGAGCAGGTCGCGCGACCGGGAGAGCAGGCTCTGGTCGAGATCCGTCAGGGGAACGATCAGCCGGACGTCGTGGCGTCGCACGAGCTCGGCCAGAGCGGGCACGTACTCAGGTGTGTCCACGCGCGGCACCACCCCCATTCGCTGCGCGTGGTAGAGCGCGGGCGCCAGTGTGTCGGCGTCGGCTGCGACGGTCAGCGCGCCGGCGCGGCCGAACGCGGAGACGATGTCGACGCGCTGACCGGCGCAGGTGAAGAGGACGGTCGTCACGGCGCCGGGCGCCGCCAGCCGCCGGTGGCGCCGCGGTAGGTGCCGCCGAAGAGGGCGAGCGGCGTGCACAGCAGGATCTTCAGGTCGACTGCGGGCGAACGATGGTCGACGTACCAGACGTCGAGCTCGATGCGCTCGTCCCACGAGAGTGTGGCGCGGCCGTTGACCTGCGCCCAGCCGGTGAGGCCCGGAAGCACCGACAGACGCCGCCGCTGACGCTCGTCGTAGCGATCGACCTGGTAGCGCAACGTCGGGCGCGGGCCGATCACCGACATCTCGCCGCGCACGACGTTCCAGAGCTGCGGCAGCTCGTCCACCGACGTCCGGCGCAGCAAGCGCCCCACGCGGGTGATCCGGGGATCTCCTTCGTCCACGGCGTAACCGGCGCCGAGCTTCTCGGCACCGACGACCATCGTCCGCAGCTTGAGCAGCTCGAAGTCGGCGCCGTCCTTGCCGACGCGGCGCTGCCGGTAGAGGACGGGGCCGCCACCGCCGAGCCTGATCGCGAGCGCGGCAAGGCCGAGAACCGGGCTCGCCACGAGCAGCCCCGTTCCGGCGAGCACGACGTCGAGGGCCCGGTTCACCGCGTCGCCGCCGGATCCCAGACGGCCGGAACACCACGCAGCACGTAGTTGGCGAGGGCCTGCACCGTCGCCCACGAGACGAGTGCGTAGTAGCGGGCGACCGGCTGGCCGGCAACCGCCGCGACGACCACCGCCACCTGCGCGGCGAGCGCCGCCTGGTAAAGCCACCCCTCGGTTGCGAGCACGACGCTCGTCCCGAGGAGCGCGACATGGAGAACGCCGCTCCCGTAGCGAAGCACGCGATGCGACACGATCGCGACGAGGTAGCCGGGGGGCAGCCGCCGCAGCATCGAGCCCCGCAGGGTGATGAGCCAGCAGTGCTCGAACATCCGCACCTTGCGCCGGTACTCCGTCTCGTTCGTCGGCGTCGGCTTCTCCCACGCGACCGCAGCGGGCTCGTAGACGGCGCGGCGCCCGTTCTGGACCAGGACGTAGGGCAGCGCAAGATCGTGTCCGAAACGGGGATCGACGTCGACGTAGTCGCCGCGCCGAAGCGCGTAGATGGAGCCGTTCCCCCCGGTGATCGAGCCGCAACGCGACTCCTGCTCGCGGAGCCAGAGCTCGTAGCGCCAGTAGAGGCCCTCCTGGTTGGAGCCGTCGGCAGCCTCGAGACGCAACCGCCCGCAGACGTAGCCGACGTCCTGGTCGGCGAGGTCGGCCACGAGCTTCGACAGCGCGTCCGGCGCCCATGTCGCGTTCGCGTCCGTGAAGGCCACGACGTCGCTCGCCGTCTCCCGGACAGCGGCGTTCTGCGCCGCGACCTTGCCCCCGCGCGGAAGAGCGAGCAGACGCACCCGGGGCTCCCGTGCGGCGACGGCGGTCACGAGCTCGTCAGTCCCGTCGCTCGACGCATCGGAGGCGACGACGATCTGGAGCTTCTCAGGCGGGTAGTCGAGCGCCAGCAGATTCTCGAGACGGCGCTCGATCACCGTCTCCTCGTTGTGCGCGGCGACGATCACCGTCACGTCCGGCTCGTAGCCGTCGTCCTTTGCGACCGGTCGCGGCCGCAGCCGCGCGAGCGCGCCGATCGCCGCCGGATAGCCCACGTGCGTCCACGCGAGGGCGCCCAGCGAGCCCCAGAAGACCGTCTTCAGCACCGACACGACAGTGACGCTACCGAACGACCAGGTCGCGGATGACGTGGCGGTAGCGGTTGATGGCGACGTCCCGATCGGCCTCCAGCTCGACGTACATCCGCCCCTTCGCGCCCATCTCCTCGAGGTCGAAGACACCGTCGTGTGCATCGCGGATCGCCAGCGCGACCAGCTCCGGCCGGGCCGGCGGGAGCACGATCCCGCAGCCGATCTCCGAGACGAGACGGGCCGTTTCGCTGTCGGGATCGGCGCCGACGATCACGGGCCGGCCGGCGGAGAGGATGCCGTAGAGCCGGCTCGGGACGATGAAGCCCGCAAGCCCCTTCGCCAGCCCGACGAAGTGGATGTGGGCCGAAGAGAGCGATTCCGACAGCACCCCGCGCGACTGGTACGGCATGAAGCGGACGAGGCTGCCGAGCTCGAGACGCTTCACCAGCGCCACGGTGTCCGCGTGGCGAGCCCCGAAGCCGACGATCACGATCTGCAGGTCGTCGAGGTCGCGCAGGAACGTCGCAGCGCGGACGAGGGTCTCGAGATCCTGGGCGTGGCCGACGTTGCCGGAGTGCATGACGATGAAGCGTCCCTCGAGCAGGCGGCGTCGGGCCCATTCGTTCTCATGCGGCTGCGGCACGATGGCGCCCGTGTCGACCCAGTTCGGAATCACGGTGATCCGCTCCGGATCCGCTCCCTTCTCCTCGAGACGGCGCTTCATCGTCTCGCCGATCGCGACGATCCGGTCGGCGCGCCGCAGGTAGAGACCGACGAGCGAGCGCAGCATGCCGACGAGGACGGGATTCTCGAGGCGCTTCAGCTGCACCGCGATCTCCGGGAAGACGTCCTGGCTGATCACGAGAAGCGGAACGCCGAAGCGCCGCGCCACGACGAGCCCGATGTCGCCGACGATCGGCGGGTCGGTCATGCAGAGGACGAGATCGGGCTTCGGCTCGCGCAGCGCCGTGCGCACCGACTCGAGGAGGTAGGAGACGTAGTTCACGGCCCGCCGGTGCAGCTCCGAGCGCTCGTACGCCGTCGAACGCACGCGGACGATGCGGACGCCGTTGCGCTCCTCCTCGGCCGGGAGCTCGTCGTGCCCGAGCAGGCGCCCCGTGACGACCGTGACGTCGAAGTCGTCGGCGAGCGCCTCGCACAGCTGCGAGAGCAAATGCGCGGTCGCCTCGACCCCCGGCCAGTAGTACTGGTTGAGCACGAGCAGCCTGGGTTTCGATGCCTCCACGCCGGCGAACGGTAACGTCTCGGGCCGTGCCGGACGGGTCACTACGGATCCTGCTCGCAAGCCCCGCGTACTGGCCGGCCCGTGCGTTCGGCGGCCCGGCGGTCGTCGCCCGCGAGCTCGTTCGCCGCCTCGTCGACCGCGGCCACCACGTCGACGTCGTCACGACGACGCTCGTCGACCTCGACACCACGCCCTCGCGCCGCACAACGCTCGCGATCGTCGACGGAGCGCGCGTGCACTACCTCTCGACGCCGCTGCGCTACCGCTGGATGGGGATCACCCCGACGCTGCCGTGGTGGCTCGGGAAGCTGCCGCGTCCCGACGTCGTCCACGTGTACGGCTTTCGCGACCCTGTCACGACCGGGACGGCGGCCTGGTGCCGCGCGAAGTCGATCCCGTACGTCTTCGAGCCGCTCGGGATGTTCCGCGCGCGGCTGCGCAAGATCGGTCTCAAGCGCGCACTCGACTCCTCGCTCTATCGCGGCCTGGCGTCCGGCGCCGCCGCGGTCGTCACTGCCTCCCAGCTCGAGGCCGACGACCTCGCCGCGGCGGGGATCCCTCCCGCTCGCATCGTGGTGCGCGGCAACGGCTTTCCCGACCCCGGCACGATGCCCCCCGCCGGCGGCGGGTTGCGCTCGGGTCTCGGCATCCCCGCCGAGGCGCCAATCGTCCTGTACGTCGGCCGGATCGCGGCCGGGAAAGGCGTCGATCATCTCCTCGCGGCGGCCCGCCAGCTCGAGTCGGTTCATGTCGTGCTGGCCGGCCCCGACGACCGGCACGGCACGATGCGCGAAGTGGACGCCGCCCGGTCGGCGCCGGAGACTCGCGGCCGCGTTCACGTGCTGCCGCCCGCGGCGGAGCCGCCCCTCGACGTGTACGGACAGGCCGACGTCTTCGTGCTGGCGTCCGCCGGCGACAGCTTCGGGCTCGTTGCCGCCGAGGCTGCAGCCGCGGGAACGCCGGTCGTGGTCACGGACCGGGCCGGCGTCGCCGGCTTCTTCCGCGAGGGCGAGGCGATCGTCGTCCCCGACAGGCGCGACGCCGTCGTCTGCGCCATCGGACGCATCCTCGGCGACGCCGAGCTGCGAACGGCGCTCGCAGCGGGCGGCGTCACTGCCGCACGGCGAAACTCGTGGGATCGGGTGACGGAGCTCCAGGAGGAGATCTACCGAGCGGCGGCGTCCCGCACCGACTCGACAAACGCCTCCACCGAAGGCGCATAACCCCAGCCGGCCACGATGCGGCGGGATTCCGAGCCTGCCGCTGTCCGCGCCTCGGGATCAGCCGCCAGCCGCCCAAGAGCCTCTGCCGCGGCGTCGATGCCGCCCGCCGGCACGAGGCTCCCGTTGACGCCGTCATGGAGCAGGTCGGCGGCTGCGCCCACCCGGTCGGAGAGGACGAGCGGCAGCCCACACGCGGCCGCCTCGTTGACGACGACGCCCCAGGTCTCCCGTTCGGAGAGCAGGGCGAACACGTCGGCAGCGGTGTATGCCTCCACAAGGCTCTCCCACGGTCTGTCGCCGGCGAGCATGAGCCGCACTCCGAGCGTCGCGGCAAGCCGTTCCAGCGCCGCGCGCTCCGGCCCGTCGCCGACAAGGACGAGCGCGAGCCTCGGGTCACCCGCCTCCGCAACGGCGCGAACCAGGATGTCGTGCCGCTTTTCCGTGGCGAGCCGCGCCACCGAGAGCACGATGACGTCGTCGGCGCCGAAACCGAGCGCGTGGCGTAACGCGGGCCGCTGCGCTGCGAGCGCCGCGGCCCGCGTGCCGAACGACTCGACGTCGATCGTGTTCGCGAACACGCGCACGCCCCCGGGGCTCGCTCCACGCGCGAGGACGGAGGCACGCGCGAGCGAGCCGACCACGAGTACGGCGGCCGCCCTGCGGACGAGCCGCGGCACCACCGCTCGCTTGACGGCTGCGCGCCAGCCCGAGCGTGGGCCGACGTCGTGGCTGACGACGAGGAGCACGTACGGGATGCGCCGGAACCGGCACCAGAGCAGCGCCGCCTGAGCGGCGAAGGTGCTCCAGCCGGAGACGACGACCACGTCGGGATGCGCACGACGCAGCTCGCGCCAGATGCCGGGCGTGACGGGGTAGTCGTGGTGCACGAGACGGGACGCGAACGGCAGCAAGACGCCGTCCAGATACACCGCCCGGTGCTTCGTCTCGACGGTCCACGTGCGGCCGCCGACCGACCGCGCGGCATAGACGACCGTGAGGTCCACCTCGTCGCGGGCGGCGACGCGGTCGAACAACGGCGCGCGGTACGGCGTCGGCTCGGGCGAGACGACGACGACTCTGGTGGCGGCGGTGGTCTCATCGTCGAGCGATCGCAGCCATCGTTCCGCGCTGCCCTGCGCCGCGTGCGTTTCCGCGCGAAGGCGGCCGCGACCGAGAACGAGCGTCAGCGGGAGCGACGGATCGAGTCGGAGCGCACGCCCGATCGCCTCGCCGGAGGACGGGCCGGCCGACCGGGACGCAGCTCGTGCCAGCGCACGCGCAGCACGGTTGCCGACGCTGCGCGGAAGGCCCCCGTGTGCGCGTCCGAACGCGTCGACGAGCTCGCCGAAGGCGTCGACCGCAGCGGTGAACCGCTCACCGGGCACAGACTCGCCGCTGCCGACCAGCCAGGCCAGCTCGGCGCCCTCTGGAGAGAGCGACGGCGCCAGGCTCGCGATCTCGCGGAGCGCCACCCGCCGCTGGAACTCGCGCTGGACGCCGCGCCTGCGCTGCGTGGCCTGCCCGGGATGGCGGCGTTTGAGGAGGAGCGGCTGGCGCAGGTTCCCGCCGCGGGACGTGGCGAGCAGGCGGGACCAGAGGTCGTAGTCCTCGCTCTCGTCGAACTCGGGGTCGTAGCGAAGACGGCCCCGCTCGAGCGCCGTTCGGTCGACGAGCACCGACGGATGAAAGAACGGGCTCGAGTAGAGGAGCTGCCAGCGAACGTCGAGATCGCCGGCGGGCATGTGATGGAGCCGACCGGGCCGTCCGTCGGCATCGAGCTCGAGCGCGCTCGTGCCCAGCACCCCCAGCTCGAGGCGCTGCATCGCGTCGAGCTGCCGCTCGAGCCGCTCGGGCATCGCGATGTCGTCGGCGTCGAGCCTCGCCACGTAGCGCGCCCGGGCCGCCGCGAAACCGCTGTTGAGCGACCCCGCGAGCCCGAGGCGGGTCTCGTTGCGCAGCACGACCAGTCGCGGGTCGTCGATGGCGGCGAGAAGCTCCTCGGTTCGATCCGTGGAGCAGTCGTCGACCACGATCACCTCGACCCCCTGCAGCGTCTGACGAAGCAGGCTGTGAACCGCGCCGCCAAGCGTCGCAGCGCCGTCATGAACGGCCAGAACGCAGGAGACGAGCGGAGCGGAGGATGTCACGGCATCGTTGGGCGGGCGCTGGACCGGGCGGACGATAGCCTGTCCGGTCTGGACACAACCCCGCTCACGTTCGACCTCGTGGTGGCCACCCTTGGCCGCGCGGGCGAGCTCGACGCACTCCTCGACTCGCTCGAACGGCAGTCACACCTGGCGTTTCGCGTCGTCGTCGTCGACCAGAACGAGGACGACCGCGCCGCAACCGTGCTCGACCGGCATCCTCACCTCGACATCGTGCACATTCGCTCCGAGCCCGGTCTCTCGCGTGCCCGCAACGCCGCGCTCGCACAGCTGAGTGCCGATGTCGTCGCCTTCCCGGATGACGACTGCGCCTATCCCGCCGATCTGCTCGAACGGGTCGCCGCACGCTTTGCCGAACGGCCCGACCTGGACGGGCTGACGGGACGCGCTGCCGACGACGAGGGCAAGAGCTCGACGCGATGGCCGGCCGTGCGGTGCGCGGTCACCGCAGCAACGGTGTGGAATCGGGTCAACTCGCACACGCTGTTCCTGCGCCGCGAGGCTGTCGCGCGCGCGGGTCGCTTCGACGAGGCGCTCGGGCTCGGGTCGGGCCGGCCCTGGCATTCCGGCGAGGAGACGGATTTCGTCGTCGGCGCTCTCTACGCCGGCGTCCGCATCGAGTACGACCCCTCCTTCGTCGTCGTCCATCCCTTCCGCCGCCCGACTCCCGCAGAGTGGCGTGCACTCGGTGCCCGCGACGGCGCGAGCGTCGGGTACATCCTGCGCAAGCGCCGGTACCCGCTCCGGACTGTCGTGCGGATGCTCGTCAGACCGCTCGGCGGCGGGCTCGTGTCCATGGCCCGGGGTGATCTCGCGCGGGCGCGCTACCAGGGGGCGACGCTGGCGGGACGGATTCGCGGCTACCTCGCGATCAGGCCGGAGCGGTGAGCGACGCGAACAACGCCGCGTGCCGGTCGAGCCACGGCTCGAGCGCGAAGCGCTCCACCGCACGCCTGCGCGCTGCCTCGGCGTAGCGTTCGCGCTCGGAGAGCACGCGCACGACCGCGGCCGCCATCGCTTCCGCAGCGGGTGGGTCGTCGCGAACGAACGAGTCGTCGTGCGCGACCCCGACTCCCGCCTCCTCGGCGACGAGCTCGACCGTGCCGCCGCTCGCCGGATACACCACCGGCAGACCGCAGGCCATCGCCTCGAGTACGAGGGTCGGGCAGGGATCGTTCACCTTCGTGTGCAGCAGCAGGTGCGCCCGCTGGAACAGCCTCGGCGCGTCGCGCTGCGCGTAGCGGCCCACGAAGTCGACGCGGTCGCGGATCCCGAGCTCGTCGAGCAGCGACCCCGGGGGCTCGACGAGACGGCCGCTGACCAGCAGGCGTGCCTCGGGCTCCTCCGGCAGGAGCGCGGCGAGCGTGCGTAGGCCCAGCTCCAGGCGGTACGCCTGGGTCTGGTCGCCGCCGAGAAGGAGGACGGGCCCGTCCGGCGGTGGTTGCGCGGCCGGACGGAAGACGTCGACGTCGACCGCGTTGTAGAGGATCTCCCAGTCCGCGCGCGGCTCACCGAGAAACTCGTCGGCCGTGCGCTTGCAGAACTCGCTCTGGTAGAGGATGTGATCGGCCGCGCGGAGGACGCGCTGGAGCGGCCGGTTGACCGCCTCCGTGCGCGACCCCGCCCAGCCCGGATAGCCGACGCCGTTCTGGTTGAGAACGACGGGGATGCGCCCCCGGGCGGCGTAGGCGAGGAGAGGCGACGCATCGCGCGGCAGCCACGTGGAGCCCAGGTAGAGCACGGTGAAGCGGGCAGGGTGGTTCGGGAACCGCGCCGCGAGCTTCTGGAACTTCGCCGACCCGCCGGCCACAGGCTCGCCCGGCCCCGGCACGCGGTCGTGACCGTACGAGACACGCAACCCGGAGGCGGTCCAGCCCAGGGTCAGCAGGCGCGCCCAGCGAACGGTCGCCCGCAGGTACCGGCCCACGCGCTCGGTCCACCCCACGCGCACAACCTAACCCGGCACCCTGGTAGAACAGGCGAGTGACCGGAGACGACCGACTCGGGCGGGTTCTGGTCCTGACGACACGCAAGAGCTTCTGGGCGTCGGACGAGAGCAAGGTCTTTCCGCACCGCGTCTTCACGCCCTCGGTGAGAGGCCACAGCACGAGCGTCCTCAACACGCTGCTGCTCGGCGTCAGCGCGCTGCGGACGATGATCAGGCTGCGACCGAAGCTGCTGCTCTTCGGTTCCGCACACCGGCTCGTGCCGGGGTTTCTGCTGCTGCGGAAGCTCGGCGTGCTCCGGCGCACGAGGCTGATCGCGACAAACCACGTCTTCTTCGGAGCGCGGCTCGGCCGCTACGCCGACCGGGTGATCGTCTACTCGCAACAGGAGGCGGACGCGTGGGACAACGCCGTCTACGTGCCCATCCCAGCGGACGGCGACTTCGCGGCTGTCGCCCCGCACGCCGAGCCCGTGCCGTACGTCTTCTCCGGCGGCTGGACGATGCGCGACTTCGGCAGCCTGTTCGCCGCGATCGACGGCACCGGTCTACCGCTCACCGTGGTCACACACTCCCCCGCGACGCTCGGCGTCGAGGGTGCGCCGCCCGCGGAGTGCACGGTGCTCTGGAACATGCCGCTGCAGAAGTTCCTCGGCTACCTCGCCGGCTCGTGCTTCGCCGTCGTCCCGCTAAGGCGATCGCCCGTCGCGCACGGCCACACGACGGTGGCGCAGGCGCTTTGTCTCGGCAAGGCCGTCGTGACGACGAGAGGAGCGGGTGTGTCCGACTACGTCCGGGACGGCGTCGAAGGGCTGCTCGTCGACCCCGGCGACGTCGAGGGATACCGCGCCGCGATCCTGCGCCTCGCCGGCGACGACGACTTTCGCCGCTCCTGCGAGGCGGCGGCCCGGGCTCGTGCGCCCGAGTTCTCGTACGCGAGCTTCCGCCGCACGCTCACCGACCTTTGCGTCGAGGTGCTCGGGTCCTAAGGAGCGCGTTCGACGAACCCGTCGAGAAGCGCCCCCCAGCTCGCGTCGAGCGCCTCGTACGTGTGCGCCTCGGCAGTCGCGCGTCCCCGCTGGCGCAAGGCACGGCCGAGCCCGGGGTCGTCACGCAGGCGCACCACGTGGGTCGCGAGCGCCTCGGCGTCACCCACGTCCGCGAGCAGCGCGTCGAGCCCGTCGACGACGAGCTCCGGCACCTGCCCCACCCGCGTGCTGACGAGCGGGACGCCGGTCGCCAGCGCCTCGAGCGCGCTCTTCGGACCGCCCTCCTGATTCGAAGGCACGAGATACGCATCGAGCGCGTGATACGCCCGGGCAAGCCCTTCGCGGCCATCGATGCCGACGTGGTGATACGGAACCCGGCGGCGCTCGAGCTCGTTTCGGACGTACCCACGCGCCGGCCCGGTGAGGAGAACGACGAGGTCCGGGACGCGCTCGCGGACGCGTGCGAGCGCCGACACGAGAACGTCCGGCCCCTTGACGGGCTTCGCCACGAGCCCGTCGCCCCAGCCGACACCGTCTTTCTGGAACGAGCCGACCACGAACCCCGCGTCGTCCAGCCCGAGCAGGCGTCGCGCCTCGTCGCGCAGCTCCTCGTCGGCAACCGGAAACCGGTCGATGTCGATGCCGATCGGAATCCGGAAGACACGGTCCTCGGCGACGCCCGCAGCAAGCACGAGCTCGTGCATCTCGGCGTGCGTCACCTGCACGCGGTCGACCCGTCCGGCGTGGCGGCGCAGCAGCTCGAGCGTCTCGTCGAACTCGGGATGACCGGCCGTCCCCGGCCGACCGTGGAAGTACGCGAGACCTAGCCGGTGGCTCGACCCGAGCCAGCGCGGGCGCAAGGCGGAGAAATGACTCGGCAGGAAGACCGCCTGGCGGCGGCTGTAGGGCGCCAGAGCCGGATCGGCGACCTCGTACCCGTTACGACTCGCGATTGCCGAGATCTGCCGCGCGTCGTCGTCGATCGACCAGCCGCTGCCGTCTCCGACGACGAAGAGCCGTGTCGCCGGCGGCCAACCGGAAGTGCGCACGGCGGCGACGCCGCGCATCGCCGCGCCGGCGAAGGAGCGTGCCACGCGCCGGGCAGCGCGCCGGATCACCCGCGCAGCACCTCGAGGTAGCGGTCTGCCACCTCCGCCAGCGGTACCAGCCGGATCGCGGCGCGGCGCTCCTCGAGCTCCGAGCCCAGCCGGGCCAGGACGCCGGGAAGCTCCTCGGGCGCGTCGAAGCCGACACCGCCGTCGCCGACCATCTCGGGATGCCCGCCGCTGCGCAGGAATGCCGCCGGCAGACCGCACGCGAGCGCTTCCAGCAGGGCGTTCGAGCACGGGTCGTCCCGGCTCGCCGCCACGTAGACGTCGCTGCCGCGTAGGAGCTCGGCAAGCTCGCGCGACGGCACGGGCGCCACGACGTGGGCGTGCTCGAAGCGCACTGCAGTGCGGCCGACGAAGGTCAGCTCGACCTCCTCCGGATCGAGCTGCCCGTCCAGCCACGCGAGCGTGTCCGAGCCCTTGCGCGGATTGTCCGACCAGCTCGTGGCGATCACCCGCAGCGGCCTGCCTCCTCGCGGCTCCCGCGCGGCAGGCGGATGAAAGATGGCCGCGTCGACGGCGTTTGGGATCACGACCGGCCGGCGCAGCTCGAGGCCGAGCTCGTGGTGCTTCTCCAGGCTGTAGCGGGACTGGAAGACCGTCGCGTCCGCCAGCGCGTGGTTGAGGCGGAGGATCCGGGCGTCGGTACCGTCGTCAAACCCGCGGTAGACGCCGATCGGACCGTCCACCCGGTGCACCATGCGCGCGTCGCGGTGGGAGAAGCGGCGGAGCCGATGGAAATCGAAGTTGAACGAGTTGAAGAGGCAGACGGGCGTGCCCGCCGAGATGCGGTTCTCCTCGACGAGGAGGCCGCGGCTTCGCAGCTCGCCCGCGAGGGCGCGCAGAAACTGATGACCACCACCCGCCGGCGCCGGGACGAAGTCGTGGAACAGCGCGAGATCGGCGCGACCCTTGCGGGTGTGCGCAAGGTCGAGCTCGGTGCGGACGAGCCCGTCCACTGCTCGCGTCAGGCGGCGAATGCGGGCGCGCACCGAGCGGGCAAGCCTGACCGCGGTCATCGGCCGGAGTGTCGCGCAACGGCGTCGACGAGAACGCCGTGCATGGCGTCCGCGTACCGCTGCCACGAGAGCTCACGCTCCGCCAGGTCCCGCGCTGCAACTCCGAGCGAGGCGGCCGCTGCGGGGTCGGCGAGCACGTCTGCGAGCGCCTGCTCGAAGGCGTCGTCGGCACCGGGCTTGACGAGCAGGCAGTTGACGCCGTCGACGAGCCCGTAGCCCGACGCGATCGCCGCGGTCCGCGAGACGACGACGGGGCGGCCCGTGGCCAGCGCCTGGAGGAGCACGGTGGTCGCGCCGGAGTAGCTGTTGTCCCTGACCGGGAGCGCCACCACGCGTGCGCGGGCAAGCCGGTCGCGCATCTCGCCGAACGGGATGCCCACCTCCACCTCGACGTTCGGCGGCACCGTGCCGAGGGCGCGTTCCTGCTCCGGGGCGACGACGAGGCGGACGCTCCACTCCGGCCGCCGCGCCGCCACGC